>Ga0114933_10000711_pt1 | contig 39299 bp, 28 predicted proteins | sample 4SBtaG_FD_89691 | JGI IMG/M metagenome (GOLD analysis project Ga0114933, IMG submission 89691) | Deep subsurface microbial communities from Kolumbo volcano to uncover new lineages of life (NeLLi) - 4SBTROV12_W25 metaG | ecosystem: Environmental > Aquatic > Marine > Volcanic | place: Kolumbo... | reverse complement strand
TGTCGGAGCTATAACCGTCTTCTGATTCGTTCAAAGACCTGCCATATAATCGCGACGGATCAGGTCCCTGTGCCAAAGCTCGTGCCCGGCAATGATCCACGGAAAACTGCGAACTGTGAACTTATAACCAGAGGCACGGCCGGTGCGACTTCCTACTCCGTCCGGCATACAGGCGAACATCACCACATTAGAGCGCCGGACTAAAAGCCACTCGTCAATCAAATCAACCATGGCCCGATCTGCAGCATTTGATCCTCGGTTCCATGCATCCTGATCCATTCCCGGCAGATCTACATCGTCTTCCCGCGCAATGGCCAAAGCCCGATAGGCGAACATTCGTTCCGTATCGATCAAGTGACCGACTACCTCTCTTAGTGTCCACTTGTCTTCCGCATATCGGTACGTCTCCCGATCCTCCGGCAACGACCGCAGGATTCCAACCGTTTCAGCAAGTTGGTTACTTAGTGTGCTCGTAATTTCTCCATCCGGCACACGAGCGATGTACTGAGCATAGTACTCGGCGTGCTCGGTAGGATCTGGACGCAAAAAAGCAGTCAATGGTCTTGGCCAATCGTTCGGTCGAGTTCACCAATCGTTCTAGTCGAGGGTGGCCGCTCACGCTGAAGCCGGCGCGCCACAGTCTCCGCTTCACGCCAAGCTCGAAGCAAATTCTCACCTGCCACCTTACGCATGTCTTCCTCCGACCACCCGCGGCGAGAAAGCTCAGCCAAGAGTACCGGGAAGGTCGAGACATCTTCCAGGCCCACTGGAGTCGATTCAATCCCGTCGAAATCAGATCCGATCCCCACGAAGTCAACCCCGGCGATGCTAACGATGTGCTCGATATGATCTGCAACATCGGCGATAGTAGCTTGGTCTCTTGAGGTCAGGAACGACGGAACGAAGGTGATCATCACAACCCCTCCATTCTGCGGAAGACGGCGCAGAACTTGGTCGGGAACATTTCGCGGATGGTCATGGAGTGCACGCGCAGAGGCGTGCGAATAAATCACCGGAGCCTCGGCAATATCAAGCACGTCATTCATAGTCTCTGGCGAGGTATGCGAGATGTCGACAAGCATACCCATACGATTCATCTCCCGAACAACCTCGTTGCCGAATTCGCTCAGGCCACCGTGGCGTGGCAGTGCGCAGCATGAATCTGCCCAATCAAGCGTTCCATTATGCGTCAGGGTCATATAACGAACGCCCATCGCGTAGAACGCCCTCAAGGTGCCCAGAGAGTTCTCAATAGCGTGACCGCCTTCCATTCCAAGCATTGAGGCCACTCTTCCTCTACCGAAAGCGCTCTCCAAATCCGAGACACTGGTGGCTAGCTCCATCGCCTCAGGATACTTATCGATGATCTGCAGAGCGATGTCGATCTGCTCGAGCTGTACCTTGGCCGCGCCTTCCTCAACTGCTTCAAAGGGGATATACACCGACCACCACTGCGCTCCAACCCCACCAGCACGAAGACGTTCGAGGTCGGTGTGGAAAGAGGTTTCTTTTCGAAGATCATGCTCGGGCACCTCTACGTCGTGCGGACCAGCTTCGCTGTTGCGGATCGCCCAAGGAAGATCGTTATGTCCATCTACCAGCGGAGTTGTAGCCAAGACCCGGAGTGCCTTTTCCAAATGGACGTCTTGAGCGGTCACTCCTGTCGCAAAAGTGGCAGCCAGAACTAGGAAACCGATCGCAGCACGTTTCATGATCTTCAGGAATGGAGGATACAGCACGCCGACCGCGAACTGTCCAGATTTAATGTCTACTCCCTGGTATCTCTAACCACCAGGAATATCCCAATGCAACCCGAATTCGAATCCTAGGTTGTTAGCCGCAGAGTAACGCTTTTTCCCAATAGTCACACTTCCATCGTCGTTTAGATCTAGGTCTCCCTTAACCATATACGTTCGGGTTCCAACATGCTGATATACAGCACCAAGATACAGGCCAAAAAACTTCCAGATCTTGAACCGAAAACCTCCTCCACCTCTAACAACAGGACCCCAGTCAGTATGGTAATTCTCCGTAGCCTCTGAATAACAGGAATCGGAAGAGTGATGATGATCGTGCCCTCCACGCCCGCATAATTCAAGTCCGAGACTCGTGTAGAATACTGACCTTCCGACCGTAGCGAATATGTACGGTTGCACCGGGCCACTTGTGACCGTCCACTCTGGACCTATCCCAAACTGGAAGGCCCCGTAGTTCGTAACCACATCTCCTTCAATCCAGCAGGGATCAGTGAGACAAGTCGGCGTGGACTCTCGGTCGTACAGATTAAGTGAAAGATCTAACCGGACTCCGAAACCACTGTTTCTCTTCGGCATCCAGGTAGAACCCATCGTGAAACCGAAGCCTACTCCAGTCAGGTCTCCGAACTCCCCTAATCCGTTTGTGATCAAGAAACTCGATTCGACTCCCAAGAGACGTGATCTCGAATTCTCCTGGTCTTGTGCTCCAACGGGCGCCGCCCCAAAAGCACAAATACATGCGCCAAAGAAAAGAGGATTCCTTCTCACTTCGTTTTTAATCCATTCTCTTGAGTTACTTAAGGATCCAATAAACCCTGGACCTATTGTCTCTTTATGCAAGTAGTAAAACTTTAGGCACCATACATCGCGACAGGGCGGGAGCATCCCCAATGATGAATGTGACAAATTCGGTCCGCCACCGCAGGGCGATTGCAGCAGGATTGACCGTATCTGTTGTCGCTCACGTGACCGTCCTCGTCATGGTCAGCCTTCCAGAAGTAGCTCCGAAAGAACCTGACACACCCCAAGCCGAACACTACATAGAAGACTTCGAAGCGATTGAAGTCATCAAACTGGTGGAAGAGACCCCACCTACGCGCGTAGCAACAGCCTCGCAGCCAGCGGCCTCGAATATGGACGCTACACTCGACGACCCGACTTTTGGGGCAGAGCCTGTGAGCCTGGAAAATCTGCTAGAGGGAATCGAACCCGCGACTCTCGCAATCAATCGCCTTGCCGAAAGCAGCCCCGTAATCACGCATAAAGATCTCGAGCTGATCAGCGAAAATAATGAGCTCATGTCGGCACTCTATGGAGATCTCATGGCGGGATCAATCGATACCGCAACTCCAGGAGGTGGCGGACTCGGAGGTATACTCAGCAGTATCGGTTCAGCTCTAAGTGGAGGAGGACATTGCCCCGTCCCCGCGATGGGTCAAAACCGCTGATCAATTAGAGGTCAACAGGTACGTCCTACGTATAGAACTGTCTCGCAGAATTTTCCATGCTAGAGAACTGAGTGCCCTGTCTCAGTTCCACCCGCCTTGGTTTACGCGGATATCCGTAACGAGGACCTCTACAACCATTGGCGCGGAATCATCAACCATCATCGCCTCGAACTGCTCCATCTGTTCCGCCATGAGTTCAATGATCATGGCCCGCTGTTGAGCGGGCAGCTCTTCCAGCTCACGTTGCATCTGTTCGAATTGAGCTTTGACCTCAGGATCGATTGCGGCGGCCAACCCCTCAATCGTAGTCACAGTACGGAACGGAATCAGTAGCCCCTGAACCTCTCGGTACTCTCCCATTTCCATTATCGCAGTGAGCGGGATCGCGGACCCACTTCGAGTCATCTCACCCTCAAAGACGAACCTGCGTGGGACGTAGCTTTCAGCATCCAGAAAAACGCTGCCTCTTACAGGCTCAAACTCCGAGTCCTGAGCCACGTTACTCCCGAAGCCCGTGCCGCGCAGATCTATTATATCCAGAACGTGCACCTCGTATTCACCGATACTTTCCCGACCCCGATACTCTGACCGCTTCGCTAGGTCTTCACCTAACGCGTAGACATCTTCTACTCCTGTCGCTGGAGAACTTCTCTGACCGTCTGCACCGACGAAACTAGCTCGGAATACGGACCGTCCTTCCAAGGTATGCTTCTCGAAATATGTCTCTGTTTCGAACCCCATCACGGCTTGGACGAGGGTGTAATTTTCTACCCCTTCGATTCGAGCCTCATGGGCCTCAAGCATCGAGTGGACAAGATCCGAAGCCGACTGGGCTACTACATCGCCGTTACCGATTGTGGTCAGTGCGACAACCATTGATCCAATGCAACGGACCATCACCTAACTCAGCTCCCCGAAATACTGAACTTTTGAATGCGGCGACCCGTCGAAGCCTCTCCCACATAGATGTTGCCCTGAGAGTCGACTCCCATGCCATGTGGCCTTAAGAACTGTCCGACTTGTCGCCCACCTCTACCAAAGCCGCCTGCGACCTCAAGATCGCTTCGGCGAAGAATCCACACCTTGTGGTTCGTTCCGTCAGCGAGGTAGAGCCACTCCTGTTCTTTATCCGGAGAGAGCTGGATCACGAAGGCGGATCCAGAAGCCAGCGTGCCTTCTTCGATGATCTTTTCGGTTACAAACGTGCCATCTTGCTGGAAAACTTGGATCCGGTTCCCGCGACGATCCGCAACGTAGATCAGACCATCACTTGAGCCCACAAGTCCGTGTACTGTGGAGTACTGGGTCGGAGGATTTGCAGCATGACCCGCACCCCCGAAGTCGAACTGGTACTGATCCTCAGGCACCTCACCGTAGGCACCCCAGTGGCGGACGTATTCGCCTGTGTCTCCGTCAAAAACGATAACCCTTCGGTTACGATAGCCATCAGCGATGAAGACCTCATTAGTGCCAGGATCTACCCAGATACCTGCAGGGCCCCCAAGTAACTCTGTATCGGCGTTGCCACCTGTGACGTCATACTCACCGATCTGCATCTGCAGCTCACCCGAACGAGTGAACTTCATAACGCGGTGATGGCGATAAGTGCCAACCCATACGTTGTCGTTGTGGTCCACGAACAGCCCGTGGGCATTGCGCGGAAACTCCGAAACGTCCTGTGTCTCTGGATCACCCCAACCCTGAACGACATTCCCTTCGGGATCGAACTCGACCACAACAGGAGCCGGGCGGCAACATAGACCGATAGGGGGCTCCTGAACGGCAGAAATCTCTTCTGGCGTCAATGTCTCCGGTAAATGCGTGACCCAGACATGATCCTGAGCATCGACGAACACGGCCGTGATGGAACCCATGATCCAATCGTTCGGAAGCTGTTGTGGCCATGATGGGTCTACCGAAAAGTTCGGCGCTTCTCTAATGGCGGTATCAGCTGCAGTTTCGACTTCGTCACTACCAGAGGTGCAGGCACCAAGCACGAGGAGAGTGCCGAGAAGCACGTTGGCTCGAATCATGTTCGGTTCCGTCAGAGGGTTCACGTCATGCAGCGAAGAATAGGTGCAACCACTCCCGCAAGCAGACAAACACCAAGGTAGGGGCACCCACAGCGTCGGGACATGGGCGCTGTCGAGGACGGGTAAGCCGATCTAGCTTCCGCCCGTCGCCAGAAGCCCCGTACTAGCCATGCCCTCCAAGCCTGACAAGCACAAGGCCGCAAAGATCTTCATACCGCTCGCGATAGGCGGAATGATTGCCGCACTGACCGGATCGGCGCGCGTTCATACCAGTGGCATGCTAGCTCAGTCATTCTGGGGCGCCGCAACGGTTCTTATCGTATGGAATGTCATGCTCTTGGCAGCACCTAATCTAAGAGCAGCAGCCGGCCGAATCGACACGAGACTCCGAGCCCAGCATTACATCCAGGCGGTCTGTCAGCTGGCGGTATATCTGTACTGGGGTTGGTACTGGTCCCCGGTCTATGACATGTCAGTGCTCATCGGCGCACAGCTGCTGTTCGCGTACGGTTTCGGCATGCTTTTGTCATGGACTCGGGGTAAGGCATATAAGATGGGCTTCGGTCCCATCCCGATTATCCTGAGTATCAACCTCTTCCTCTGGTTTCGAGACGACTGGTTCTACCTACAGTTCTTAATGGTCGCTGTTGGATTTCTAGGTAAAGACTTCATTCGTTGGACCAGAGATGGACAGCAAGCGCACATCTTCAATCCGTCAGCCTTTGCGCTCGGCCTATTCTCTCTTGTCCTAATCGCATCTGGGAACACTGATCTGACGTGGGGTCAAGAGATTGCTTCCACCCTCACCTTGGCGCCCAGGATCTACCTTTTCCTGTTCCTAGTTGGGCTCGTGGTCATGTACTTCTTCGAGATCACGCTAGTAGCGGGCACGGCAGCAGCAGTGCTCTTTGGACTGAGCGCTCTAACGTTCCAGATCACAGGTGTCCCATACTTCATAGACTCGGATATCCCGGCAGCAGTATTCCTCGGCTTGCACTTGCTGATCACGGACCCGTCGACTTCGCCCAGAACACCTGTCGGCAAAACCATCTTTGGTGCGCTGTACGGCGGAGGTGTATTCGCACTGTACACTCTCTTGGGTTTAATGGGTGCCCCAACGTTCTATGACAAACTCCTTTGCGTGCCCCTTCTAAACCTGAGCGTTCGCGCAATTGACCAACTAGTGCGCAACCGCGCTCTGACAGAGACCTGGACCCCATCAACTAGAATAGCCGCTCAGCCGGTATGGTTGAGCCCGCGCCCAAACCTTATTCGAATGGGTGCCTGGGTCCTCTTCTTCGGAATGATGAGTGTGACCGGCCGGACCGACGGGCAACACACAGGAGATGCCCTTCCCTTTTGGGAGCGCGCTTGCTTTGAGGATCTCAGGAACGCGTGTGACCGTCTGATCCAACTGGAAGCGAGCTACTGCGGGGACAATGCGGCATGGGCGTGCAACGAACTTGGTCTGCACTACCGAAAAGGCACGATCGTGGAGCCTAACTCGGAGCTCGCAGGGCTATACCTTGCTCGGGCATGTGAGCTGCGGTACCAGTCCGGCTGCATGAACCTCCTCAAGCCGGCAGGTGAAATCCGAACCGAGCCAAGACTACTGGATCTTCGGCTCATGCTCAGGGAAGGAGGTCAAAATCTCATGGAGATGGAGAGGGCAGACCTCCTCGAACGCGCCTGCGCGCACAACTGGTCATTCGCATGTCCAACAGAAGTGGCCAACACGTGACCACGCGAATATCAGAATCTGAGTCAGAAGGGGCTCATGACAGGTTCAGGCGAAACTCCTCGGGTGTAGGACTTATGAGTATTGCACTCATTGGTCTTTCTTGGCTTGCTCTCGTGCTCGCTCCCGCTCCAAATGGGCAAGACAACACAGAAGGATCTGTATTCAAACTCCAAGACTCATTACTTCCGGGCTTCCGAGCCGATATAGCGTTCTTGCCCGATGAACGAATGCTAGGCTTTGTAGAGATTCCTGGGGGAGAGTTTCTCATGGGAAGCGATCCAGAACGGGACCCACTTAGCTTCGACCTCGAATGGTGGGGAAACGGTCGCGCTTCAGGACGTCCCAATGAGCCGACATTCTTCATGTCTAGGTACGAAGTCACCGTCGCTCAGTATGCCACTTTCCTGAGTGCTTCGAAGTATCCCGTGACGACGTCCCAGGCAATCAGTGCTCCGCCAGATCACCCGGTCACATGGGTGGCATGGACAGATGCCGTAGCATACGCAGCTTGGCTAGACGATGAGATTCGAACGAGTGCTAGGGAAGGCTTACTGGCCGAACCGCTCGCTACGCTCCTCCTCACTGGTTGGCGAGTAGCACTGCCGAACGAGGCGCAGTGGGAAAAAGCCGCACGTGGAGTAGACGGGCGCATCTACCCCTGGGGTGATGAACCGGAACCCGACTTCGCAAACTATCTGGCTGTAGGGACAACTGCCGTCGGCTCGAAACCTTGTTCGCGATGCGCCCACGGTCTCGCCGACATGAGTGGAAATGTCTGGGAATGGACAGCTAGCCCATACCAGCCATATCCGTTCACACATGAAGACGACCTACAAACACTGCGCACGGACGCCCTCTGGGTCATGCGGGGAGGATCTTTCGGCGACCCCGAGCAAATGATCCGTGCTGCAAACCGTGGTGGCGCCGATCCTGGAGCACGAAGACCCTTTATCGGATTCAGAGTCGCTTTGGTCCCAAGCTAGGCAGTAACAACTTTCTCAACTGCCCTTGCTGACTGCTCCAAGATCAAACAGGTGATCGACCTCCTCTCCGTCGAAGCCGAGTTCTTCAAGAATTTCAATTGAGTGTTCACCTGGTGTTGGTGGCACGCGCGCGGCCCTCGGCCGCACGCCATCGATCTGGAGAGGAAGAGATACGTCTCTATAACCTTCTAATTCCGGATGGCCGACGGTCTGGAACATGCCTGCCTCGGCTACCTGAAGATCATCGACTACATCGGCAATCGATTGGATCGCTGATGCCGGGATAGCGTTTCGAAGAGTTCTCTCTAGTAATTCGTCTGTCGAAATCTGAGATGTAGCTCCCTCTATGATCGCATCCAACTCATTCCGATGCGCAACCCTGTCGGAGTTCGATGCGAAACGGGGGTCCTCTTCCGTACCCACTAGTTCGAGCGCGTCGCACAAACGACGAAAAATTGCATCATTTCCGGCTGCTATCATCACGTATCCGTCTAAGGTTTGGAAAGCCCTATACGGTGCAATGGCGCCAAGACTGGACCCTCGCGGACCGGGAACCTCACCCGTCGCCATGTATCCCATCATATGGTAAGAGACCCATGCCAAGGATGTGTCCATCAGGGACGTCTCAAGAGCCACTCCCTTTCCCGTGCGATCCCGCTCACGTAAAGCGCTAATGATCGACAGTGCCGCCCACATACCCGTGCCAAAATCCACAACCGATCCACCTACTCGAGTGGGTGGTCCTCCCGGTTGTCCGGTCACTGAAATAATTCCAGCATAAGCCTGCATGAGCGGGTCATACCCAGGCTGATCGCTCATCGGACCCTTCTGCCCGTATGCACTCAACGACATATGCACAATGTCTTCATTCCAAGCGCGGACCGACGCCTCGTCAATGCCGAGCCCCAAGGCGGCAGCCGGTCGCGAACTCTGTATGAAGACATCAGACAACGCACCGATCCTCTGCAGAACATCCATGCCCTCCTTCTGCTTCAGGTCAAGAATGATGCTCCGCTTTCCGCGATTTGCGGATAAGAACAAAGTCGAGTCTTCCCCCCAGAACGGAGGACCCCACAGGCGACCCAAGTCACCTCCTGGAGGCTCTACTTTGATTACCGTAGCACCGAGGTCAGCCAGAATCTGAGCACAAAATGGACCCGCCAGATTCTGCGTGACATCACATACGCGTATATCCTCGAGCGGAGAGGTCACCGCGTTACTCGTTCCACACCATGCAGGCAGGAATGGTTTCCACACCTCGACAGTACAATCCTAAGTGAACTTCCAACCGCACCCATATTCTCTTCGACATCCTTCACTCCTGAACTATGTCCGATCGGGCCCAAAAAATGGGCACCACCTCAAGTCGCGACGCGGCAAGATCGCCCACCGAGATGTGGCAGGCCAGTCGCGCTTTCGTATTATGGAGTGAAACGAGCGAAGCCCCACTGTGCACAGCATCGTTAGCGGAGGTCAGCTTAGCCCGTTCCACCTGATCTTGAGACAACTCAGATGCGCTTAACGACCCGCTTACAAGTTTTTCTTTTCGTCGCCCTCTGTGCAGTTCCAATCGCCAGTGACGCCCAGCAACGCAGATCTTTCAGAGACCGCGAGCCGACGATACCTCCGCCGAACATCACCGAGTACAAGCCGCAATCCACGCTTGTCGTCCCAGAACACGAAGTACCCAGGGCTCGATTCCCTCTCGTTGACATCCACGGGCACCCCCCTGCACTAGATAATCTTGAGACAATAGAGAGCGTCGTGGCCGAGATGGACCGATTAAACATCGGTGTCATGGTCCAAGCACGACCGAGCTCGGGCCGTACGCTCCGAAGCCAGATCGAAGCAGTTCGTGAAGCTGGCTACGAGGACCGTTTCGTCTTCTTCGCGTCACTCGATCTTGAGAACATCGATCTAGGATCTGGCTTAAAGATTGCTAGGCAGCTGGAAGAAGACATCGACGCCGGAGCAGTCGGAATAGGTGAGATCAGTAAGGCGTTCGGGCTCTTCCATACCAAAATGGACGGTTCGAGACTAGCTATGGATGACCCTGAGCTGGACATAGTCTGGGAGACTGCTGCTAGGCTGAACATCCCCGTGTTCGTTCATACAGCGGACCCGCCTGAGTTTTTCGAGACTCTAGATTTCACAAATGAGCGATGGCTTGAACTCGCGATTTTCGAGAATCGTCGCTTCATGGACCGGGATCGTTTCCCATCTTTCGACGAGTTGATGGAAGAAAGGAACCGGATGTTGATGAAACACCCGAACACGACTTGGATCCTCGCGCATATGGGATGGCATACTGCCGACCTAGCACGTCTCGGGGAAATCTTCGACGCCCACCCGAACGTTCTCGGCGAGATCGGTGCGGTTCTCTACGATCTTGGGCGGCAGCCTAGGTTCGCTGCGTCTTTCTTCGCCAAGTACAAGGACAGGATCCTATTCGGCAAAGACTCCTTCCAGCCAGACGAGTATCCGTACTTCTTTCGAGTCTTAGAAACCGCTGACGAGTACTTCGATTACTACCGTGACTACCACGCATTCTGGAAACTTTACGGAATGGACCTGCCCGACGAAGTGCTTCGAGCCCTCTACTATGAGAACGCACAGCGAATCATCCCCGGCCTTCCTACCGCCACGCTGCCGGGAGTAATACCGTAGCTCGGCACTGACGTGTTCAGCTCCCCGCAGTATCATGCCATCGTTTCTGACCGCAAAATGATGCTAAGAGAGGCTCGAGAGTAAAAAGACAGGCAGAACGGCTAACGATACCCCAACGGACCGTCTAGAATCGGATCTCGTTCTCCTGTCATCTCCCATCGAACGAGTGCTGTTGGGATAATGCCGGATTCGAAGAAGACATCGAAGAATGAACCGATCGTGAACTCGTCTTGGAGCTGAAGAGCTCGCTCAGCGAGCAATTCCTCAATCTGGATTTTTCCTGACAGATAACTAGTCCCGTAACCAGGCTGTCTCAGATATAGGTGCTGTTCCCCGCGAACTAATGCACCGTCCGGCAGCCAACCTCGAGGCGTCCATCGCATCGCATGCTCAACCGCCTCCTCCATCTCGAAATCATTTCCGTGCAAGTACAAGCCGCTTAGCGCACGCGCGGCTCTCTGAGCCAACATTATCCACACTAGCTCGCGTGACCGCGGACGACCGTCGAACAGACCCGCATGCATCATCATCTCCTCCACACCAGTTGCCAACCCTTCCGAGCGCGCGTCCCAGATATTGTATAAGAGAGGCGTTATGCGGAGCTGACTCACCCCCAAAGCCGGCGGCCGAGCAAGTTCTATCCAATGGTGCATATGGGTTCGCATTACGAGTGGATCCCGATAGTTAACTTCATTGAAGAAGTTACGGATTTCTCCAGGTTCAGCTGGCGTGAATTGGCCATTTACAGCTCGCAATGCCGGATCCATCCAGTCGAAGACAGCGTGAATCTCCTCCTCATCCAAGAACCGGAGGTATTCGTCCACCTCAGCGTTCATGCGGCGCTCAAACTCAGTCGATGTTTGGATACGCTTGAGCTCGGGAAGATCTCGATTCCTATGCTCTTCCAGACGAAGTGACGAGTGCGCGCGAGCAAGTTCTCTGCGCATCAGCGTCACCTGCTCTTCCCAAGAAAACGGCACGAGATGCACATTCTTCATGTACCACGTGTAATTTTCCTTGCCAATACCGGAGGTCCCAGTTTTTGCGTCTGCCTCCGCCTCAAGCCAGTCATGGAACGCATCAGACGCAGCGATTGCGGCGGCTGTAACCTCATCGAGTGCACCATTCTGACCTTTGGCTTCATCAGCGAATGCTCGAAGATCTGCACTCTGACCCCGAAACGAACGCAACCCCGCCATCCAAAGGTCACGAGCATTACTAGCAGCTAGGTTACCGCGTGCCTGCTCTAGCAGCATGGGCACCGCTGCGATCCGGTCGCTGATAAAGGTTAGATCCGTATCCGAAAAAGGCCTCTCAAACGTCCACAAGTCGAGAGACCCGTGGTGCTCCGACCCCTCATGCGCCGGCACATCGCTTTGAGCGGCATAAATAGTGACGTAGAAAGCCGGATCCCGACTCCATGGTTGTCGAACCGCATGATCGAAAGACAACCCATTCATCTCAGCCCGCATGATATGCCAATCGATCTTCTCGGATATTGTCCACTGTCCAATATCGAATGCAGACAAACGAGCCATCCACATCGGAAGTTCCCCGGCTTGGCGAGCCATTGAGGCTGGGCTGTAATCCGGAACTTGGCCGTCAAAATCGGGGGCTTCGAATTCCCTCCATTCCGAAAAAAAATCGACGAGGGCGGCATGAGAACCATCTCCCGGAACTTGTGCTACCGGAAGCTCGTGCGCCTCGCTACCTATGTTGCTACAGGCACTCACTAGCACGAAGAGGAGAGGCAAGGACAGATGCCGTCGAAGCTCAAAAGCCAACATCGAAGACTCCTGGGTTGATCCTAATGCTGCGATGAGAAAAGGTCCGCACACGAAGCATGGTAGCGTGCGAACGCCTCCGGGAAAACGGCACAGCCAGGGGATCAGGCTCTTTTACGACTGTACAAATAGTCCTCTATCCGTAACGCAGGAAGGCCCGAAGTCCTTATCGGACCGCGCTATTCACTAGAAGAAGGCGGCACGATTCCATTCAGACGCATATAGGTCACTAGGTTACCATAGTGCTCGTAGTTGTGTGCGGCGTTGAACGCTAGAACCCCGTACACCGTGGTTGGACCCAAGAAACTCAGAGTCCGAGCTCCTGCTTCATCGGTCATTCCGGCGTAAACGACATCGCAGTACGCAAACCCCATCCCAAGAGCCTCTAGAAGCTGAGCTTTGGTCGTCCGGCTTTCCTCAAAGTTCTCAGTTGCTGGGCTCCGCTCCCCAGCTGCCGCTGCGCAGAAGGAGTACTGAGCATTAGCAATGTGCGCGAAAAGTTCACCCATTGATCGCACATCATCGGTCGGCCTGAAGGAGTACAAATCCTCTTCAAGCATTTCAGCACTCGCCATCACGAACGTTTTGGTGCGCTCATAAAGTCCAGCCAGCGACTCACTGACCGACTGTGAGGAGGCGGGCAGTGGCGCACAAAGCCCTAAAAGGAGGGCAGCGCAGGATAGGCTTCTAATCATTGTCAACCTCAGAAAAAGCAGTGAAAATCGGCTTCCGTGTTAATACTCATGTCTTCTCGGCCCCTCAATACATCCGCTGGATCTATGGAGAACATCCCATAATTAGCTAACGGTACACGACCTCAACACGGCCCAACTCGATCTGTGCAAAGGTAGCTCCACCAGGACCAGCCTCCCCCTCGACTCGAAGGTTCGCTCTGAAACTGAATGTAGCAGTGACCCGCTCCGGACCGACTGCGCTCAACGTGAAGGTTCCTGTCGGTGAAAGCCTAGTGGTGTCAAAACCACTGAACGTCGACGATCCGGGATCCGGATGATACAACCCATAGAACGTGTTAGTGGATCCGGGAACATTTTGGACAGTAAAGCCTCTCGGGTTGAGAGGGTTCGGACTTCCATCAATCTGGAGAAGCATTCTGCTCTGGCCCGCCCCTGTGGCGGAAACCCCTTCGACCTGAAGCTGGCCTCCATACATATCGACAATGACATCGACGATCTCGAACAGCATCTCGACTCCATCTAAGGTGGCACGCAGCACACCAGTCCAAGCACCGAATCCGTAATCAGCGCAGCTCACCATAGAGCCCACAGCTGTATAGATCTCAGTCTCGCCGAGCTGTAGACGACCATCCTGTATCACAAAGCGGTAGTTCTCAGATCCTGAGGCTGGGGCATTTGAGACTGAAGCAATCGTGAGGAGTAGGCTTTCACCATCAGTCCTCCATGAACCGGACGACGAGACACAGGTACTTGCTTTGAGATCGCTGACTACTCGTGAGAACAAACCATCTGGTGCAAGGCGAAGTGTCGATTCCAACACCCCTGCCTCGGAAAAACGCCAGACTCCTTGAGGACTCACAGAGATCGGGACGACAGGAGCACTCTCGCTGCATGCCGCCACCGAGAGACATCCGGCGACCAGAAGGACCCTCCTACCCAGAAGGTCCAGAATCATATGAGACATCGTCAGGCTAATGGCCACGCAGCCCTAAACCCCTTCGTGAGTCGACTTCGGCCTTCATCTCAGATCCATACGTCGTTCGGGGCGCTACCTTCGTTTGCGATATCGCCGGTATTCACGACTCCACGAGGTTCTACGAGCATAATCTTGGCTTCGGTCACCGCACGAGGACGGTGCTCTACCCCCTTAGGCACAACAAACATCTCGCCTTCACCGAGCCGCACCGTCTGGTTGGGAAGATCGATCTCAAGTTCACCCTCGATCACCAGGAAAGCCTCGTCCGTATCCGCGTGCTGGTGCCACAGGAATTCCCCTTCGACCCGGACAAGCTTGAACTGAACATCATTCATCTCCGCAATCACCTTCGGCTGCCACTTGTCGACAAAGAGATCAAACTTCTTTTTCAGATTGACGAGATTACGAATCATTTCGTTCGTCCCACGCCCGTGGTTGAATCCTCTAAAACTGAGAAGTCTATCGTGTGTGTGACCTTCTCACCGGGTGGCAAGACACACTCACCGCTAGACTTCTGGAGCACGCGCTCATCCCGTTCCACAGCCCCACTCCCTACGTCAACAGCCACCTGGACTCTGTAGCGGTCACAAACAGGCGTGTTAGGCGGAAGCCTTAGACCAATAAGGTATCTCCCCGCCCTTACTGGCGTTGTCACCACTACAACACCAGTAGAGTCGATCAGCCCGACACCACCCTCCGCAGGGAAGCCACGCGCCATCACGTAACCCCAAACCATGAGATTGTGAGGGTCCTCATCTGCCTCCATCGGCGAGGGTGGTCCACAACCGACGAAGATGCTGGATCCCAGTATGACTAGTCCTGTAAGCCTCATCCGCATCAACGATCTCAGCCATAGCGAGGGAGCCACCAACTCGTTCATTGGAGATTGGTTCATATGCGCGCTGTCCCGGTCGGCCGCATGGTGCATTCAAAGAGAACCTTCAGTTTGGTCATGCCAACACCCATACACGGATGACGTTCCTTCTCGCTTTGGTCTCTTGGCTATTTTTCCTCTGATTCTGGAGTTGCTACATCGCGATCGCAGTGGCTCGAATCCCTTCACCTAGCACGAATTGAGACCCTACAGCTCCTACGACCGCGGTTTGTCGAGTCAGGTTCAGCCCTGTTCGAAGCCTGAAGAGAGGTTCGATACCGGTGCAATGTCCCGCCATCAAATGCTTCACCCCTATTTCGCGTAGTCGATCCGTCGTCCAACCGAGGGTCTGATCTGTCGCGTTAAACAGATGCAAGCCGCCCATCAGAGCGTGTATGGGGTGATCCGAAATCGCAGACTGAACATGAGTGAGCATATTCACAACACCCGAATGGCCACATCCTAGCAATACTATGTGGCCCTCCTCTGTGACGATCGTAAGCCCCTGGCTTTCTGGCACCCAATCTGCGACCCACGTCCCCGATTCCTTGATCCTTACCTGAACTGGATAGTTCTCCTCCGAATGCGGACGGGGCACAGGACCTGTGACCCATACGCCTTTGAGGATTTCCGATGGGCCATCGTGAATGATGACCTCGAGTCCGGCGTTTTCCAGCGATTGCCGTTCCTCGATCATCTGGTTGGCCTCCTCTGCCCCCGAACGCGAGGGCACTCGCCTCGGCCGGAAGAATCCCCTCGCCACGTGCACGCGCTCAATAGAACTGTGATTCCCGAGCGCCTCCAGAATCGGCAGGACACCTGTCGTGTGGTCGAAGTGATGGTGACTGAGTACTAAGTCAGTAACACACGAGAGATCAGCACCAAGTACCTCAGCATTGTGAATAACCGTCTCAGGATGACGCCCAGCATCGAAGAGAACACAGGCTCCGTCCGCCTGAACTAATGCGGAAAGACCCCATTCGCCAACGGAATTCCCATTAGCGAGATTTGACGAAAGAATTGTGACTGTCACGTTCTGAGCCACACCTGCACGCTTGTCGTGGCCTTCGTCTGCATGGCCCGGAATACTGATCCCGGTGAGCACAGTAGCAATCGAAGCGATGCTCAATGGAATTATCATGATTGCAGCTCCTTTGGGTCCAAGCAGGGTATTACCTCACAAGATACCAATCTTCCTGTCGAGGTCTAAAGAAGCGCCACCCGCTCTGTGTTAGGTGGGCAGGGTCTTCTGCCATCACATAGACCTCCTGATCTCCCCATTCTGGGATGGCAGTCTTGGTATTGAGTTCAATAGAGATGTACGCACCCGCTACCAAAGGGCGAGCTGTCACATCTGTTCTTCCAGCGCTTCGGAAATCGATGCTCGGACCCAAGCCATGACCGTGGTTGCCGAGCGGGTGAGAGTATATCTGGGCATTGATCTCTTTTTCCTGCATTTCTCTCATCGTCAAGCGATACACTTCTCCTGCAGTCCGTCCAGGTCGTGACGCTCGGAGCATAAGCGCATCCTGAAGGGCATTCGTATTCTCCATCGCATCCTTTAGCCCCTGCGGTACATCTTCCTCGTCAGTGTGGAGTATATAGGCCATTTTCTGCCAGTCCGAATCGAGGCCCATGTAGGAAATCCCGAAGTCGATATGAACGAGGTCTCCCCGCTGCAAGACTATGTCTTCCGGAGCAACAGCGAGGAATCCACGACTTCCGACCTCAGCCATTCCTTGCCGCTGAACCCGAAGATCCGGCTGAAACCAGGTGCGAACACCGGTCATCCATAACTCATCGTACATAAACCGGCGAACATCACCCACAGTCGTAGTACCTGGCTTGATCACTTCGTTGGAGAGCGCACGTTTCGTGATCGATTCTGTGAGGGCCACGAGATCGGTATAAACCTCAAGCTCACCTGGGATACGCGTGGCCAGATATTCATTGATGAGAGGCTCCGCACTCACAAATCTGCTAGCCGCTTCTGAACCCATCGCCTGGGCCAGGAAACGAAACGAGTCATGCGTCAGGCTCCGAGTCATCCCACGACTGCCTCCGAACCCAAGACCAATCCGCTGTGGGCTATAGGTCTCATAAAGCTCTCGAAGAACCTCAGCGGACGGCCTAGGATCAATCGGCGATTCGAAGTAACGAGCGACCGTTTCTTCCCAGTAACCAGTCGCCGCAATCTTCCTCAGACCGTCTGCCCCCGTATCAACGAAAACGAAGACGTCCCTCCGACCGGTGTAGGGCCTAGCCGGAGCGATATATTCGGTGAGTGGGTCATCATGAAATTCCTCATTCACGACGATCCACATATCGATCGAGTGGCGCTGCATCATCGGAAGAAGCATTTCGTGGCGAGTATCAAGCCAACCATCCCTCACAGCCATCTGCTCAGACCAGTCGAGAAGCTGAACATTAGAGGCGCCAGCATCGCTCTCCGGCAGCCCGTCAGAAAGAGTGCAGGCGGCAGAGAACAGACCGAGAGCGATTAGAGGTATCAGTGGTTTCAAGGTTAGCTCACTGAACGATACGACCAGAATTGGGAAAGACGGACTCTCCCCTCATAATCCGATCTATCGCCGTGTTTCGATCAATATAAAGAGGAGTGTACAAGGCTCGAAGAATCGAACCAACAGCTTCGAGCTCCTTCTTCACCGAACACCAGTTCAGTACGGAAGCAGGTAAAGTACTACCGCTAGAAATGGTGTCAGTAACAGCATCATTGTGATGCCGTAACCGAACATATCACGAGCTCGCAGACCAGTTATTGCTAATAGTGGAATGGCCCAGAAGGGGTTGAGCAGGTTCGTGTGTGCGTCTCCGACCGCGTAGGCGGCTATCGTCTGACCGAGCGGCACTCCTAATTCTTGCGCAGCGAGTAGCATCGGTCCCCCCACTATAGCCCACTCGCCTCCAGCGGACGGCACGAAGATGTTCAGTGCACCGCCTGTCATCCACGCGACCATAGGGAACGTGTCCTGCGTTGCAATCGAGAGTAGTGCCTCAGTCATGGTGTCAACCAGGCCAGTTCCGGTCATGATACCGATGATTCCCGCATAGAATGGGAATTGCAGGATTACACCGGCACTGCCCTTAACAGCGTCATTGAACTCGCGCTGATATCGTGCTGGGCTGCTGTAGAGCAACATTCCAATCACCAGAAAACCGAAATTGAAGACGTTCAGATTCAGAGCTCCTAGGCCCTGAGTGACAAAGGCTACGCCAAACAAGACAAGGCCAGTCGCCGCGAGGATCCCGCCCAATATTTTCGAATTATCTATCCGATCGGCTGGAGAATCTAAATCATCAGAGACTCGTGTGAGTTCAGTCGATCCCGCCCCTTCTTGATGAACAGATCCACCCTCGCCCCGGTGCTCTTCGAGGTCGACGAACTGCTCTATTCCTCTAGCGTTCTGATCCGGCGGCGCAAGCAACCAAAGCATTAGGGACCCATATAGGATCGACATGCCGGTCAAAATCAATGGATACGAGTGGAATACCCATTCAGTAGCGGGCACCACCCGATCGATGATGCCCTGTGCCATAAAAATATTCCCGTCCGTAGCCTGCAGCAGGCCGGCTGAACTCGAGAGTCCCCACCCCCATGTCAGGCTCATTCCTAGGTACCCCGCAACCGCGAGCAGCGGATAGTGGACAGCCATACCCGACTTGTTAGCCGCCTTGCCCATCTCTCTAGCCAGAATCGCTCCAAAGATCAGACCCAAGCCCCACGAGATCCACCCAACCAGCATTGATCCTATACCGACCAGAACTACGGCCTGACGACCGTTCCGGGGTAGCTGTACCAATTTTTGGATACCACCCCGCACACTCGGGTGATAGGCGACGACAGTTCCCGTCACCAGAATGATCACCATCTGCATCGCAAAGGTAAGGAGGTTCCAAAAACCGCCATACCAAGCGGTCGCTACGTCAGCAATAGAGGAGCCCTCCGACACAAACGCCGCGACCGCAGCCACGTAGGTGAGCAGGATCGCAAACACGAACGGCGACGGCATCCAACGCTCAACCCGATCCGCTATCGCTTCACCGAATTTTTGAACGGGGGTCAACTGCGGATCAGAGTTATCCATGCCGGCTCCGAATCATGTTGGAGAAGGTTGAGAGGAAGAAGCAAACGCGCAGGCACGACACGTGGCCAGCCCACCCTTCATGTCCGATCAACGGAACCCCGGCACCCTCCGCCGGTTGGCTCCCGGCTCGGTGCCGGATGGGTCACGGTCACGCTTTTCGACGTCGGGATCGCCATCTTGGTCACCGACGATACGAACCGCCCAGGGGTCATCAACACCCGCTAGGTCGCAGAAATCCCCCGTATCGAGGAAGTGCGTGTGGAGACACTCGGACGTTGAACCTAAACTCGTGAGCAGATCTACTGTCTCCGGGTATCCGACCCTAGTGAAGAATCCAGAACGTCCGCCTCGTGCCATGTCTGCCGTTGACTGTCCCAATCGGGTGATCACCGTTACGTCCCCTCCCTGCGACACTAGGTACCGGACCAAATCATTGTCGCCCCGAGACGCTGCGTAATGCATGGCGGTATAGCCCCAAGAATCAAGCGCGTTGACATCGACATTGAGTTCTTCGACAAGATATCGCACCGTAGGGATGAAGCTTTCAGGAACATTCCGAATACTGAACGATCCGAGACCAGTGAAACCTCCACCGGCTGCTACATGGATCGGATATGCGTTGAAGGCATCCTCGGGAATCCATGGCAGTCCTGAATCTTCTTGTTGACGCCCATCTTGCTGTCTCCGCTCACGCATACCCACCGGAGGCCATGAGGTGGGTATGTTAGGATCGGCTCCATACGCGACCAAGAGCTTCATCATTCCGAGATCTTGAGCGAACGCAGCACGCCAGAAAGGGGTCGCACCCTTGAGATCCGTACCAATCTTGGTCAACCCATACTCGAAGTACCACAAGTGTGTATTAAGGCGAAGGTTTGGATCAGCACCCGCATCCAGTAGCGCAACCACCAATTCCGTATACTCGGTCTTCTGGTTGTCTTGCGCTCGCGGCTGGGGATAATTCGACTTTGGTGCCCAGTGCGTATTGAGCGTCGCAAACAACGCTGTCTGCCCATCTGTCGTCGCTTGAAGGTTGGGGTCAGCTCCCTCAGCGACAAGCATCATAGCCACGTCAAACTGCCCATTGAGTGCCGCCATTACCAGCGGACTCGTGCGATCTCCCGCACTGACCTGATTGATATCCGCACCCCCTTCTAGCAAGGCCATAGCAGCTTCGCCGTGCCCCTCTCGCGCAGCAAACAGCAACGCTGTCATGCCACCAGTCTTGCCTACGAGAGTCTCTCTATAAGGTGGACGTGGCACATCCGGCCCTCCCGGGTAGTCAGGACGGTAGTTAACCAGTTCCTCGGATTCGTAGTCCCTGTATGGTTCGCCAGAATCCAAGTAGGCACGCTGTTGTCGGATCGCCTCCTGAATCTGCTCAGCGCTCGGCTCCCACTCTCCTCCCCCTGCTTCTTCTTGGCGGAAATTTTGGATAGTGCGCCGCAGATGTCTTGCCGCATCACGATCTGCTATCAGGTGCTGAAGCACATCGACCACATCCGTCTCTACCGATAGATCAGCGCCACCCTCGACAAGCAGTCGAATGGTAGCCGCTCTGTTGTTCGCGGCAGCGAACATCAGAGCGGTCTGCCCGGCAGAAAGTTCGACAGCGTTTGGATCAGCGCCTGCCCGAAGGAGCGCATCGACCACATCGAAACCTCCCGACGCCCCCGCTGCGAGATGAAGAGCTGTCACACCACTAGTAGTGGTTACCCTATTCGGGTTGGCTCCCGCTGCGAGCAGGGCGCTAACGATCTCTTCATTTCCTCGACGAGCCGCCAGATGCAGCGGAGTATATGCTCCAATACGTGTACCTGCCTCAACGGGCACACCCGCAACCACAAGCTCAATAGCCACATCAGTATGGCCTCGCTCAGACGCAAGATGCAGTGCGTTCATCCCGTCTCCACGCGTAGCGGTCAGGTCCGCACCAGCACTCACAAACGTCCGTACCGTTTCAAGATCTCCGTCCTGAGACGCCACCAGCAGGTCCTGTGCATGCGCGTTCGTTGGGATGATCGCAAGCGCAAGTAACCCGACTGCCACCAAGCGTCCCGAAAACCTCACCGTCACGATCCCTTAGGAAAGTTCAAAGGAAGCGAACCTGTACTATCACCGAAGGCGCTCATGTCGTGGCCAATTCCTTCCATCAGCGTTACAAAAGCGTTCGCCATCGGGGTTCCCTTAGGCGCACGAACGTGAATGCCACCCTCCAGCGCTCCGTTCGCCTTGCCCATGAATATCAGAGGACAGCGACGATGATTGTGAAGATTTGGATCTCCCATGGGAGAACCCCACACAATCGCCGTCTTATCGAGAAGCGATCGGTCTCCATCCATCGTCGTCCGCATCCGCTCAAGAAAATACGCCATCATACCGAGTCGGTGCGTATTGATCTTGTTGAAGTCCATGATGTCGGCAGGAACATTGCCATGGTGTGACGCACCATGAATGGATTTAGTGGTACCAGACAGAGGGAAGGTCCGGTTTGATTGGTCGAAGCCTGTCTTGAATGTGATGACCCGCGTCATATCGGTCTGGAGGGCGAGCACCTGAAGGTCAAACATGAGCTCCATGTGCTCTTCCCAGGAATCCGGAATACCCGAGGGTGCCTCCGGCATCTGTCGCTCTTCACCACTGAGATTTCTGGCTTCTACAAGTTGGATTCGGCGTTCGATCTCACGAACATGAGTGAGATACTCGTCCATCGCCGCACGGTCCGTCGCTCCCAAAGAGCTACGCAGTCGCGAAACCTCACCCGTGATCCAGTCGAGCATGCTTGCATTAGTTCGGCGTCGAGCCCGACGGTCCGCTTGGGAATCTCCAGCTCCAAAGAGGCGCTCGAACACGGCCCGAGGTTCACGAATGGCTGGCAAAGGTTGATTCGGAGAAGACCAAGCGAGCGATGTCGTATACGCACAGTGGTAATTGTATGCACAGCCTCCTCCCCGATCGATAACCTCAGTGCACAGCTCTAAAGAAGGTAGCGCGGTATCTCGACCAAAACGCTGAGCGTGAAGTTGATCTAAAGAGGTCCCCAGAAAAATATCCGAACCCTGGGTCTGCTTAGGATGGGCTTGGGTAAGGAAAACAGCAGTCGATCGATCGTGGTCCCCCCCGATCTCCTCGGCCCGGTACGGTTCAGCCATGCGACAGTCCGTTTGGCTGACGATCGTTAGATATTCGCGGTACGCCTCCAGACCCTTCAACGAGCTGTCCGCATGGAACTCGAAATCCCTTCCGACACCAGCTGGCGAGAAGAGATTTCGCGCCTCACCCCAGTCACTGCCTCCCGCGGACCCCATCGACTCTTCGACAGCGACGAAACGCGTGAACTGCGGATCGTCTGTTGGGTTCCGCCACACCTTACCAGCGGGGACCATTGCATCGAGAAGAGGCAGTGCGACGGACGTACCCATCCCCTTAACAAAGGTCCGTCGATCAAGATGTTTCCCGGTCAAAAATTCCATGTCACGCTCCGTTTCATCGACAATACCTAACTAGAGGCTAGGCTGTCCATACGATTCATCGTCTCCCAAAGAACCAGCAGGTGTATCGGCAGATGATTCGGACCGCATCATCTGGAAGGTGTCACTCTTCACTACACCCAAAATGAACGATGACATCCGGTAGTCATCGTCCTCTGCATCTCGCACTATCTGACGTACCGTTGGCTGGTCGAAGTACTCGACACGCCTGCCAATCGCGTAGGCCAGTAGATTCTGAGTGAAGTTCCGCACGAGAGGAATGGGTCGATCGAGCAGGACTCCATTGAGATCTTCCGGGGTGGTCAACTCAGTCCCGTCGTAATACGTGCCTCTCGTGTCCAGCGGCACCCCATCTTCCCGAATCCGCCAACGCCCCGTCACATCAAAGTTGTCGAGTGCAAGACCTATAGGGTCCATCATGCGGTGACACGCATTGCACGTGGGATTTTCCCTATGAATCTCCATACGTTCCCGAGTCGTCAGACGACGTCCGTCTGACGCCCCCGAAGTTTCCTCGAACGCGGGGACGTTAGGAGGAGGGGGAGGAGGAGGAGAGCCCATCAGAACTTCCATTACCCACTTGCCTCGCAAAACAGGGGACGTACGGGCGGACATGGAGGTTGCGAGTAAAACAGAACCGTGTCCGAGAATCCCTCTGCGAGTCTCATCCGGATATGTGACGCGACGAAACTCTGACCCCGTGACACCGGGGATCCCATAATGCTCAGCCAAACGTTGGTTCACGAACGAGTAGTCGGCGCTGAAGAACTCCAGGAGGTTTCGATCCTCAGAAATGAGATTAGAAAAGAAGAGTTGTGTCTCTCGGATCAGATCCTCGCCGAGCTGACCCGAAAAATCGGGATAGAGATAGAGTTCAGGCTGGTTTTTTTCAGCCTCCTGCAAGCGAAGCCACTGCGACGCAAAACGTGTAGAAAGAGCCTCAGCCTTAGAGTCAGCCAGCATTCTTCGGACCTGAGCCTCGAGCACAGATTCGTCAGCTAGACCTCCAGATGCCGCTACATCAATCAACTCTCTATCAGGACCCGTACCCCACAGGAAGAAAGCGAGACGAGCCGCTAAATCGGTGTCCTTGATCCTGTACGAAACACCAGGCTGCACGTCGCGAGGCTGTTCCTCTAAACGGAACAGAAACGATGGAGAGGCCAAGATCGCCTGCAGAGCGGTCCGCACACCCACCTCGAAACCGCCATCCGCAAGTCCGGCCTCATAGAACAACATCGGGCCAGCAATATCCTCCTCTCCAACAGGTCGGCGGTACGCCTCAGTCGCGATTCTGCGCACTATCGACTCCGCACACACTCGCTCCTGACCCGGCGTCACTGGTTCGACTGCACCATGTGCCCCACTCACCTTTTCGGCATCGGGATGACAGGTAAAAATCCGAGCCCGACTTGGCGTCTGCGATACGCCGACCGGATCAAGCGGACCCGTTACCATAAAGTCTGCGACATGCGGCAAAGCCGTTATCCCATAGTTCGCCCACTGTATGGCGTCCTCCCCTCCAACGAATGACCAGTCAAACGGACTCAAGCGGTCCTCATATGGCCCCTCGATTCTGCGAACAAACGCCGCGGCAACTTGCCTCTGCCCGGATTCCACGAATATCGGCTCTGTCTTGACCGGAACGTTCGCCTGCCTTCCGTGCTCAAGCTGAAGCCCAGCGACGCCCTCACCGTCAATCGACACATCAAGATCCTGTGAATTCGTGCCACCTCCGAACAACATTTCAAACGAGAAGACATAATCCCCGTCCACAGGGAAATTGTGGGTGATCACCATACCGCCCCGGGTTCCGAATGGGGCACCTTCGAGCTGATCCCAAGAATGCTGCGAAACATCGATCGGGTTAGTGTATTTCGCAGAGAATGTCTGAGCTTCGGCGTTACCCACGGCAATTCTACTGACCTCCGTAGCAGCCCTCAGGTAAGCTTCGAGCAGGGTCGTCGAGAGTCCCTGGGCGGCGGAGAGGTTGTCAAAGTTGCCCAAATAAGTGTCCGCTGGAAGCCATCTTCCCGCGTCGACCTCAATCCCGAGAAGCTCGTATATGACCCGCTCGTACTCAGAACGATTGAGACGCTGGAAGCGGCGTATACCAGGATTTGGATCCGTGACGGCCGCAGCATCCACCACCGATTCAAGAGTTTCGACGAGCGCGTTTAAGGTGTCGGCTGTCGGTCGCCGAGCGCCCGGTGGAGGCATCATCCCCGCCCTAAGCTTGACGATCATCTTCTCCGAAACGGCAGCGTGTTCGTCAGCGTATTCCGGATCGAAACCCTCAAGGGTGAGATTACCCGTCATCCGGCGTTCGTTGTGGCACCGAACGCAGTAAAGCTCTACAACATCTGCCAAAGCTGACGTGGCGACCAGCTGGCGGTCCGGAACTACAGTGACGGGAGGTACACCCACTTGGACTTCCGTGATCACAGCTTCGGGTTCACCGACCCGTATGGGCGCGTTCGTACCAAGGCTCTGTCCACCAAGAATGAGCCCCAGCCCCAATAGCCCTGAACTGAACGCGATCGTCTTCACGAGATCCTCCTCCCGAGGCCCCACTGCTCCAATGAATTACCAGCCAGAGGATGGGGGTACCGGGAACCAGAGCCAATCTAGGGCTGGCGTCCTCCTCGGGCCATCAGAATCTCATCAAATACGTCAGCTTGGTCACAAGGCCACGATCTGTGAGTGACCAGCCCCTTAAGTCGTCGCTTCGATTCTCTGTAAAGACAATGTAGAGGTCGCTTCCGGGGCGATGAATGAAATTGAACCGCACATTAGTGGAAAAGTCCCCGTCTAGACTGTTGTGTTGAACCAACGCGTTTACGAAAAGTCGCGTCGATAGCGAGAACGAGGCCCTCAACGAGGAAATGTCGGCAGTAAATTCTCCTCCAGGCACTTCCGCAATGTTGCGATTTAGCCCTGGCGTGAGCGAAAAGCGCGGAGAAAGAGCCATCGTAGCACTGACACCTGCACTCACCAAAGAGCCGCCATAGAACTGAGAGACCATTCCATTCACTTCCGCGCTAAGCGGTCTTGCACGGCTACTCCCACCGAACCACCCCACATGATTGTTGTCGTAGCGTCCTTTCGGTACTTCGACGTCGGGCGCTAACTCAAATGCATTATCGACAACCGTCTCACCCAAGTTGCCAAGCACGCTGAGGTTGTCCCCTGAGCGCCATGTTGGCGTCGTGAGGAACCCAACTTGCCAATCTTGCATGCGATTGCCGGTCATAGTCGACGCATATTTCCCGCCGACAAACAATCCAACCTCCCGCAACCCTAGAGCACTTGGGCGCCACGTATAGCCGTTATACAGCTCAGTGCTCCGATAGTCTTTCCTCGTAATGAAGCCCGCTGAGGCTTCAGACTCGGCACCAACCGCATAATGATTAAGAAATGATCTCCATCGATCACCACCGTACCTATATCCAACGTGATAGGCGACGCCATCCCCACCTACTCCTTCGGTGAAGCTACGCGTAACCGAAGCATCCCAAACCCATGCCTGTCCTACTACGAACTGACCATCGATCCCAGCTACCGTGTTCGTCGCTTCATTGCCCCGACGATCTACAACCATGGCGCCGATATAGTTGGTTTCTCCGACATCCCGCTTGATGCGAGCAACTGAAAAAAGCTCACGATCAACAGCCCGAAACTCTGAAGACTCAGGGACTGCATCGGTCATAACGCTCATGAAGCCTACAGTCTGCGAACCCACCCGACCCGTAAGACGAGCGCCTCCGACAATAGGGACCGACCCGTTCTCTGAAATCCCTATCTGGCGACTAAAGAACATCTGGTATGCGGGAGGTTCCAGAGGGTTTCCTGGGTTTCCGAAAGCAAAAATGCCTGAGTTCTCAAGGAAGAAGTCCCGCTTCTCAGGAAAGAAAAGGTTGAAGCGAGTAAGGTTGACCTGTGCATCGTCAACTTCGACTTGAGCGAAATCCGTGTTAAACGTCAGATCCAAGAGTAATCCCGGCGCAATTTCACTCTTCAAATCCACTCCGACAGCTCGGTCGACAGAACCATTCAACGCATCAGCAGAATTCCGTTCCTGCACTCGACCGAGCAGCCCGTACGGTTTGGCTTCGACATTGAGCCCCTGACGAGGCAGATCGCTCAGACCACTGAGATGCCCCGCTCGGCTAACCCGCTGAAGTCCTCCCCCCTCACGCTCCCATGAGCGCCAGTACACTTGCTCATTCTTACTGCGAATCCCTCTGAAGAAATTGATCCCCCAAGGTTCTTCACCCGACGCGTCCGGATAGCGTAACGTGCGCCACGGAATCGCGAATTCAGCGCTCCATCCATTCGGTGTGCGGGTGCCCGCGACCTCCCACACTCCGCGCCAGTCGATGTTAACTGAGCTGCCTTCATCGGTGATGAGTGCTTCGAACTCAGCACCATTCGGGTTCGTCGCGAATACCACTCCATTCCGATGATCGTGGAACGGGTCAAGAAGGATTGCAAAAACATCATCCCCCGCCTGCTGTAATTCTCCACGTCCGAACGGGTCGACCTCAAGAATACGGTCGCGCTGCATAATTCGAGACACGACCTGATCCGGTCTAGAATGAAAAGCGCGCACCGACACGTAGAGCGCTTCGTCGTCGTATACGACGCGCACTTCTGTCATCTCGGTGGCAGGATCCGACTCAATCGGGTTCTGCTGCAGAAAATCAGTTATGGGAGGTACCCGCTCCCAGAACCGTTCATCGACGCGTCCATCAATCTGAGGGCGCTCACTAACATCCTCAGAAAGTCGGACAGCGTTTAGAAATCCGGGCGAGGGCACTTCCTGCGCTTCTGATGTGACAGGAGCAAATAGAGCCGCGGCTAGCACCGACGTCCACAAAGGAATCTTACACACGAGTCCGGCAACGCACCCACACTTCGACATCCTTCTCCCCCTGCGCCTTCCGCTTTTCGCTAGTGCACTTCGGTCATATCGCCGGAAAGAAGGAGGAAGACATCACCCAAACAGGCAAGCCCTTGCCGGTTCGCACTGTTAGGCTTAGCGGCACTAAATCAACTCGGATCCAAAGCCGCACCGATTCTCAAGATCGCATCGCGGAAGTGCAACTCGGTCGGCCTGTGCGAGGATGTCGCACTTTCAAGTTGTTCACGGAGCATCTGAAGCTCGCCGCGCGCGAACGACACTATATCGGTTTGCACTGCATCCTCATGTTCCAGCAGCGTCTTCATCCGATCAAGGTAGGATCGCTGCAAATTTCGCCGGTACACATCGGTGTCACGACCTGACGCAAGCTCTGACCACACACCACTTCTCAGGTCGACAAGCATCTCATGGAGTGAATACGCCTGCCCCCCATAGAATGCTTCCTGTTCGATAAGCCGCTTCATGCGCTCGACATTTAAAACCTGATCCAAGCCGCTCGACTGTCGTGCATGTACAAGGTCCGTCGCACCGGTCGCCTGAAACCTCTCCAGGATATCACTATCTAGCAGCCAGTGTGGTGTCGCAAAAACCTGCCGGTTCAGATACTCAAGCGCCCTCTTCTGCTTGTTGGCCTGCACCATCTCGTACTGAACACCTCCCTGCCCCTGGCGCTTACGTGTCCTTACGACCCCTCCGACATTTGCCACCACATGACCTGTATACCGGCTCCACTGGCTTACCACATTGGTGTACAGCTCTTCGAGAGCCGAGTAGTCGTCACCCTCTACATAGGTCCAGTCGATCAGGTTGGCCGCAATCCGCTTTAGGTTCTCTACTCCATAGTCTGACGCACGCATAGCATCGTCGCCGATTGCCTCAGTGAGAGAGGAAGGATCCGCGCCACCTCTCATGGGGCTTGAGAAGAGATAGACTGGGTCTTCTTGCCATTCTTCGACGAAGTTTCGCATTCCTTCCTGTTCTGAATAGCGGTCCTGACCCAGATGCATCCTGTAGCCCCACTCAATCGCGAACTTGTCATAGGGACCCACTAAAGGCATCAAACAGGTGTCGTCTCCGGGCTGAGCGACATAGTTGAAGCGCGCATAATCCATAATGGACGACGCCACCCCCATTTCGCAGACGAACCGGGTACGTAGGTCTTCGACAGAATAAGACGAAGAAGACTGCATGTTGTGCTGCAGTCCAATTGTGTGCCCGACCTCGTGAGCTGACACGAACCTTATAAGCTCTCCCATCAGATCGTCAGAAAACTCAACACCTCTCGCGTGTTCGTTGGCTGCCGCAGTCTGAATAAAGAACCAATTGCGCAGCAGGTTCATCACGTTGTGATACCACTGGATGTCACTTTCTAGGATCTCACCAGTCCGAGGATCATGAACGTGTGGGCCAGACGCATTCTGCACGTCTGACGCTAAGTAGCGGATTACTGAGTACCGGGCGTCCTCAGGACTCCAGGCGGGGTCTTCTGGAGCATCCATCGCGATGATCGCGTTACTAAAGCCAGCGGTCTCAAACGCCACCTGCCAGTCCTCAACCCCCTGCTTCAGATATGGGACCCACTTTTCGGGGGTGGCAGGGTCGATGTAATAGACGATGGGTTGCACGGGATCGACGACTTCACCACGAGCATAGGCCTCAGGGTCGCTAGGCTCGAGACGCCAGCGGGTCACATAGCAAGTTTCTACCGCACGTTGAGCCTCTATGCCGTAGTCAGTCTGGGTCGTACTGAAGAAACCAACGCGCTCATCGCATAGGCGTGGCTCAATGGGGTCATCAGGTAAAAGGAGCATCGAATGGTGCATTTCCATCGATAGAGTGTTGCTTGCCTCGTTCGACGGAGCTTCAGTCGCTTCATAAGTCAGGACTCGACGCACCTCAACGTTACGTGGGAATGCACTCGCGCGATCGATGTAGGTCCGGTCACCGTCTACACGGCGAACTCCATAAGAAGAACGTCGTCGCTTTTGTAGGCCAAGCATGGTGACATCTTCAGTAAAGAGATCCGTCACGTTGACCACGACAGCGGTGGAATCCTCATTCATGACTTCGACATCAAACGCCATGACGATTGGCTCGAAATTAGAGTTTCGAACAGCGGCGGCGATCGTTGTGGAATCTCCTGCAAAATTGTCGTAACTCACTAAACGAAGCAGCACGCGCTCGCCATTGTGCTCCCATCGCACCGTAGATGTATTCGACTTGGAGCCGCCGTACCCAGCACCATCAGGCGTGCGGGAGACCCGGCTGAGCAGGAGCATTTCTCGATTCATAAGATCAAGTGGGATCTCGTAGTAGAGATCCGCTCCGATCATGTGCGTATCAAAGAGACCCTCACTAGTGACCGCCTCTTCCGTGATCACTTCCGCGTACGTGGTTGCTTCAGGGTCTCCATCAGATTCTTGGCCCTGCTGGAATGCAGCAACAGGCGCCACCATGAAGAAGAGGGAAAAGAGCGCGAACAACGTTGAGCTGCGGAGCATGGTAGTCGTGGGTTTGTCAGTAGTATGTGGATCCCACTAGCGAAAAGAGCTAGGGCGCCAATGTGGATCCCTGATCCATCAGAGGACAGGGGCCTCGCTGGGTAACGCTCAATCCGAACCGTAACAAATCCTGATCAGAAGCCTTCGGCCCCATGATAGGTGCCGAAGGCTTCTGATCCTCTCCGGGTCTTTGCCTAGTGGCCCTCTGGCACAGTCATCGAGATTCCAGCCTCTGCTAAACGCGCACTCATGGCACGTGCTAACTCCAACACGTTCTCCGCCTCCGCCATAGCAGCTTCTAGGGCAGGTTTTACATCGTAGTAGCGGGCGATAAGCGCATCACTAGGAGGCTCCCAGAAGGCGAGCACTTCATCCTTCAGACCACTGACTTGGCCGAACACATTCTCAGGATTAGCCTGACCGCCACCAAACCGGCGCCCCCCCTGCTGCCGAGGCACACCGAACTTGACCCTCGCTTCATCCCAGGCTTCTTGGAACGAGTCAAAGTCAGCCTTCAGTGCCTCCGGGACTTCAGGGTCTTCCATCTGGTCAACGGCCGCAGTCACCTCCTCGTGTACCTGAGCAACGATCAAAGAAATGTGTTGGCCGCGGCGCTGCATCTCGTGCAAATCGTTCGCCACATTGTCATACGCCACTCGTTCGGCTCCTGCCAGTCCCACCTCCGAATCCATGACTATTGTCATCGATTCGGAGTCTGCCACCTCTCCCTCCACGACCAGTGCGACATGATATGTGCCTGGCCTCACGAACGGACCTACGTCTCCGCTCGGTCGGTCTTCTCCCGTCTCGCAAATATCACGAGACAGGTATCCCGGTGCTGGGGGCGGAGTCGGAACACCCTCAATATCCGCATTTCCACTTCCCCGCCCGAATCCACCGAAACCACCGCTCGCACCGCCTAGTACAGGCTCGACGCGCTGGTCCCAGCACATTGTTCGGATACCTGGTTTTCTCCGGTTTTCTGGGGCGAACAACTCACGCACCAGATGCCCTGACTCGTCCATGATCCTGAGAGACAGCTCTCTGACTTCATCATCCAGATAGTACTGCATGATAGCCTCAGCCGGAGGATTCTCACCGACAAAATACTGATGGCCCCAGAACTCTTCGTTCTTATCGTCCATCATCTTGAACTGTAGTGCCGTTGGCACACTGAACAGGCGGGCATCGGACTCAGTGGCGGCAACGTATTCCTGGATGGGCTCGAGGTGATCAAGGATGAAGAGAGCCCTACCATGCGTAGCAACGATCATTGCGTTGTCGCGTTGGTGCAGCGTGATCTCATCCACTCGAACAGTGGGAAGATTCGCACGCAGCCTCCGCCAGCTTTCTCCGCGATCAAGTGAGAGAAAAATGCCGGTTTCTGTTCCCACATAAAGGACATCTCCATTCCGATGATCCTCAGTCAACGTCCTGACATTCTCTCCCTCAAGCCCTTCCGTAATTGATCGGAACGTCATTCCGAAGTCCTCACTGACCCATACATACGGGTCGTAATCATTGCTCAGATGATTATCGATCGTCACATAGACTCGACCGGTAGAGAAGCTGGAGGGTACTACCTCGGACACCCAACCCATATGAGGTGCGTCAGGCAACCGATCGCCAACGCTCTGCCAAGAAGCTCCACCATCACGTGAAACGTTCACTGTGCCATCATCACCACCCGTATAGTAAACACCAGCCGACGCTGGAGATTCTGCAAGAGATACGAGGGTTGGCCAGTTCGAAATTCCATCATTCCGGGCAATGGTTACTTCACTGTTTAACACTCCCATTGTCCTGATGGTGTCGCGGTCGGCTCCGGAAGAAAGATCAGGACTGATAGCAACCCACGAGTCCCCGCGGTCAGATGACCGGAAAACCTTCTGAGCTGCCGCTATGAGGACCCCCGGATCATGAGGCGAACGAATAAACGGAGTGTCCCAATGCCACCGATAACGGTCTCCTTGCAAGTGATTTAAGACGTTTGTCGCTGAGGGACGAATACTCTTTGATTCACCGGTCACGACATCGCGCCGGACCATGTTTCCTCCCTGAGATTCCGCGTATACAATCCGCGGATTACGCAAATCTGGCATCGCTACAAAGCCGTCACCCCCTCGGACCTGATACCAGTCGTAATTGGTGATCCCAACGTTCTGACGCGTTGCACTAGGACCACACCAGCTGTAGTTGTCCTGCATACCACCGCAAACATTGAACGGGCGCTCCATGTCGTAGTTCACGTGGTAGAAGAGTCCCACCGGTAAGTTTGGCAGGAAGCTCCATGTGCGACTTGCATCCCATGAAACCGCAAGCCCACCATCGTTTCCGATCAGTACGTGATCTGGGTTCTTCGGATTGATCCAGATAGCGTGCACGTCGTCGTGGGTTAGGCGAGCCGCGTCGGTTGCGAACGTCTCACCACCGTCAACAGTTAGGTGCAGGCCGACACCGCCCATATAGACCCGGTCGGGGTCAACCGGATCGACGCGGACTTGGCTGAAATACATTGGACGAGGATTTGTGTTGCTCATAAGCGTCCACGTCGCCCCCCCATCCTGTGAGCGATAAAGACCCGTCAGGTTCTCAACTTCCCCATCTTCACTCTGATCTCTACCACCAGGTCCATTACCACCGACTCGCGGGCCTTCCACCAGGGCATATACGACCTGATCATCACGCCCGTAGACATCTACCTCAATGCGGCCAAGTGGACCATCTGGGAAACCACCTCCAGTCACTCGGGACCAGTTGTCTCCCCCGTCAACTGACTTCCAAACACCACTGCCCGGACCACCCCCGTTCATGCAACATGCGTTGCGACGGCGCTGATAGGTTGACGCGTAGAGTGTATTCGAGTTGGTACTTGAGCGGACGAGAGCGTTTGCACCGGTATCGTCATCCACCTCGAGCACCTTCGTCCAGCTGTCGCCTCCGTTCGTCGTCTTGAAGACACCTCGATCCCCCCCCGACCCAAAAAGCGGTCCAGTAGCGGCGACAAGGACGACTTCACTGTCCCTCGGGTCAATTAAAATTCGGTTGATGTGGCGCGAATCCTCCAAACCCATGTGGTTGAATGTCTGTCCGCCATCGGTCGACTTATAGACACCACCACCCCAAGAGGTCGTCTGTCTGTTATTGGATTCTCCCGCACCAACCCATACCAAGTCTGGATCTGTCTGAGAGATTGCTACGTCACCTAGCGCAATCAATCCCTCGTCCTGAAACAGCGGCTCGAAGAGCGCGCCGCCGGAGGTGGTCTTCCATAAGCCGCTATGGGCGGTAGCCGCATAGTAAATGGCCGGATTGGCCTCATACACAGCCAAATCTGAAATGCGGCCAGACATGGTCGCCGGTCCGATCGAGCGAAAATGGAGAGAATCGAATTCTTCGGCGACCGACTGGGCTTTGAGCAGGGAAGTTCCGCCCGAAATACCCAGTAGTACCAAGAGAATGATAGAAGAACGATGAACCTTCATGAGCTTTTCCAGTGCTAGTTCGGGGATAGGTGCCCAATGTCGGCAAGGCTAAGAAGGCAGGAAAGGGGACCTGGCTCTCAAACTCATAAGCGGACCAAGAAGCGAATCGCTAAGGAGTTCTCTGGACGGCAGCGGCTTACTCAACGATCGTGACGGATCGTATCTCAACGTGGCTGAAGAGCTGTGCTTAACCTTACCGAAATTTTCGATTCCATCTGGGAGGCACTCGCCAAGGGTCGTGTCCATGCACGAGATGCGTTCCATACGCCTGCCGTTGGCACAGTTCGTGCTGGACAGCCAGAAGTGCGCACTGTCGTGCTTCGTCATGTTGACAGTCAGGCGGGGATCCTTGGGTTCCATACAGATCGTCGAAGTCCGAAGGTTCAGGATCTAACAACAGGGTCGACCTTAGCGTGGCATTTCTACGATCATGAGCGAAAGGTGCAAATACGGGCGCGTGGATCGGGGCTCGTGCACATAGATGATGAGGTCGCCGATGAAGCCTGGGGAGAGGTGGCGCCTCTCGGACGCCGGTGCTACGGACAAATCAAGGGGCCGGGTGTTTCGAGCACCGACCCGCAGGTGGGCCTTCCATCTTTAGAGGCGCTAGAAGCCGAAGAGCCTAGTGTCGTCGCTGAATGTCGAGAAAATTTTTGTGTCATTCGGAGCAGATTGACCGAAATCGACTGGTTTTATCTTCAGTTTCAGGGACACAGACGCGCGCGGTTCACCCGAACTCAGAGTGACTGGCAAAGTATGTGGGTTGCGCCCTAAATCTTCAGCATGCACGACGTTTTTCGACATAGCTTGCCAGTCTGATCATCGCCACCTCAAGCTCATCATACTGAACACACGGATAGACAACCCGAAACAGACCGTGCTTCGTGTGCCCAAAACCCACGCCAGGGGTTAGAAGCACTCCGGTTTCGTCGAAAAGCTTTCGCCAAAGGCTCATCTCCCCGCTTTCGGAATCTTCCTCGAGAAATTCTGAAAGGTCTACCCACAGGAAGAGGCTACCCCTAGCTGGTACATACGGTACTCCCATATCTCGAAAGGACCGGGCGGCGAGGGCATAAGAATCGGTGAGACGCTGCTGATTTCGAGTGATGAAGTCGTTAATGAATTCGTCTTCTGTCAGTACGCGGCTCAATACCCACTGTGTGTAGTTAGAAAGCGAGTGCGTCAGGTTGAGGTTCTCATAAGCCTCGAGTGCTCTCTTGTTTAGCGTCCACAGAATACCCACTCGAAAACCAGATATCCCCAAGTCTTTCGACAAGGAATACCAGAGATGCAGGTACTCGCTTTGCCTGGCTTTCATCACTTGTGCGAATGAACTAAACGTCATTTGCGAGACATAATCATCGCGGATATCAGGGTGTCCGGTGTCTATGATTGACAACCCGTATATCTCGTTAACTATGAGATGCACTTGGTGCGCTATACACCAATCGGCAATCCGGTTCAGTCTGTCGACGTCGTAAATCCCCCCCGTCGGATTGTCTGGAGAGGTGAGGATAAGGAGTCGAAAACGCCGACCTGAGTCAGTGATATCCTCCCAAGCACGCTCTAAATCATCGACGGTCAGGAGAGGTCCGTCCGCAAGTTCCGATATCTCATGGTGCGTTACGAGATCGTAGCGTTCGACCTTTGAGAAATTACCGAGGTCCTTTGTGTAAACTGGATAGCATGGTGCGGGGATGACAGCTACATCTCCCTCCTCAGCAAGGACAAAAGCCGTCATCTCAATAACGCCCGTGGCACCCGGTGACACGACTACCTCGTTTGGCTGGATTGAGCACCCCGTCAGATGAGTTCCCATAAAGTGCGCTAGTGCCTGCCTGAATCCTGGAGCACCACCTGCAGCTGTATAACTGGGGACCCAGTCCGGGATCGACTCTGAGCCTGCTATCGATTCGACCCTTGCCTTGAGGTCAGGCCAGCTGAGCCGGTTCTTAGCGATGTTGAGAGGGATCTTTCCTTGCGGATTTTCGGTGGGATGATACCGATCCCGTTCTGTCTCTCTTAACGCATCGTAATCGATTCGGAGAGGGCTAGCCGCAGCATGCGCTCCCCGGGACGACAGTGAGTCCGTCACGGCCTATAAATCTCCACTTTTTTTGGTTGGAACCCATTGATACAGTTGGAGGGCATTAGTAATGCTCAAGATACCACATTGGGCCACTGCTGACGTTTACAATTAGTCCATCCCACAGATGACCAGTAGCTTCTGTAGTTCTCCTCACGCCTGCGCACTGAGAGTTCACTTTTGGGTCTCACCACAGTAGACGCGATCGCTTTCGTAGCGTTCTTGTCCGCAGTGATCGGCATCTCACTATACGCATCGCGCGACGAGGATACATCAGAGGATTATTTCCTAGCTGGTAGAAGCCTAACGTGGTGGCTGATCGGATTCAGCTTGATCGCCTCAAACATTTCTACCGAGCATTTCATCGGGATGGCGGGATCCGGCTTCGGCTCTGCCGGCATGGCAATCGCCTCGTACGAGTGGATCGCCGCACTTTCGCTGGTGATCGTAGCGTTCTGGGTTCTTCCTCTCTTTCTGCGTCTAGGCATCTTCACGATGCCCGAGTTCTTGGAGCACCGCTACGGGAACCCGGCACGCACAATCATGGCCATCTATCTGATGGCTGCGTACGTCGGCGTTGCGATCGCTGGTGTCCTCTACTCAGGGGCACTCGGACTTCAAACGATCTTCGGACTCGACCTGCTGCCAGGCATATGGCTTATAGGAATCCTAGCCGGTGTATACACAGTATACGGCGGACTCAAAGCCGTCGTCTGGTCAGACCTTCTGCAGGGCTCAGCGCTGCTGGTCGGCGGATGCGTCGTGACAGTGCTGGGCCTCTCTGAGGTTGGTGGCCTGCAGGCGTTCTTGGCCGCCAATGAAGATAAGCTGCACATGGTGCTTCCAGCTGATGATCCGGAGCTTCCATGGACGATCTTTCTACTTGGGATCTGGATCCCGAATATGTTCTACTGGGGTTTCAACCAGTTCATTACGCAGCGTACGCTCGGCGCTCGATCTCTAGCAGCTGGGCAACGCGGGATCATCTTCGCAGCCGGACTTAAGCTCATCATCCCCTTCATCATCGTCTTTCCCGGGATCATAGCATTCCAGCTCTACGGGTCATCCATCAGCGACGGTGATCAAGCCTATCCAATGCTCATTCGGGATCTACTTCCAGCAGGGCTGCGAGGACTGTTCTTCGCCGCACTCTTTGGAGCGGTGATGAGCAGTCTAGACTCGATGCTGAACTCAGCCTCGACACTCTTCACAATGGACATATACAAGCGTCACCTGCGACCCGACGCAGACGCTCACCGAGTCGTCCGAATTGGTCGAATGGCAACAGCTGTCTTTGTTGTCATAGGGTGTATACTCGCCCCATTCCCAGCACAGTTCGAAGGGGTTTACGAGTATATGCAACTCGTATGGGGCTTCATTTCTCCAGCCATTACAGCAGTCTTCATTTTCGGACTGCTGATTCCCCGAGCTCCTCTGTCAGCTGCCGTCAGTGGACTCCTAATCGGACCGGTCACGTATGGGCTGTTGAATTGGCAACTACCTCAGGTCGCATTCTTGAATCACATGGCGTTCACCTTTCTAGTGATTGTAGCGGTCATGACCGGGCTGACTGTTCTCCAACCCCGAACTGAGCCAGTCGTGTACAACACCGTGTCTGACATCGACCTGACTCCAAGCCGAGGTGCACGCATAGGTGGTGTTTTCGTCGCCCTCACCACTGTCGCGTTATACGTAGTGTTCTGGTAACCAGACGTGTCAGTGCTCGAAAGGCAGGACGCTCATCGTTAGCGTTTTTGTGCTTGTGAGGTGCTCAATTGAACCTTACATAAACCTAGACTCAATTTCACAAGCCGAGATGATCAATGTCGAATTCTCCTACCCCTCGCCGCGCATTCCTTGGAGGAGCAATCGCAGCAGCCGGTGTAGCCGCTCTGCCATCATGCGCCCGTGCAGCGAGGGATCAAATGCCCGCGGACGCGTGGATGGACGAAGTGCCAGGTGAGAACCGCTGCCTCTTCGATTTCAACCAGCACAAGAACGGGGCGACACTCCTACACATCCTGAACTACTTGAATACCTACAGCACCGCTTACGACAAATCAGCCGGTGAAGTCGGAGCTGCTGCTACGCTATACGGCATCAACCCAGGATCGAGTATAGCCCTAGGCTTCGACGACGAGATATGGGAAAAATACGAGCTGGGAGCATACCACCAACTGCTGGACGCAGATGGCCGAGCTTACACTCGAAACGTCTTCTGGCAGCCAGAGTCATCCGATGCACATTTGTTAGCCCTCGGCACAGGCATAGAGCCTATTGCACCGTTCTTAGGAGCAATGCCGGCGCTAGGGATTCAGAGCCTTCAGGGGATGGGCACCAAGTTCATCATGTGTAATAACGCTCTAAACGCGTGGTCATTCGAGCTCGCTTCGCGAGGTAAGGGGAACCAGGAAGAAATCAACGCCGAACTAAGGAATCACCTTCTACCTGGAGTGAGTATTGTTCCAGCAATGGTTATCGCCATTGAGTTGGCGCAGGAAGCCGGCATACGGTACAACAAGCAGTAGAACACCCAAGGCCGCTTATCGCTTGGTCTGTATCAAGACGAAGTGAGTGGCCGTAACGAATCGTAAGAGTAGTTCAATGACTAGAACGACCGACATCTACGATATCAAAAGCTGGTTGTTCATATTGGGCCTTCCAGCCGCACTTGTCGCTTGTGAAGCTTCTGGGCCAGTCGATTGTTGTGCTGAGATTGCGGTAGTGGATGTGTTACCGACCCGCGCTATGGTCCTTTCTCTTAATGACAGTCTGACATTTAAAGCGATTCCGAGGGATAGTCGCGGGATCGCACAAACAGCGAATACTGTCGGCTGGTCTTCATCAGATTTATCTGTAGCCACCATCACACCTGATGGAAAAGCGATCGCGGTTGGGCAGGGGAAAACCATCATTGCAGCATCAGCAGATGGGATAAGCGGCTCAGCATGGCTGGAGGTCTTCGTTCCCTCCGAGATCGAATCTTACTTGCCTGGACAATCATATGTGGGGCGAGAAGGCTACGCTGAATACATCCCAGGGGAACTGCCGGTGGTCATCTCGGCACCTCATGGGGGTGACCTAAAGCCAAACGAGATCAATGATCGGACGTACGGCGTTACCGGAGCAGATCGGAATACGCGCGATCTAACATTCAGGGTCAGAGAAGCGCTCATAGATGCTACTGGGTATGCACCGCACGTGATCATATCTCACCTGCATCGATCAAAACTCGACCCTAATCGAGAGATTGTAGAAGCGGCTCAGGGTGACCTGTACGCCGAACTAGCTTGGACAGAGTTTCAGGATTTCATTCGTATAGCTAGAGAAACCGTTGCAACTGACTATGGGTCAGGGATGTACTTCGACATGCATGGGCACGGGCACCCTATACACAGAATTGAACTCGGCTATCTGCTCGGGCGCAGTGACCTAAACCTTTCTGATACCTTCCTGGACAACACAACCATCAGAGACAAGTCGAGCCTTCGCTCCCTTGGAACTGAGTCCGAACTTTCATTTTCTCGGCTCCTTCGCGGAGAAACCTCATTCGGAGGGTACCTTCAGGCAGCGGGCTTCCGCTCCGTCCCCAGTCCCTCAGATCCCTCACCAAACGAGGATGCCTACTTCACGGGGGGATACAACACCCGTCGATGGGGCTCACTGACGGGCGGAGAAGTAGTCAGCGGCATCCAATTAGAGCACCAATTCACCGGAATACGTGACACACAGGCAAACCGCCAAGCAT
>Ga0114933_10000707_pt1 | contig 39373 bp, 45 predicted proteins | sample 4SBtaG_FD_89691 | JGI IMG/M metagenome (GOLD analysis project Ga0114933, IMG submission 89691) | Deep subsurface microbial communities from Kolumbo volcano to uncover new lineages of life (NeLLi) - 4SBTROV12_W25 metaG | ecosystem: Environmental > Aquatic > Marine > Volcanic | place: Kolumbo... | reverse complement strand
ATTTTTTCCAAGTTATTTGAATTCTGTAAATATGTAAGGTGTTTCAACATCTTGATCAAATGTCCAAATTGTAGGTAGTGAAACAGTATCAATTACTTTTAGATTGTGTTTTTCAATTAATGTACTCCATCCACCGTTTTCTAAATTACCTGATAGTTGACGTTTGGTATTAGTTCCTGCAAACACTATTGCAGTATCTTTTCTTAAATTTTCAATTGAATTTATTTTATCAATAATACTAGTAGCTAAAACATCCCCACCCATTTGAGCTAAACCACCGATGAAAAATATGGGTTTTTTTAGATTTAATGTTGAATAATCAAACTCCAAAGCATCGTAACATGTAGGATTAAAATTTTGGTCAGTAGAGGTAGTGATTATTTTTTGTAAATCAACTAATACATCATCAATTTCAATACTATGAGATTCCATACCAACCACATTTCCACAAAATGCAATTCGCCCATCGCCTGAACCAATATCTACTAATTCTAAATATCCTAATTTTTTTGCAATACTTGCCATTACAAATGCAGACATTATCCACGTAGGATAAAATGGCTGACAACTTGAACCATGTTTAATGCTGTTTAACCAATACTCGTTAATGTCCCCTTCATAGACAGTACACAAAATACCATCTATCTTCTCTTCAAAATGGTTAAAGTAAATTGGATTTTTTAATGCAAAATCATGTAGAGAAATTAACTCATTAGGGCCAATGTCAAATTTATTGGAAATTGATAATGGAATTACCTCCTGAATGTGAGCATTTCCAGAGTAATTTTTTGCAAAAATTTGTTTTGTAGAAACTAAATTTTTTACAAGATCATCATACATGATTTGTGTAAAATTTCAGGGATTGATAAACTCATGGTATTCTAAGATTTTTTAGCAGTCAAAAAAGCGATTTCTTGTTCTATTTTTTTTAATTCTTCAATTGTATTTTTTTGCATTTCTTTTATTTTTTCAATCTCTTTTTCTGTAGGGTCCATAATTAATTCAAAATCTAAATTCTTAAGCATACTAAGATTCAGGTCTCTTTGTTCATAGAGTTTCTCAATAACCATATCCTCAGATGACATGGTTTGTATTCTAATTCAATAGTTTAAAAGATTCAGGAAATCAATATGACTTACATCTAAGATTTCTTTGAGTTATTATGTAATTACCTCCCCTACTATACTAAATAGAAGTACAATAATGATATTGAGACATAAACTCCCATCATTTACAATTACAAAACAAAAGACGAGTGAAAAATCCACACTAAATAATCAAAAAGCTGCTAGAACTCGAAGACAGCGAGGGTATCAATGGGAAGACACTATAGTAAAGAGATTCAAAAGTACTAAAGACTGGAAGGCCTTCAGATTAGGTTCTCCCAGTATTGCATTACCAGATGTTTTAGCTGTAAATACCACAAATAGTACAATATTCACAATTGAAGCAAAATCTGGTACCAGTACATCATTACCAGTACCTGCAGATCAAATTGAACGATGTCTGGATTGGATTAAGACATTTGATATTTACAAAAATAGGAAGGTTTTGTTAGCATTCAAGTTTCTTTCAAAGAAAAGAATAGGAGTTGGAGAGTATGAAAGTCGAGAATTACGAGAATATTTCAAAATTTGGGATGAATCTCTAGAAATCACTGATTGTGTATGCACATATGAAGGGAAATTTTTTGCAAAAATAGACGGCACTAGAAAAGAGCTTTTTCTAAAAGAATGCAAAATGCCGTTTAAAACAAAACAAAGAACTAGTGCCTAACACGTAATTATCTTCAAATCGTTTTTAAGGATAAGATGTCAAGTAATAATATGTCTGAAGACAATACTGAAGCAATCGACAAAACTACAGAATCATTGCTAGAGACTGTTTCAGATGCAGAGGTTAATTCAAGAATTAGCTTTGAAGAATTTACTGATGAAAGAGTTTTGATCAGTCATGATGCATTTGGGAAAAAACAGATGAAGATCAAAGTGTTGGAAGTATCAGATGAAAATCCAGTATTGAAATGGAAATTTGGTGATCGTGTAAAAGTTACAAAGATTATGGTCACAATCAAACATCTTACAACTCAACAAGTTGAAGAGGCAGAATTTGACATTGAAGCAATTGAAAGAGAATTAGCTGAAAAAAGACACTATTCATCTACCAATAGATGGATACCTGCTGAAGATATTAAAAATGGCTATGTTGTAGGTTCAAAACACACTAGATTAATCAGCGATGCTTCTGCATTAGATTACATAGTATTTTGATGATAAATTACATGTAACATAATTAATTTTTACATGAAAACATTATAAACAAAAGAAATTGAAAAAGCATTATGAGTTCAAAGGAATTTGATGTGAATGGAACTGATTACAAAATAGTGTTAACTGAACAAGTAATTGGTCATGTTAATTCTCTAAAAGATCTTTACAATGCAGCATATGAAGATCCTGAAAGTTTTGAAGATGTCAGTACAGAAATATCCTCAACAATTAATGAGATAGCCAGTACTGTCGAACCTGAAGCAGAAGATAGTGACTTGGACGGGATTATTCAAGAAATCATTAAAGCTGTAGACAATAAAGCAGAAGAAATCAAAAAAGAATTAGAAGGAAAACCTGCAAAAAAGTCAAAATCTAAAAAATAATCTCATTTTTGACCCTCAACTCATAAAAAATTGGTGGATAAATTATATGCTTAAATCAAATATTCAATATCATGTCAAATAGCTGTGAATGTGGTATTTGTGGCCATCATAGTGAATCCGAATGTTTGCAAAAAGAATGCAAGTGTTGTCTAAATTTCCATGAAAGATCTGGACCAAAAAGAAAATAATTATTAAAAAAATAATTTTACTTGTTATAACAACTACATTTTTTAGACATGTGTCTATTACATCCTAAAATTTTATGATCACGACAACCACAGAGTACACATTTTTTTCCATCTGTCATAGTCTGTCTATCAAATCCTCTATACTGTCAATCATTTTTTTATCTTCCAATGCTTCAATTATTTTAAATCTCATATTATCCACTCTATCCATATCATTAGAGTATAGTGGGGCCATAGTATCTATCTCTTTTTCAAAAAAATAATTTTCCAAATAATGATTAAATTTAGATTTTAATTTTTTAAAATCAGAGACACTGATGGTGTATTCATCTATATTGTTTGTAGATACCTTGATGAAACCATTAATTTTTAACATTTCTTTCTTTATACTTTCAAGATCCCCAGGTTTTACCTGCATATCTTTGAGGTTTTTGTGTGAATCAAGAATTTGAGATAAAATTTTCTTTAGATGATCATTATAGGATACCACAAATATCGTTGAGATGCATCTAATCTAAAGTTTAGCAAAAATAGCTTAACTCAAACAATTTTTACAGGATTTCCTTTAAATTATCAGCAATTATTTGTAATTACGATGAATGGTGATGCCTATCTCAAGTGTATTGATCCTCAATGTGGATTAGAATACCCAATTGAACATACTAATGTTCAATGTGATAAGGGGCACATGTTAGATGTAAAATATAAAAATAAACCTTCAACATCACTCAAAGACGTTTTTTACAAAAGAAGGAATTCTGAAGGAAGTATTTTTAATGAAAGTGGGGTTTGGAGATTTAGAGATTTACTAAATTTTTGTCAAATAGATACTGAAGATGTGGATGAATGCTCAAAATATCTTGTATCTCTTGATGGTGCTGAAGGCAGACAATCAAAACCTTACCAAATGTCCAAAGCTGCTGAATTTATTGGGATTTCAAGTGATAATTTATGGTTACAACCTGAAGGATACAATCCTAGTGGTTCTTTCAAAGATAACGGAATGGCAACTGCTGTTACTCATGCAAAAATGGTGGGTGCAAAGAAAATTGTTTGTGCATCTACTGGAAATACATCTGCATCAGCTGGAATGTTTGCAGCAAATGAAGGAATGAATTGTGATGTGTATATTCCTGCAGGTCAAATAGCTCCTGGAAAACTTAGTCAAGCATATCAATTTGGAGCGCAAATTGTAGAAATTGATGGGAATTTTGATGATGCATTAAAACAATCTCTAGATGATGCACAAAATCATGATGGATATACTGTAAACTCTGTTAATCCATTTAGAATTGAAGGACAAAAAACAATTCCTTTTAGAGCTATAGAATATTTGAATTGGGAAGTTCCAGATTGGATTGTATATCCTGGAGGAGCTTTAGGAAACACATCAAGTTGTGGTAAAGCTTTGATGGAATTATATGAATGGGGATGGATTAAAAAAATTCCAAGAATTGCAGTAATTAATTCTGAAGGTGCCAGTACTTTATCTGATTTGTATAATGGTAAATTTGAAGGTGAAGAACTCCGATGGAATAAAGGAAAGCCAAATACTGAACTTATCGATAGATATTATGATCATTTAGACCAAGAAGGATTAAGACCTAAAACTAAAGCTACTGCAATTCAAATTGGTAGACCTGCAAATATTTTGAAAGGTTTACGTGCACTAGAATTTACTAATGGTGTTGCTACCACAATTACAGATTCTGAAATGTTAGATGGTATGTCTGTAGTTGGTCTGAATGGATTTGATTGTGAAATGGCATCAGGTGCATCAGTAGTAGGAATTAAAAAATTAGTTAATGAAGGAATAATCAAAAAAGATGATGTGGTGGTAGGAATTCTTACAGGTAGACAAAAAGACGCAATGATACCTGTGGATTATCATAGAAACCCTGAAAACAAGTTTGCAAAACCTCCTAAGAATTAGCCTTGTTTTTAGGCTCGTCTAGTTTTTAACATCTCAAGCCTTAAATTCCAGTTTTACAAATCAAGGATAACCAAAAGATGGTGCAAAAAAAGTAAATGAGTAATTGTTATAATTGTTCTAAGAAATTTTTTAGGAGAATATCATGGTAGATTTATGGGTTGAAATTTCAGCGCTAGCTATCCTAATTGGATTATCTGGATTCTTTAGTGGATTAGAAGTGGCCCTTGTAGGAGTAAGAAAATCAAAAGTAATTCAATTATTTAATGAAGGTAAAAAAGGTTCAAAAGCACTTCACAAATTAAAAACGAATCCGAGTTGGATGATGTCAAGTGTAAACCTTGGGAATAATTTGGTAAATGTTGGTGCATCTGCACTTGCAACAAGTTTAGCAATTAGATTATTTGGAGATGATGGATTAGGAATTGCAGTTGGAATCATGACATTTTTAATTCTAGTGTTTGGTGAAATTACTCCAAAAACTTACTGTAATGCAAATTCAACTAAAATTGCATTAAGATATGCACCAGTATTACTTGCATTTAGTTATGTGTTTTATCCAGTAGTGAAATTCTTTGAAATTATTACTAGAGGTGTGGTCAAATTAACAGGAAGTAGTCATACCCCACCTCCAATTACGGAGGAAGAAATCAAAGGAGTAATTGATCAAGGTCTAGAAGAGAAAGCTCTGGAAAAAGAGGAAATGGAATTAGTGCATGGTGCTTTAAAATTTGATGATACAGTAATTCGCTCCGTAATGACTCCTAGAACAAAGATGTTTTCATTAAATTCAAAAATGTTACTTTTTGAAGCTCTTCCACAAATTAATCAAAGCGGACATTCTAGAATTCCAATTTATGGGGAGACAAGTGATGATATTGTTGGATTTATTCATGTTCGAGATGTTCTTAAAGAATTAGAAAATGATAACAAAATGACTAGTCTAGAAAAAATTGCAAGAAAGCCTGTTTTTGCTTCACAGGAAAAAATGGTTAGTGCATTATTGAAGGAAATGAAAGGAAGGAAAACGCATATGGCAATTGTAGTTGATGAACATGGAGGAGTTGAAGGCCTTGTAACTCTAGAAGATCTTCTTGAAGAAATAGTTGGAGAGATTGAAGATGAAACAGATTTGACAAGACAAGCAGGGTATGAAAGAATTGATCAAGATACCATAATCACTAATGGAGATATTGAAATTGATAGAATAAATGAAATTTTTAAAACAAAAGTTCCAGAAGGAGATGACTATGCATCACTTAACGGATTATTGCATGAAAGATTACAAGATATCCCACAAGAAGGAGATAAAGTTGAAGTAGATGAACTACGAATTATTGTAGAAAAAGTTTCAAAAAATATCCCTAAAAAAATCAGAATTGAAAAAGTTAGAAATTAATTATTTTTAGAAAAGTGTTCTTGTAATTTTTGCTTCTTCTCAGTCATGTGAAATATAGTTTCAGTATGCGCAAATGCTTCTTGATATGATTTTTCAAACAACATTGCTTGCATTAACATGTGATTTTCAGGTATCACAATACCTGTTTGATCATCAGAATACATCATTTGTACTGTATCTCCAATAGAGGTAGTCATGTTAGCATGGATGTGAATCATGTTAGTATCAGTAAAATTAAAGCCCATATTTTGTGCATAATCTCTAACATCTTTAGTTCCTTTTGCAGTCCATAACGTTGCTACTCCAAATTCATTTGTGAAAATATCGTGAATTTCAGATGGCTTTGGAGCAGTATCCTTGAATCTAATGTCCATGATGTGCAAGTGCATTTGTCTTGTAGGGACTTTAATTGCACGAACGTATAGAGGTGCATCTTTTCCAAAGTATAGTTTTACATCATCTCCATGGTGTGGTTTTTCAGTCATTTCTATAGTGTCTGAAAGTTTTTTTTCAATTTGTTCAATATCTGCCCACCTTCTTACTAGTGTGACATCAAATCTAACTAATTGATCACCAAATTTATCACGTAATGGTTCTAAGATTCGTCCCATTCCAGTTACATTGCAACTTCCTTGCATTACATGGTATTTTCCTAATGCTTGATCATAATTTGCTCTGGAATTAAATAATAAATCAGAAACTGCTTCTGAACCCATTGTTGATTCGCCCCCCTGATAAATTGCAGGAATATTCTTTGGTTCATATAGATTTTTTTTATTTTTGTATCCGTGTCCTCCCGGGGCAGCATCAATTACTAAATCGCATGTATCTAATGCGGATTCAATAGAACCTGAAATCTTATAATTTGAAAAAATATCTAGTTTTGATTCAGGGACATAAACATCAAGGCCTTTTGAAATTGCTTCTTCCACTTTTTCATCAGGAGAGTATTTGCCAATACCAATAACTTCAATTTCAGGATCATCTTTTAAAAAAGAAACAATTCTACTTCCAATGGAACCATATCCATTAACAAAAATTCTCTTCATGAAATACATCTGTTTGACCCATTTATTTAGATTAGTTTGGAGCATAAACACGCTTAAGTTGATATAAAATTTAGAAAATTATGCAGTGTTTAGTATGCTCAAAAAAGAAAGAGGATTTTGAAGTGTGGAACAACAAAATTGTAATTGCAGCAACATATGATTCAGAATTTCAAAATCATGAACAAATACGGCAAATGACGGATAAATCAATAATTTGTCATGACTGTATGCAATCAATAAAAGATCAAGTGGATGAAAATAGAAAATAGATTAGAATTACACCAATACTCTTATGTTGATTATTTAGAATGATTAGTAATATGGTAAAATCACTAGGGGATTACAACAAAGAACAATCATCCTCATCTAATGTTAAAAATATTAAATGGACCCAAAAAGACCCAGTTGATCAGAATAAACCTAAAAAGAAAATAAAAAAGAAAATTTCTGCTACAAACATTATTCCCAATAGTGAAAATAAAAAAACAGAAGATAAAATAGAAAAAATCTTCAAAATTGAAGAGAATGTAGATGAAGGGAAAAATAAAAACAAACCATTAAACAGGAAATTTGAAAAGTCTTCCGTATCCAATAGTAAAATTGAACAAGGATACAAAAGACCTGCAAGATAGTCACAAAGATTTTTGAAATTCTAAACTATTCCAATAGGCTTAAGTTCATTATTTGTATTAAAAAATTATGAATGAAGAAAAGTTTTACACATGTAAAAATTGTGGAACTGAATTTCCATCAAAAGAAATCAGATTGTATTGTAAAGTTTGTAAATCAAATTTGGATAAAACGGGGAATCTACCAAAATTATAGTTCTAAAATAATATAATCTTGATAAAATAACCAAAATTATGTTGGCATTTATGAAAATATCTATTGCCATAGTTACAGTTGCTTTCATCATTGTGTTTGTAACGCTTTAATCATAGAATCAGATTATTGATTCATGGGGTTTTTATCAAATTTTAGAAAGTATATACAATCTGCTAAAAGAAAAAAAGCAGCCCAAATGAATGGCAAACAACTCAAAGAATTGCTAAAAAAATTCAAAGAAGAAAGGGATAGAATAGAAAATGAAACCGGCAATAGACCCCAAATTGATCAAAGTACACAAATGTTTATGCAAAAAATTCTAAATGTTTGGATTAATGAGGGACGGAATATTGATGAAGAAAAGTTTTGGGTAGAAGTCGATCACTATAGACAATTTACTCACCCAGTAGAATATTATGAAATTAATCATTAGATCTACACAAAATAAAAAAATTCGCAGTTATTGCTCAAAAAAATAGACTGAAAGGAAAATTTTCATGACGAACTCACATATAATCACAAATTGGTTACTAACAATTACAAAAATTGGAAAAAAATTTCATTCTTTCAAAACTAGCAGATGCTATAGATCAATCTAAAGGAGATGATGGACGAAATCAATACTTAATTGAAAGATTAAGACTCAACAAAGATATCATTAATTCTGACAGACTCTATTTGGAGAAGATTTTAGATATAAAAATTTTAGAAATTGAATATGACCAAGTTCAAACAAAACAAACAATACCAAAAAAAGACAAAACTGTTTTCCTAAACCCCAAGATGATCAAATGTCATTCTTGTAAAAATGAAATCAATCTTGATGAAAAATCTTCAAGATATGAAAACAATTGGTACCATGAACTTTGTGTAAAACCAATTTTAGAAAAAAATAAACCAAAAATTATTGAAAACGAATATGTTCAAAAAACAAAACCCGATTTAGTTCAAATTGGATTAACTGTTGCAATTGTGGGATTTTTAATTACAAGTGTATTTTTCATTTTAGGGCCTCTGAGTATGATTGCAATGGGGATTGGAGGAGTAATAACCCTGTATCACTTGTTGGGAGCTACAGGTAAGCTATATTCAAAAAACCAAACAGGTAAACGAGCACCATCTGTATTTATGGTGTTTCTATTAGGATCTCCATTCATCATAGGAGGCATGATTGCTTTTGAAGGATACACATTACTGGAATCCCCAGTAAGGATCATTTTGTTATGGGCACTAACAATATCATTTTGGTCCACAATGCTCTTTGTTCCAATGGCAGTGGTAAGTAAATACAGAGAAGATAAACAGACAGATGTTGTAACATTTCCTAAAATTTCAGTTATTATTCCTGCATATAATGAAGAAAAAGTTGTTGCAAACACTATCGAAGGCTTATTGGAAACAAAATATCCGAACAAAGAAATAATTTTTGTTGATGATGGTAGTACTGATTCAACATTAGCAATTGCATCACGGTATAAGGAAAAAATTCGAGTTCTTCATAAAGAAAATGGAGGAAAAGCTACAGCATTAAACTATGGAATAGTATATGCTAAGGGAGATATTGTTGTAATTGTTGATGCAGATACAATAATTGGAAGAAATGCATTAAAAGAAATTGTAAAAGGGTTTGAAATTAATGAACATGTAGCTGCAGTTGCTGGAAATATCAAAGTTCGAAACAGAATGAATATCATTACAAAATGTCAAGCTTTAGAATACATTACTGGGATTCAAATAATCAGGAGAGCATTTGACATATTTGGTTCTATCACCATAGTTCCAGGAGCTTTGGGCGCATTCAAAAAATCATTTTTAAAAGAAGCAGGAGCATATGGTAAAGATACGATTGTAGAAGACTTTGATCAGACCATTAAATTATTGAAAGCAGGATTAATTACGCAAGGGAGTAGTAAAGCAACTGCATATACTGAAGCTCCAAATACGTTGAAAGATTTTGTTGCACAAAGAAAACGATGGTATCGTGGAAACATTCAAGTTCTTAAACGACATTCAGATGCTTTAACAAATCCAAGATTTGGATATTTACAAAGATTATCTTTACCTTACCTGTTTCTCGGGATGGTAGTTACTCCAATTATAGGATTCATTGCAGCAATTAATGCAATTATAGGCGTAATCATGGGTGATGGACTATACATTTTGCAGATTTCAGCCATATTTGTTGTGGTACATTATATGATGACTGCTTTAGCAATCAGAATTGATGATGAGGATCCAAAATTACTATGGCATGCAATTTTCTTAGTTTATGGATTTAAACAAATTACAGACTTTTTACTTTTAAAAGCCATATTAGAACAGTTAAGAAACAAGAAAGCTATTTGGACAAGTGCCAAGAGAATAGGTGTGTAAGATGTTGTTTAACAAAAATTTCATAATTGTATCTGTTGTATTATCAATGATTTTACTGATTCCAACTGAGGAAATTTTTGCTGAAGAACAAGAAACGATTGAAGTTGAAATCAAATACACGAATGGAGATAGGGCAGGCTTTAATGGAATGAAAATGTTAGTTTATCAAGATTTTGATAAAGTACCAATTATTGAAAAAGATTTTGAAAATAATCCTGATTTTATTACAGTTGACAAAAATCATAGATATAAAATTGAAGTTTTTGTAAATGGAATATATGCCGATGTTGGATATATTCAATTAGGAAGTAATTCTGAAAAACTTGATATTCCTATTCCATTATCAGGCGGAATTCAATTTGAAGTATACTATGAAGATGGTAAGACTCCAATTAAAGATGCAACAGTGATTCTAAAATCATCAGATTATTCAGAATTGGGTAGAGGATTAACTAATGATAAGGGTGAAACAACAAGATATTGGATACAATCTACTCACAGACAAGATGATCATTACATTGTAGATGTGCATTTGGAGGATTTATTTTTAACATCATTTTCTCCACTTAAAATAATAGCAGGAAGTTCAAATGATCAAAAAATAGTTACAAACATTCCAGAAATTGTTGATGAATTAATTACAGTAAATTTGTATGATGGTTCAGAAAAGGTTACATCGTCAGATGGCAATTATAAGATAACACTAAGTGATTTAAAGAGAACAAAAAATATTGAATCTGATCTTAATTTTAGAGGGGATGCACAGTTTTCAAACCTAAAATCAGGCTCATATTTAGTATCAATTACAGGAAATGATATAGATGAAAATCTATGGCCTGAAAAAACCATACACATTACTGGAGATTTGAATAAATTTAGTATTTTTAAAAATTCCCAAATAATTGTAGAAGAACAATCACCATTTTCTTCATGTAATTGTATTTCATTTAGACTAGATGACATACAAGATTATTGGTTAGCAGAGACACAAATTGAAATAATTGATATGTTTGCAGAAAAGGATATTCCATTGACAGTTGGGGTTATTGGGAGTCTCATTGGTGAGGATGCTAGGATTACAGACGTTTTAAAAGAAAATATTGAAAATAACAATATTGAAGTTGCAAATCATAGTTGGAACAATGATATTTTAGAAAATTTAGATAAAATTATTCAGGAAGAATACATTCTAAATACAAATGACAATATTTTTGAAGTATTTGGAGTAACTCCAACATCATTTATTCCTCCTGAAAATAAATATGATCAAAACACAGTAGATGTTTTAAAGAAAAATGGGTTTACGCATCTAAGTTCATATACTGATGAAAATAATTTTCCACTAAATGATGATGATTTGTTTTACCAGGTTCCTTCAACTACAGAAACAGCAGTTTTATTGATACCAAGTTTAGAATGGGATCTTCGAGAAAATAACCACATAAAAGAAAAAATAATTCAAAGTGTTAATCAAAATGGTTATGCAATAATTATGATGCATCCTCAAGAATTTGCATTAAATGAAGATGGAGAATATGATATTCCAAACCAAGAAACCCTTGTCAATCTATCATTATTATTAGATGATGTAAAAAATATGAATTCTGAAATTGTAACTATTAGTGAAATCAAACCTGTAGAAGAGGTATTGGTAGAGGAGAAACCTATTAAAGAAAAAACTGGTGGAGGAACATGTGATTGTGTTGCATTTAGGCTCAATGATGTTCAAGATTATTGGTTAAATCAAGTTCAAATTGAAATAATGGGAGTTTTCAGTGAAAATAAAACTCCAATAACAATAGGAATTATTGCAGATGCATTTGGGAATGACCAAAAAATAGTTGAATTTGTTCAAAAACAATTAGAAGATCAAGAAGGATATTTGGAAATTGCATCTAAAGGAGTAGGATTAACCGCGTATACTGAATTTAATAAAAATGAGCAAAGTCAAAATCTTAGTCAGTCTCTAGATTTGATTGAATTAAACACTGGCATTAGACCACATGTATTCATTCCACCACAAAACAAATTCAACTTAGACACACTTGAAGTACTCAAGGAAAACAACATAACCCACATTAGTTCTAGCTTGAATAACGGAGATCTACCACCATTTGAATTCGTAGGAGAAGAAGTATATCGTTTTCCACAAACTACATCTACAGGAAAATACATTTCTTCAACAAATCTCTTTGAAGGAGTACCTAGTCAACAAACTGCCAATGAAGCCATCCTTAGCATAGATAATTTTGGATTTGCAGTAATATCAATCCAATATCAAGAATTTTCAAAAATTGAAAATTCAACATATGTCAATGAAGTAAATTCAGAACAGATTAATGAATTAAAAAAATTGATTAAGGAATTTAATGAAAAAGGAATTAAAATCGTATCCATTGGAGAAATTAACTCCAGTCTAAAAGTAATTGTTCCAGAATGGATTAAAAACAATGCAGGGTGGTGGGCAGATGGTTCAATTGATGATAAAGCATTCGTTCAAGGAATAGAGTATTTGGTTCAAGAAGACATCGTCCTAGTTTCAGAGACAAATGAAACATCAAATGAGGAACAAGAAGTTCCAGAATGGATTAAAAACAATGCAGGGTGGTGGGCAGATGGTTCAATTGATGATAAAACATTCGTTCAAGGAATAGAGTATTTGATAAAAAGTGGAATTATTGCATATTAATTATTTTATAATTCATACTTGATTTCCATCGTGCATCTTCAAGTTTAAATTTATTTTCACATTTTAAACAAATGTAGCTAGTTGAAATTTCAGGAAAGAATTCCTCACAATTATTACAAATGTAATGATTTTGCATAACTCTATAATCCACACCTAATGCTTTAATTTCTTTTTTACAATTTGGACAAATATCATTTTGATAGGTATGCTCTTCAGTAATATTCCCACAATCATAATGTTCAATAAGTTTTCCTAGTTTAAAATTTGAGCTTTTACAGTTTGGACAATAAAATATTTGTGAAGTTCGTATAGAATCACATTGATTACAAGCAATTTCTTTTTTGCTGTCTAATGGAACAATTTTTCCTTTACTTTCTAATTTTTTTAAATAGTCATCAACTAAATCATTTGAAAATCCAAGAATTTGGGCAATTTTGTTTGAACTAATTTGATTGGTAGTGGTTAAAACAAAATCAATATGTTCAGTTATTTTTTCTTCATCCACATCATCTTCTTTAGGTAATTCTTTTTGTTGAGATCTTTTTTCTAAGTATGACTCTTCATCTTCCAAAATAGTAATTATTTTTTCAACATCATTAAAGTGAAGGGGTTTTTGTAGATAGTGATATGCTCCCAATCCAATTACTTCTTTAATGGTTTCTTCTTCTTTACCATTTGCAGTTTCAATAATAATTTTAGTAAATGGTTTAATTGGTAAAATTTGAGACATGATTGAATTTGCAGTACTGTCAGGAAGATTGTAATCTAAAAAGATCAAAGGAGTAATATCTTCTTGAACAAATTGTTTGAAAAGTGCTACACCTGCATGTCCAGTTTCAGCAGTTTTGATGTCCTCATAGCCTAACTTTCTCATGAATTCAGCTAGAAGCATTCCAACTGCCGGACTATCTTCAATAATTAAGACAGAATTTTTACTAGTCAATATGATTAATCAATTTTAACTAAAATAAAAATCGTTTATTAAATAAAACATGTAAATTTAGACTAATTACATGAATATTCTCGTTACTTTTGGATTATTGTTTACATTATTTTTAGGAAGTTTCTCAATAACTTCAGTTTCGGCACAAATTGATCCATTATCAGACATTGTATTTTTTCAAACTGGTGAATTAAATACAACAGAAAACCAATTTCAAATTAGTGACAAGTTAAACATCAGAGAATTTTTCAATGGTGATATTGTACGCGTGTCAGGATTAACACTAGAAGGATTTCCATATATTACATATTCAAGAGTTTTGGAAGAACAAATCAATACTCATGGAATAATTTTCATACAAGGAGAATTTAAAAAATTAAATTTTGATGAAGAGGTAATAGAAGAAACAATCGTTGTAGAAAAAGATGACAATATTTCATTGTTATTGAAGTATACACAAAGAGCATATTCTGAAAAATTTATTTATGTAGATGTTAAAATTTATGATAAAGATCAAAACAAACTAAATGACTTTGATCAAAATTATGGATTTATTTCAGATGTCTCAATTAACATAAAAATTACTGATGAAGATGAACAAATTGTTTTTTCATCTAATGGAGTGACAAATGAGAATGGATTATTTGAAACACGGTATTTAATTCCTGAGAATTCAAAAAGAGAAACACTCATTCTTACAATAGATGCAGAAAATGAAAATTCTGAAACGTCTAAAATATTACAAGTGTTTAGTTTAGGCCAAATACCAGATAATGATTCTAACTAACATCACAAAAGACTAAATGTACTGAAAATTGTATAGTTTTATGATACATGCTCCTTCACTTGTAATTGGTGCTGGGATTTCATCAATAGTTATAATTATTGTATTTTTAGGTTTTGATAATATTTCAAATCAAACAGAGCTTACAATAGAACCAAGTCCAACTATTCAACAATCTGGGCCTCCAAAAATTACCTTGAATACATTTTTGGCAAACGGTTCTCCTATTCTTGGAAATGCAAATGCACCAATCACTTTAGTTGAATTTGGAGATTATCAATGTCATTTTTGTAATGTTTTCTTTCATTCTACAGAAGATGATATTTTGAAAAAATATGTAGAAACAGGCAAGGTAAAAATGATCTTTAAAGATTACAATATCATTGGCCCTGATTCTGTAAATGCATCACATGGGGCTCATTGTGCTAGTGATCAAGGATTGTTTTGGGAATATCATGATATTTTGTATTCAAACTGGACTGGAGAAAATAATGGATGGGCATCTTCAGAAAACCTAGAAATTTTTGCTCAAGAAATTGGATTAGATATGGATGTGTGGTCAGAGTGTATGATAACAGGACTACATTCACAAACAATTGTTGGAAGTAATGAAGATGCAAGAGCTTTAGAATTAACAGGAACTCCGGCATTTTTTGTCATTGGTCCTGATGGCGATACAACAAGACTTTTTGGAGCACAACCTTTAGAGGCATTTGAGAAAGTATTTCAAGAAGAATTAGAAAAATAGTAAATTGCGATCAATTTATGAATGATTTGTCAAAATAATTACTAAAATTTCCTTCCTAGTTACTTAGAATTTACCCAATATCCTTATTAATGAAATTCCGGGAGCTAGCTTATGACAGCTGGAATAGATGACATTGCAATATACATTCCAAAATTATATCTTGACGCAGCTGATTTTGCAGACAATAGAGGATTAGACCCAGTAAAATTACAAAAAGGTCTAGGAGTATCACAAATGGCAATTGTTGATGCTAACCAAGACCCTGCATGTCTTGCAGCAAATGCATGTTTACGAATAATGCAAAAAAACAAACTATCTCCAGATAATATTGGTAGATTATACGTTTCAACAGAATCCGCATTTGATGAATCAAAAGCAATGAATTCTTACGTCATTGGAATGTTAGAACAAGTTTACGGTCAAGGTGCCTTTGAGCATTGTGGTGGAGTAGAGACCAAATTTGCTTGTGTAAGTGGCTCATATGCTCTTTATGACAACGCCAATTGGATTAGAGCTGATGAAGCAGATGGCAAGGCAGCACTTGTTGTAGTTTCAGATATTGCAAAATATGATATGGGTTCCAGTGGGGAAATGACACAGGGTGCTGGAGCAGTAGTAATGCTTCTAAATGATAATCCAAGACTATTGGCATTTGATCCTAAAGTTACATCAACATCAATTAAAGATGAATATGATTTCTATCGTCCATTTGGAAAAGAAACTCCAATTGTACACGGTCAATATTCCAATTTACTTTACATGATTCAAGTAAGAAAAGCACTAGAGGCATACAAGAAAAAAGTTGTATCCTCAGGATTAATCAAGATGGAATCAGGTGAAACAATTTTAGATCATATGGACTACATTAACATGCATTTGCCATACAGTAACATGGGAAAGAAAGCTTTAGCATATTTGGTAAGACATGAATGGAGACAACTACCTAGATGGAAGAATATTCTAAATGAGATAGGTATTGAGGAACCAATACCAAAAGATCCTCGAGGAACTATTGAGTCAGTATTAGGTGATGAAGAATTTATGGCAAAAGATCATGAATTCACTAAACTATTTACAAAAACTCAATCTTATCAAGAAGTTTACGAATCAAAACTCTCTAGTTCACTTATTGCATCAAGTATGATTGGTAATTTGTATACAGCATCACTTTACTTAGGATTTAGAAGTAGTTTAGAATTTGAATATCAAAAAGGAATTGATCTAGAAGGTAAAAGAGTAGGATTTGGCTCATATGGAAGTGGAAGTAGTGCAATGGTGTTTAGTGGAGTAGTACAACCATCTTACAAAGAAATGGTAAAAAATATGAATTTAGAAGCAGAGATCGGAGATAGAAAAAGACTAACTTGGGACGAATATGAAGAACTTCACGAAAATAAATTAAGTCCAGAAGAATCAATGGTAGATTCAAAGAAAGAATTTGTCCTAGTACACGTAGATACTGAAAAAGAATCTAAAGGCGAAAGACGTTATATCTTCAATGAGTAATATTTTAAAAATTTAGTTTACATAAATAATTTTAGTTAAATGAACTATCAGGATATTTCTGTTTAAATTCAGTTAACAGATCTAAAGTTTTTTTAATTCCATTTTTATTAAAAATGAATTTTTTTGTTCGGATTTTAATTACAGGGTTGGCAGTCAATGTGGTAAAAAAATCACTTGTTGGAACTAACCCAAAATGCACGAATTCAAAATCATTTGAATATTTTTCTTTAGCAAATTCAAAAAATAGTATGAACATCTCCTCATAAACGTGGATACGAGCAGAAACATGACTAAAATCAGATTTTCTTATTACTTCAAACACATCATTGTGAATATCATTAATAGTAATTGTTCCAGTGTCTACATTATACAATGAAAATATCTCTATGGGGATAGGATCATCACCATTAAATTTCCAGGGAATATTATCTACCTCATCTATTTCTTCAGTTTTTATCTCAGTAACTTCATTATCACTAGTTAATTCAATTAAATCTCCACGAATAACCATGATTACAAAAAGATAATCTAGTTTTTAAAACAATCTAAAAATAATTTAACTTAAAAGATATACTTTATTTCGTAAATTATGGAAGACGAGATAAATCCAATAAAAGAATATTTGTTTGACTATATCAAAAATTCTGAATCCATTCCAAAATTAATCGCTGAGAAGAAATTTGATCAAATTATTGAAGAAATAACAAACAATTGTTATGAAAAAATTCTGACGATGGGAGAAAAAAATGAATCTGTAGGAGTATTAGCTACAGGAATTTTGCACTATTTACTAACAAATGCACTAATCACCAGTCAGAGAAAAGTGGAACATGATGGAATTGAATTAGACATTGTAATACCTGATGTTAAAACATTAGAAAAAGATCCAAAAAAAACATTATTGATATGCATTCCAAAATCATCCGATATTACAGAAATCAATAAAAAAATCGAGCAAATTGAAAATATTCAATCAGAGAAAGAGAATATTTGGTTAGTATTATCTGAGGAAATACCCATAGGGAAAAAATCTTTCATATTATCAAAAAACAACAATACATTTTCAAAGATTATTTTTGAGATTGCTAAATTTAGTAATGTTGGTGGCTCAAATAAATTCAAAATTTTACGAATTTAGGAATAATACCTAAGATTAAGGCTAAATCGCCTTTTTATCGATGTTATTAAAAAAAATCACATACTATTCATTATGATACACATACCCTCATACTTTGATATGAATACAAAAAATATTCAGCTAAAGAATACAAAAAATATTCATATTGGAATATGGGGCTTTGCGATATCTACTGTAATATTCAGTAATATTTTGGTATAACAAGCACCATAATTATTTTATTTTAAAAATAAATTTAAATTAATATTTTTTTTAAAAATCCTTGTCAAAGATGCATCACTCATATCTTTAATGAATGGGATTGAACCTAGAACAGATATACCGGTAAGATTTTCCAAATCTCTAGTTAGATCTTTAATCGGATAACCTTTATCAAAATTATTAATTATGATTCCTTTGATTGGAATTTTATATTTCTCACACATCTTTACTGTCATTATAGTATGATTTACAGTTCCAACCTTACTTCGAGTGACAATTATAGTTGGGATTTTCATTTCTTTAATCAAATTTGTAATGTAATAGTCTTTGAGGATAGGAGTCATGATGCCACCCATTCCTTCTACTAGAATCATATCATGAAGTTTTGATAATTTTTTAAAACTAGATAGAATTGTAGAAACTTTTGGTTTAGTTTTTAGTTTCTTCCATGCAGTGTAGGGAGATGCAGGAATTGGAAAGAATTGAGGGTTAACTAAATTTTCAGGGTCACATACTTTGGTCGCACGAGATAAAATCTCAATGTCTTCTGATTTGTAGCCTTTTTTCTGAGCCGAACCTGCTGCAAATGGTTTCATCACACCAACATCTACCCCCATCTTTCGTAAAGACACGCCAAGTCCTGCTGTGATGTATGTTTTTCCAACATCAGTATCAGTACCAGTAATGAAAACAGAGTTCAACAAAATAGATTTAGAATTATTCATTGATTAATTCATCGGTTAATTATTAAGATCTGAGAACATACAGAATCAGTTGAAAAGTTCCGTTTGGCACCCAAACACCCAGATGAAAGAATGGGATAGATTTACACAAATTTCGAGCGCAAAAGGGGTGTGGCTTGTTGATTCAAAAGGCCACAAAATGATTGATGGTGTTGCTTCTATGTGGTGTAATGTATGGGGTCATTCAAACCCACAATTAGTTAAAACCATCCAAAATCAAAGCAAGAAATTACAGCATTCCTCACAGTTTAATCTAACAACCGAGCCTGCAGAAAAACTTGCAGATAATCTTGTAAAAATTTCACCAAGAATGCACAAGGTGTTTTATTCAGATAATGGTTCATCTGCAATGGAAATTGCAATCAAAATAGCATTACAATATTGGAAAAATATTGGAAATAAAAAGAAAACAGAAATTGTTACAATTGAAAACGGATATCACGGAGATACATTTGGTGCAATGTCTGTAGGATATGTTCCAGAATTTTTTGGTAAATTTAAAAAACAATTATTTTCAACAACACAATTCCCAATTCCAAATAAATACAGGATTCCAAAAGGATTTTCCATAACAGACTATCAAAATTATTGTTTAGATAAAATTGAAACAAGGTTTTCTAAAAATGACAACATTGCAGCATTTGTAATGGAAAGTGGAGCACAAGTTGCAGGTGGAGTTATAATTTATCCTAAAGGATTTCAGAAAAAGATAAGTCAACTATGTAAAAAATATGATGTATTATTTGTTCTAGATGAAATAGCAACAGGGTTTGGAAGACTAGGATCAATGACACAGTATGAAGAACAAAAAAGTATTCCAGATATTGTAGCTTATGGAAAAATGTTAACTGGAGGGTATCTCACAATGGCTGCAACTTTAACAAACAAGAAGATTTATGATTCATTCTTGGGAGAATTTAATGATTGGAGGCATCTTTTTCATGGACACACATACACTGGGAATCCAATTGCAGCTGCAGTTGCAAATGAGAATTTAAAAATGTACAAGAAAAATAATTTGATTAAAAAAATTGAAAAAACATCCAAAATTTTTGAGAAATTTTATGATGAAATTTCAGAAATCTCTATTGTGGGAGATATCAGACACAAGGGTATGCTAATGGGAATTGAACTAGTCAAAGATAAATCAAAAAAAATACCCATTTCTCCTAAAAAATCCATAAACAAAATATTTTTTGAAGAAGGGAAAAAGAATGGAATCTATCTTAGAACGCTAGGGAACATAGTAATGCTCGTGCCTCCCTTGACAATATCTGATTCAGAGTTGAATTTACTGCTAAAAAGAACCATTTTGACAATCAAATCTGCAAAATCAAAGGTAGTTTGACTGTTAACCCCCTATAGGATGAGAGGTTAACCTTTCCATTATTGTTATAAATGGAATAATTGTAATCAAAATTATGAGTTCTCTAGATTTCATTAAAGAATGTCAAGAAAAGGTGTTTTCAGGTAATCACATATCAATTGATGACACAAAGAAATTACTAGAGATTCCTGATGAATATCTTAAAGATTTAGCAAGATGTGCAAATGAAATTACTAGAGATTTTAACGGAGACAAAGTGGATGTTGAGCAATTAAACAATATTAAAAAAAATGCATGCAGTGAAGACTGTACATTTTGTGGACAATCTGCATTTTTTGATACAGGAATAGAATCATATCAATTACCAACACCAGAAGAAGTAGTAAGTAAAGCACAAAAAGCAAAAGAAGAAGGAGCAGAGTCATATTGTCTTGTTGCAGCATGGAGAGAGCCATCTACTACTGATTTTCAAAAAGTTTGCAAAATTATTACAAAGATAAATGATAAAGTAGGAATTAGTGTTGAATGTAGTTTAGGATTCTTAACAGTAGAGCAAGCAAAAAAACTAAAGGAACTCAAAGTTAAAAGATACAACCACAACCTAGAAACTGCAAAATCAAAGTTTTCTGAGATTTGTACAACTCACACATATGAAGATCGATTAAAAACATTAGGTATTGCAAGAGATGCAGGGTTGGAATTATGTACAGGTGGAATCATTGGTCTTGGGGAAACAAGAGAACAAAGATTAGAGTTAACTTTAGAGTTAGCTAGACTATATCCAGAAGAAGTAACAATTAACATCCTAGTTCCAGTTCCAGGAACGCCATTAGAATTACAAGCAGATTTACCAAATTCTGAAATTGTTAGAATGTTTTCTGTGATCAGATTCTTGTTACCTGAATCAGTTATCAAAATATCCGGTGGACGTGAAACAAATCTTGATGATTCTGGAGAGGAATTACTTCAAAGTGGAGCAAATGGGATTATCACAGCAGGATACTTGACTATGGATGGAAATGAGGCTGAAAAAGACCATAAAATGATTGAAAAAATTGGCCTCCAAGCATAAACTAAATTTTATTGATTCAGAATTAAAAAATCTACAAAAAAACAATCTCTATAGAAAATTACGATATGGTGTTTCTATTGGTTCTGCAATTACAATAAAAGGAAAAAAACTTCTCAACTTGTGTTCAAATGATTACTTGGGCATACCCATTACTAAAATGTCAATCAAACAACTACAATCAAGTTCGAGACTAGTATCAGGAAATGATGAATCATACAAAAAATTAGAAGAAACACTTGCAAAACATAAATCTCAACAAAGCAGTTTGATTTATCCAACTGGATACATGGCAAATCTTGGTGCAATTTCAGCAATTGCAAAAAAAGGGGATTTGATTTTGAGTGATGAGTTAAACCATGCAAGTATCATAGAATCATGTAAATTAACAGATGCTAAAATTTCAATTTATAACCATAATGACATGGATGATTTGAATAAAAAAATAAAACAAAAAGGAAAAAACAAGTTTGTAATCACAGAAGGTGTTTTCAGTATGGATGGTGATTTATCTCAGTTAAAACAAATTACAGAAATTTCAGAAAAATCTAAAGCCATTACAATAATTGATGATGCACATGGGGATTTTGTTTTAGGAAGTGACGGTAAAGGAACTCCAAATTATCTAAAAGTGGCAAAAAAAATTGATTTGTATATTAGTAGTCTAAGTAAAGGGTTAGGATCATTTGGAGGATATGTTTCATCTCAAAATAATGTAATAGATTTATGCATAAATAAATCAAAATCTTTTATCTATACTTCTGCTTTGCCTTCTTTTTTGGTAGAATATTCATTAAAAAGATTTGAATCAAACAGGGAAAAACAAAAGAAAAAACTAGAGAAAAATACCAACCAACTAACAAAAGGATTGAAACAATTAGGATTTGAAATAAACTCCACCACACAAATCATTCCAATTATCATTGGAAATGAAAAAAAAGCAATGGAATTTGGAGAATTTTTATTCAAAAATGGAATATTTGCACAACCAATTAGATATCCAACAGTTCCTAAGAACCAGGCAAGACTGCGAATTTCTGTTACAGCATGGCTATCTGAGAGTGAGATTGAAAAAACACTTTGTATTTTTGAGAAAGCATATAGAAAATTCTACAATTAACGCATAGCATCAAAGCCACCTAATGCAGGTGAGCCAATAATTACGGCAAGCGTAACTACAATTCCCAAAGCAATTCCAACAATGATAAATCGCTTATTCATACTGAAAATGCATACATCCCAGTTAAAAAGGGATTGCAATCGTTATTTGGAAAAGAATTGGAAGAATCCTTTAAAGGAAAAATTGTAAATTAATGATATGGCGGATCCAACTATTCTAATAGCATTAGTTGCAGGCCTTGGATCATTTGTTGCGCCATGTATTTTACCAATGATTCCAGCATTTCTTGCATACATATCAGGAACGACGGTTACAGAATTAGGTTCTAAAAACGGAACTGTTCTTTCCATTAACAGATTAAACATTGTTTTTAACACAATATTTTTTGTTATAGGATTTTCTGTAGTATTTTCTACTCTAGGAGTTTTAATCAACAGTGTTCTCTCAAATACAGCAAGTGAAATTATAGAAAGTCTAAACATTGTGGGAGGAATTATAATTATTGGTTTTGGAATCTTTTTGTTACTTTCTACAAAAATTAGAGCATTAAATGTAGAAAAGAAATTCTTTCCAAAAAATTCAAAGTCAAGTTATCCAATGTCATTTGTATTTGGTTTAGCATTTGCAGCAGGATGGACACCATGTGTGGGTCCAATTCTTGGAACAATTCTTACCCTGGCAGCAACTACTCCATCTATTTCATTTACTTTACTACTTGCGTATTCATTTGGATTAGGAATTCCATTTATCTTGATGGGAATCTTCTTTTCAAGAGCCACACGAATAATTCGTTCAATGACAAAACATCTAAAATATTACAACGTAATTCTAGGTGCATTCATCATTGTATTAGGAATTCTAGTGTTTACTAATCAACTTGCATATATTGCAAACTTTCCACTTCTTAACGAGTTGGCACTATTAGGGTGATATGATGAATTCCGAAATTAAAACAGGACTTCTCTTAGGCATCATAATTGCTGCAGGTTTAGGTATAATGGGAATGGTATTTTCGACCCTTGATCAAGATGTACAATCATCTACAACATTTACAGAAATTAACCCACTTGAAAAAATAGACAAGTCAGGATTCAAGAAAGCCCCTGATCTTAGAGGAATTGCATACTATCTGAACACCACACCTGAAGAATTAAGTAAAGAGATGGAAGACAAAGTGATACTGTATGATATATGGACATATAGTTGCATAAACTGTATTCGAACATTACCATACATCACTGCATGGGACGATAAATATTCAGAACAAGGATTGCTAATCATTGGAGTTCATTCACCTGAATTTGAATTTGAAAAAGATCCTGAAAATGTGAAATTGGCAAATGAAAAACATGGAATAGGATATCCAGTTGTAATGGATAATGATATGGAAACATGGAAAGCATTTGAGAACAGATACTGGCCAAGAAAATACATTGCAGACCATGAAGGATTTATCAGATATGATCATATTGGTGAAGGTGGATATCAAGAAAGTGAAAAAGTTATTCAACAATTACTAAAAGAAAGATCAATGGCATTAGGAATTGAGATGGCATCTACATCATCACTTGTAGATATTGAAGAATTTCAACATTCAATGTTTAGAACTCCTGAACTATATTTTGGTTATCATTTTGCACAAAACAGAAATCAATTAGGTAGTGATGAAGGATTTCAACCAGGCAGAATAGTTACATATTCTGAACCTGAAAAAATAGACTTGCATAAATTCTATCCAATAGGAGAATGGAAGAACTATGATGACAGTATGGAATTGATTTCAGAGACAGGAACTATCAAGCTTCTATACAATGCAAAAGAAGTCAACATTGTAACTGAAAATGCTGCAGAGTTGGAAATATTCTTTGATGATAAACCGTTATCAGCAGAATATGCAGGTACAGATATTGTAAATGGAAACATGCTACAAGTAAACGAAGCAGGGTTGTACAACATAATCAACACAGATACAAGTTCATCTCATCATATTGAGATCAAAATCAATGGAGTAGGCTTTCAAATATTCACATTTACCTTCGGATAGTGTAACTGCTCCTTATTGTAACTCTAGTGACACTACCTAGAGTGACAAATCTGTTTAAAACTGAAAAATCAAGCATATTTAGGAATTTAAAGCATGATCAGCAACTCTTGGAACAAAACTGAAGGAGAAACAATATCTCAAAAAGTAATGGGAAAGGTAAAGCCTGATGAACCATTAAAAAATAAGATTGATTTTGCACAAAAAAAATTACAATTTCAAATTTCAAAATTAGATGGAATAAATGAAAAATTACAGAAAAAACATGATGTGATATTTGAAAAAATTGTTAACGCTCAAAGAAATAACAAAGCCAGTTATGCTCAAGCATATGCAGGTGAATTAACTCAAGTTAGAAAAATGAAAAACATGGTTAGTGGAGCAAAATTATCCATGGAACAAGTTAAACTTCGATTAGATACAGTTTCTGAACTAGGAGATGTAGTTGTTACACTTAGTCCATGTATGGCAATAATCAAAGGTCTTAGTCCATCACTTAGCGGAATTATGCCTGAAGCAAATGCATCCATGCAAGACTTGTCACAAATACTTGGAGATGTAATGTCAGGATCATCAGTAGGTATTGGAGACAGCATGAGTATGCCTACTGAAACAAATGCAGATACATTAGCAATTCTAGAAGAAGCTCATAGTGTGATTGCAGGACAAACAAAATCATCAATTCCAGATGTTCCTGACACACTCAAACAGCAAATTGTTGAAAAGAAAACAGACATCTTCATCTAGATAATTCTAATATTATTCTCAATCTATAGAATAAGAATACAGATAAATTTCAAAAAAGAAACACTTTAAACAATATTAATTATTTTTACAAACATGAACAAAATCGCATTAGGGATTTTATCCATAATTGTACTAGGAAGTTCACCATTAGCTTTTGCAGATTCTGATAGAGATTTAAAATTAGAATTTGCAGGAACTCTTGAGGAAACACTAGGACATTTTTGGGCATTAGAAATGAATCTTGACGAAAATAATTCTGAATTAGCATTAATTCATGCAACACATCCAATTGCAGAGTTATTTGATACCATGAGTGTTCATTTAGAAGATAATCCTGAATTCAAAGCAAAATTAGAACTGACTTTGATTGAATTAAAGGATAAAGCAAGTACAAAGGTCACTAGAAGTGATGCACAATCTGCAATCGATGATGCAAAAGAGATCATTCAAGAAGCAAGAGATATTATAATTGGGGATGAACTTAGTAATGATTCATCATTTAAAGCACAATTAATCAACGGTTTACTTGAAACATCCAAAGTTGAATACATGGAAGCAATTGAAGATGGAGAAATTGTTGAAATGGCAGAATTTCAAGATGGTTCAGCATTCATTTGGAGATCACAACAAATCTTTGAAGAAGTAAGAAATGATATTGAGCATTCAGGTGATGTTGATGATACCTATGGTGAAATTTGGTTTGCATATGATCAGAGAGAAGACCCATCAGAGGTTACATTAATGGTTGATGCAATCATTGAAGAGTTTGAAAGTCTAAGTGGAGCTGAATCAGATCATATGGAAGAAGTTTTTGGAAGTGATTCTGCAATAGTTGTAGAATTAGATGAAACTTTATCCATGGATACTAATGATTCAGATAAGACAGATGAAACACCATCTATGGAAACTGATGAAACAGAGGACATGCCTTTAGCTCCATTAAAACAAATCAAAGAAGGAGTTGAAGTAAAAGATGTTCAATGTAAAACATCAATGGAATTAATATTCAAACCATCTGGAGAACCAGCTTGTGTTAAAACATCTAGTGTTCAGAAATTAGTTAGTTGGGGATGGACCCAATAACCTATTTTTATTTTTTAGAAGAAGTCTTTAGTAATACTAAATAACAATCATAATTTCATTAATCCATGCCTGCCAAAGGTCCTGTTAGTTTAACATGGCAAACAATTTTTTGTTTTATTCCCATATTGGATATTGTCGCAGCATTTCGAGTTAAAAGACTAAGATGGTATCTTCTAATATTTATCGGATATGGAACAGTTTCAACTGTAATTCAATCATTCATCAATCCATTTGATGAAACGTCTATCTACAACGAAAAAGTATATTCTGAGATTAATGGATTTGATTGGAATTATGCAATGTTGGGAAGCAATCCAGAATTATCCATTGCAAGTATAATTATTCACAATGCAATCGCTTATGCCATTGCAGTCTATTTGATTAGAAGATGGTCAAAAAAATGGAATCAAAGTTTTAACGAATCATTTTGATTTCTTTTTACTTTTTTGAACTAAAATTTTCTTTATTCTAGATATTGTAGGATAACTATACCCACGTCTACGATAATTTGCAATCATCATCTTCCAATTTTTTAATCTCCATTGAGCTTGTTCTATAGTAACAGAATGAACTTCTTTTTGGATAATGCTTTTTCGTCCCACCTTTAGTGTACCTGCATCTTTTGCAGACCATCTATTTTTTGCAAATTTTAGACCAGAAAGAATTTCAGTTACAGGCATCTCTTTGAAATAATCTTTTAGTTTCTTTAATTCAGCATCTGTAGGTTTTTTTGAAATAGGTAATTCAATAGTGTGTTTTACCATGAAAATCAATTCAATTCATGCTTTAATAGAATCATGCTAAAGGAGATTTAACTAAAGTATTATCATAAAGGTATTTTTTCACATCAATGATTTAACGATCAATTTTTTAAATTTACTTTAAAAATAGGAATTTCAGAATTCCAAACTAGAATTACTTCTGAATCATGGGCATAATTTTTTACAAAATTATCTATATCTACACGATATTGTTTTTCCATAATTTTCATTATTCTGGATTTTTCATCAGTCAATTCATCTTCTAATTGAGAATATTTTCCACGTAGATCAGTAATCTGTTTACTAAGAATTATTTTTTTAGAGTCAATATTTTGATATTTACTAAGAAATTCTTTTTCTTCTTGAACTCTTTTATCAGTAGTACTTACAAAAAGTAAAACATAATCCTCTTTTGTATCATATAATTTTTTTTCATAATGTTCTTGTATAGTGTGAATTTTTGAATTTAAATTATCTACTTTTTTCAAAAGCCTATCTTGTTGAAATTTTTCTATGTCAATTGATTGAATTTTGGAAAATGTTTCATCAACAATAGTACCCATCTTATGGCGAACCCACATTTCTGCAGTATATTCAGTAGTACAAACATAATCATCAACATTGATTCTATAAACTAAGACATACCCAATTCTACATTCAGTATCAGGGTTATTTTTTCCCAAATCTTCCCAAGAAATTTTATCAAATGGATTTGCTTGTAAATATTCAGGATTTGTTCTATAATCTTGATAATATTTTCTAAGTTCTTTTCCAGATAATTTTAAATCAAAACTTCCATCTATGTTAAATAAAATTTGTTGATTATAGTATGCATTGTTGTTTAATACATTAAAAAGAATATTGGCAGACATCATTTCACTTCTAGTAATTTTAGCAGCTTCAACAAATGCAGTACGTGCTTCTTCAGGAGTTCCATCATTTTCAAGAACATTTTGCAATGCAATACGTCCTGCACTAATTTTTGAAGCAGTGAATTTTAAATGATGATCATAAATTGAATCAGTATCCCTGGCAGGACTATTTTCCAATGCACGCTCCAACATACTATCAAATGTATAATATCCCCACAATTCTTCCCATTTTTTTAAATCATTTTGTAGATAGTCCAAAACTTTTGCTCGTTTAGATTCTAATTCTTTTTGTTTTTCAATAGATACAAAATTCTTTTGTTGTAATTTTTCAATCCATCGTTTACTCTTTTCAATTTTTTCTAAAATTTCTTGTGCAGTTGGATTATTTGTAAGATCACCAGATAATGTTGTTTGATTACTAGTTAGGGTTTCAGCATACACAATTTGAGATAATCCTAAAGACAGTACTATTGCAGTAAATAAAAAATACCAACTAACCATAAAAAAGTGGTAAAATTTTTGTATATAGTTAGGACTGATGAATGATTAGTAAAATTTAGGATTTTTGTGACTAGAGTAAAGGAAATTTTTGTTTTGAAGATTAGAATTATTATGTAACAAACATTTAATGTAAAATCACCAATAATAGATCAATGAAAGAACTCGTATTGAGTTTGATATTATTATCATTAATTCCTGCGGCATTTGCTCAAGAGTATCCTGAACTTGGAGTAAAAATAGAAGTTGTTGCAGATAATCTAACCATTCCTTGGAGTATTGATTGGTTACCAGATGGGACCATCTTATTTACAGAAAGAAATGGTCATCTCAGAGTTATTCAACATGGAATATTGTTAGAAGAATCTATTCTCACATTAGGTGTTGGAGGCGTTGAAGGAGGGATGTTAGGAATTGCAGTTGATCCAAAATATTCTGAAAATAATTTCATTTATGTATATTACACTTACAATGAACTATTATCCACATATAACAAACTTGTCAGATATCAATTTTCAGATGGAATATTAACAGAAGATAAAATATTATTAGATAAAATTCCAGGAGGACCTTTTCATGATGGTGGAAGAATTCAGTTTGGTCCTGATGGAAAACTCTACGTTACCACAGGAGAAGCAGGAATTCCAGACTTATCACAAGATTTGACTTCATTGGGGGGTAAAATTCTAAGAATTAATTCAGATGGAACAATACCCAATGACAACCCATGGAAAAACTCCCCAGTGTATTCCATTGGACATAGAAATCCTCAAGGAATTGATTGGGACGAATCAGGAAATTTGTTTGCAACAGAACATGGTCCATCAGGTTGGAGAGGAGTAGCTCATGATGAAATAAATCAAATAATTACAGGTGCAAATTATGGTTGGCCCGACATCATCGGAGATGAAGAAAAAGAAAATCTACAAGTACCAATTTTACATTCAGGTGATGATACATGGGCACCATCAGGTTCAGAATTTTATCTTGAAAATAAAATCCCACAATGGAATGGAAAATATTTTGTTGCAACATTACGCGGAAATCATTTACACATGATTGAATTTGATTTAGAAACTAATTCAGTTACATCACATGAAAAATTATTTCAAGGGGAGTTTGGAAGACTAAGAGATGTACAAACAGGTCCAGATGGATTTTTGTACATTCTTACAAGCAATCAAGATGGTAGAGGATCACCTAAAGTAAATGATGATAAAATTTTAAAAATTGTTCCCTTAGATTATAAAGTACCTGCAAAATATTATACTCTAGATGAACCAAACCCCATAGATTTTAGAGAGCCTAGAGGTTATGTAATGGAACTTTATGCATGGGCAGGAGTAAGTTTAGCTTCCATAGTCATTGGTTTGTTTGTATACAAAAAATTGAAAAATAGAAACTCAGAGATAACGTAACATTAAGTGTTTTAAAAAATAATTAAAATATTTTTTAGCAATTAATTGGAATGTTTGAATTTTTACAGATTGTCATATACATACCAAATCCTATTATGATTGCAGCAAAAGTTGCTAATGGAACTAAAAGAAAAATATTTGTTTTACGACCCATAAATTAAATTAAAACATTGGATATAAAATTGTCACAGTATTATTCAACTATAATAGTAAAAGTTCCAAGTGTTTTAGGATCTTGTAATTGTTTAACCATACTTCTAGGTAGTAAATCTGAAGCTTTATCACATTTTACTGCCAATGTTCGTGGGCAAATAAAATCACTTTTTCTAATTACAATATCTTCAGTGTGAGTTAAAATAAGATCGGGATGACCTCTGCCTTCTAGTTCAAAATCTTCATTTCCTACTTTAATAGAAAATGTAACTTTTGAATCAGGATTTTTCAATTTATTTTTTAACTCTTCAGGTAAATCAGAACAACTAGATTTTGCATTTACTCCAACAATACAATCTCCTTGAGGAGTCAAATGGGACTCTTTTGTAATTTCTATAGTTTTTTGATGATTGGAACGAATATTTTCATGACCTGAAAATTCTATTTCAAATTTCACAACATGATATTACTAGCATCTTCAAATAAACTTACATTTTAAAAATTATTTAATATTAGAAGATATTAGATTTAGAGTATTGAAACCAATATTTCTACTATTACCATTAATTCTTACAATAGGAATAATTCCATTTGTTAATGCATCAGATGATCAGATATGTATTGATAAAGTTTGGATTGAAAACACAAAAGGGAAAATTGCTTGTGTAACACAATCAACTGCAGATAAACTTGTAGAGCGCGGATGGGGAACTATGTTAGATGATTCTGAACCAGTATTGAAAGCATGTACAAAAGATTATCGACCTGTATGTGGAATTGATGGAAAAACATATGGCAACATGTGTGTGTTGGAATCTTTTGAAATAGATTATGGATATGATGGAGAATGTTCTGAAGTTGGAATTGAAATTATTGAAACTAAAAAAGGCAACATCATATTAGACCATGATTATCTTACACCTGAATCTGCACAGATTCTTTCGGATGAATTATTTTTCCAACGTGCAATTCATGTTTATCATATGGCACTTCCTGCAGTTAGTGGGGCTGGAATTTTTTATGAACAAGATAAAGTTGGAGCCACTACAGGAGATATTGTTTACTGGTCAGACTTTATGAATTCAGAGATTGATCTTCTTACAGGTAATACTTCAGTATTGTATTTTATGACATTTCAAGATCTTTCTAACGGACCAATTGTAGTTCATATGCCTGAAGGCAATCTTCAAGGTCATGCAGATAATCTTTACCAACAAGTCATTACTGATTGGGGGATTGTAGGACCAAATGAAGGAAAAGAAGCATACTTCTTGTTCCTTCCTCCAAACTATGATGAAAAAATTCCTTCATCTTTTGATGAAGAAAATGAAAATCATTTTGTTTTCCAATCTGACACAATGCAATTCATAGCAATGGGTCGTGCATTTGTTAATGCACCAGATATGGCAGCAGCTGAAGAATTAATTAAAAAAGTAAACATCTACAATTTATCTGAAATTGATAGTCCTCCACAAGTGAAATTCTTCGATGTTGCTGGAGAATCATTAAAGTTATCATATCCTACAACAGATGGCTTTTGGGAATTCTTACACGAAGTTTACTCTAAAGAGACAGTTGTAAGACCAGAAGATAAAAATTTGATTGGGTTAATGCACACTATAGGAATAGTACCAGGAGAACCTTTTGAACCTGATGAACAATCTAAAAAACTTCTAGAGGATGCAGCAATTATTGCAAATTTGATGTCAAGAAATATTGCATATGATTCTCCTGCCAAAGAACCATACATTTACTGGCCAGATAAGAATTATGAATTGGCATTCCAGACGGACAATCCCCGCTATGAATATGAAAATGGTGTTACTCAGATAGAACAAAGAATGTCATTTATGCATCAGGCTATAACTACTGCAGATGCAATGGTTCTAAAAATGATAGGTAAGGGATCAAAATATGTAGGAACTTATCGTGATTCTAATGATGATTTTCTCCAGGGTTCAAATCTTTATCATTTGAATATCCCTGGAAATATACCAGCTGAAAACTTTTGGTCTGTTGTTGTTTATGATGCAGAAACACGTTCAATGATCAATAACGATGTACAACCATTACCTGGAATCAGATCACTTGATGCGGATAAATTAATACAAAATGAAGACGGTTCCTATGATGTCTACTTCGGGCCTGAAGCACCAGAAGGTTATGAAAATAATTGGGTAAAGACTAACGAAGGTGACGGATTCTTCATCTATATGAGATTCTATTCACCAACTGAAGCATATTATGATAAGAGTTGGCAATTACCAATGATAGAAAAAATAGAATAGGCTCCGATCAAAGTATTTTTCACTCTCAATTATGGGCATGGTTTAAATTGTATAATCAAAGCATTGCAATCAAATGCTTCCTGCACAACAAGGTTACGATAGAGCAATTACAGTATTCTCACCTGATGGTAGACTATACCAAGTAGAATATGCTATTGAAACTGTAAGAAGAGGAACAGTAGCAGTTGGTGTAAAATGTAAAGAAGGTATTGTTATTGCAGTTGAAGAAAAACCAAGAAAATTACAAATTTCAGAAACAGCACAAAAAATATTCCAAATTGATGATCATGTAGGAGTAGCTGCTGCAGGATACATTCCAGATGCAAGAAGTCAAGTAGACAATGCAAGATTCTTTTCTCAAAGTAACAAAATGATTTACGATGAACCAGTTGAAGTTGAAACAATTGCCAAACATTTAGCAGATCAATGTCAACAATATACACAATATGCAGGTGTAAGACCCTATGGTGTTGCATTAATTCTTGGCGGAGTTGTAAACGGCAATCCAGAATTATATCTAACTGATCCTAGTGGAACATACATTTCCTATGATGCAATAGCAATTGGATCAGGTTCGGATGCTGTAACTGACTTTTTAGAAAAAACATACAAAGAAGATCTATCCCTTGATGATGCTGCAACATTAGCATCTGCAGGAATTTATCTTTCAAGTGAAGACAAAGAAGGAACAAGTCATATCAGAATGGCATACATTAAGAAAGATAGTGGATTGTATGAATTAGTTGCAGATGAGCAAATTACAAAATATGCAAATGCTGCTAAAGAAAAATACCCACACGAACAAAAATAATTATTTTAAGTGCCTGCGAGATTAAATTACATTGAAAATATCTGTTGCAATCCCCGAGTCTTCGTTATCAGATGAATCACTCAAAATTGATAAAACTAGAAAAATTTCTGTTTTAGCAAGAGCTTGTGCAATTTTTAAAATTGATACAATCTATGTATATCAAGAGGGGAGTAAGAAAACAGACCCAGGTTTAATGGTCATGATTCTAAAATATTTGGAAACACCACAATTCCTTAGAAGAAGATTATTTCCAAAGATGAATGATTTAAAATTTGCAGGAGTTCTCCATCCATTAAGAATTCCAAGTCATGTAACACCTGTTAATTCTAAAAAAATTAAAGTTGGGGACATCCGAGAAGGAATAGTAGTAAGTTCAAAGGGTAAAAAATTTGTAGATGTTGGAATAAATCAATTAATTCAGTATTATGGGAACACGCCAACTGGAAAAAGAGTTACTGTGAAATTCAAAGAAGGTTATCCAAAATTATCAATTAAAGATATTGAGAAAAATGAAGTTCCAACATATTGGGGGTATTCTGTTAAAGAAAGAGCAAACTTGTTTTCAATATTATCAGAATGGAAAGGAAATATCATCATAACATCAAGAAAAGGCAAACCAATAACAAATGAAACATTATCAAAATATACAAAATCAGATGAGTCAACACTTGTTGTGTTTGGATCGCCTGAAAAAGGAGTTCATGAAATCATTGGTGGACGAATGAATAAAGTTCAAAATGCAAAATCGTTAAATTTTTTCCCAAATCAAGCTACTGAAACTGTACGACTAGAAGAAGCACTGTTAGGAACTTTGGCAATAATTAATGCTCAAAGTTAGAATGAATATGGCTGAAAGAAAAAATTTTTTGTTACTTGCTATTGGTTTAGGAGCTTTTGGGATCATTATTGGAGGGTACACAATTTGGAATTCCGTCTCAGAATTATTTTCACCATGATAAATTAGGTATAGATGGTTAACCTAAAAAAAATTGAAGGTTAACGACACCTCACATGGTTTAATAGAGGGAATTCGATGATTCGTTTTAATCATGGGAGCTCGAAAACGACATTCACCACGTAGAGGAAGTCTTGCATACTCACCTAGAGTACGTGCACGAAGCATGGAAGCAAGAATTAGAGCTTGGCCAAAATTATCTACAACAGATGAACCAAAAATTTTAGCACATTGTGGTTTCAAAGCAGGTTGTGTTCAAGTTGTAAGTATTGATGATCGTGATAAAGTACCAAATGCAGGAAAACAACTTGTAAGTTTGGGTACAGTTCTTGTAACTCCACCAGTTTTAATTTTAGGAATTAGAGGTTATTCAAAAGATCACGAAGGTAAACATGCAGAGTTTGACGTCTATGCAGAAGATATTCCAAAAAACATTGCAAAAGAAATTACAATTAAAAATATTGCAGGTTCAATTGAAAATGCAGAATCAAGATTAAGAAAAATTAAAGAAATTTACGCAATTGTTGCAGTTTCTCCAAGAGCTGCAGGGTTAGAAATGAAGAAACCATATATCTTTGAAGCAATGGTCAGTGGAGGAGATATTGATAAACAATTTGCACATGTTAAAGAATCACTAGGAAAAGAAATTAAAATTGATCAAATTTTTGAAACTGGTGCAACTGTGGATGTTGCAGCAATTACAAAAGGTCACGGATGGCAAGGTACAATGAGAAGATGGAATGTAAAAAAGAAACAACACAAATCTAGAAAAACAGTTAGAGAAGTTGGTTCATTAGGTCCTATCTCCCCACAAAGTGTCATGTATACAGTTCCAAGATCAGGACAGACAGGTTTCCATCAAAGAGTAGAATATGATAAACGAATTTTGATTATGGGTAATACTGAATCAGATGAAATTAAAATTAATCCTGAAGGTGGATACAAACACTTTGGTCTAGTCAAAGGAGATTTCATTATTCTAAAAGGTTCAGTTCCAGGAACATACAAGAGATTAATTAAACTTAGAACTCAAATCAGAAATGCTCCGGCTAAAGTTAACAAACCAAACATTTTGGAGGTTGTAGTATAATGAAGACAACCGCATTTACAATTACTGGAACAAAAGATGCTGAAGTAGAACTTCCATTAATTTTCTCAACTCCATATAGAAAAGAGTTGATTCACAAAGCTTTCACTAATCTAACATCCCACAAATTCCAAAAACAAGGAAGAAAGCCAATGGCAGGTATGGACGTAGTAGCAGATTCCAATGATCCTCCAACAGGTCAAGGTGTGTCCCGTGTTGCAAGAATGCAAGGCGGAGGCGGTGGAAGACAAGGTCAAGGAGCTGAAGTTGCATCAACTAGAGGTGGAAGACAAGCTCATCCTCCAATTGTTGAGAAAGTAATTTACAAGAAATTAAATAAAAAAGAGAACAAATTAGCATTATGTTCAGCCATTGCAGCAACTGCATCTAAAGATCTTGTAGAAAAAAGAGGTCACAAAATTGATGGCATAGATTCATTCCCAATTGTAGTATCTGATGATATTGAATCAATTTCTAAAACAAGTGAAATTAACAAAGTTCTAGACTCTTTGAAATTATCTCAAGATGTAAAAAGATTAGATGCTAGAAGAATACGTTCAGGTCAATCAAGATTAAGAGGTAGAACTAAAAAAGTTGGAAAAAGTGTATTGTTTGTAACATCTGATTCTTCCAATTTATCAAAAGCAGCAGGAGCAATACCAGGTGTGGAAGTAAGAAACGTTAAAGAATTAAGCGTATTAGATTTAGCTCCAGGCTCAGATCCAATTAGATTAACAGTATATTCCAAATCAGCAATAGAAGAAATTGGAAAAATAAAATCAACACATCTTGAAGTTATGGTGAAATCACAATGAATGTAGATCAAGCAATGAAAATAATCATCAAGCCATACATTACTGAGAAGACATTTGCAATGGTTGAAAATGAAAGTAAAATTTGTTTCATAGTAGAGATATCCGCTAATAAATCAGAAATTTCAGAAGCAGTTAAGACACTTTACAAAGAAAATGTCAAAAAAGTAAACACTGCAAGAACAATTTACGGCAAAAAAGCTTTTGTTCAATTTGAAAACACCGAAAAGGCCAGAGATTTGGCAACAAAGATAGGAATGCTATAATATGGACCATAAAACTCGAAGTACACTAACAGAGGAGAAGAGAGATGGTTAAAGAATTTCTATACAGAGGCATTCCAAAAGAGGAACTAGATAGTCTGTCACTTGAAAAATTATTCTTATTATTTAATGCCAGACAAAGACGATCACTTACAAGAGGAATCACAGATGGAAAAAGAAAACTCATTGAAGAAATTAAAGCCGCAAAAGCAGGCAAATTAAAAAATCCTATCAAGACTCACATTAGAGAATTGATCATTCTACCATACATGGTAGGAGTTACAGTAAACACATTCTCAGGAAAAGAATTCCAACCAGTTACCATTACAACTGAAATGATTGGACACTATTTGGGAGAATATGTAATAACAAACAAGAGAGTTTCACACGGTGCCCCAGGTGTGGGTGCATCAAGATCCAGTCTCTACGTACCACTGAAGTGATTATTATGGGTAGATTCGATTACGCTTTCCAAAATTATGACCCAACAAGACACGTACGTTCTTCACTACGTGAAAAAGATATTTCACACAAACATGCACGTGAAGTTGCAGTCTCTATCAAAGGGCTATCAATTGAAAAAGCAAGAGATTATCTTATTGCAGTAATTGATAAAAAAAGAGTTGTGCCATTTAGAAGATACAAAAATCAAGTAGGTCACAAACCAGACCCAGGAGTAATGTCTGGACGTTATCCTCAAAAAACAGCAAAAGAATTCATCAAAGTTTTAGATAATTTAGAATCAAACGCAGAATACAAAGGAATGGATTTAGACAGATTAAGAATTGTAAATGCAACTGTTCACAAAGGAGTCATTGTTAAAAGATTTATTCCAAGAGCAATGGGAAGAGCAACTCCAAAGAATAATGTATTAACACATGTGGAATTGGTGGCAAAGGAGATTTAGATATGTCAGCTGTAAAAAATGTAATCAAAGATAACTACAACATGATGCTACTCAAAGACTATCTTAGAGAAGCAATCAAAGATGCAGGTTTCTCACATGCAGAAATTTCAAAAACACCAGTAGGAACTAGGGTTGCATTACATGTTACAAGACCAGGTATTGTAATTGGAAGAAAAGGATCTGGAATTAGAGCACTTACAGATAAACTTGCAGTAGACTTTGGATTAAAGAATCCACAAATTTCTGTTGTTGAAATAGAAAAACCAGAACTTGCACCAAGTGTAATGTGTAATAGAATGGCTTCACATCTTGAAAGAGGAACTGCATTTAGAAGAGCAACAATGTGGACTTTGAAACAAATTATGGAAGGTGGAGCAATGGGTGTTCAAATAACAATTTCAGGTAAACTTAGAGGCGACCGTTCTGCATTTGAAAAACACACACAAGGAATTTTACCAAGAGCAGGACATCATGCCGAAATTGTAGTAGATGAAGATATCGCACACGTAAAAACTGCAATGGGATTAATTGGCATTAGAATTAGAATTGCTAGAAAAGAAAGACTTGTTCCAGAATTCGAAATGAAAGTGGAAAAAGTAAAAAAGGCAAAACAATCAAAAGATGAAAAAATCAAAGTTGAAGAAATTGATGTTGAAGGTGCTAAAGTAGAAGTTGTCAAAGTTGAAGGAAAAGAAGATACAGCTAAATCAGAATCTGAAAGAATTGCATTAGAAGCAAAGAAGATGGAAACAATTGAAACATTAGAAGAAGAGGAGGCCAAAATGAAATGACCCGAATCAGTATGAAGACAATTAAACAATTAAACGAAAAAGATCTTAGAAGCAAAGTTCAAGAAACACGTAGTGAATTAGCCAAACTCAAAATTGATGCTGCAAAAGGAACATTAAGAAAACAAAGTGGAAAACTAAAACCATTACGCCATGACATTGCAAGAATGCAAACTCAATTAACCGAATTGAGGAGAGAGAAATGATTACTGCAAATAACATCACATCACATGAATTCATCGGATTAGATACAGAAATTATTCAATCTACAAATTCACAAGTAATAGGATTAAATGGAAGAATTACCAATGAAACAAAATCGATGTTTACAATTAACACAGAAAATGGTTCAAAATCTATTGCAAAGTCAACAAATAATTGGAAATTTTCAATTGAGGGAAAAGATGTTGTTGTAGAAGGTAAAAGAATTGCAAAAAGACCATTTGATAGAATTGGAGGAAAACAATGACTCAAAATATCGGATTAAAAGTTAAAGAACCTAAAAGAGAATGTGATGATAGAAATTGTCCATTCCACGGGGGTTTATCAATAAGAGGTAAACTCTTTGACGGTAAGGTTACAGGAGCTAAAGCAAAACAAACCATCACGTTACAAAAAGACGCACCAATTTACTTTAGTAAATTTAAGAGATATGCCAGAGGTACAAGTACCATTCACGCACATGTTCCTGGATGCATAGATGTTGAAGCAGGAGATCATGTATTGACTGCAGAGTGTAGACCAATCTCAAAATCAGTATCATATGTTGTTGTGGAGGTTAAAGCATAATGGCAAAGCAAGCAGGAAAAGGAGTAGAAGAATTTAGACCATATGTAACTAAAGTAATTCCAGTTGGAGCAAATATTGTATGTGCGGATAATTCTGGCGCAAAAATTTTAGAAGTAATTAATGTTCCAAGACATAAAACAAGAGCATCAAGACTTCCATCAGCATCAGTTGGAGATTTTTGTAATGTTGTAGTAAAGAAAGGACCAGCAGAATTAAGAAAACAAGTTTATGGTGCAGTAATAATTAGACAAAAATATGCAGTTCGTAGATTAAACGGTGTAAGAGTTTGTTTTGAAGATAACGCAGCAGTACTAATCACTCCAGAAGGAGAAACAAAAGGAACAGACATCAAAGGACCAGTAGCAGCAGAAGCTTCAGAAAAATGGCCAAGAGTAGCTAACTTGGCATCAATGGT
>Ga0114933_10000705_pt1 | contig 39424 bp, 34 predicted proteins | sample 4SBtaG_FD_89691 | JGI IMG/M metagenome (GOLD analysis project Ga0114933, IMG submission 89691) | Deep subsurface microbial communities from Kolumbo volcano to uncover new lineages of life (NeLLi) - 4SBTROV12_W25 metaG | ecosystem: Environmental > Aquatic > Marine > Volcanic | place: Kolumbo... | reverse complement strand
TGGGCTTCCCCATCGGGCTGAGCCCTAAGTGAACGGCATAGGATGACACAATCTCATGACCAGATTCAGGAAACGCCCACAAGCCCGCTAGCAACCCTGACTCCGGACGTCTCTGCAGAAACATTTCACCCCTGCAATGGAAAACGGCCAGGGTAACAACACTCTTCTTAATCTCACGTCGCGGAGGCGAAGCAGGTCGTTCATCCACGGTCCCCAATGCATAAGCGGAGCACCAGCGAGAAACTGGGCACCGGTCACATCTTGGAGACCTCGGCTTACATACGGTGGCACCAAGCTCCATGAGCGCTTGGTTCCAGTCACCCGGTCGATCTCTTGATAGTATTTCTCGTGCGACCCTCCTCAGCCAGGCTGGATCCGGCCTCTCTTCATCAAAGAAGCGAGCCAATACACGTCTTACATTACCATCGACCGCAGGCGTTGGGACATCGAACGCTATACTGGCTACTGCACCGGTCGTGTACTCACCGACACCCGGGAGAGCACGGAGCGCTTCCAAATCCGTTGGCACTGAACCTGAGTGACTCTCAACTATAATCCGCGCCGCCTGATGAAGGTTGCGGGCTCGTCGATAATAGCCTAACCCCTCCCATGCCTTGAGGACTTCGTCCTCACTAGCTTCAGCAAGTGCCAATAACGATGGGAACCGCTCGAGCCACGGATCGTAATACTTGACTACGGTTTCGACCCTGGTCTGTTGCAGCATGAACTCTGACACGAGAATCCGGTACGGATCTCTATCGCGTCTCCACGGGAGGTCGCGAGCAGCCCGGTCGTAGTGGGCCAGCAAAGCTTGGCGAAATCCCATTGTAGTTGCAGGTGAAATAAAATCGGGCTTCATGGCCGCAAGGTATGCAGACCCCTAGGATGGTGTCATGCGCTTCACAACCTATTCGAAATACAGGGGCAAGTGGTTAGACGCCCTAAACCTAGAGTCCCTGCTCGAACACCTCTCCGACTTTTTGATGGACGGAGGGTTCGCCGGAGGGCCGCACTATCACCCCTACTGGGGTTGGTCAGGCGAAGAGGACACCGACTCAACCGACTCCCTCAAAAACCAACTCCTTCGGGCGCTGATCGAAAGCGATCAACTCACACATGAAATGCTTGAGGAACTGCGCGGCGAAGGTGAGAACGATGACGCCGTGCGGCAGAAAATAGCGGAGCTTCTCGACGACCTTGTGCAGCGCATGACTGAAGAGGGATACATAAACCTCGAAAGCGGCCAAGCCCAGATGCCTGGGGCTACCTACGACGTAACAGGAGCAGGTGACATAGACGAGGCCAAGCAGGCCGCACAGCAAGTAAATTTCAACCTCACCCAAAAAGGCGTCGACTTCCTCGGTTACCGAGCCCTAAAAGGGCTTCTAGGTGCCCTCGGAAAATCAAACGCCGGCTCCCACGACACCCCTCACCTGGCAACGGGCATAGAGGCCGAAGCCGCTTCGCGCCCCTACGAATTTGGGGACACAATGAACCTAGACATCCCGGCTACGCTCAAGAACGCGATCGAGCGAGAAGGCCTGGAGGTCCCACTAGATTTAGACTACAGCGATCTGATGGTGCATCAGTCTGAGTTCCGCTCTTCGTGCGCCACCGTTCTTCTCCTCGACATAAGCCACTCAATGGTCCTTTATGGCGAGGATCGATTCGCCCCAGCTAAGCGAGTCGCGTTAGCAATGTCCCACATGATCCGGACTCAGTTCCCTGGGGACACGCTACGTGTCGTCACATTCGGAGATCGCGCTGAGGAAATCCCGCTCTCACAGTTGGCAAAAGCGCAGGTCGGTCCATTTCACACAAACACGGCTGAAGGACTCGAAATAGCACGAAGGATACTTAGCACGCAGAAGAAGGACATGAGGCAGATCATCATGATCACCGATGGAAAGCCTAGTGCTATGACGCTGCCTGACGGTCGTGTTTACGTGAACTCTGGAGGCCTCGACCCGATCATCCTAAAACGAACCTTCGACGAGGTGGCCGCATGCCGTAAGGGGGGTATCCCGATCAACACTTTCATGCTCGCTGAGGACCCCTACCTCGTGCAGTTCGTTCAGAAGCTTTCGGAGATCGCGCGTGGCAAGGCTTACTTCACGAGCACGATGACACTCGGTCAGTACATCATGATGGACTTCATGAAGAGGAAACAGCGGAGGGCCGGCTGAATCGGCCGACCCTCCGCACAAACGTCTCTGTAACACTGCCATCAGAGCCTTGGACGTCCGTCCTCGAATCGTCTAGCTACCGCCTCCCAAGCCAACCTTCGCACCGAGGTATACCTGACGACCTGGCGCTGCGAACCCAAAGACCTGTTCGTATTCAGCATCGAGCAAGTTACTGGCTCGCAGGGTAAGAGAGAGGCGCGAGCGATTCCCTGAAGTTAACAAAGGAATCTCCGCACTAGCATCAAGCAGTGTGTATGATTCTAGGATTACTGGTGCCGCTGGATATGAGCCAAAATCACGGTCCTGGCGTTCCCCAAATCTCCGGATCGATGAGTTCACTGTGGCCCCAGTGTTCCGCCGGTAAGAGACTGAAGCCCCGACCACAGACTTAGGTCTTCGCAGCAACGCCTCACCTTCGACAAAAGTGGCACCTTCTCCTGAATCGAAACCCGAGTCGATCACCTCGGTAGCAAGCCAGGTAAAATCACCGCCTGCCGTCAGGGCACCACTCGATATACTCATGCCAGCCTCAAGCCCTCGCGCACTCGCTTCCGCAACGTTGAAATAGTTGGGGTCTCCCGGATTCGGCGGGGAGAATGTGTACTGAATCAGATCCTGGAAATCCTGATCAAACCACACCCCAGAAAAATGCACAGCTCCGTCTAATAAGCCCTGCTCCCAGCCGACCTCCCACGAAGACGAACGCTCCGGCGCTAAGTCGGGGTTTCCGATTGTGAAGCCAGTCGCGTAGTTCTCGAAAAAGGTGGGCTCCTTGATACCGGTACCCGCCGAGGCACGGAAGCGGCCACCTTCAGCATACCCCCATGAAGCTCCAACTTGCCAGGTGGAGGTCCTTCCGAACAACTCGTTATCTTCGATCCGAGCGCCCGCATTGAGATCCACTGCCTCAAGACCTGAAGCAACATGAAGAAACGCTGCTCTGTTGGTACGAGTGTTTTGGCTCTCACCACTCGAAGGCCCGTACTGACTCAGGGATTCGCTGAAGGATCGCTGCTTCTGATCAGACAACTCAGCGCCGAGTGTGCCTGAGGTCGAGCTAGAAAAAAGTACATGGGACTGGACGCGCACTCGTGTCCGCTCGAGAGAGTTAAGGCTCGTGTAGCCATAGAAACCCAGCGTGTCGGCTCCGCTGTCGATCGCATCGTCTGTGCCACCGTCTGACGCGAAGGATGAAAGCGAAAGTTCGACGCGGACTCTCTCCGAAACCTGTCGTTCAGCGTCGAGGCCTAGTGTTACTTCGTCGGCAAAAGTGAACGCGTTTTGGTCCACCACATTCCCTGATCCATCGGTGGGGTAGTGGAACTCACGTCCCCCAAGTCGCGTCGCCAACTCAATCCGTGAACGCGTATCCGGTAAGAATCGAACTACACCGCTTAACTCTCGGTTCTGAAATCCATTGTTGAAAGCTAGGATGCCGTCTGTCTCGCTATCTGAGAGGCCAAACCCGTACGACACACTCTCTGTCCCTCCCCGCAGATCAAGCGACCACAACCGACCCCCATAGCTCCCTCCCGTTATGGAGGCAGTCGAAGTTGGGGAGCCCGAGCCACTCCGGGTAATGATATGGACCACGCCACCAACCGCATCTGAGCCGTAGAGGGCACTCGCTGGCCCACGCAGCACCTCGATGCGCTCCACGTTATGTGTAGTCAATCCAGAGAAATCAAAAGCACCCCCCGGCTGGTTCACTTGAACACCATCAATCAGGACCTGGACGTAATCGCTCTCCGCTCCTCTTAGGAATAGTGAAGCCACACCGCCGAAGGATCCGCTTTCTACGACGGCGACACCAGGCACTGTTCGCAGGGCATCGACCACTCGAGTTATCCCACGCTCACTGAGTTCTCGTCCTTCGAGGACAGTCACGGTCCCACCTATGGACGATTCGGACCGAGGTTCTGGCACTCCAGTGACAATCAGCCCGTCAAGATCGTAAATCGGGCCCGTCTGCTGCGATGAGGCCGGCGCAACTAATACCAAAAGAGCCAAGAAGCATCCGCAGTATCTCATATCATCTCCCTTGTCCCGCCCTGGCGGGGTTGACGAGAGGAAGACGAGGCACGTGGTGAACCGAACTGTCGAAAGTTCGACACAAACCGCAACCCTCAGCCTCCCCCTCGGGAATCTGGTTATGGTATGCCGGTGGGTCAGGTCTCCTGGCTCGAGGCCGTCCGCACTCGCCTTCCCAGGGACCATTCCCCAGTGGCATTCAGAGCCGACGTTCCGTGTTACCGGACCTCTCACAGTGGCGGGGCCGCGCCGGACTTACACCGGCTTCCGTTTGACCCACCCGCTTTAAATTGTGCCCAGATTTTGGCAACTAACGGCTGGCTCGTCAACTGCCCTTATGATCAGGGCCGGGTGAAAGCGGTGTCACCTGCGGAGCCCCCTTTCTGGGACCCAGATCAGCTGGTGACGTGACGACCACCGGCCATCGGTACACCCGCTGAATATTCTCAGCCGTGATTACTTCACTGGGGAGGCCAGACGCCTCAATACGGCCACTGCAGAGAAGGATAAGCTGCGTGGCGTAGCGAGCCGCCAGATTTAGGTTGTGCGTTGCGACAACAACCGTAAATGAGCCCTCCTCGGTGAGCTCGCTCATCAATTCAAACGTCTCCATTGCGAAGTGGAGGTCGAGTGCCGCGGTGGGCTCATCTAGCACAAGAATCTTTGGCTGCTGGGCGAGCGCGCGAGCTATTCTGACCCGCTGACGCTCGCCTCCTGAGAGGTTCCCCATACTCCTTCCGCCCAGGTCAGCCACACCCGCTCGCTCCATAGCTAGATCTACAGCCTCTCGATCAGTCGACCCCATACGACCAAGAATGCCCGTATGCGGATATCGACCCATCTCGACGAGTTTGCGAACCGTCATCGGAAACGCCATAGACTCTGCCTGCGGCACAAATGCGATCTCACTCGCAACTTCACGCCGACTCCGCTCGTTACTTGGCCGACCGGCATACATCACAGACCCGCTTGATGCTTCCAACTCTCCGAGCATGACTCTAAGCAATGTGGATTTTCCAGACCCATTCGGCCCCAGAAGCGCTAGGAGTGAACCCCTCTCGACGTCTAGCGTCACACCGGCCAGCGCTGCCCGGGTTACCCCTCGGTAGAAGTGCGAAACATCTCGCAACTCGAAGAGACTCACAAAGACTCCTCCGAGCGGACTAAAAGCCACAGGAACACCGGAACACCGAGCAACGCAGTCACAACCCCGACCGGAAGTTCAGCAGGAGTTAGCACAGTCCGAGCGACCGTATCCGCAAAGACAAGAAATCCACCTCCAGTCATCGCGCATGCTGGAAGGAGCCACCGATGGTCACTTCCTCCAACCAAGCGGAGCGCGTGCGGCACTACGAGCCCAACAAAGCCAATCGCCCCAGACCCTGCGACACACACACCTACCAAAAAAGAAGTGCCGACATACAGGAAAATCTTCAGCTGACGAACGTCAACTCCAAGGTGGAAAGCGCTCTGCTCTCCGACTGAAAGCAGATTCAGAGGACGAGCAAATGCTGTCAGAACCGTGAGCGCCGGGAGGACCCAGACCGCTACCATTGTTACACTCTCCCATGTTGCTCCACTAAAAGATCCCATGATCCAAAGCATAGCGGCCCGAAACGTCTCAAGATCCGCGAAGGTCACGAGGAGAAGCACTAACGCATTAAAGAATGCTCCGATCACAACACCTGCTAAGAGCAGCACGTGCGTATCGAGCCCCCTGCCTGCGGCACGAGCCATCGCAAGCACTAGGATGATCGCCAAAACCGCGCCCAAGAACGCCGCAACGGGGAGGGCAAACATAGAGTTGACCGTCATGCCAAGAATGATCGCCAAGACCGCACCAACAGCCGCCCCACTCGAGACACCTAAGATGTAGGGCTCGGCTAATGGGTTCCGCAGTAGCGCCTGGAAGACAGCACCCGCAACCGCCAGCCCTGCTCCAACCTCGGCTGCGAGCAGTACCCTAGGAAGCCTGAGACCTAACACGATGGTCTCAACCTGAGGATCTGATGATCCAGTAAGAGCAGAGAGGACTTCCCATATTGGAATGGGGACAGCGCCCAGAGCGAGGCCTAGAGTCAGTACCCCCAAAAACGAAAGAAGTAGGCCTAGAAGAAGAATCACGTGACGAGTCATAGACCAGTTTTCCTGAACGCATCCGGATGCAATGCACGTGCGAGCTCCAGCGCGACATTCGGCAGCTCAGGACCTGGACGATTGAACCGATCAGCATCTACGAAAATGATGCGACCGTTTCGCACAGCATCTAGGTCACGCCATCCGGGCAACCCCTGTAAATCTTTTATGGTCAGTTTGGACCCATCGCTCCTAGGCCACACTAGTATCGAGGGATTCCTTTCCACTATCGATTCGTATCCCACACTGGGCCACTTGACCGGAGCATCTGAAAAGACGTTCTGGCCACCGGCGATTGAGATCACTTCGTCTATGTAAGAACCTGACGAAGTCGTCATTGGTGGGTCCGACCAGATGACATACATGGTGCGCACCCGGGGTTCTCCTGCGACTCGCATAGAGACCTGGTCCAGTCCTGAGGAAATCTCGCTCTCAAGCTCGTCAGCGGCATCCTTTTGTCCCAAAAGGTCACCAAGTTTCTCTATCGAATAGTAGAGATCTTCTACCGTCTCTATTGGAAATCTTACGGTCAAGATCCCAAGATCATTCAAGCGGGCCGCTAGAGCAGGCATATCCCTTCCTTCGGGCATTAGTACCATGTCGATGTTCAGCTCGATCAGGGCCTCAAGACTCGGGTCGAGCCCGCCACCGACGGAGGGGAGATCGACTACTCGCGGGTGCGTATCATAATCCGTTCTTGCCACGAGCAGTTGATCCACCCCAATCGCTACCACCAACTCAGTGAGGGATGGTACAAGACTCACGATACGCGTTGGGGTACGCCCGACGGCCGACGAAAACTCCGGCGATGAACGCACATCCGGTGGATCTGTGCATGCGCTTAAGGAAAGCGTCAACGCTATAAATACAGCTTGGGTCAGACCAACCAGCTCTGAGCAGCGGCGTTGAGGTGGTATAGGAGCGGCTCGCTCCCGGATCTGAATTTTCATGTGGCTCCGTCGACCAATAAAGGACAGCATCATCCCGCGACACAGGTCTCCTGGCTTAGGGCCGGAGCGCTCACCTTCCCGGGCCTCAGCCCAGTGGCGCATCGAGCGTCCGTTTCGGGTGAGAAGAAGATGACTCCCTCTCACCTCGAACCCAACACAGTGGCGGGACCGCGCCGGAATCTCACCGGCTTCCGATATGTGCCGCTCGTGACGTTAGACCCAGCCTCAGTCCGGGACAACCCGTTCGGCGCCAGTTCTTAGCTTTGCTATTTGGTGTTCGCTGGATTCTTCCCAGACCCACGCACGCGCTTCCGAATGTATATCCCGGCCCCTGCAACCATTCCAAGAGGTAAGATGCTAAGAAAAATGGTCGTTGCTAGGAACGCTTGTCGGTTCTCGTCGCTTGAATCAAAACAAACAGGACACGCCCAAAGAGCTTCGGGTAACGCTGACAAAGCCAAGAAAGCCAAGAAAGTCGACATCGCAACGCGCATCATAGGTAAACCTGCCAGTATAGAACCGGCCACACGAGCACCACGAAATACCAAAAAGCCGAGACGGTGCCGAGTTGCGTTGACGTAAGTAGACCCTTCGACGAGCGATCGTTTGCCCATATGAGCGCGATCAAGGCGCCCACCGCATGAATCGCATGCGAACCAACAATGAGATAGAAGAACCCGCCATAGGCGCTCGACTGCATCGTCAGGCCTTCCGAAAGAAGTGCCACCCATTCAACCCCCTGAAACCCGACAAAAACCGAACCAAGGACGATCGAGAGGAGAAGAGGTATGCGGGCCCGTTCGGGGTCACGTTTGAAGGCGAACCAAGTGAAGACCAGAACTACGCCACTGACTAGCAAGGCTAGGGAGTTTAGCGCCGTCTCCCCAACAGGAAGCCGGGGTTGACCGTAAGGCGGCCACATCTGTCCGGCTGCTTGGGACTTCACAATCGTGTGCGCGGAAATCAACCCTGAGAAGAACATGATCTCGGTGAAAATGAAGATCAGCACGCCAAGCACACCGCTCGGGATAGCGGGCTTGAGCTTGGCTGGCCGAGGGGCCGTTAACGGTGTAGCGGGTTTTGCGCTCATCTTGGCTTCGCTTTAAGGCAATCTGAGTGCATGTACACTTGGGGGCGCCACCTGTTCTCTTGTTTCGCTAATTACTGGTTGGGGCGAAATGACATGACGTAATCCGCCATCTGCTCCAGCTGATCATCGGTATAGAGGGCTCCCCAAGGAGCCATTAGTGCTGAGCCACCAACGGCCGCTGCGCCATCCCGAATCACAGTGATAACCCGGTCACGATCGCGGCCCTGCCAGAAAACAGGATCAATAAAGCTCGCGGGGGCGGGGTCTAGGGCCGCACCCGCAATACCGTCACCTTCGCCACCGACACCGTGGCACGTAGCACAAATCTGACCAAAAGAGTTCTGAGCACTGAATCCGGCTGCGATCACTTCCTCCACCGGCCCTTCTGACTCGGCTTCCTCCTCAGAGTACCCTGAAGCCGCTGCCAAGCCACGCTCTACAGCCTGCTTAGCGGCAACATTCTCCCAATTGTTTCCTTCGTGATTCATCACGTCTGGTGCGACACCAGCCACAAAGAGAAGCAGCAGGATCAGAGACGATGCCAGCAGCCACTTCGCGATCCTTCGCTCCCAGGCCAGATGCATGAAGTTGTTCACCACAAGACGCGCCTTAACAAAGGCGATCCCAAAGGCCGTAATCAGAGTGATCCAGCGGAGTCCTGTTAATTCGTCCACCTCGGGACCTACCACCGAGATCGCGAAAAGGATCAGAAGGATGACATAGATCTTAAAGTAGTTGACGTGGTGGCCATCATCGTGGCCCTGCTCATCACGTTGCTCGTTGTTCTCAGACATTTCGCCTACTTCGCTATATAGAGAAGCGGGAACAAGAAAATCCAAACCACATCCACGAAGTGCCAATAGATCCCGATGATCTCGACGCGGTGCAATTCACGGCCCCGGTAGGCATCGACCGCAATGAATCCCATAATGATGGCGCCCGCAATCACATGGAGTGCATGCAGTCCTGCTGCAGTGTAATAAAAGGACCAGAAGGTATTCGCGGTGATCGTGTACCCAGCCATGATCTCGATCGTCCATTCATACGACTTGATCATGAGAAACGTTAGAGCGCCGAGAATCGTGAAAGCGAGGAGCTTAGCCGCCTCCTTTCCCTTGCCTTTTTCTGCCGCTTGGTGAGCAAGCACTGCCGTGAAGCTCGAGGTGAGCAGTACAAAAGTGTTTACCGCGCCAATCCATGTCTGAGTGTGTGACGCCGCTTCAGCCCATTCAGGATGGCCAATACGGTGCATCAAATATGCGCCGAGCAGGCCGCCGAAAATGACCACCTCTGACGCAAGGATCCACCACACAGCTAAGCGAGGAGTTGGAATCCCAGTAGCACTACGGGTCGTTGCGATCGGTCTTGCGTGAGCCATCAGCCGGGCAGGTTTTGGGGCCAGTAATCTTCTTCACGATCCGGATGACCGTATTCATAAGGCCCTCGATACACGGTAGGAAGATCTTCCACCGGCCAATTTCCATGCGGTGGGGGCGACTCTGTCGTCCACTCTAGCGTGTTCGCCCTCCACGGGTTCCTTCCAGCCTTTTCTCCTTTCCACCAACTCATAACGACATTGAAAAAGAAAACCGCTTGGAAGGCGAGCATGATCAGGAGCGCGATAGTAGCTATCTGTCTCAGCTGGAAGTACTCGGGGCCCGCAATCTCTGGGAAGTGCTCGAAGTTATAGATCCTTCGGTGCTGACCACCCATACCCAGCACGAAAAGCGGGATAAAGATGAAGTTGAACGGGATGATGGTGCCCCAGAAATGAATCTTTCCTAGGGTTTCGTTCATCATCTTCCCGAACATCTTCGGAAACCAATACGTAAAGGCACAGAATGTCCCTATGATGGCGATTGGGAAGAAGGTGTAGTGGAAGTGCGCCAGGACGAAATACGTATCGTGGAAATAGATGTCCGCTCCGCTCGCTCCAAGGAAGATTCCGGTCACGCCCCCGATCAGGAACTCAGCCAAGAACGCTAAGGCCCATAGCATCGGCGTAGTGAGCGTTATCGATCCCCCATAGAGCGTCGCGATCATCACGAAGAGCATTTCTGCAATCGGCACAGAAATCAGCAGCGTAGTGACCGTAAACACGTTCGCCATCCGCGGATCGATACCCGCTATGAACTGATGGTGCGCCCACACGAAAAAGCTCAGCACACCCGTGGCTACTGCCGTGTATAAGACCAGCTTGTATCCGAAAAGCTTCTTCCTCGAGAAAGTAGCCATGACATCTACCGTGATCCCGATCGCTGGCAGGAGCACCACGTAAACCTCTGGGTGTCCGAAGAACCAGAAGAGGTGCTGCCACAGGATCGGGTCACCGCCCCGAGCAGGATCATAAAATCCCGTGTTCAGGGTCTGATCAAACAGCAGCATTACCGCACCAGCCAGAAGCGGGCCGACGGAGAGCATGAAGAGTATGCTCGCAATCACAATCATCCAGCAAACCATCGGGATATCGTACGCCTTCATACCCGGGGCTCGAGAATTCATCAGCGTAGTGATGAAATTAATACCGCCCAAAAGGAAGGCCACGAACTCCAGCGCAACGGCTATGAGCCAGAGCGAAGCACCCAGCTGGGTCAAGTTGTAATCCCCACTCGCCGAAAGCGGAGGGTACGACGTCCACGCACCACCAAAGCCACCGCCCTCGACAAACAATGAGAGCAGCAGGACCACTGAACTTACGAAGAACACCTGAAAGGAAAGGCGATTGATACGGGGGAATACCATGTCATCCGCACCGATCATGAGCGGGATCAGGTAGTTCCCAAAGGCAGCAATCAATACTGGCATCGCTACCCAGAAGATCATGATTGAGCCGTGATTCGTAATCAGTGAATTGTACTCACCCGGCGAGACCTGCCCGAAGCCAGGCACTGAAATACCCGGAAACGCCAGTTGCATGCGGAACACATACGCCATGTAACCACCAATCACGCCCATCAACATGCCCGTGAACAGGTACTGCATAGCGATGATCTTGTGGTCGGTCGAGAAGATATACTTCGAGACGAACCCCTGATCGTGGTGGTCGTGGTCGTGCCCGTGGACTTCTTGTTTCTGGACTTCGGCTAAGGTATCGGCCATCTGTCTTCGCCCTCTACGGCGTGGTCGCTGCGGAGGACCGGTTGATCCACGCCGCATGAGTATTCGCGTCTTCGATGTGAATCCTGGCAGCCATCACACCGTGACCAATCCCGCATATCTCCGAGCACTGAACATCGTGCTCGCCTGTTCTAGTCGGCGTAAACCATCCTGTGATTGATCTTCCAGGTATGGCGTCTTGCTTGAGTCGAAACACTGGCACAGAAAACGAATGGAGCACGTCCCTCGACTGGAGTTGGAAGTGGTAAGTCTTTTCCACCTCTACGTGCAGGTCACCTACCGTGAAAATGTCGTCGCCTGTATCAAGCTCGTTGTCGGCCCCGGGGTGCTGGAATGTCCAAGCCCACTGCTGTCCGATCACGCGAATAGTTGAGTCAGCGTCCGGAAGCTGCTGTTTAACATTGTACCAGACGCTCACAGCGCCGACCAAGATGAATACATCACAAACGAGGACCAGCGCATGCGGAATTGTTATCCACTTCTTTACGTGCTTCTCCGTTCCATCCAGATACTGAGTCCTCTCACCCGGCTTTGCCCTGAACTTCCAAATCAACCAAAAGAAGATCCCCTCCGCCAACAGGAACCAGACGCCAACGATCACCCCAATCAAAAGAATCAGTCGATCGATATCGGCGGCGTAGGTCGAAGCCTGTACGAGTTCGAGCATTGAGCTACCCCATCCTCGTGCGCATGATGATGAAGAGTGCAGCAAGGCCAAAAAGAATCGCTCCGATCACAGTCCACTTGAACGTCTTTTCGGCGTCGATGAGTGCCTCGTTCTCAGCATCCGCAGTCTCAGGAGCCTCGAACTTCGTCTCCGTCAATAGATTTTCAGACATAAGTCTTCCACCCTATCTAAGTGTCTGCACGTAAGCGATCACGTCCTGCATCCCTTCGTCAGTCAGGGCAAGAGAATTCACCCTCATCGTCTGGCCCCAAATGTCGTCTGTGCGCGCGCCGCGGGCACCACTCTTGAAGTTTCTGAGCTGGGTGAGGAGATACCAGTCGTCTAATTGGACTATGGGAGGAGCATGCAGGTCTCTGTTCCCGAGACCATCTTCTCCATGACACGCCACGCAGACCACATAAGAGGCGGCTCCCGCGCCGGCATTGCCGTGCAGAGTGCTTTGCGGGTAAACGGGGTCAAGCGACGCCACATACTGGGCGACTGACTCGACGTCTCCCTCGCGCGTAAGCGAAACAGCCATTGGCCTCATACGTAGGCCCGGGAGGTCGTCGGCATGGTCACCGCGGTACTCGTTTTGAAAGCCACGGAGCTGGTCTTCCACGTACCACTGGGGCAGTCCTGCAATCGCGGGGGCGGCAATATCCACCTTGCCCACACCCGCATCTCCGTGGCAAGGGGCACACGTCTCATAGAGTTCCGCGCCTCGCTCCATCCCTACCGGAGGAGGTGTAGCGTCGCACGCAACAGCGCCCACCAGTAGCAGTGGAAGTAGTGGTTTCCCAGAAATCGGAAGTCGTACCATCATGCCTGTGTGGGTAGTGAAATCGACTCGTCTATTAACATGATTGGGATGTCGTCTCTGACCGGATAAAGAACTTCACCATCTGACCTAATGAGCGCTTCACTGACTTCTCCGGTGACAGCTTCGCCACCCCTGTTCTTCACGGAGCCCGAAGCGATCGACGCATTCAACGTCTCCAACACCGTCGAGTCCACGACACGAAGCCCTTGCTTCGTTTCTGGACAGACAAGGATATCGAGGAGGCTGTGATCAATCACGATTTTCGCTCCGTTACTACCGGACCAACTCTCCGGCAGCGACTCTACTAGTGTTCTCAAGCTCCAGAAGAGCTAGACTCACTGATCCGGAACCTTACCCACTAAGGGCCCGGTAAGTTACACCCGTTTCGAACTGAAAGGGAGCCTTGATATGGCACCTCGTGAATTTTTTCACAAAGGCAAGGGAGCCAAGTGGAGCCCCGTTTTAGGGCTCTTGGCCTTCTCGGCATGGGGATCTGCTTGCACTGACGCCGGTGCGGTTCCCGCTAGCAATCAATCCGAGCTGGAGCCAAATGCCTCCAGTCTCGTTGTGAGCAGTGAGACCCCGGAACCAAGACCACTGCCACCCGCCGGGTACGCGTGGGTTGTTTTCGAAGCCGACACCGTGGTAGCAGAGGTCGCCGCAACTCCCGACGAGAGAGCTCAAGGTCTTATGTATCGGGAAAACGTTCCTGACGGAACCGGAATGCTATTCGTGTTTCAGGACAGCCAGCCGCGCTCGTTTTGGATGGCTAATACTTACATCCCGCTGGATATAGCATACATGAACCCGTCCTACCGGATCGTGGACATTATCGCTATGGAGCCGCTCGTGACCGACTCTTATCCAAGTGATGCCCCTGCCATGTTTGCCCTCGAAGTCCGACAAAATTGGTTTGCCGAGCAAGGGATCACGGTGGGTTCACAGGCCAGCATCATTTTCGGAGTCCAGAGACGATAGGGTGAGATGTAGCTCCCAACCGCGACTCACCGAGCGTTCTTCAAGACCTCCAAAAGAACGTTAATGTCAACCTCATCGTTGTAGACATTCGGAGAAAGTCGAAGCGCACTTCCTCGGAGAGAGGCCGAGACGTTTCGCTCCGCCAAAGCCGCCTTGAGCTGGACAAGGTCAACGCCCTCTGGCATGCGGAGCCCGAACAGATGGCTTGCACGCCAGGCTTCCTCTTCCACTGAGTAGCCGAGGTCGGCTGCGTCTTGCAGAAAGCCAAACGTCAGATCACGGCAGTACTTCTGTATGCGATCCGGTGACCACTCAAGAATGAGCTCCATGCTTGCTCTCGCGATAGGGGCAAGAAAGAAATTCGAGCGCTCTGCCATATCAAACCGGACAGCTCCAGGAGCATATTCGTCCTCATAGTCCACCAGCTGCTGAAATTCCCGGCTGTTCCTTCGAGCTATCCACGTTTCCTCAATTGGGACGCTGTCATCGAAGCGTTCCGAAAACCATGTCAGTGCCAAACTGTAGGGGCCAAGCAGCCATTTATACGTCGCGCTAACAACCAGATCCGCCTGACAGCCGGCAAGGTCAAAGGGCAAGGCACCGGCTGATTGCGTGGCATCAACCACGAATGCCGCGCCCACGTCCCGGCAGCGCACTCCGATCTCAGCGAGGTCAAACAGTGTGCCGTCAGTCCAATGGACGTTAGGTACCGATACGATCGCTGTCTTGGCGTCGATCGCCTCGAGCAGCCGCTCGTTCCATCGTTGGCCACGGCCCACGCCGTCACCGGGATCAACAGCCCGAAGCTCAGCACCCCGTTCCGCAGATAGCCGGCGCCATGAATACACATTGCCAGGGAACTGCTCATGCGTGAGCACTATGTTCTGCCCTCGAGACGCCGGAAGGTTTTTAGCTGCCGTAGCCACGGCGTACGACACCCCGGGCTGAATAGCCACTCTGTTCGACTGGTCGGCTCCAATCAAGCGAGCGTAAAGCGCTCGAAGCTGTTCGGTTTCCCAGAAGGAATCGGGAGGAACGATCCTTGTAGGCACAGCCTTCCGCCTGATAGCCGCAAACCCCGCCTCTTCTGCCTGTCGCGGCAGAGGACTCATATATGCGCAATTGAGGTAGTGGTCTTCACGAGAGAGCTGGAACGCATCCCTCTGACAGGCGAGAACTTCGCTCATTCTGCTTCCTTTTTTCCGAAAGGGGGGGGGCGAGAGAAAAGCCAGGCTTCTCTCTCGCCCCCCCCCTTGCACGTCGATCGAATCCGATTGCGTCCGGCGCGGTCCATTCGTGAATAACAAGGACCTATGCCGGAGGGATCAGCTCAGCTCCGCTGACCCTTTCTCAGACAGCATACCGTATACCTTCCCGACCGCAAACCTTCCCACGAAAATCAGCACGGCGCTGATAACGGCAGCGTCTAGTCGCCGCGTTCCGTTCAGGACGTACAGGCAACCAAATCAACGAGTGGGGTCTAGATGCACCTCAATAGCACCCTTGGGATCTGCTCGTGTGAGGACCAGAAGGTGCATTTCACCCGCATCAAGAGCTTCTCTGTGTCTTGAGGTCATGCTCACTACACGGCGCGCTGAGACCTGACCCGCTCTCATAACCAAGTCAGCCACCTGCCAGCCACCATCCTCATGCGGAAAGCGCAACACTACCCCCAGAACTTCAGCTTCCTCAACGCCACGCAGCCGGATGTCGAACATCAGCTTGTTGCTGACCGGGTCCAGCGAACTATTACCGCTGAGGGACAGGCCAGAGGCCTGTTCTGCTCGTCCGTGCCTCAACGCCACAACCACCATAGCGGGCGCCTTCCTCTCGATTAGGGCAGGCGTGTTCGGAGGGATCCTCCGGTGATCTGTTGCCTGCTCAAAGGCATAAGCCATCGCAACGAGGTCGGCGTCCTCTAGGGTCCTCGCCATCAACTCCATCCCTATGGGAACACCCGAGACGAGGCCAACGGGCACGCTTATGGAGGGCAGTCCCGTGTTCGCACCTAAGCTGCAGCTCGATCCACGCTGTGGGTCACCAATAACCGATGGGATGGTGCGCACAGTCGGGAAGACAAGAGCATCTAACGAATGTCTGTTAAGGGTGGCCTCTACGGCCTCTCTCAAGGGTTCGCGCTTGGCAAGCGCAGCTAGATATTCTTCCGAATTTCGTTCCTCAGACTGGTTCCGATCTCGCATTCTCGGCGTGAGCGCTTCGTGAACCAGGCCCGTTTCCAGAATCTCACCGAGCGAGCTCACAGGCGCGCCCGGAGTGTTCGAAAAATAGTCGATTAGGTCCCATTTGGTCTCAAACCCGATAACTCCCGAGCCCGTGATTAACTCCTCTAAATCCGGGATATCTATAGTGATCGTGTCAGCACCCAGAGCAACCATGCGATCTATCGCGCTCCGCACCAATCGACCCGCAGCCGCTTCCTCCGGCGCGGTTCCGAAGTAAGCCTCCAGTATCCCGATGCGCGCACCGCGGAGCGCTTCCTCATCAAGTGAGGCCACAAAACGAGGGACGGGCCTGCCCGCAAGAATGTCAGTCGCGGGATCATTGCGATCATGCCCAACCGTAGCATCTAGTGCTATAGCCAGATCCCGAACATTGCGGGCTAGCGGACCACCGACATCCTGCGTAGCAGCAAGCGGGATGATTCCATCGATACTCGATAATCCCTTGGTCGGCCTTAGCCCAACCAAATCATTCTGTGCGGCCGGAATGCGTATCGAGCCACACGTGTCACTACCCCACCCAACAGCCGCGAAGCTCGCCGCAATTGCTGCTCCCGTGCCCCCACTGGAGCCACCAGGATTACGAGTCAGATCATACGGATTCCGAGTCTGGCCACCCATTGAGGAGATCGTTGTAATACCTGAGGCCAGCTCATGCATATTGGCCTTTCCAAGGATCACAGCCCCTGCTTCCCTTAATCTGGCCACCTGAAAAGCGTCATCGGGCGCGTAGTTTGAAGCGAGTGCGAGCGTACCTGCTGTGGTCGGCATCTCCGGTGTATCGTAGTTGTCCTTTAGGATGATCGGAATTCCGTGCATTGGACCCCTAGGGCCACTCTCTGCCCTCTCTTGATCGAGTGCTGCGGCCTGTGACAAAGCTATGGGGCTTAACCAAACCATCGAGTTGATAGCCGGCCCTCTTTGGTCGTAAGCCTCGATCCGATCCAAGTATGCCTGCGTAATCTCGACCGACGTCGCTCGGCCCGATTCCATAAGATCTTGTAGTTCGGTGATCGACAGCTCAACTACCGCTACCTGGGACGCAGCCCGAGGAGGGGACGCAATGGTCACGAGCACGAGCAAAAGAAAAAAGTAGGTCTTACTTCCCACCATAAGGACGGCCTCGTTTCATGGTTCCGTGGAATGGGACGTCGGAGTGAGCTCATGCCCCACACCGCCCGTGTGTGGAGGGCGAACACCGTAACGACGGTACGTCGGTGACGGATCATGTGACACCCGAAACACACGCAGGCACGCCTGCATCGTCGGACCCATCAGAAGTGCAAAAATGAGTGTGCCCCACCCGATGGAGCCACCCAGAATGGCAGCCACGACAAGCACCGTCACCTCGACTCCGATACGAGAGGCCCGGAGGCTTCTGCCGATCGTACGTGACAGACCCATGGCGAGGCCGTCCCGAGGGCCAGCCCCGAGAGACGCCCCGATATAGACTGCAGTGCCTACCCCGAGCATCGGGATCGCGACCAGAAACTGGACAACGCCCGGGCCAAAGCCATCGGCGAAGTCGACGTACGGACGAATCAGGTCCACCCACGGCCCAATCAGCAGCATGTTAAGCACCGTAGCGATGCCCGGTCTCACCGAAAGCGCCACACGACTGAAGACGATCAGCACGAGGCCCGTCACTTGAGCGATGCGGCCAAAGCTCAATCCCGATCGTTCGCTGACCACTTCGTGGAATGCCGACCATGGATCGAGGCCGATACGCGCTTCGAGCATGAGTGAGATCGCAAGCCCGAACAGAAAGAGGCCGACCTGGAGGCGCGCGATATCGAGCCAGAAGGGGCGAGAACGAAGAAGTGGAGTTTCGTAAAACACCGTTGAAATCCGACTATAACCCGAGCCAGTAGTTCACCTTCACGATAAATCGATCCTCGGAGGGTGCACGCCAAAGATCCTGAAAATCCCGGTTGAAATCAAAGTCGCCTCGTTGAGCGCTACCAAAGTGCTTGCGCTGCCAAACAACGAAGACTGTCGACCCAGGACGATACTCCCAGCGAAGCACTGAGTTGCCGACCAAAGAGCGCACGTTGAAGTCTCGATCCCGAAAAGAGTAATCGGCGCGCCCATCGCCGTTGAAGTCGAGATTTTGGTATACCGTCCCACCCTCTCTCACAGTCTCACAGCTTGAACTGCTGCAAGAAACACCCGATTGGTGCTCCTCTGTCAGTCCGGATGTGAACATCGTGAAACTATAGGTCTGGGACTCAGCGAGCTGCTTGTATGCCACATAGTCTCCTGAAGAGAGCAAGGGCTGCATGAAAAGCTCAAGTGTCAGGGTTGGACTGAAAGTCCAGTTGAGCCGCGTCTCCATAGAGACAGTGGTGCGATCTAGGTCCGAAAAGATGTATCTCGAGCCAAACGTGGGTTCATATGCAAGAGCACTCGTCGCCGCTACGTATTGGTTACCGGACTTCGAAACCTCGTGACTAGGGTTAAAAGAGATCGAGAAGTTGTCTGACGGACGTATGTTCACGTTTGCCCGAATCTGGCGGCGACCACCCCTGCCAATCCGTTCATCCGCATGATCGAAGTCAAAACCAAAGCTGACTCTTTTTCTCCAGTCAGTGTTCAAGTGGGCATTCCAAGAGAGCTTCGCAGGCCCAACCATCATGGGGCCGCCACGCGTCTGTCGTCGGCTCATTTTCTGGGGCTCGTACCGAACGCTCCCCCTTAAATCCCACCAGTTCTGCAGCTTGCCGTTCAGACGAAGAGAGTAATTCCCATTAGTGCGGGCGTTGTGCCACGATTCAACAGACCAGACCTGATCAAGCGCTTCATGGCTCCAATTGTGGAAACTAGAAAGCGTGAAGTCGTAGTTCTGAAAGTACTGACCAGGCTGAATCTCCTTGTAGCCGATCCGGAAGCCACCGTCGAGGCGCTCTGCGTTCGTAGAGAACCCGAGGTCGTTGACCTCGAATACGTCAGACACTTCAGCAGCCCATAGGGCCCCCGTCCAATGCTCACCATTTCTCCTTTCTAGCTGGACCCGCCAATCGCGCCCACTCAGTGACCTAGCACTTTCATCGACCGAAAACCGCGTTGCGTCAGGACGCTGGAGAAAATGTGTAGAAGAGCGCTGCACGCGGAGCATCGCTTGCTCAGAACCACGAACATGACTGCCCGCGAAAAAGCCCCACAGGGCCCAGTCCCGATCACTCCATTGGTGCTCAAACCGTAAGCCACCGTTGAGAGCACTGGACCCAAGCCAATCGAAAGACCCATCACTGGGAAGGTTACGGCTCATGTACGACCCGAGGCCACGAATCTGGGTGGTTCCCTCGTTGAAATCCTGTCCTAGGCTGAACACACCAAAGTTGGTTCGCGGCTCAACAAGAAACTCATCCCGAGCTCCTGACTCGTATAGGCCCTTAGCGAACTCGCTCCCCGTAACGGCTGCCATGGCCCCTACAGACAGCCCTGAGGAGGTTCGGCCTGCCAGCTTTGCCGCACCGAGAATAGTCGCGTTGCTTGGTACTTCAGCAAACTCAACGTCCCCGGGAGTCCGACCTTGGGGAGCGCGACCTATACGACGACTATAGAAAAGGGCGTTGCTACGTCCTGACAACCCGAAGTCGAAGTTGCGCGCGTCCTCGACAAAAAATGGCCTCTGTTCGGGGAAAAAGGTCTCGAATGCTGAGAGATTAATCACAGCCGGATCCGCTTCGACCTGCCCGAAATCGGGATTCACGGTGGCGTCTAGCGTAAACGCAGCCCCTAAGCCGTAGCTGACGTCGACACCCATACGACTAGCTGTTGCAGAACCATCAAAAAATGGGTTTCCGGGCTCAGTCTGACTGTTTTCTAGACTTGAAACAACGTATGGGACCACCTCCACACGACGCGCCGGCTTTGAGAGACGCAGGTCATCGATTCTTGCCATCTGGCTCACGATTCCTCTGCGGGTTCTTGAGATCAATGAGTAGTAGCTCCGTTCTCGAGAAGCGATACGTAGCCTGTGGAAATTGATACCCCAAGCCTGAAGATTCTCAGACGCTTCGTAGCGAATCTGAGAGAGTGGGATCCGCATCTCCGCAGTCCATCCCTGATCGTCGACCTTCACTGCTGAGGACCAGATTGCATTCCACGCTTCGTCCATCTTCTCGTCCGCGTAGAAGTACATATCGCCCTGAACACCAGCTGCGCTGACACGAAAGTTGTACCCGGTCAAGCCATCGAGATTCGGATCTAGGTGCACACTGAACTGATCATACATACCGCGCTGATCACGGCGGGTAAGGCGGCGGTCTATCAGCTCCGGCTCGGTGTCCCACATGCGAGCTGCGATCCATATCGCATCGTCTCCTAAGAGCACGCGCACCTGTGTGTCGTTCTCTGCCGGGCCACCCTCTATCGGCTCGCGCTGGATAAACCCTTCAAAAACCCGAGCTGTCTCCCACTCTGGCTCGTCGATCCACCCATCAATGTTGATGTCTATCGGTCTTCGGTCCGAGTCGAGAATCGTAGGAGAGACTTCCGACATTGACGACGAGGGCGCTCGTGATGCAATCGTTCCTGAAGTTGCTACCGCACGATGTTCAACCTGAGCACAGACCGACTCAGGCATGAACACGAGAGGAGCTGTGAGCAGGACGGCCAGCCCTAACAGTCTCGTCTGCTCGGGGGCAGCAATATTTATCCCCGCTAAAATACGATCTCGGGTCACCTCAGGTCGATCCAGCGCTCAACAGCAGGGTGAAGGGGGATCGGTGCGCTAGACAGATTACCTAGATCAATCTGCTTTGCCATGTCATGCACCTGCTCAAGCGAGGCTCGGTCATTTTCGAAAATGTTGAGCAGCGTCGTGACGACGTCCTCAGACAAGCCCTCGAGAGCAAACACCCAATTCATCACCGCCAAAGTCTTTACCGGAGCTTCCACCCCACGGTAAGCCCCTACAGGAATCAGGCCTTCCGAATAATACGGATGCTCTTCATACATCTCACCTAATACCTGGTCCGAAAAGCCTATCAGGCGCATGTCTGACGTTGTGGTGGCTTCAAGAACGGCGGCGGCAGGATATCCGACCGAGATAATCGCAGCGTCTATCGCTCCATCGCGCAGAGCCGACGACGATTCCGCGAATGAGAGATACTGAGGGTTCAGGTCTTCATACGTGAGTCCATGTGCTGCCAACACGTGCCTAGCGAGCTGCTCAGTGCCACTTCCAGCTGCACCTACTGAAACGCGCATGCCCCGAAAGTCCGAGACCGACTGAGCCGGTGATGACGCAGGGACTAGGATATGCGTAACATTGGCATAAAGAGGTGCAATCGCGCGGAGTTCTGACAAAGCATTCGCGAAGTCACCCTCACCTCTCTGCGCTTGGTACATAGTCGACGCAATTGCCATGGCGAGGTCCATCTGTCCGGATGCCACGCGATTGACGTTCTCTACCGAACCTCCGCTGACCTCAGCGGTATACTGGCGGGCTGCATCCGCGATCGAGAGCCTGCTCGCAATCGCTCCGCCCAATGGGTAGTAAATACCCCCGGTGCCCGCGGTCCCGAGTGAAAGAAATTCCTGTGAGCCACCCCCGCTACGAGCGGGAGTAACACCACCAGCCATGATCCCATCCTGCTGCGGAACCACAACATTAGCATTGCTAGAGGGCCCTGCCGCAGGGGTTAGCACAAAGAACCCCGCGGCCACTCCTGCCACTAATGTCGCACCCGCCCACTTTGTCCAACGAGCGACCGCATCGTCTTCCGAACGGAAAAACACTAGCGCCACACCAGCGAGGCCAGCGAGATCAGATGCTAGACCTGGGTACACCAGCAATCCGGCAGAGAGCAGGGCGACCACGCGCTCCCATCCCTCAAGTCGAGCTCGAGCAAAACCCACCCCGCCTGCCGCGAGCGAGGTGACCCCAATCAACGCAGTGGTCGTCGCAAGCAAGATCGCGATCGGCGCACCATCCAAGAGAAGTTCCGGACCGTACACGAACATGAACGGGACAACAAAGCCAGCACCGGCAAGCATCGCAGCATAAAGCGCGGTACGTATTGGAGGTGCTCCAGAAATTCCCGCCGCAGCGAAAGCCGCCAGCGACACCGGGGGCGTTACGTTCGAGATGCAGCCGAAATAGAAGATGAATAGGTGAGCGGCGAGCAGGTCGACTCCGAGCTGCACAAGCGCTGGCGCACCGAGTGCCGCAAGAACGACATACGCCGCAGTGGTCGGAAGTCCCATACCCAGAACGATCGAGCCAAGCCCGGTAAGGATGAGGGCGCCAAAGAGGTTGCCCCCTGAAAGGGTAATAATCAGCTCTGACATCCTAAGACCGATTCCGGTAAGCGAAGCTACCCCCACGACGATTCCGGCTGCAGCGCAAGCTGCCGCCACTTGAACAGCTCCGCGACCCGCCCTCTCCATGATGTCACGGAGTTGTGGGAGCGATGGTCTCGTTGCGGGTCTTGCTATCGCCATCACCGCAGCCGACAAAACTCCCCAGAACGCGGCTCGCATGGGAGACCGCCCCATCCCCAACAGAACGACAATGATCGCAAGTGGGAGCAGGAGATGGAGACGATCGACAATAGGCTCCTTATCCTGTTCTCCCGACGGTTCGATCCCCATACGAGCCGCCCTGAAGTGAATAGCGGCCAGCAGTGCGCTATAGTAGAGGATCGACGGGATGATAGCCGCGACAGCTACCTCCAAATACGGAATGTTGGTCCACGTCGCGAGAATAAAGGCACCAGCTCCCATGACAGGTGGCATAAGCTGCCCGCCCGTGCTAGCAGCGGCCTCAATCGCACCAGCGAAAAACGGGCGAAAGCCCGCACGTTTCATCAACGGAATAGTGAACGTTCCCGTTGTAACGACGTTAGCGACCGCGCTTCCCGAAAGTGACCCCATGAAGGCACTGGCCACCGCCGCCGTCTTAGCTGGCCCCCCACGTGTCCGACCAGCTATTCGGTTCGCCATAGCGATCAATAGCGCACCGCCGCCCGCAGTGTCTAGAACGGCTCCGAATAGAACAAACAGATACACGAAGTCTGCCGACACCCCGAGTGGAATGCCCCACACGCCCTCGGTCGACAGGTACAAGTGTTCTATAAGCCTAGTGACACCATATCCGCGATGTGCCAGGAAGCCAGGCAGATACGGACCGGCAAAGGCATAAAGTAGTGCGAGCATGCATACGGTGATGAGGCCCCACCCCGTAGCTCGACGTGCGAGCTCCATCACGAGAAGAATCGTGATCGCCCCCATGATCAAGTCCATCTGTGTGGGACTGCCCGAACGCGCTACAAGCTCTTGGTTCTCGAGAAAAATGTACGCACAGGCGATCACCGACATTACCGCGAAGAGCCACCCAGTTCCTTGGCTAATCCGCTCACCAAGAGTGGGCCCTTCGTCCTCTTCTCCCGTTCGAATGCGCCTCTGCACACCGACACCCAAGAAGCCTAGGACGGACATCAACGCCAAGTGGACCGGTCGCTGCTCTAACGCTGTGAACGGCGAGATACCCGCCGCGTACATGTGAAAGGCTGCCGCAGCGGAAGACACGACGGCGATCAAGACAGCCACAAGCCGACCTCTAGAGGAACTCAAATCTCACCTCCATCTCTACTCAGCGGACAAGAACAGGAAGCAGCACTCAGACAACCGCGCGAGTCTGAAGGAACCCGACAGCAACTGCATACACGAAGAAGAGAGCTAGCATCATCGTGGCCGCACTCCCGAAGGAGCGCCGCCTGTCGATCGCATGAACACCCTGAGCAATAACGAGAATCGACCATATCACTGTTAGATCTAGAAGCTTGGCCACGTTCCGCACGAATCCACCCTCAATGAACCCTGCGATGAAGACATCTACCGACAGTCTCAACTCAAGGTTTTGGGTCTGAATCATCAACGGAAGCAGCAGAACACCGATAAGGACGGGAATGAACCACCCGTGCGAAACAGCCGCAAGATACTGCGAAAAACTGCCGTCATCCCCTAAAATGAATATGAACAAGACTGAGTAGATTGCCGCGATTCCGAATTGCAGCACAAGTGAGAAGATCACTGCCCCAGGAATCCGACCATATCTAAGTGCGGTCATCATTTCTTGGCTTTCGCTAAAGCTCTCAAAGGATGCTCCCTGAGCGATCATCTGCTGTCGAATAGTCTCAAAGATGAGTTCCGGGGGAACCATCGCTGCGGTAACACCCGAAATCAGTGTGGTTAGCAGAAGGGCCCCAACCCACTTAGGCTCTTTGGCTACTTGATACATCAGTCGTTCAGGGCTGACGAACGCATTGAAAAGGCGCCTCAGCAGGCTGTCCATCCTGGGCTCATCGTTGTCTTCGGAAACGCCGGGACCTATCTGCCCATCCTCATTTCCGGGGGGTGTCCATTTGTCCATGGTGGCCTACTTGCCCTTCAGTATTTGTGTCCGACGTGGTAGCCGTCGGTTTAAGAGACCCCACGACAGACAGGTTGCGTCACGCTTTCTTGTCCCCACGGGCTGCACAACGCCCTTGGCGGGTTCACCGCCGGCTGGTATTCTGTTGCTCCCTAATTCTGCGCCTGTTCCTAGGTGCGGAGTGAGCACAAGTACTGCCCTGAAGGTCTTCATGAGTTATCGCACCAATCCTGACAGGATTTTAGACAACATTGACCGTGCCCGAAACCGGGCTGCGGAGGCCGCAGGGCTGTATGTGGAGAGACAGGCAGTCGGGCGAGAACTAGACACCGAAATGCCCGACGTCGACGCTACCACCACGGAAAGGATGAAGAGGATCTTCGGCATCCTCGAGCGCGCTTATATGAAGTGTGCTCAGCGCGCTGAACTCGGCCGTCTCGCATCCCGTTTCCAAGCAGTGGGCGACATCCATCATCATCATGCGCGCGGGGACGTTAGCATCTCCATCCAGTACATGGACCACGAACGGTATGACGATGTCGGGGTCTCGCCATTCGAGATCCGCTCGCACCAGGTGGCTGACGCCAAAAAAGAGACCAAAACTAGTCGCGCTGACGTCAATGCTCTCAAAATCCTAAGGGATGAGCTGCGCGGCGGTATCCGCGCGACCTACCAGAAGCTCGAACCGAGAGTCAAGGACGCCCTGCGGGACCGAGCTGACATGGGTCACGTGCAAGTGCAAGTCACTGTCGATCTTCGTCCCGCAGAGTAAAGACTCAGGGGCCGAACGTCGCAACTCGTGTAGAAATCGACTCTATAAAATCAGTGTCGATCTCTACACCAATCCCGTGACCGGTCGGAACAGCCATGTGCCCGTCCGCTACCGTGAACTCCGGTGAGACAATGTCTCTGTGCCAGTAGCGGCTGCTCGCGGATATGTCACCAGGGAGTGTAAAATTAGGCAACGACGCAAGCGCTACGTTATGGGCCCGCCCCACTCCCGACTCAAGCATCCCACCGCACCATACGGCTAGGCCCGCGTCCTCCATCATGTCATGAATGCGGCAGCTCGTACTAAGGCCACCTACCCGACCTGGCTTAATATTGATGACTTCGCAACTCTTGAGCTCGAGGGCTAGTTCCGTGTCCCACTCGGTCTTGATCGACTCATCTAAGCATACCGGGGTATCGATCTGTTCTTGGAGGCGAGCATGATGAAGAAAGTCATCATATCGGAGTGGCTGCTCGATCATCAGAAGGTCAAGCGGGTCTAGCGCCTTGAGGATGTCGACGTCTGCCAGAGTGTAAGCAGAGTTCGCGTCTGCCATAAAGACCGTGTCGGGGAAGCGCTCGCAAAGCCCCGATAGCATGTCTATATCACGACCCGGTTTGACCTTGATCTTTACACGGGCATATCCGTCTTCGATAAACCCTTGCACCTGATCGTGGAGTTCTTCGTCGGTGTCCTTGATCCCAACGCTGACCCCTACCGGCACACGGTCACGAACACCGCCGATCTTCTGGGACAAAGAAACGCCATCCGCCCGAGCTGCCATGTCCCAACTCGCCATTTCAACAGCAGCCTTTGCCATCCCATGGCCTCGAATCCACCACACGGGATCAAGCACATCCTCGGGCGAATGCACTTCTGTCCCAACTACGCTGGGGAGGATAAAGTCCGTTAGCACGTGCCATGACGTATCAGTGGTCTCATATGCGTATGAGGGATCAGCTGACGCGACACACTCACCCCACCCCTGAAGCCCCTCACCCTCCAGGGTCAGCAGCAAAATCCGACGGTCCTGAGAGCCACCGCTGGAGATCTGGAAAAACTCCTTTAGGCGGAGAGGAATCTCTCGGAGTGTAGCTCGTTCTATTTTCATGGGTGGCTGATCAATTTTGTGAGTTTCGGGGATTCAGGAGTTTTGTCTTGTTTCCGGGACGGCAATCGTTCTCTCCATCAAGAGCCAAACCCAGCACCACGGGCTAGGAGATAGCCTGATGAATGCAATCCTCGAATGAATTCATGGACCTCGTAACCTAAGCCCATGTAATGGGTCAGAGCCTCTCTCGTCGCAGCTCGCCAAGCTTGAGCCAGTTGCAGGTCGTCCTCCATTAGGGCATCAACGTCGGACGGGATGTCGATTCTTACCCACTCGCTCTCGAGCGTCGCGTCCATCTGGCCCGGCCGAGGATAGGATCCATCCGACGAAAAGGAGGCCTCGAGGGCGACCTGTATCACCTCACCTCGCACAGTTGTGGGATCAAACGCGTGTAGCGGATCGTCTTTCAGGCGACCCGAAACCCGATCTGTGAATAACTCCCACACAGGAACGAAGCGATCCGTTCCAATGCCCCTGTGGAGCGGAGAGTCCGTCTGACCGTACATGTCGACTTGGTACTCTCGAATCACTGCACCAAGGCGAGTGATGTTAAGGTGTGCGTTACGGCTCTGAAGTGGGTCGAAGGTCCAGTACATCTTTTCGATTCCTAGTGCCATCGCCTCATCGCGCTGATAGGACTTTAGCTGTCGACCTAGACCCGAGTCACGAACCTCCGGACGGACGGCAAGCATGTCAGACCAGTGCACAACCTCCCCATCACGAACTCCGGTCAGACCAAAGACGAAGCCGACCAGCCTGTCATCCGCGTCATACGCACCCGCAGAAACACCCCCAAGAATGCCTCCAACCTTAAGGATCGCCGGCGCTACGCGCTCCGAGAAACCACTGCCCCACGTCTCCTCTTGGAGGGCCACGCACTCGTGATAGTGGTCCAATGTTTCGAAGGGGCGAATGACGTAATTACTCATTCCGGTCCTCTCCCTCGCACTAGCTCTCAGCCAGAGCAGGGGACATCAAGAGCCGGGCGAGGAGCGCACATCTATCCAGGGAGGCCGTCAACTCAATATGCTCATGATCTGCATGCGCTCCATCTCCAACACAACCGAGACCGTCAAGAGTCGCCGTGTAAAGGCTAGTAGTGTTTCCGTCGGAGCCACCCCCAGCCAGCCCATGATCCAAGACCAGACCCAAATCACCGCCTCTCTGCCTAGCCTCTTTCCACAAGGTCACGTTTCTCGGGGTGCGCTCAAGTGGCGGCACTCGTATTGCACCGTGCACCTCAATCGCAACATCCTGATTCACCGGCTCAATCGCACTCATACGCTCCTCAATCCGCCGGCCATGGTCACTCGAGGTGACACGAACATCGACCGACGCGACCGCCTCCGCCGCGACCACGTTGGGTCGCGTGCCACCCTTCACAAGCCCGACATTGAGAGTGGTACCCTTACTCGGTTCATTGAGCAGGTCAAGCTCTTGAATAACATGAGAAATCTCGAGTATTGCGCTGGCACCGGCTTCGGGGTCGAGTCCAGCGTGCGCCGCTTTTCCGCGCACAACAACCTCGAAGTTACCAACTCCTTTTCGCGCTGTTTTGATAAGCCCTGAGGGCCCCAAAGCAGGCTCGAGAACTAGAGCGCGATTCGACGCCTTAGCAAGCCGAACCACATGCCTCTTCGAGTCCGGGCTCCCCGTCTCCTCATCTGCATTCACAAAGACGACCGGCGCCACGGTCGGCACCATATCCATATCCCGCAGAACTCGAAGCGCAAAAACGATCATCCCAAGTCCGCCTTTCATATCTAGCGTTCCTGGCCCGCGAAGTCGGTCGCCTTCTACGCACACTGGCATACGACCCAGTGTGCCTATCGGCCAGACCGTGTCGCTGTGTCCCATCAACAACTGGAAAGGGCTTCTCCTAGAACGAACTCGCGGAACAGCTAACAAGTGGTTACCGCTCTTAAGCCCCCTGATGATACGCACATCATAATCCAACTCTCTGAAAGCAGGCTCGAGAATTGCGTGAACTTCTGACTGAGTATCCGGATGGTCGGTTGGAGACTCAACTCGACAGAGTCTCGAAACGAAATCGATGAACGCATCGCGCATACCATGAACGCGCCCAAGTGTCCGGTCACCAACTTCCGTTGCTCTTGGCCCACCGGACATCAGCACCAGCCTCGTGCGAAAGAGACGACACGAGCCATGACGCTCGTTGGTTGCTTAGGAAAGCTCTGGCCCAGCAGTACGGTCTCCCTGAAACACCATCGGTTCACCTGTAATACCCTGCCCGCTGATAGCTCTCGTCTAGGACTTCTACCGGATGGACCGCCTCCTCAGCATCACCCTCCAGACAGAGGCCGGCACCAATTTGCATCATACATCCGGGGTTCGGCGTGCACACGAACTCAGCTCCTGCATCCCGCACAGCCGCTACCTTGTCGTTTCCAATACGCGACCCTAGATCAGGATGGGTCATTCCATATATACCGGCGCCACCACAGCACTCATCCGCCTTCGCGATAACACGCACGTCCACCCCCGGAACTGCCTCGAGGACCCTAAGCGGCTCAGAGCTGATACCCTGAGCATGCATCAAGTGACAAGGGTGATCATATGCCACTGTGCAGTCGACAGAAGCGCCTGAGCGCGGCCCGGTTTCGGCTAGCAACTCCGACACATCTCGCACCTTTGCCGAGAAAGCCCTGGCCCGCTCTTCCATGGGGTCCCCCTCAAATAACACACCGTATTCTTTCATTGTCGCGCCACATCCTGCTGCGCTGACCACCACCCAGTCGACTCCAGCTCCTTCGAAGGCTCGGATATTCCTTGTCGCCAAAATCCGCGCCTCCTTCAGCGCGCCACCATGAGCGTGCAGAGCGCCGCAGCAGTCTTGTCGAGTAACAGTGCGGACGTCGTAGCCGTTCACGTCAAGCGTTCTGGCAGTGGCGTCGTTAATCCGTCTATACAGGCCCTCCTGAACGCAACCGCGGAGGACACCCACAATCCCAGCCCCCTCTTCTCGTGGCGCGTGGGCACCCGCTGTCTCTGAACCCTGGGGTTCTCTCTCAGCCCCCCTGAGCCCCTGTCCGAGCCGGGCCGAGGGCCGGGTGGCAGAGAGCATGGCTAAAGCAAACCGAAGCCTGCCCGTGAATCCGATTCGCCCCAGCACGCCAACCATCGCGGAAGCAAAGCCAGTAACCCGGAGCATCCGACCGCCCAAAAATAGAATTTCACGCAGCATGCGAGAGGCCATAACAGTCAACAACCCGCGCGTGAGTGCGTCTGGAGCCCGGGCGGCAGAGGCAGTTTCCCGAGCCAGCTCCAGCAGGGTTCCGTATTCGACACCGGACGGACACACTGGCTCACACGCTCGACAGCCTAGACACCGATCAATGTGGACTTGGAAAGCATCCGATTCCGGATCAAGACGACCTTCGACGACGGCCTGCATGAGGTGCAGTCGTCCTCTCGGGGAATCGTTCTCGTCGCCTAGGCGGTTGTACGTCGGGCAAGCCGGAAGACAAAAGCCGCAGTGCACGCATGGAAGCAACCTTTCTCTTTGCGCCTCCATCGCCCCAGCCAGCTCCACGATCGTCACTGGCGGGCGGGCCACAGGACTCCGCCCGGGTCAAAAATCGATTCAAGACGCTGGGCAAGTTGGACCTCAGCATTTCGGCACAAGGTGTCTTGCGGTCTGGAGGCACTATCCCAGCGTACGACTCGAAGTGCTCCACCCAGATTCTCCGCTGCTCCTCTGAGGTCAGCAACAGCGTCGACAGACATGTCGGTCGATCCCATGCGAAGCCTCCCTGCATAAGAGTCAATTACTGCCTTAGCCGCACCGACCTCCTCCGCAGCGGCAACTACTTTTGAGAGACATGACGGTAACACCGAAACCTCTACACAACGCGGCTCCAGCCCGCCCCTGTCCCGAACCTCAACAAGGCAACTATCAACCTCGTTGGCGGCTAAAGGATCGAGCGACATCCCAAGATGTTTTTCAAGCGCTGATTGATCCGCGTCCACTGTGGACTCGGCCCCATGTAAACGCAACACAAGCGCCGAGCTGCCACTTAGGGCAGCCAACTGCCCGACCAGCACTATAGAAACCGGGAGCACGGGGGCTGTCCCTGCGAGCAGTGCTGGTTCAATCAAGTCCATCACCCTTGCTCTCTTAAGAACGAGAACCCGCTCGTGCGCAGGTAACGGGAACGCCCGCAAGCATACGGAGGTGAGGATGCCGAGACGACCTTGGCCACCGACGACCGGACGGAGAAGGTCATAGCCTGCCACATTCTTCACGACCTTGCCACCTAAGCGAAGTACCCTCCCGTCACCAGCGACAAGAGTGGCTCCAAGGACGTGGTTTCTTAGAGATCCGTATCCTGCCCACAAAGGACTGTGGGAAGCCTCAGAGACGAAGCCTCCTATAGAACGTTCAGTCACACCGGGAGAGTCGAAGGGCGCCCACTGACCATTGTCTCGCAACGTGGAGTCTACAGTACTAAAGCTCGTGCCTGCCCCCGAAGTGATAGTGAGATCGGCGGGTTCATATTCATCAACACCGGAAAGCAGTGACGTTTCCAGCGCAACGAACCTCCCTCGACCGACCGGACCCAAGTGGCGTCCACTCCCTAGGGGTAAGACCCCTAACCCTTCCTGCCCGGCCCAAGTGAGGATTTGTGAGGCCTCCTGTGCGGAGACTGGAGAAATCAGGACTTCTGGGGTGCCGCCAAGCCAGAGTCCGTCATGATCAGATTGGTCCCACTCGCGAGTCGAAACACCGGGCAACGACGCCCGTAAGCTCCTAGCTAGGTTCATTGAACAACCTTGCCCGGATTGAGGCGCCCATCAGGGTCAAAGACTCTCCTCACGCTTCGGAGCATTTCCATTTCAACGTCGTTATATACCAAGGGCATATAAGCCCTCTTGTCTACACCAACCCCATGCTCGCCAGTGATTGTCCCGCCAACCGACACACAAAGCGTCATTATCTCACGGGATGCTTTTTCAACTCGCTCCAACTCCTCTTTGTTCTGCCTGTCGAACAGGATATTAGGGTGCAAGTTTCCATCCCCAGCGTGGAATACATTGGCGATCTTGAGATCATATTCGTGACCAATTTCTGTGATACGGGCCAGCACCTCTGGAAGCCGGGTCCGAGGCACCGTCGCATCCTGAACTAAGAGGTCCGGCGCTATTCGTCCCATAGCTCCGAACGCTTTCTTCCGGCCTTTCCAAAGAGCGATACGCTCTTCATCCGATGTCGCCCTGATCACCTTTGTCGCGCCTGCTGATAAACAACACTGCTCAGCCCTGTCCGCATCATCGTCAAGACCAGCCTCCGTGCCATCGAACTCGACCACCAAAGCTGCACCCGCATCGATAGGGTAGCCCGCAGAAAAAACACTGGCCTCAACTGCAACAATCGTGGCGTTATCAACAATCTCTACCGCGGCAGGCATTAGTCCCGACCCAATAATGTCCGTGACAGCGTGTCCTGCAGCTTCCATTGTATGAAAGATGCCTAGCAGCGTTCGAATGCTCTCCACCTTAGGGAGCAAGCGCACCTCAATTTCGGTCGCTATACCGAAGCACCCTTCGGACCCAACAAACAGGCCAACCAGATCAAGACCGTGGGCTGCTTCCAAGCCTGCACCCCCGAGACGCACAACCTCACCGTCTGCCATAACTACAGTGAGCCCCGTAACGTACCTCGACGTTACTCCGTACTTAAGACAATGGGGTCCTCCTGAATTTTCGGCTACATTGCCACCCAATGTGCATGTAGACTGTGAAGCTGGATCCGGGGCGTAGTAGAGACCATAGGGTGCTGTCGCTTCTGTCAGCCGAGCGTTAACCACGCCCGGTTGGACTCTCGCGAGCCTGTTCTGCTCGTCGATCGATAATATCCGACTCATCCTAGCGGTGCCTACAATCACCCCATCCGGGGTGGGCAAGGCACCCCCTGAAAGACCGGTGCCCGCACCACGTGGAACTACTGCTATACCCTCGTCATGCATGATCCTCAGGACCTGTGACACTTGCTCTGTCGTTTCGGGGAGCACGACCGCCCGAGGCACGACCCGGTATGCCGTCAGCCCGTCTGACTCGTATGCGACCAGCCGATCTGGATGGGTAATTACCTGATCATGACCTACTATGGCACGAAGCCGGTCCGCAACGCTTGAAGCCAGTGTCTGAGTCATAATGCAGGATACAACCTAATTATGGTTTGTCGCTATCACGCACATAGTCTACGAGGGCACTCAAAGATCGGTATGCGGCACCCCGAAGCGTGTCGGGCAACTGAGCCCCATATACAGTATCTACCCAACCCTCTATGTCGGATTCTGGATGATCAGACATCGCCCGCCGAACCTGCTCGATTCTCCCTCTGCGGTGCTCGGCAAATCTGTCGATGGCTTCTCTCGGATTTTCGAGAGGCTCGCCATGGGCGGGATAAAGCACCTCTTGATCAAGAGCCCGAACTAAATCGAGGCTCCGTAGATAGTCAGCTACACACCCAGGGTACTCTGCTACCCAGGTGGTATCACCAGCGCCTAGAAGCAGGTCACCTACAAAAACCCCCTTCCTAGAGGGCCATACGAACGAGAGGTGCTCTGGGGTGTGCCCCGGTGTATGCAGAGCTACCAACTCACCCTGGTCCGTCATCACGGAGTCACCAGTCCCCATAATCGTATCTACCTTCTGTACGCCATCTGGACCAAAAACTAGCGCGCCAGTTCTTCCTGCTAGTTCAAATGCAGCGCCTGTGTGGTCTTCATGTCCATGGGTAAGCAAGATCACTAGAGAATCGGCATCCTGCACAGCGCACTCAACGGCTTGGACGTGAGCCTCCACGGCCGGGCCGGGGTCGATTACCGCTACATTGCTACGCCCAACCAAGAAAGTCCGGGTTCCGTCAAGCGTGAACGGCCCGGCGTTGCCAGCATTCAGGAAACGCGGTGTCAGGCGTCCTCCCGACGCTCAGCGGCCAGCTGCTCAGCCAGCTTGTCGGCGATCGCAATCAGGATGACTTCGTCTTCCTCAGTAAACGCAGCCTTTTCCTCCGAATCAATGTCAATCTGACCGTATATCTCGTCGCCAGCTCGGATCAGAATGACCAACTCAGACTGAACATCTGGAGAACACGCTAGATAATCTTCCTCGGCAGTAACGTCTGGGATATTCAGGTTCGTGCGCTCCTGCACTGCACGACCACAAATCCCAGTACCAACTGGGATCTTGGCATGCTCGGTCGGTTCACCCATATAGTTGTGTAACCAGAGCCCCTCCTCATTCAGGAGGTAGACACCGACCCAGTCGAAGCGGTCGTCTCCCTTCTCAATAGAACGGACGGCGGCACGAAGAAGCGCATCCGAGAGGTGCCCCTCGTCACGCATAGTCTGCAGGTCGTTAACGGTCTCAGCAGCATCAAGCATCAAGTGATGTCCAATCGAAGTGTCCGACTCGCTTCAGCGCGGTCCCGAACGAGCCCTTCGGCGCCCACAGTCCAGTGGTGCACCTCCCGCCGGTCGACGGCCCTCCGTGCGAGGGATGCCCGCGGTCTCGACCGGTGCGGGCACGAAGGGTAGGCGTACTAATAGGGAGCGTCAACGTGTACGGACTGACATAAATAGAAGGCTATGCCGAGGAATCCTCACCGCGGAGTGAAGTCGACATCGGGATTGAGCCTACGTATGAAGGCAGCAATCAGCTGCGCCGTGTAAAAGAGGTCATCCAAGTTCACGACTTCGTTGGGCGAATGCATGTATCGGTTCGGAACCGAAATCAGCCCAGTTGGGACTCCCGAACGGGTAAGGTGGATCCCATCCGCATCGGTTCTAGTCGCCCTCGGTGACGCCTGAATTGTATGAGGAATCCCCTCGAGGTCGGCCACCTCTGCAAGCATTTCAAAAACATTGTTGTGTGCCGCCGACCCTCGACTCAATACCGGGCCGCCACCAAGAGAGTGTTCACCCACCTCTTTCTTGTCTATGTCGGGCACATCTGTACTAAAGGTCACGTCAACCACAAGCGCTATGTCGGGCTTAAGCGCATAGGCGCTGGGGCGGGCTCCGCCACCTTGGTACCCGATCTCTTCTTGCACCGTGGCCACAGCTGTAGCACTTGCTAGTAATTCGGTAGACTCTCGTTCTAGGACTCGGATGGCTTCCAGTACAACGAACGCCCCGATCCGGTCGTCTATCGCCCGACTCGCTATCAGCTCACCCGCCAGGCGCACCATCCCCTGAGAAATCACCATCGGGTCACCTACCCGAATACCAAGACCCGTCACAGCATCTCGATCCGCCGCGCCAACGTCGACCCAGAGTTGGTTAACCCTAGAGGATTTCCTTCGCTCCTCGGCCTGCATTAAGTGGATGGCTTTCTTTCCGATCACTCCGGGAACATCCCCATCACGGCCCAGAACCGAAACCCGCTGGCCGACCAGCACCTGAGGGTCCCAGCCACCGATCTGATCTACATAGAGAAAACCGTCTTCATCGACATGCGTCACCTGAAGTCCGATCTCGTCTATGTGTCCAGCCAACATGACGTGAGGGCTGCCTCCTGGGTTCACCGTAGCGAAAGAGTTGCCACTCACATCAACTCGCACATCCGCTGCGAACGTTTCAGCCTCCTCACGCCACACCCGGGCGGCCCGGACTTCGAATCCAGACGGCCCAGGGGCATCAAGAAGACGTTCTAGGAAAGAGATGTCTCGGTTCATGTGAGTAACCTAGCGAATGAACACAATCCAGCAGAGACAACTGCTTCCCTCAAGAACAGTTGTATCCCTCAGGCTCTATCACAATTCCCTTCGAAGGATCCATCTTCGCTTCGCGTGCCTCGATCTCTTGCTCCAGCCCGCCCCTTCTTGTATCGAAACCCGCACCATAGCTTGAGGCCACATGTACCCGGCCCGCTGCAACCTGTCGCTCGAGGCTATCTCGCATCCGTGACTGGATCCAGCGCCGTGTGAAAGGCAACAGGAGTGAGAAGCCCAGAAAGTCGGTAATCACACCTGGGGTAAGCAAAAAAGCACCACCGACGAGAACGCAGACACCATCAAGCATCGCTTGGCCAGGCAGCCGACCTGAAACCAGTTCCTCTTGGAAACGGAAGAAAACACGCAATCCCTCCGTCCTAGCGAGCCAGGCACCAGTAACACCAGTCAGAACCACAATGCCAAGAGTGGGCAGGGAACCTATATAACGTCCCATCTCAATTAGGAGCATTAGCTCCAAGATTGGAAGGACGACAAACAAAAGTGCGAGCCGACCTAAGATCTTCATAATTCTACCTACCCCACAGGGGCCTTTATAGATTCCAAGACGGGCTCACGCCGGTTGGTGTAACGCCCGCCTTCGCAACAGTTCCGATTTCGCCACCTAAAACTCCAACACCTCTCGACGCCCCCATGGAGCAGACCTACTTCCGTAAAGGCTTCGGACTCAAGAAAGAGCTCAGGCCTCTGATCGACTCCGATTACCAATCGGCCTTGGTAGAGCGGATTCGCTCACGCGGGTATACCGATCAGTTCGGCGACATCACAGTGCACTTAGCAAAAGAGTTCGGGTTCTGTTACGGCGTGGACCGTGCCATTGATTACGCATACGAGACGGTCCATCAGTTCCCGGAACGACAGATCCACCTATTAGGGGAACTCATTCACAATCCGCACGTGAACAAGCGGATGACTGATATGGGCATCGCATTCCTCTACCCAGACTCGGATGGAAACTTCGACTTCTCGCACCTTACCCCCGAAGATGTCGTTATCCTGCCAGCCTTCGGCCTAACGCTCCAAGACTTCGAAAATCTCAAGAAGATTGGATGCATTCTGGTAGATACAACGTGTGGCTCTGTCCTAGTGGTCTGGAAACGCGTTGAGAAATACGCCAAAGACGGTTTCACAGCGGTAATCCACGGCAAGTACACTCACGAAGAGTCCAGAGCGACCGCATCACAAGTAGAAAGACATGAAGGCGGTAAATACATCATCGTTCGAGACATGGAGGAGGGAGAGCTTCTTTTCGACTATATCGCAAAGCGGCCAGGACACCTCAGCCGCGAAGCTTTCATGGAACACTTTGCAAACAAGGCATCTAAGGGCTTCGATCCGGACGCCGACCTTGAGTACATCGGCGTCGCTAACCAAACAACCATGCTTGCCAAAGAGTCCCTAGCGATCGGGTGGAAAGTACACGAAGCGTTCGTAGAGCACTTCGGGGAAGAGCACGCATCCACACACTTCCGCTCGTTCGGTACCATTTGCTCGGCGACACAGGAACGCCAGGACGCAGTAGCCGATATGATGGAGGATTCCCCTGACGTCATGCTCGTGATCGGCGGCTATAACTCCTCTAACACCAACCACCTCGCTCACCTCTGCCGGCAACACACGGCAACCTTCCACGTAGAGGACGCAGCCTGCATCAACATCGACACGGGCTCCGTCCTGCACAAACCTGAACTGGACCCCGCCACTCCCGAGATCGAAGATTACGAATGGCTTCCTAAGGGCCCCTTCTCGCTCGGGATCACGGCAGGCGCGTCCACACCGAACAACAAGATTGGCGAGGCTCTGATCCGAATCCTCCAGGTCCGCGATATCGACATTGACTTAAAAATGCCAGAAACAGAAGGGTGACACTGGGGCTTTGATCGACGCGGATGATCGACCTAGGGCCCAATCAGTTTTTCACCGGCGAGCAGCCAATAGGCTAAAACTGACTCGAAGGGTCGGCTCTTTCGTTTCCGGTATTTAGTATCTCTTGAGAGCTACAGATCTTGCCCGGAGATCCCCATGCCCAACTTCTTTAGTAGCGCCGAAAGCTCTCTCTGCTCTTGATCTGTCAAATGACGCGACAGGTGCTCCATTCTCCCTATATGGTCTGGAAACACCTTTCTAACCAGACCTCTTCCTTCGGCCGTCAGCCGCGCAAGCACTACTCGTCGGTCGTCAGTGCGACGATCTCGGGCGACTAAACCCCTGCTCTCAAGCCGGTCCATGACGTATGTCACATTTCCCCCTGTCACGAGTAGCTTCTCAGCTAACTCCCCTAGTGGCAGCGGGCCGAGATGGTGCAGTGCCTCAAGTACGACAAACTGAGGAGTCGTCAGGTCGTACTCCTGAACCTGAGCTGCCATGGCTCTTGAACAAGTGGCATAGCAACGCGACAGCGTGGCCCAGAGTCGGAGCGCAATGTCCTGCTTCTCAGACCACTGGCGAACGGCAGGCCCATCAGAGTCAGCCTCTATCCACTCGGTCTTACCCATCCCGGACTTCATTCTCCCTGAATATCAGATATGTATAGCTCGACCCAGTGCCGCTAATGCACCCTCTGATACACCCTCAGAGAGGGTCGGGTGAGGGTGCATGGCCTTTTCCATTTCCTCGACAGTAGCCTCGAGATGGCGACCGACTACAAATTCGGCTATTAGCTCGGTCGCGTGGGGGCCCACTATGTGCGCACCGAGAATCTCCGAGTACTGCGTGTCACGGATGATTTTCACAAACCCTTCCGAATGACCAGAAGCGACCGCGCGACCAATACCAACCCAAGGAAACTTTCCGACTTCTATGTCGTGACCTGCCGCTTTTGCCTGCTCCTCCGTCAGTCCCACCGACGCCACCTCGGGGTGGCAGTACGTGCAGTTCGGCACATTCTCGTAGTCTACAGTGCCATGGCCCTGGCCCGCGATGTGCTCCACGCACACGATGCCCTCATGCGATGCCTTGTGCGCAAGGAGCTGATGGCCTGCGACGTCTCCGATCGCATATACGCCGGGGACATTGGTCCTTAGCTGGTCATCCACCACAATAAATCCGTGCTCGTCGACCTTCACATCAACATGTTCGAGGCCGAGATCCTCCGAATTGGGCACTCGACCAACTGCCGAAAGGACGTAATCGACGTCTACCGTCTGAAGCTCTCCCTTCTTGTCTTTGAACGTCACGGTGACACCATCTTTCTTGACGTCGGCGCTCTGAAAGAAGGCTCCAGTGTGGATATCCATGCCGCGTTTTTTGTACGTACGCTGCATAAACTTCGAGACCTCGGCGTCCTCGAGCGGGAGGATCGTATCCATCCCCTCAACTATGGTGACCTTTGTGCCGAATGACTCGTAAACATCGGCGAACTCCATCCCGATCGCCCCAGCGCCCACGATGAAGAGGGAGTCGGGCGCCTTTGTCTGCATTAGCGCACCGGTGGAGGACCATATGCGGTCTTCATCGATCTTAAGTACCGGGAGGTCGCGAGGACGAGAGCCGGTTGCGAGAACTACATGCGATGCCGAATACGTCTCCTTCTTTCCGTTCTTCTCAACTTCGACTTTACCGGCACCGGCCAGTCGGCCATAACCATCGATGTGTTCAATCTTGTTTTTCTTAAACAGATGTCCGATACCACTAGTCATCTGTTGCACGACACGGCGACTACGCTCTTGGGCTGGCGCCAAGTCAAACGTTACGTCCTTCGCAACTATTCCGTGCTGCTCGCCATTCTTCATCTCGTTGGCGAGTAATGCACTCGTGAGCATGGCTTTCGTCGGGATACATCCGATGTTCAAGCAGACTCCACCGAGATCCTGATCTTCGATGCAAGCTACACTCATGCCGAGTTGCGACGCGCGGATCGCAGCGACATAACCACCGGGACCACTCCCGACGACAATTAAATCAAAGGATTTGGTGTCAGCCACGCAGGCTCTCCATACGGTCAGAATCCTTTGGGATCCATGGTGTTTTAGAAAATTTCGAGTCCACGAAGTTAGACGAGCGCCCCCAGCGGGTAAAGGCAGGACAGCGGGCGTTAACTATAACCGTCGGGTATCGCTTGGCCGACCTTCATGAGACTTTGGTAACATGCGGGCATTGAACGTAGCATTCGTGGTCCAAGGAGAGGGCCGAGGGCATATGACACAGGCGATAGCCCTTGCAGCAATGTTGAGGGATGCCGGGCAT
>Ga0114933_10000703_pt1 | contig 39511 bp, 23 predicted proteins | sample 4SBtaG_FD_89691 | JGI IMG/M metagenome (GOLD analysis project Ga0114933, IMG submission 89691) | Deep subsurface microbial communities from Kolumbo volcano to uncover new lineages of life (NeLLi) - 4SBTROV12_W25 metaG | ecosystem: Environmental > Aquatic > Marine > Volcanic | place: Kolumbo... | reverse complement strand
TTCGGGAAACAACGGTTCGGGAAAGAACGGGCGCGGAAAGGACGCGCAGTATCCGCAAAGAGGCCGTCGGGGCAAGGCCGAACGCTTCGGTCGCTGGGAAATTCAACGGATCGACGGCGATCGCCGCTCGACGGCGCGAATGCATTCACACAAATGGCGCGTTTGTAAATGACGCGTGATTTGCCGCGTGTCGTTGTTACTATCCGCGCCCTTCGGAGTCACTCATGAGCCGTACACCTTTGATCTTGACCGCCTTCGCAGCGCTCGCCGTCGCCCTCCCAGCCACCGGAGGGCCCGCCGTCGCCGCGACCAACATGCCCACCGCCGCGCAGATGGTCGACGCCGCGTCACGCGCCAAAGCCACCGCCGCATTCACCGCGCTCAAGAAACGAACGCCCGATGCCGATGTCGTGTGGAAGACCGGCCAGCCCGGCGCGCACGTCGTGGTCGGACTGGCGGAAAAAGCCAAGGGCAAAGACCTCGTCGCCAAGGCCAAGGCGTTCATCGACGCCAACAAGCATCTCGTGGGCATCGACGGCGGTTCCGTTCGATTCCTGGCCACCAGCCGCAGCAAGCGCCGCGTCGTCGTGCGTTTTCAGCAGGTTCACCGGGGCATCGAAGTGGTCGATCGCCTCGTCGCCGTGCGCATGGACCCCGATGGCACCATCGTCGGTCTTGTCAGCGACGCCATGCCGGTCGGCAAGCTCGCCAAGGCCCGTCTGAGCGCCGACGACGCCAAAAAAGCAGCCGCCGACCACGCCCGGCGTCACTTCAGGATGCGCCACCTGGGGATGCGCCACCTCGACGCCAGCAAGCTGCGCGCCAAGCAGGTCATCCTCGCCGCTCCCGGCCGCGCCATCATCGGCTTTGTTGTCGAGGTCGCCGCGGTCCCGATGCGCGCCCACATGCAGCTCATCGTCAGCGCGACCAGCGGCCGCATCGTTCAATCCCGCAACCACGTCCAGCACTGAGAACTCTTGGTTGGCTCTCAAGCAGCCGTTCGTCGTCTGCCAGGAGGACACAACATGTCCCACTCCATCGCCGTCCCCCATGATGCACGACCCGCTTTTGGGCGCCGTCTGCTAACGGTGTTGGCCATCGCGTCGCTGGCTGCCTGCGGAGCCGAAGAGACCGGGGCCAGCAGCTCGCTGGCGGGCAACACCGGCACCGGCGACCAGGACGCCGCCGTCGATTCGGGCGCTGGCACCAACGACGCGGCCGGCACCGACGCCGGCTCTGCCGCCAAAGCTGACGTCCCAACCGGGGCGGCCGACAAGCCGCGCGGCTTCGTCTACGCCCGCGATCCGGTCAGCGACAAGGGCCAGGTCACCGAAGTCACGATGACCAAACCCATCACCAAGGACGGCACGCTCAAGAGCAATTGGGTCGAGATCCGCAACTGCCTCAACGAAGACGGCGGCGAGCCGATCAAGTACATGGGCCTGACCGCCGGCCACTTCTGCGTCGAGAAGCGCACCGCCAAACCCGGCAAACACGGCCACTACCTGCACATCAAGCCACCGGCGAAGACGTCGGACGGCAACGACAAGTTCGCCGAAGTGCAGATGTACAACCACGTCAACGCCATCCACGACTACTTCAAGAACACGCACGGGCTGACGGACGTCGATTTCCCGCTCCACGCGCTCATCAACGTGCAGGTCAAGCTCACCGGGCTGGCGGCCGCCGCGCTCGGCCAGAAACCGGGCTGGTCGGGCATGCCCAACGCCGCGTTCATGCCGCCCGAGGCCTTCAAACAGCTGCCCCTGCCGCCCCGCGACACCGGCGCCATCGTGTTTTTCCAGTGGAACGACGTCGACTTCTCCTACGACGCGTCGGTCATCTACCACGAGTACACCCACGCCATGGTCGGCACGACGCGGCTGCAGGGTTCGGGGCTCGGGCTGTTTGGCATGGACAACTGGCGCGGGTCGATGAACGAGGGCTTCGCCGACTACTTCGCCGCCTCGATGAGCGACTACGCCGTCGTTGGTGCCTACGCGCTGGCCGTCGTTGGACCGCATCTCAAGCGCGACCTGACCGAAAAAAGAACCTGCCCCGCCGACATCACCACCGAGATCCACGCCGACGGCCGCATCGTCGGCGCCGCGTTGTGGGCGGTGCGCAAGAAGCTCGGCAAGGTGACCGCCGACTCCATCGTGCTCAACGCGCTGCAGAGCTTCACCAAGCAGACGACGCTCGACGGCGCGATGAAGCTGATCGTCGCCGAGGCCAAAAAGCAGGGGAAGAAGGCAGAGGTCGAGGCGATCCTCAAAGACCACGGCGTCATCGACTGCATCCCGGCCAAGCCGTGGCAGGACTGGTACGCCCAGCAGTCCAAGGACCTGTTGCCGATCACGGTCGAAGGCAAACAGAACGGCGTCCCTCTCGCCGACGGCATGCCCGGCTACCTGCAGTTCTACGTGGATGTGCCAGCCGGGACCGAGGGCGTGGAGCTCAGCTTCGAGGCGTCGGGTGGCGGCGGCGGATTCGGCGGATTCGGCGGTGGCGGCGGCGGTCCGCAGCTCGGCCTCGCCGTTCGCAAGAAGGATCCGGTCACTGTCAGCGTCTTTTCCGGTTCGGTGCTCGCCGATCACAAGTTCGCGGTCGCCGCCAACCCGGGCAAAGCGTCGATGCAGACCATCACCCTCGGCGCCGGCTGCCTGCCCAAGACGAGCGGCCGGATCTACACGCTGATGCTCAACAAGGGCGGACGCGCGCAGGTGAAGTGGATGGGCATCAAATTGCTCAAGAAGGGCGACAAGGCGATCAACCCGGCCAAGTGCAACTGATCGAGCCCAGCGAGCCGTGGTGTCGGATCTGAAGGGCCGCGCAACAGGCGCTTTTTCGCCCTTTATCGACACGCTCGAAGACGACGTTGTCCGCGCGCTTGCGGCTGTTCTCGGCCTCCCGCCAACGGTTGCGTTCCGCTGGGACGCCAAACAAGACCGCATCTGTGTCCGGCTGATCGGCGCGGACGAGGGGGCCGGGCCTGACGATCTCCTGGTGAACCACGATGCCCTATTGAACGACGATGCCCTGTTGAACGACGATGCCCTGTTGAACGACGACGCCCTGTTGACCGGCGACGCCCTGTTGACCGCCGAGATCAGCGACGACCCGCGCAGTCGCGTGAAGCACCCCGAGAGAAGCGGCCTCGGGCTGACGTTTCAGCGAACCGCAGCCGGCGTCGACCCGTGGTCCGATCCGGAGCTGGCCCCGTTCGCTCGATCGATGGCCCGCGCATTTGTCCGTGCCCCCATCGACGCATTGCAGTCACTGGACACCGCGATCGACAAGCGGCGGCAGTTCGCCGGTCTCGACGACTGGATGTATCGCCAGATCAACGCGTCCAACGACGACCTGCACGGCAACCTCCGGCTCGGCTTCAGGTGCAACCAGGACTGCTCGTTTTGCTGGCAAGGCCGCTCATGGCCGGAGCCGGACAGCGGTTTGTATTTCACGTGGCTCGACGAAATGGCGGCCATGGGCATCCGCGCGTTGTCGATAACCGGTGGCGAACCGACGCTCCACCCCCAGCTGCCCGCCCTGCTCGAACGCGCCACGGCCGCAGGTCTCGAGGTCACGCTGCAAACCAACGCCGTGCAGCTCGCCAAACCCCACGTGCGCGCCGGCCTGGTCGACGCCGGCTTGAAGCAGCTATTCGTATCGTTGCACAGCATGGACGCCGCAACGTCCGACGCGATGACGTCCGCGCCACGCACCTGGGAACGCACCATTGCCGGCATCGAGGGCAGCCTTGATGACGGTCTGCACGTCGAGCTCAACTGCGTGGTCGAGCGCGCCAACTACGAGCAGCTGTCCGGTTTCGCCGAATCGGTCGTGCGTCGGTTCGTGAACGGACGCGATAACCCCATCGCCGGCGTCACGCTCTCGCATCCGTGCAGCTACCACGACACCAAGCTGTTCGCGCGCCAAGCCGTTCGCCTCGACCGATTGCGGCCCCATGTCGTCGCCGCGCTCACGACCCTGCAAGACGCTGACGTGGTGGTTCGCGGGCTCGGCACCTGCGGCTTCGTGCCCTGCATCCTCGCGGACGATCCTGATCTGCTCGCCCGGCAACTGGCCTTGAGTCCGCCGCCCCATGACGCCGACCGCACCGACACCGCCGGTCGCCAATACGGACCCGGGTGCGACACCTGCGAGGTGCGTCCGTCATGCCTTGGCGTACGTCGCGAATACGTCGATGTGCATGGCTTCGATGAACTGCGTCCGGTGATCGCCGCGGCGGACTGAAAGACCGTCGTGTACCGCCGGCCGGCCATGTGTATGCTGCCGGGCAAACCCCTACGGAGTGTCATGTTCTTTCCCCAGCTGAGGCGGGCTGGCCGGTCCGCCGACAAGCGCTTTTTCGTGACCATGGTCGCGACCGTGTGCTTTCTTGCCGCGTCGTTTCTGGGCGCGTGCAGCGATGAGCCGACCAGCGGTGACTCCGATCCGTCCGGCGACATCGGCGCCAACATTGAAAACGACACCGCCTCCATCGACGTCGGTGGCGGCAACAACGACGCGGGAGCCGCCGATTCGGGTACGGCGCCGGCCGACACGAGCTCCACGGATTCAGGCTCCAACGACACGAGCGCGACCGATACCGGTGACGTCGCCGCGGATGCGGGACCGGTCGATGCGGGTGGCTGCGTCAACCACAGCGACTGTCCAAAGCCGAAAAACGACTGCCGCGTTGCGCGATGCGACAAGGACATCGGCTGCTACGAGAAGGTCAAACCCGACGGTGCGGTCTGCGACGACGGCGACAAGTGCACCAAAACCGACGTGTGCGACCAGGGCGATTGCAGCGCCGGCAAGAAGGTGACGTGCGACGACAAGGACGACTGCACGGTCGACGTCTGCGACGGCAACACCGGCAAGTGCGCGTTCAAGCCCGCCAAGGACGGCAAAACCTGCGACGACGGCAACGCGGCGACGGCCAACGACGTCTGCAAGGTCGGCAAAGACGGCAAGGCCACGTGCGTCGGCGAGAAGGTCGGCTGCCAGAAAAGCGCCGACTGCAAAGATGACGGCAACCTCTGCAACGGTGTCCTGTACTGCGACAAGACAAAGAAGCCGGCCGCCTGCGCGGTCAACCCGACGACCATCGTCAAGTGCGCGTCGAACAAGGACACTACCTGTAGCAAGAGCATGTGCGCCGAAAAGACCGGAAAGTGCGCGATGACCCCGGTGCCCGACGGCATGGCGTGCGACGACGGTCAGAAGTGCACGTCGGGTGACGCGTGCAAGGCCGGCAAGTGCAGCGCGGGCAAGCTCGTGTGCTGCAAGGAAGACGCCGATTGCGCCAGCGCCGAGGACGGAGACCCGTGCAACGGCACGCTGTTTTGCGAGAAGGCGTCGGGCAAATGTCAGCTCAACCCGCTGACGGTAGTGAAGTGCTCCGTGGTGATGGACACGTCGTGTTCCAAGAACCTGTGCGACAAGAAAACCGCCCAGTGCGAGATGACGCCGGTCGCCGAGGGCAAGTCATGCAACGCCGATGGCAACTCGTGCACGCCCAACGACACCTGCAAGAAGGGCAAATGCCTGCGCGACAGCAAGAACGTCTGCGAGTGCAAAGAAGACAAGGACTGCGCGGGCAAGGGCGATGGAGACCTTTGCAACGGCACGCTGTTTTGCGACAAGAGCGGCGCCAAGCCGAAGTGCCGGGTCAACGAGGCGACGCGGATCCGCTGCAAGACCGTCGACGACACGCTGTGCGCGGGCAATCGCTGCAACCCCAAGACGGGCGCCTGCGCGTTCATTCCGCTGCCCGGCGCTGCGACCTGCGACTACGACGGCAACGCGTGCACCAGCCAGGACCACTGCGAAAAGGGCGTCTGTGTCGGCGTCAACAAGGTGACCTGCCAGTGCCAAAAGGACAGCGATTGCGCGGCCTGGGAAAACGGCAACAAGTGCGACGGCACCCTGTTCTGCGACATCGGCAGCAAGGAGTGCCGCCTCAACCCGGCGACCGTGGTTGGCTGCAAGACGGTGGATGACGGCCTGTGCGAAGCGACGCGTTGCGAGAAGAAGACCGGCAAGTGTGCCAAGACGAACCTGAGCGACGGGACCTCGTGCGATGCCGACGGCAACGCTTGCACCCACAATGACACCTGCAAAACGGGCGCGTGCAAGGCCGGAGCGAACACCTGCCAGTGCCAGCAAGACGCCGACTGCAGCAAGCTCGAAGACGGCAGCCTGTGCAACGGGACGCTCGTTTGCGACGCCAAGACCAAGCGGTGCGCCGTCAACCAAGCGACGGTTGTGAAGTGCTCGGCGTGGCAGGACACGGCGTGCAACAAGTCGCGGTGTGACCCGAAGACAGGCAAGTGCGCGCTCAAGGCGGTCAACCAATACAAATCGTGCAACGCCGATGACAACGCATGTACGCCGTACGATACCTGCGACGGGGGCAAATGCGTGGCGGGGACCAACATCTGCCAGTGCCAGGTCGACAAGGAGTGCGGCAAGTTCGACGACAACAACGCCTGCACCGCGCCGCTCTGGTGCGACAAGAAGGGGGGCAAGCCGCCGTACGTGTGTGAACCCACTCCCGGCAAGACAGTCACATGCAAGGCCGGTTCGGGCTGCACAACGCAACGCTGCGATGCCAAGGACGGCAAGTGCAAGGCCGCCAACTACGGCGACGGCAAGCCGTGCGATGACGGCGACAAGTGCTCACAGATCGATGTGTGCAAGACCGGCGCGTGCCTCGGCCTCGATCCGGTCAAGTGCACCAACAAGGGCTGCGCCAAGTCGACCTGCAACAAGCTGACGGGCAAGTGCGAGACACCAGCGAGCGGCGACCCATGTGACGACAAGAATCCGTGCACCGACGATTCCTGCGACAACGCCAAGGGCGCTTGCGTGAACAAGGCAAACACGGCCACGTGCGACGACGGCAACAAGTGCACCGGAAAGGACGGCTGCGCCGCCGGCAAATGCCAAGGCGTGGCGACCGACTGCGCCGACGGCAACGTCTGCACCGACGAGTCCTGCGACAAGGCTACGGGCAAGTGCCAATACCCGCCCAAGCCCGGCACCTGCCTCGACACGAAATGCGGCAAAGGGACCTGTTTTGCGGCCGTTTGCAAGGTCACGAAGGTCGTGTGCCAGGACAAGGGTGACTGCAACCCGTCGACGTGCGACGACAAGCTCGGCTGCCAGTGGAAACCGCTCAAAGACGGCGACAAGTGCGGCGATGAGAAGGACTGCGCCGGCGTCGGCGTCTGCAAGGTTGGCAAGTGCGAGGGTCAGAAGCCCAAGCTCTGGTCCACGTCGATCGGCGGCGGCGGCTGGAAGCAAATCCTCGACCTGACCTGGACGTCCGATGCCCACATCGTCGGCGTCGGATTCCACGGGAGCGTGCCTTCGACCAGCGCCAAACGGCACGCTTGGTGGGTGCGGCTCGATGGCGTGACTGGCACGTTCAAGAAAGAGACGATTGGCACCAAGTGGGAGTATTTTCAGCGGGTAACGGCCGTCGATGGGGGCGCTGTTGTCGCGGTTGGCACCTCGCACCCCAAGACCAAGCTGTCGCCGCACAACGGCATCGTCGCTCGTTTGCAAGCCGATGGGACCGAGAAGTGGCGCTTGATACGACCGTCCGCCATATCGCGGTGCGTCGACGTGGTCCGCGACAGCGTCGGCGATGTCGCCGCCGTGTGTTGGCGGTCGGGCGGCAACTGGCACCCCACGCTGCTGCGCGTCAACGCCAAGACGGGCAAAGATGTGGTCCCGCCGTGGACGACGCCGAGCGGGTCCTCTGGGAGGCGACGGTTTGATGTCGTCGCGGCCCTTCCCAAGGCGGGGGTGATCGCCGCGGGGCGCTGGGGAACAAATACGTCGTCGCACGTCGCGGGCTTCGATGCGTCCAACAAGCTGCTGTGGGAGCGCGACCTGGTCTTCAAAGCGAGCTTCGACTTCACGTCGGCAGCGGCGACCAAAGACGGCGGCATCGCCATCACCGGCAAGAGAACGCTGGACGGCTCGGCCGCTGTCTTACACCTCGATTCCGTTGGGAATCTCGTCGACTGGACAAGCTACGCGACCGGCAACTCGACGGCGGGGCGCGACGTGGACGCACTTGCCGACGGGACGCTTGTCGCCGCTGCCGTCGACACCGATCCCAAGACGAAGCTCCCGGTCATTACCATCGCGCAATACGACGGCGTGTCCCTGCAGAGCCTGACTCGGTCAGCGGCACCCACGGGCCTATACGACGTGCGTGTAGCGCCGATGCCAGGCGCAGGGATGGCGGTCGCGACCGTGATCCAGACGGCAACCAAAGAGGCCCACACGGTCATCTCGGGCGCCGATTCGTGGGGCCGTCGCACCTGCTTTGAGTCGGGCGTCTGCTACGACAAGGCGATGAAGGCCTGCAGCGACAAGCTGGCTTGCACAACCGACACCTGTGACAAGGTCAATGGTTGTTCGAACGCCAACTCAGCAAAGCCGTGCGCCGATGGCAGCGCGTGTACATACGTGAGCACGTGCAAGTCCGGGTCTTGCCCGGCCGGCAGGAGTCGCGTCGGGGACATCGAGAAAGTGGCTGGAAGCGAGCAGGTGCACGACGTGCTGGCCTGGTGGGATGGCGAGCTTGTGACGGCCGGCACCGGCTATCCGGCAGCGGGCAAATCCGTGGGCGTGCTCAACTCGTACGGCGCACACGGCTCCCACACCAAGCGAGTCGAGCTCAAGTCGGCCGAAGACACGGCTCTTTATGGACTCGCACGCGGCCCCGACCGTCTCGCTGTGGCGGTCGGACGGCGCGGAAAGAACGGCTACTTCTACTACTTCCGCGACAAGCTTGGGCCGCAGTTGAAAGAGGAGATCTATGCACCGACCAAAGGCAGCGTGACGCTGTATCACGTGACCCGAGCACCCAGCGGTTTCTTCGCCGTCGGCGACAACGACCTCGCAATGGCATCGACGGGCGTCGTCATTCACTACCGCAAGACCAAACAGGTCTACCTGAAGCAGACGGTGGGCGGCGGCAACGACCGTGTTCGCCTCCGCGCGATCGCCGAAATGCCGGCGAAAATCTACACGATCGCGGGCGACCAGGGCCCGGCAGCGGCCGGCAGCAAGCGTTCGCCAATCTTGTGGCGTCTCAACCAGTACGCCGCCAAGGTCTCCGAGCAGACTCTGTCTGTCGGAACCCTCTCGACCTATATCGACAACATGCACGTTGATAGCGACGGTTGGGTAACGCTCGGCGGCTCCGTCGGCAGCGAAACCGCGGGCGACGGCGTCATCATCCGGCACAACGCCAAGCTCAAGAGCACCACGCACCAGATACTTCAAATGGGCACGCAAAAGGGCGTCGCCGTTCGCGATTTGGTGCCGCTCTCGGCCACGTTCATGCTCGCATACGGCCATGCCGGCCAGCCGCCAAAGAAGACCCGGTTTTTCGCGCTCGTCGGGCCCACCGGGCTCAAGTTCTTCCGTCCCACCGGGCGCATGACCCACCCCAACTACGCCACCGCCGCTGTTCGGATGGAAGACGGACGAATCGCGGCCGTTGGCTATGACAGCAACGAGACCACCAAGGTGTCCACCCCGTACGTTGGCACGTTGGACATGTGGGGCAATGCGGTGTGCAACATCCCCGCGGCGTGTCTGACGCTGGGAGCGGTCAAGTGCGATGACAAGAACTCGAAGACGTTTGATTACTGCGACGCCAAGGTGAACAAGTGCGTGCATGAGAACGCCGAGCCGTGACGTAGCGGGCGGCAAACGCCAAGATAACGCGCGATGCGACGAATCGTAGCAACCTGGGCCGCTTGCGCTGTACTTGTGCTGGGCGCATGCAGCGACGACGTCAGCCTCGAATCCGAGCCGAAAACCGCGGACACAGCCACGGCCGACACCGGCCACAAGACCGATGTTGTCGCGTCCGGCGATGGTCAAGGTGCGGACAGTGGTTCGCCGCACGTGGATCCGGCGATTGCGTGTCAAGCCGATGGCGATTGCGGCCCGCGCGGGTGGTGTGACAAGGGCGGTTGCCGGGTGCGATGGGCCATCGACGTCGAGGCCGGCCGCCATTTCTCGTGCGTGCGCCTGGGACTCGGCGGCTACTCGTGCTGGGGCCGCAACGAGTGGGCGCAGCTCGGCGACGGGACCAAGAAGACGCGAGCGGTCCCCAACAAGCCTCGCCTGGCCAACGAACACCTGCGCGGGCTCGCGACCGGCAGCTATCACGCGTGTGTGCTCGCCGATTCGGGCGCGGCGCAGTGTTGGGGGCGGGACACCGTCGGGCAGGCGACCGGTGTGCAAGGCAAGTCGATCCTGTGGCCGGCGCTGGTCGGGGCAAGCACGCTGCGCAAAGGCGTCAGCGTCCACGCGGGCTATCAGCACAGCTGCGGGCTCGGGATCGACGGGTACGCGACCTGCTGGGGCTCACGGACGTACGCCCAAACCGGCGGACGTGCGATGCCGCGAGCCGCTCATCGGGTGCCATATGTTGCCGGACTCGAGCAGCTCGATGTCGCCAACGTGTATTCGTGCGGCGTCAAGGCCGGCGGCGTGTGGTGTTGGGGCAGCAACAGCAACGGTCAGATCGGCAACGGACGAACCGCGCATCACGAGGCAGCTACGCGCGTAATCGGGATCGACGACGCCGTGGAAGTGGCAACAGGGAGCCGGCATGCGTGCGCGCTCTCAAAGAAAGGCACCGTCAAATGCTGGGGAAAGGGGACCGACGGGCAGCTCGGCAACGGTCCCGCGGCGTCATCTTCTCTACCCGTCGCGGTCACCGCCATCGCCGACGTCGTGCAGCTCGATGCGTCGCCGTACCACACCTGCGCCCGAGACAAGTCCGGCGGCGCGTGGTGCTGGGGCGCCAACAAGTACGGTCAGCTGGGCACCGAGGACACCGCGCGGCGCACCCAGCCCGTGAAGATCGCCGGGATCACCGACGCCATCGATATCGCCGCGGGCTTTTGGCACACGTGCGTCGTCCATCGCGACGGTCGTGTTTCGTGCTGGGGGCGCAACGAGTACGGCACCATCGGCATCGGTACCGCGTCCAAGAAAAGCGAGCTCAAGCCGCGGGTGGTCAAGGCGGAAGAGGCGCCCTGTGAGTCCGACCAGGCCTGCGCGAACGCCAGCGATCCGTGCATCGAATTGCTGTGCGATCCGGCGACCAACCGCTGCGCCTCCAAACCTGCCCCGGACGCCAAGACGTGCCTCGACGGGGACGACGCCTGCGGCCTGACAGGCGTTTGTAAAGCCGGGGTTTGCGAGCTCAAGGACGGCTGCGACGACGGCGATGTCTGCACAGCGCCCGTTTGCAAGACCGGGGGAGCGTGCGGACACGAGCCCGCTATCCAAGCGTGCGGCGATGGCAAAGCCTGTTCCATCGCGGCCTGGTGCGACGGCGCGACGTGCAAACAAGTCGCGAAGAGCTGCGATGACGGCAACGCCTGCACGCTCGACGTGTGCGGGAAGGACGGCGCGTGCTCCAGCAAGCCCGTGATCGACGCGAGCGGATGCGAAGACGACAACGCGTGTACCGAAAACGACGCTTGCAAGGCCGGCGTATGTGTCGGCGAGAAGCGAAAGTGCGGCCACGGCTGTCACCCCGAAGCCGGCTGTTTGCTGTCCGACAAGGCCAACGCGTTCGCCGCGAAGTACGAGCTCGCGGCCGGCGACGACTTCACCTGCGCGGTCGGTTCGGGCGGCCACACGTTGTGCTGGGGCCTCAACGACCACGGCCAGGTCGGGACGGGCAAGGTCGGCGGGGTGGTTTTCAAGCCAGCGTTGTTGGCGGGCGGCGTCACCGGCATCGACGTTCACGCGGGCGACGACTTTGCTTGCCTGCGCCAGGACGACGGCGATGTCGCGTGCTGGGGACGAAACGACGCCGGACAGTTGGGCACGGGCAAAACCGGCGCGCCTTCAGCGACCGCCACGTTCATCAAGGGCTTGACCACGCGAGACCCACTCGCGCTCGGTCGACAGCACGGATGCGCCATCGTCAGCGGTCGCGTGTGGTGTTGGGGCAGCGACGTGCACGGCCAGCTCGGCGGCAGCTTCGGCGGCATCAAGGGCCCCGTCCTCGTGCCCGGCGTACCGGTCGCCAGCTTCTCCAAAGAAAACAGCGTCTCCAAAGAGCACAGCGTCTCCAAGGGACACGACGCGCGCCGAAGCTCTTGCAGGATCGCGGCGGGCGCGGACACGACCTGCATGATCAGCCGCGGGCGCCGGGTCTTCTGCTGGGGGCGCTGTGAGGGCGGCGTCTGCGGCCGTGGCGGGACATCCAAGGGCAAGGTCCGCCAGGTTCGATTCTTGCGCTCCGAGGGGGCGGCCCACGGCCAGGAATACGACACGGTCGCGGTCGGAAACGGCTTCGCCTGCGCGATGAACGGCGACCGAACGGTGTGTTGGGGACGCGGGCAGCGGGGACAGCTGGGCAGCGGGGCGTTTGGCGGATCGGAGATCCCACGACGGGTCCGCTTACGGCCGGCGGCGCTTTGGTTGGTCGCTGGCGGCGAACACGCGTGCACGCTCGGCCGTGACGAGCGCGCCTGGCCAACCTGCTGGGGCTCGAGCACAAGCGGTCAGCTGGGAATCGGCAGCACAAAGTCGCGCCCCTGGGCCGTCAAACCGCGTTCTGTCGGGGCTGCGATCCGCGTCGCGGCAGGCCGGCGACACACCTGCTGGACCACCGCCGCCGGTACGATTCGCTGCGCCGGCTACAACGGCAACGCGCGCCTCGGCGTCGGGTCCAAGAAGACCGTCGTGACCAGCCCCGGAACGGTCAAGTTCGCCGCCGCCAAGCTGCCCAACGCGTGCACGATCGCGGTCGATTGCGGCGCCAAGGGGGTGTGCGACGAGTCCGTAGCCTGTGAACACGGCCGCTGCATCCACCGTCCGCGCGCGTGTCCGTCCACCGACAGCTGCAGCTTGTCGCGTTGTGATCCGGTCAAAGGCTGTGTGATCGTAGCTGTCGCCGACGCCGAAAAGGTCGCGTGCGAAGATGACAAGGAGTGTGCAGCGGCGACCTGCGCGGGCGGATCCTGCAAGACCTCCGCGCCCTGCCCTGCCGTCGACAAAGTGAGCGGCAAAGTCACGTTCGACTGGATCCCAGCGCTCGCCACCAACGAGGGCGGGATCAAGCTCGGCTACGACAAGACCGAGGTCCGACCGGCCCGCCGCATCGTCGTGCAAGCCGTCGCGATGTCGAGCGCTGCCACCGTGTTGGACGAGACGACGACAGATACCCAGGGCGCCTACACGCTGCAGGTCCCCAAGGGCACGAAGGTCAAAGTGCGCGCCCTTGCTCACCTGCGCATCGACGACACCGTCACCGGCAAACCGCGCGCCTGGGCCGACATCCGCGCGGTCGACAACACCAACGAAAAGGCCCAGTGGGCGCTGGTTTCGCCGCAGGTCAGCGCGCCAAAGTCCGGCGTCAACCTGCACGCCGCGACCAAGTGGGACGCCAAGAAATCCGGCCATACCGTGAGGCAGAGCGGTCCGTTCGCGCTCATGGACACGACCTTTGACGTCGTCCAGCTGGTGCGCGGCCAGGACATGATGCTGCCCGCGCTGCACATCAACTGGAGCCCCGGGAACATGCCGCTGCCGGGCTACAAGGACCAGGGCCAGATCGGCCCGTCGAGCCACTACACGACCGAGCTGGGCATGCCGGTCATCTACTTGAAGGGTTTTGAGAACATCAACACCGACGAATACGACGACCACATCGTGGCGCACGAGGTCGGCCATCACGTCGAAAACGCGCTGTTTCGCAGCGACAGCATCGGCGGCCGTCACTCCTCGTACAACAGCCTCGATGGTCGCATCGCGTTCGGCGAAGGGTACGCCAACGCATTGTCAGCGATGGCCCTCAAGGACCCGATCTACGTCAATGTCTCCGGCAAGAACCAAAAGGGCGGCTTCCAGCTCGATTTTTCAGCCCCGATCACCAGCAACGACCGCGGCACGTACAGTGAAAAGGCGGTCGCCTGGCTGCTCGTCAAGCTCTGGGACGGCCGCGACAAGGTGGCGATGTCCGGCAAGTTCGACCGGATCCGTTGGACGCTGGAGCACGTGCACGAGCCGACCGACACGTTCACGTCGCTGCTGCGGTTTGTGCACGGCTACCACGCGCGGTACGGCGACAAGGTCGACGGCGACGACATCAAGGAGCTGTTCACGGTCGATCTCGACACGCCGATGCCGCTGGATCGCTGGGACACCGGCAACGCGATCGGCGCCTGGTACGCGGCCAAACGGACCTATCCGCAGGGCTTTGCCAAACATCGCGGGGCGCAATTCTGGCGCGGGTACCGGACGCTCAAAGCTGGCGTGAACGAGGCGACCGCGCACGACCAGCTGGTGCTCGGTGGCTACACCTATCCGCACAACAAGCTTGGCGGGTCGCGCTGGTACCGCCTCAAGGGCACGGGAAAAGCGGCCACGGTCGCCGTCGAGAAGCCGCTCGGTGCGAAATGCGTCGAAAACACGATGGACCTGCGCGCCTATCGATTGGGTCGCGCCATCAAGTGGGACGTGCGCCAAAAGGGCGAGTTCGCGGGCTGCCCGAAGGTCACGTTCCCGACCACGGCGGGCTATTGGTACCTGCTGGATGTGCGGACGACGCCGACGAACAACAAGGACATCGCTGGCTGGACGATGCGCGTGACGTTCAAGTAGCCCGACACCTCGCCGCGACGGCAACTACGGAAACAAGCGGCGACGGCGACGCGGCTGCTTGCTCTTGTTGACCTCTTTTCGATACTGCTGCCAGACGACGCGCGGCTTTGCGGGACCGATCAAGATGAGCGCGAGCTGCTGCGGCCCGACCGACATCCCGGTGCCATAGAACGCCTCGATCGCGAGGCCGGTTTGGCCGTCTGCGGCGACGGTCGGAACGACCCGCAAGTACTGGATCATGCCGTCGCGGAGCTTGAGCAGCCGGGTGACCTTTCGCTCGCGTCGCTTGCCGGTGACCAGCTCGAGCGAGACGCGCCTGGCTTTCTTGAGGATGCGCACAGCCTTCTTTTCGGCGGGATCCGGCGTGATGGTGTTGACCAGGATCGCGCCGTCGTAGTCGGGGGCGAGACGCGCTTTGCGGCGCCCCATTCGCAGCTGCAGCCATGTGCCTTTGGGCAACGCCTGCGTGACAACCTGCGGGCACTTCTTGACGGGATCGCCTTGCAGCCCGCGGCCTTCAGCGTGCATGGCAACAAGGCGCTCGCCACGGCCTTGCACGCAGAGTCGCCCGTCACCGTCAGCACCGACGAACTCCGGCTTGGCGACGGTCTTGAGGGTGTGCGCAGCGGCAGGCATTGTGGGCCACACCGTTCGTCCATCCCGTGATTGCCACGGTGCGCCGCGGTCGAAGATGTCCGCGTCCCCGCCCAGCAAAAGCCAGCTGAGTTTCCAGGCCGCGCCGAATCTCTCGAACACAGCTCGCGCCTTGGGCGTGGCGGGCCCGACGGTGCAAGCGCTCGCGACAGAAGCGGAACGTTTGGCGACGGGCGGCGGGCACACGACGTACTCGGCGGACTCGCGAACCAATGCGCAGGGGCCGACGAGCAGCTGTTCGAGGGCCGTGCGACCGGGGCTGCCTCGATGGGACCAGGCCTTGAGGACCTCGTTGCGGTTGGGCACCAGCTCACCCCAGCCGTCGACGATGCTGCGGTATACGCGCTTGGCGATGAACGGCTTCATGCCCTTGATGCCGCCACGGCGCATGGCCGCCCCGAGCATCCGTCGCGCCCGCTGGCTCGCGGCGGGTTCGGCATGGACGGTCGCGGTGTGGGTCAGTCGGCCGGCGATCGAATAGGCAACGAGGAGGTAGTGATCTTCGCCGCCGTCTCCGGTCTTGGCGGAGTAGGTGCCTTCGGACATCTGGACGGGACCGACGCCGGGCCAGTAGCGCAGCCGTCGTTCGCCGCTCCAGCCCGTCGTATCGCCCTTGCGCACGAAGTCGAGCGATCGCTCCGAGACGTTGGTGACCATGCAGCCAATGCGTGTGCAGGTGACGCGCTGCATCGGATGACCGCCGACAAGCAATCGGGCGTGTCGACTCGCGAGCAGCTTCTTGATGCGACGGCTCTTGGACGGCAAGGAGTCGACCCACCAGGTCTTCTTGCCGTCGGTCACCCAGTGCGCTTTTCCAGCCGGTGTCCAATGCGCCTTGCGGCCGCGCGTTTGTGCGATCGCGATATCGGCAACCAGCAGCCGTCCCACGGTGCGGCGACCGGTTACGCGAAGACGCTTGTAGGCGATCGGACCGTCGTCGTCGCCGCCGCCGTAGAGATCTGCGCGATGGGCGCGAAGGGTCGCGTAGATCCAGGTGTTGCCGGGCGTGAAAAGCGCCGATTGCCGGCGTTTGCGGGCGCGTCGTCGTTTCTTGGTGGGCGTCTTGACCGGCGATTTCGCCGAATTCGTCGGGCATCCCCAAATCGCACCCGTGAATGCGATGTCGGGGTGCGCAGCTGCTGCGGGCGACGCAACAAGAGACGACGCGACAGCGAGCGTGATGAAGGTCGTAAAGAGACGCAGCATGCATGGTCCGAGGGAGCGAGACGCTCGGGGATCCTGCCGACGCCCAAGCCGCTGCCAATGCCCCACGTTCACGCCGTCCTCTGCAGCCATCAGTGACACTTCTGGGTCATGGTCTTGGTGACGCGCTTGGTGCACGTATCGACGAGCGGCAACGTGAACTTTCCGTTCCACGTGTAGTCGTAGGTCCACGACGCCGAAACGCCGCACGCGGGGACCGATGATGTCCATCCCTGCGGGTTTGCGACACATTCGGCTTTGCTGGTGCAGGCGATGCCCTTGCAGATGTGATGGGGCTTGGCCTTGGCGTTGTAGAGCTTCTGCCAGCCGCTCGCGCAGTTGTAGTCGAAACTGCCGCACTTGTTCTTGCTGCTGAAGTAGCTCTGCTGGCCGGGTCGGGTCCATGCGTCGCTGTCGCAGCAGTCGCCGCCGCCGTATTGGCAGGTCTTCGGTTTGCCCACGACGACCATGTTCTTGTCGCAGTAGCCGTCGTTGTCGTCGTCGCACCCTTCGTCGGTCAAGCTGTCACAGTCCTGGTTGATGTTGTCGCAGATTTCCTTGGCGTATGGGTGGATCGTCTTGTTTCCGTCGTGGCAATCGCCGCCGCCCTTGGGACACACCTTCGGTTTGCCGACCGTCACCATCTTCTTGTCGCAGTAGCCGTCCCCGTCGTCGTCGCAGCCCTCATCGGTACCGCTCTTGCAGTTGTCGTCGCGGCCGTTGCAGACCTCTTTGGCGCCCGGATAGACGAACTTGCCGCCGTTGTTGGGGTCGTCGTTGCAGTCGCCGCCGCCCTTGGGACAGACCTTTGGCTTGCCGACGACCTTCTTGCCCGCCGCACAGTAGCCGTCGCCGTCCAGGTTGCAGCCGCCGTCGGTTTTCTTGTCGCAGTCGTTGTCCTTTCCGTCGCAGACCTCGGGCGCGTCGGGGTTGATCGAGGCGCCGCCGTTGGGATTGTCGTTGCAGTCCTTGGCCTTGGTCGCCGTGTACCACGACACGTCGCCCTTGTTGCACAGGCACTTCTTCTTGGCGGGGTTGCCGTAGCCGTCCTTGTCGGCGTCGAGCCAGTAGTCGTTGCAGTTCTTGGCGCCCTCTTCGTCGGTCTTGCCGTCGCAGTCGTTGTCGAGGCTGTCGTCGCAGCGCTCTTTGAAGCCCGGGTTGACCGGGTACTTGTTGTCGTTGCAATCGCCGCCTTGCAGCGTCGTATACGGCGTCTCACTCGCGCACATGCACTTGAACTTCTTGCTGTCGCCGTAGCCGTCGAAGTCGCTGTCCACGTAGTACTTCTTGCAGTCCTTGGCGTCGGCTTCGTCCGTCGCGCCGTTGCAGTTGTCGTCGATGGTGTTGCACAGCTCGGGCGCCTTGGGGTTGATGTTCTTCTTCTTGTCGTCGCAGTCGCCTTTGGCCTTGACCTTGAACTTGCCTTTTGGCGCGCAGTAGCACTTCGAGTCCCCGGCACCGAACCCATCGCCGTCCAGGTCTGCCCAAAATTCCAGGCAGTTCTTGCTGCCGTCCTCGTTCTGGTCGTTGTTGCAGTTGTCATCGATGCCGTTGCCGCAGATCTCTTTGACGCCCGGATGGATCTTGTTGTTCTTGTCGTTGCAGTCGGTGTTCTGGGAGGCGTTGAACTCCTTGCTCGGCGAGCACAGGCACGTGCCCTTGCCCGCACCGACGCCGTCGTTGTCGCCATCGGCGTAAAACAGCTTGCAGCCCTTGGGCTCCTTGGTTTGCTCGCCCGGCAGGTCCGTGAGGCCATCGCAGTCGTTGTCGATCGAGTCGCCGCACAGCTCGACACCGGCGGGGTTCATCTTGGCGCCGTTCTTGCTCGGATCGTCGTTGCAGTCGCCGATGCCCTTCTTGCACCAGGGCGGGAGCGCGGCGCCCGAGTTGTTGCAGCTCTTGGCGTCCTGGGTGCACACGGCCGGAAGCCCGACGATTTCGATGCCCTGCGCGCAGTAACCGTCGCCGTCGTCGTCACACCCTTCGTCGGTCTTGCCGTCGCAGTCGTTGTCCTTGCCATCACACTTTTCGGCGACGGGCTTGGGCGCTGTGCAGGTCAGCTTGCCGGCCTCGCACTTGGTCTGCCCCTTGCACGCGCCGACGGCGCCCTTGGTCTCGCACGGCTGCGCGGCGAGGTTCTCGTCGGTGTCGCCGTCGCAGTCATCGTCTTTGCCGTTGCACAGCTCGGGTACGGGTTTGGCGGCCGAGCAAGCGGTCAGGCCCTTCGCGTCGCACTTGCGGGCCCCCGAACAGGTCCCGTCCTTGTTGGTGATGGTGCACAACGCCTCGGCGCCGGATTTGACCGCGTTGTCGGTGCACGAGCACATGCCCGACTCCCGCACGCACTGCTTACCGCTGCCCTTTTCGCCCGCCGACGGCTTGCACGCGAAGCCCGCGGGACAGTCCGCGTTGCCGACGCACTCGCCGCCGCAGAAAGATGCGCTCTCGAGATCGGTTTCGGCTTTCTGAGCGATGCAAAGGGCGCCCTTGGACAGCGCGCCGCATTCGGCGTCCGTCTTGCACGGCAGGCACAGGGCCGCGAGCTTGGGGATGCAGATGAACGTGGTATCGGACCCGGGTGCCTGGTCGCATTTCCAGCCACCGGGGCAGCAATCGACGCAGGTTCGTGTGCAGCGCTTGCCGTCGGCGGTGTTGACGCACCAGTTCGAATCGCAGTCGCCGTTGCCGTTGCACGTCGCGCCGGGCTCGCCGGGCTCGGGTTTGTCGGGAAACTTGCACGGATCGGGCGCCGTGTCCTTGGGAGCCGTCGCGTCACCGCCCGACGAGGACGAAGACGACGAAGCGCTCGCGTCGCCGCCGCTGCTGCTGCTGGACCCGCCCGATGAGCTGCTCGACCCCGAGTCGACGACGGAGCCATCGCCAAATGGATTGAAACCACCCGAGTCGGTCAACGTTCCGTCGCTACCGCCGCCGCTGGCGTCGGGATCGGACCCGCAGCCGACCGCGAGCACGGAGAGGATGGCTACACCAGCCACGGACCGGGACTTCAAAGTACGCATGTGAGCAACCTTTTCCGCAGCGGGGTCATGGGCCGCGGGCGGCGCAGTCTAGCAAATCGCGTTGGCGTCAAAAGCGATGGTTTTGTGCGCCCGATACATCGAGACGTTCTCGGACTACCCGGCCGACCGCAAGGCGCCGATTCCCTACGTCTGGTAAAACGGCGCCATGCCGGTCCACCCCGATGCGCCATCGCTGAGCCTCGTTTTCCTGTGCTGGAACGAAGAAGAGGCCCTGCCCCGCACCCTCGACGAGGCGGTGCAGTGGTGTCGCGAAAACCTCGACGATTGGGAGATCCTCGTCGTCGACGACGGCAGCACCGACGCCAGCGCCGCGATCATCAGCAAGCACGCCGAGTCCGAACCGCGTATTCGCCTGCTCCAGCATCCGGTCAATCGCGGCATGGGCGCAGGGCTGCGAACGGCGATCGGCGCTGCATCGAAAGACTACTACTGCATGCTCGCGGCCGACGGGCAGATCCCCACCGGCGAGGTCGGCAAGCTCTTGCACCTGCTCCGTGAAGCGCCCGTCGTGACCTCGGTCTACGACAACCGCAAGGGACCGATGCGGCTGTTCTTGTCGCGCGGATTCCGCATGTATATGCGGCTACTCGTCGGCGTGGACTTCGCGCTCGAGGGGACGTACCTGTTCCCCGTCGCCCTGGCCCGCGATGAGATCGGCCTGCACAACGTGGGCGCGGACACGTTCTTTTTCAGCTTCGAGCTCGTCGCCCGCGCCATCCAGCGGGGCACCCGAGTCGCAACCGGAACGATCTCGGTACGCCCGCGGATCGACGGTGGCGCATCACGCGTAGCGAACGTGAACCGAATCAAGCGCGTCGCTTCCGAGGTAATCGCGCTGCGCCGTCGCTTGCGGGCCGAGGAGACGGGCTGAAACAACGTACGTCGGACTATTTCGCTGTGTTTTCGGGTTATTGCACGGTCACTTTCGCGGTGCCGGTCACTTTGCCCTTGATGGCCGAGATCGTCGCCGTTCCCTTCGCGATCGCGGTGACACGCCCCTTACTGCCCCCGGCATTGCTCACCGGCGCGACCGAAACCTTGTCCGATTTCCACAGCACGTACGCGTTGAGAGGGATCTTCGTGCCGTCGGCATAGTGGCCGGTGGCCAGCAATTGCGCTTGCTGGGACTGCTTGAGCGTTGCGGTCGGCGGGGTCACCTCGATCTTGGTGAGCGCGGCGGCCGTGACCTTGAGCTTCGTCTTGCCCTGCTTTCCGCCGAACGTCGCGATGATCTCCACCGTACCCGCGGCGAGCGGGGTCACCCGGCCCTTGCCCTGCCAGGCGCTGACCACCGACGCGATCTTGGCGTTGCTGCTTGTCCAGCTGGCCTGACCGGTGAGGTTCTGCGTCGTGTTGTCAGCGAACACGCCGGTCGCCTGAAACTGCGTCGTATATCCGATCGGCAGGACAGGCGAGAACGGCGTCACCTGGATCTCCAGCAACGCGGCCTGTTGCACGGTCAGCTTGGTCGTACCCGTTTTGCCGCCCCACTGCGCCGAGATAACGGTCTCTCCAGCCTTGAGTCCTTGCACAAACCCCTTGCCCGGCTGATTGATGTTGCTGACGGCGGCAACGTCGGGTTTGGAGCTCGTCCACGTGGCAAGCCAGGTGATCTGCTGCGTCGTGCCGTCGGTGAAAACGGCGACGCACTCCAACTTCCCGAAGGCTCCGACCGCGATCTTCGGCTGGATCGGCGTGACCTGCAGCTCCTTGAGTTCGGCCGGTTTGACCGTCACGGTCGCGGTCGCCGTCTGCCCTTTCGCGGTGGCCTTGATGGTCACGGTGCCAGCCTTGAGCGTCTGCGCCATGCCCTTCATCGGCCCGTTGCCGTTGTTCACGCTGACGATCGAGGGATCGCTGGACGTGTAGGTCGTCTGCCACGAGACGTCCTGTGAGGTCCCATCGGTGAAGACCGCCGACGTCTTGAAGAGCACCGGCACGCCCTTGGCGACGGTGGACGACGCCGGTGTGAGTTGCAGCGACTTCACCTTGGCGTCGGTGACGACGATGGTGGCGGTCGCCTTGAAGCCGAGCCCGGCGGCCGTGATCGTGGCCTTGCCCGGCTTGAGCCCCTGGATCAGGCCCTTTTGGCCGTTGCCGTTGAGCGCCGCGGCGATCGATGAATCGCTGCTCGACCAGCTCACCCACTGGGTCACCGGGTTGCTCTTTCCGTCCGACCACAAGAGGCTCGCTTCGAATTTGCGCCAGTCGCCGGCCGGCATCGTCTGGGTGCCGGGGAAGATCTGGATTCCGGTCTGCTTGGCCTGGGTGACAGTGAGCGAGGCCTTGCCGGTTTTGCCCTGCCACGTAGCCGTGATCTCGGTCTTGCCGGGCGAAAGGGACTGCGTCCGCCCCTTGTTGGCGCCGCCGCCCCCGAAACCGCCACCGCCGCCCTTGTTGCCCACCTGCGCGACCGTCTTGTTGGTGCTGTTCCAGGTGGCCTGCCACGTCACGTTCTGGGAGCTATCGTCGGAGAACAAGGCCACCGCCTGGAACTGCATCGGGATGCCGACGGGCGACTCCCACGCGGCTGGCGATACCTGCACTTGCACAAGCGTCGGGTTGGTCACGGTGAGCTTGGTCGAAACCGACTTGCCCGCGTACTTGGCTGTGATGGTCGCGACGCCCTTCTTCTTGCCCTGGGCGACCCCTTTCCAGTTGCCGCCCTTCTGAATCGTCGCGATCGAGGCGTCGCTCGTCTCCCACGAGGCTTGCTTGGTGACGTTTTGCGTGGCGCCGTTGCTGTAGACCGCGATCGCCCAGTACTGCACGTACTGACCGGCTTTGCGCGACACGTTGTGCGGGCCGATCGTGAGGTCGGTCAGCGTCGGCTGCTTCACCGTCACCTTGGACGTCCCGATCGTGCTGCCGAGGGCGGCCTTGATGGTGACCGAACCCGCCTTGAGCGCGCTGACGGTGCCGGCATTTGCCTTGGCGTTGCTGACGGCGGCGACGGTGGGATCTGAGCTCGACCAGACGACCTGCGATGTCACGTCGATCACGCTGCCATCGCTGTACTGGGCCTTGGCGCCAAACGACTCCTTCAGGCCGGCTTCCATCACCTTGGTCGACGGGTCGACGAGCACCTTGATGAGCGCCGCCGCGGAGACGGGCACCTCGACCTTGCCGGACACACCGTCGAGCGATGCGGTGAGGGTCGCTTTGCCTTCCGCGACGGCCGCGATCCAGCCCTTCGGCGCGGTGTTCGAGACCGTGACGACCTTTTCGTTGCTGCTCTGCCACGTAACCTTGTCGGTGATGTCGAGCGCTTTGCTGTCGCTGTAGGTGCCGATCGCCTTGAGCTGCTTCTGCACGCCCTTGGCCATGCCCACCGCGCCGTTGATGGCGATGGACTTGAGCGTGGCCGCGGTTACCGAGAGCTTCGCCGTCGCGACCACCTTGCCAAACGTCGCAGTCACCGTGGCTTCGCCTGCCCCCAGGCCTGTTGCGTGTCCCTGCGTGCCCGGCGCGTTGCTGATCGCGGCGACAGTCTTGGGCTGCACGGACCACGTCGCGCTTTCGGTGAAGTCCTTGGACGCGCCGTCGCTGAACGTGCCGATAACGGTGAACACCTGCTTGCCACCGGCGGGAACCGTTGCTTGGAGCGGCGCGATGACCAGCTTCGTGAGCGTCGCGGGCTTGACGGTGACGACGCGCGAACCGTTTTGCCCGCCGAACTCCGCCGTGATTGTGGCTGAGCCGGGCTTCTTGGCGGTGGCGAGTCCAGCGTTGCTGACCGCGACGATGTCGTCCTGGCTCGAGGTCCACTTGGCCGTCTTGGTGATGTCGGCGACCTTGCCGTCGGCGTACGTGGCCGTGGCGGTGAAGCTCACGGACTCGCCGATCGTGAGCGTCGGATCCACCGGCTCGACGTTGATGGCGGTGACCTGCGCAGCCTTGACCTGCAGCTTCGCCTGACCGGACACGAGCCCGATATTTGCGGAGATGGTGACGTCGCCCGCGCCGACGCCAATGGCCAACCCCTTCGCGTCGATGGTCGCGATCTTGGGTTCCGAAGACGTCCAGGTCACCGAATCGGTCACCGACTCCTTGGTCCCGTCGCTCATGGTCGCGATCGCCGCGAACGCCAACGAACCGCCGACTTGCACCGACCCGGAATCGGGCGTGATGGTGAGCGCCTGCAGCTTCTTGGTCGACACGGCGACCTGCGCCGTCGCCTGCGTGCCTTCAACCGTCGCTGTGACCGTCGCGCTGCCCGCGCCAACCCCCAGAGCCAGCCCGGCCTGCGAAACCGAGATCACGTCCGGACTGCTGCTCGTCCACTTGGCGAGGTCGTTGATCTTCTTGGACGTGCCGTCGGCGAACTTGCCGGTCAAATCGAGGGAGAGAGAGGCGCCGATCGGGATGGTCGCGACCGCTGGTTCGAGCGTGAGGGCGACCAGTTTGCCGGGCAGCGAAGACCCGCCCGAACTCGAGCTGGAGGCGCCGCTGGACGAGGCACCGCTGGACGAAGCGCCGCTCGACGAAGCACCGCTCGATGACGCGCCGCTCGATGAAGCACCGCTCGATGACGCGCCGCTCGACGAAGCACCGCTCGATGACGCGCCGCTCGACGAAGCACCGCTGGACGAGGCGCCGCTGGATGAAGCTCCGGAGCTCGATGACGTGTCACCGACCGATCCGCCAGCGTCCGGGGAAGCATCGGACGCGGAAGCTTGTGGCCCTTCAACGGCGGCGTCATCACTGCCGCATGCGGCGGCGGACCATGCGAGCACGGAGACGATCGCGATATGAGCAAAAGTCTGTGTCTTTCCGGGCATTTTCATCTCTTTCTCCAAACGACGGGCCGACGCGCAAGTGGGCATCGCCAACCCTGAAACGATGGCACAAGGTTATGTAGGAAATGTGAATCTGCGGCCGACGCAAGGGTTGCACGGGTACAATTGGTCGTGCTGTGACACATGGCGCACGACTGCGGCGCAAATGCGAAAACGTTAAAACGAAAGAGGCTTTGCTGAGCCACTGTCGTCTGCTAGAGAACCACGCCACCGGGGAGATGCCATGAGCGGAGCTTTGATTCGCGAACAGATCTGCACGATGTGCCGTGACTTCTACAAGCTGGGCTGGGTCAGCGGGACCGGCGGTGGCATCGCGATTCGCGACGGCGAGACGATCTACATGGCGCCCAGCGGCGTCGAGAAAGAGAAGATCGAGCCGGCTGATATCTTCGAACTCGATGCGGAAGGCGGCGTGTGCTCGCGGCCCGACGGCAAGTTCAAGCTCACCGCTTGCGCCCCGTTGTTCATGGCCGCGTTCAAGCAGCGAAACGCGGGCGCTGTCATCCACAGCCACAGCCTCGACGTCGTCCTCGCAACGACTCTTGTGCCGCCAGGCGAGCCGCTGATTCTCACACGACTCGAGATGATGAAGGGGCTCTCCGGGGTCGGCTACTTCGACAGCCACCAGCTGCCCGTCATCGACAACACGGCGCTCGAACACGAGCTCGAAGACCGGCTCAGCCGCGCGATCGACGCGTTTGCCGATGCGACCGCGGTGCTCGTGCGCAACCATGGCGTCTACATCTGGGGCCGGGACGCCAGTCACGCGAAAACACAGGCTGAGTGCCTTGATTACCTCTGCCGCGCCAAGGTGCGCATGCACGCCGCCGGCATCGACCACACCGCCTTCGACCGCAGCGAGCCCGACGCACCGCCGGTCGCAACCCCCTGAAAGGAGCCGCCCATGCGCGCCTATTACCTGCACGATGACGCCGAAATCGGCGCCAAAACGTTGACCGAAGAGGGCATCTTGTACTGGCAGTTGTCTTCCGAAGAAGCCGAGTACGCCGCGGACCTGGCCGCCATCCGCGACGACCGCGGGTATGTGCAGATGGACCAGATCTACCTGGGTCCGGAGACGCCGAACCTCGACGCGCTCTGCAACAAGTTCTTCGTCGAGCACAGCCACGCAGACGAGGAGATCCGATTCGTCGTCGGCGGCAGCGGCATCTTCGACCTGAGGGACAAGGACGACCGCTGGATGCGGGTGCACGTGGAGGCGGGCGATCTCGTCATCGTCCCGGCTGGCAAACATCACCGTTTCACGCTCGACGACGCGCAGACCATCACCTGCAAGAGGCTGTTCAAAGATACGTCGGGCTGGCAGGCGATCGCCCGTGTCTGACGGCGAATCGTGACGACGCGCTATTCGGGCATCGACGTGTACATCGGGCTGATGTCGACCGGGAGGTTGCCGAGCTCGTTGAGCTTGTCGTGCACCTCGCCGGGCAGAATGCCGTACTGAATGATCAGACGGCCGGCGCCGGCATAGTCGCCGCGGGCGATGATCTGCAGGACCTCGGCGACGAGCTTGCGCACCGCGGGCTGCAGCGCGGGCGGGTTGACCTCGAACGTGCGCTTGGTCGGGTTGTAGCGGAACACCCACTCCTTCGCGAGGTAGTTGTAGATGACCGCCTTGGCGATGGTCTGCGGCGATGAACGCGCCAGGCGCGAGGCGTCAAAGAAGCTGGCCAGGAACGTCGCTGCCATGGCCGCATCGCTGTTCTTGGGGAAGACGCCCTTGTTGCGCAGGAACGCGTAGTTGAGCAACGCGATGGCCTCGCCCTTGACCAGCTCCATCAGCGTGTAGCGAGCTCGCAGGAGCTTGCGTGCGGTCGTCTTGCTGCCGTCGGGCTGCTCGATATTCATCGCCTGGACGCCGTGGGCGAACTGCCACGCGAGCAAGATGTCGAAGTACGCCTGGAAGGTGACCTGGTTGAACAGCTTCGTGCCGAAGACGCGGCGCGCGACAGGCTTTGCGAGCGCGTCGAATTTCGCCTTCACGACGTTCTTGAGGATGACGTTCTTGGTGCCGCGCGCGCTGCGGACGGACTGGTCGTTGGGCAGGACAAAGGCGCGAATCTGGTAGCCGGAGCGGGCGTCGCCGGCGGTGTAGAGGACGTTGCCGACCGTGATTCGAGACGGCTTGAGCATCTCGAAACGCGGACGAAGGTCCGGCGGGATGGGCAGGTTCTCGATGAGCGCCTGGTGGTGCTTCATGAGGTGGACGAACCGCTTGGATTCGCGTTCGTCGCGCAGGTACACGATGGCTTCAAACGACGTCTTGAGGCCGAGCAGACGGTCTTCGTAGAACTCGTACGGTCCGATGGCCAGGTCGAGCGGGCAGTCGCCGGTCTCGAGCCACAGGATCTCGCTCGTCAGGTAGGAATCGTCCTGGAACGAGCGGGCGCGCGCCTTGAGGAAATCGGCGAGCCCCTGGCATCGGCAGTTCTTGGCGACGGGCGCGGCCCCTTCGGCAGCCGGCTTCTTTTCGACGCAACGATGAGCTGCAGCGGCGGCTGTGAGCGCCTTGGACGCCTTCTTGAGATCGGTGGAGAACGCCTTGCTGTAGGGCACCGTCGTCAGGCCTTTGCGGGTGCGTCGAATCACCGTGTACGGGTTGTAGACCTTCGGACGCACCGCCGGCTTCTTGGCCAGCCACTGGTCGATCTCGCGCTTGGAGACGTCGCGCGGGTAGAAGTTGGCGCCGGCGGGTCGGGTGCGGGTGCCGAGAAACCGCGCGTCATCGTGGTGGCGGTCCCAGGGGCCGTAATGAATACCGAGCAGCCGCAGGAAGTCGGCCGCGGTCGCGTTCTTCTCGAAGCGGGCCATCTTCTGCAGCTCGGCGCGCATCTGCAGGCCGTTGGATGACATCTGCTGCCAGTAGACACGGTCGATCGCGTCCGCCGCGACGCGGATGTGCGGCAGCATCTTCTTGATATCGTGCGGAATGCGGTGCTTGGGCACGCCGAGCGAGACCTTGGGATACAGCGAGAGGCGGGCTTTGACCTGCGCGGGTGACACGGAGCGCTGAAGAAGCAGCTTTTTGCCGGAAACGCGACGCTCGCCCGCCTGCACAGGCAGCGCGAACGCCACGATGAGGGCGGCGCCGGTCAAGGTTAGAACAGAGCGACGGGCGCTCCTCAAATCGAGCCAGCGCATCGGCAGGCCTCCAGCGAACGGGGTCGTTTTCTCGTACGCGCGATCATACAGTCCGCCGTCCAAAGTGACCATGGGTGGCGAAATGGCGAGACGCAGCGACGGCCCAAGCAGCGAACAAGTCGCGATCGTAATGGTCGGTCTGCCGGCGCGCGGCAAGACGTTCCTGGCCAGCAAATTGGTCCGCTACCTGCGATGGCGCGGCTACGAGATCGAGACGTTCAACGTCGGCGACTACCGACGCGAACACCTCGGCGCGCGGCAACCGGCCGACTTCTTCGACAGCAGCAACACAGAGGCTGTCCGCCGTCGCGACGCCGTGGCACAGGTCGCACTCGGCGACATGCTCGCGTGGTTCAAGACCGGGGGCGAAGTCGGCATCTACGACGCCACGAACACGACACGAGACCGGCGCAAACTGGTCGCTGATCAATGCCGAAGCGCGGGACTGAACACGCTGTTCATGGAGTCGATCTGCAACGACGAGCAGCAGATCCTCGACAATATCCGCGCCACGAAGCTGCAGTTGCCCGACTACGACGGCGTCGACGACGAGATCGCCATCGCCGATTTTCGGGCGCGCATCCGCAAGTACGAAGAGGCGTACGAGACCGTCGGCGACGACGAAGGCAGCTACATCAAGTACGTCGATGTCGGCAAACAGATCCTGGTCAACGACATCTCAGGCGTGCTTCCGGGGCGGCTCGTGTCGGTGCTGCTCAACTCGCACCTCGGCCAGCGGCCCATCTACTTGTCTCGGCACGGAGAATCGACGTTCAACATCGAACAGCGCATCGGCGGCGACCCTCCCCTGACCGACCGCGGCGAATCCTACGCGACCAACCTGGCCGAACACCTTGTCGACACCTTCGACGAACAACCGGTCGTCTTGACCAGCACGCTCGTGCGCACCAGGCAAACGGCGTCCAAGCTCCCATGGCCGCACCACATGTGGCACCTGCTCGACGAAATCGACGCCGGCATCTGCGACGGGATGACGTACGCCGAGATCGCGGTCGACTTCGAACACGAATTCAAAGCGCGCAAGGCCGACAAGTTCTGGTATCGATACCCGCGCGGCGAGTCCTATGCCGACGTCATCGCGCGATTGGAGCCGGTGATTTTCGAGCTCGAGCGCTTGCGAAAACCCGTGGTGGTCATCGCGCACCAGGCCGTGCTGCGGGCCGTTTACGCGTATTTCAAAGACATGCAACCGAGCGAATGCCCGCACGTCCAAATGCCACTGCATACGGTGATCAAGCTGACGCCGGGCGAATATGGCTTCGAGGAAGACCGGATGGCACTGTAGAGTCCGCGCGCCGACGACCCGCGGCGCCGCCAAGACTCTTGGCCATCAACCTTTGCTCTGCTCCGAAATGGGCGGCGCGGCTCCAAAGGGGGGCGAATGAACGGCAAACCCGGCCGAAATGATCCGTGTTGGTGCGGTTCGGGCAAGAAGTACAAGAAGTGCCACCTGCGCAGCGACGAATCCGGCGACACCGGCATGCAGGTGCCGTCCGCCAAGCTGCACCGACCATCGCGCAGCCACCTCGTGCTCACGCCCGCCGAACAAGACGCGATGCGGGCTGCCGGTGCGTTCAACGCCGAGCTGATGGACTTCATCCGACCGCATGTCACCGTCGGCGCGATTCCGGTCGAGCTCGACAAGATGATCCACGACTACACCGTCGACAACGGGCACGTCCCTGCCTGCCTCGGTTATCGCGGGTTTCCCAAGAGCTGCTGCATCAGCGTCAACGAGGTGGTCTGCCACGGGATCCCCGACCTGAAACCGCTCAAAGACGGCGACATCGTCAACCTCGACCTGACCTCGATCATCGATGGATGGCACGGCGACCAGTCCGAGACATTCCTGGTCGGTGACGTCAGCGAACCCGCGCGAGCGCTCGCCCAGAACGCGTTCGAATGCCTCAACATCGGGATCGCTTCGGTCGGTCCAGGCACCCGAGTCGTCGAAATCGGACGGGCCATCAGCAAGCACGCGCACGCGTCTGGATTCAGCGTCGTCCGCGACTACCAGGGCCACGGAATCGGACGCGTCTTCCACCAAGAACCCGGAATTCCACACTTTCCCGACTTCCAAGCCGGGCAATTCGTGCTGGAACCCGGCATGTGCTTCACGATCGAGCCGATGATCAACGCTGGCGTGTACCGGACTGTTCTCGATCGCGCCGACAAATGGACCGTGCGTACCCAGGACGGGCGCCTCTCCGCCCAGTTTGAGCACACGATCCTGATGACGGATGACGGGCCCGAAGTGCTGACGCGAACCAAGAACGGTCCCAAGCCCGGCGACTCGCTGTAGCGAACATGGGCGCCTCCTGGCACCAGCTGCGTCTTTCACACGCCGTTGACATCCATTTCGTGGCCATTTCGCCGCGCCGGCACGCTGTCTTCACCCCCGCAAGCCACTTTGCTCATGGCCCAAAGGCGCCACGGGGAAACCCGGCGTCGGACCAGGAGACTCACGATGCTTGTGACGCACCACGACAGCCTGTTTGCAACCCGCGCCCTACGACCGCGCCGCCGCGAATACGCCCGCAGCGCGTTCCGCTTCGCCACGATGTTCGCGTCCACCGGTCTTTACGGTGCGTGGCTCGGCCTGGTTTCGGCGTGGCGCGGCGTGGATCCGACTCGCAGCGCGCGTCTGACGCAGCACTGGTCGCGACGTCTGCTCCGCGGCCTCGGCATCCGCGTACAGGTCTTCGGAACGCGCGACGACAGCGCCGCCATCCTGGTCGCCAACCACCGTTCGTATATCGACATCCCACTGGTCGCCGCCACGCGTCCCGTCGCTTTCCTGGCCAAATCGGAGATCTCCCGCTGGCCGGTCATCGGAACATGCGCCCGCGTTGCCGGCACTGTGTTCGTCCGACGCGGCGACACGGACAGTCAGCGCGAGGCGCGTGAGACCCTGCAGCAACGCGCAAGTCGCGGCGAAGCAGTCGCGCTCTTTCCCGAAGGCACGACGTTCGCTGGACCCGGCCACTTGCCGCTGCGACGCGGCATCTTCCACAGCGCTGTTAGCGCGGAAGTGGCCGTCGCGCCGGTCGCGCTCGTCTACCAGCATCGCGACCTGGCGTACGTCGACGACCACAGCTTCGTGCCGCATTTCCTCGACGTGATGCGCCGCCGCCGCCAGCGAGCGTTCGTCAGCTTCGGGCCAGCCATGCGCGGCGATTGCCCCTACGAGCTGCATGAACGCGTCACCGCCTGGATGACCCGCGAAACGGCACGCCTCGAGCGTCTCGCAACCGCCGAAGCGGCGTGACCGACCGATTCCTCAACCTGCAACCCGTGGAGCAGACAATGAAGAACCCCAACCAGACCAATGCCACCCCAACAACCAACAACGCCACCGAGCCGAAGAACAAGACGACGAAGAAGCACACCTACCGGATCGACTACTTGCATCGACCCGGGCTTCTTCTTGATGACGCCCAGCTGAGTCGGCTGGTCGTGGACCTCCGCGGCGTGGCCGCTGATTGCTTCAACCCTTTGCCCGACTACCAATGCATCAGCGGTCGCCGCGAGGTCCTGTCACGCAACGCCATCGCCATCGCTCGCCGCCCGGACGGGCGTGCGGCGGGGTTCTGTTCCGCGCTGCTTATCGACGTCGAGGGCGTCGGCGAGGTGCTGCACCTGGGGCTTACCTGCGTCTCCCTGGACGACCGCGGCGCCGGTCTCACGCATCTGCTGACGACCAAGCTGTTGACCCAATACCTGCTGCGGCGCCCGTTCGAGCGCGTCTGGTTCTCCAACGTTGCGTGCGTGCTCAGCAGCCTTGGCAACGTCGCGCTGCATTTCGACGACGTCTTTCCGTCCCCCTTCTATCGCGGCGTGCCGAGCGCCAAGCACGCGGCGATCGCCGCCACCATCGACCGCAAACACAGGGCTGACATCTACATCGACGCCGACGCGCAGCTCGACAACGCCACCTTCGTTTTTCGGGGCAGCAACGTCCCCGGCAACGTCTTTCACAAGGAGCGCGAGGACGGCCGCTACCACCACCGCGAAGACGCCCTCAACGCGTTCTACGGCGGCATCATGCGGTGGGAAGCTGGCGACGAGGTGCTGCAGATCGGCCATATCAGCCTGCGTCGACTGCTCAAACACGGCCTGCGCACGGCGGTTATTCCTCGCAAGCCACGCCGGCGCCTGGTTGCCTTCAAGAAAGCGGCCCGCGCGGCGTGATCAGCGAACGCAGCGAACGTAGTGCGGCTTGTTGTGGGCGGCGTAACCCTGGCCACAATCGACACTGGCGTCGTTGAAGTCGATGCCCCACGCGTAGCCCTTGAGCGAGTACTTGGTGGCCGTCCAAAACGGCTTGGGCGGCGTGTCGGGAAAGGCCTTCGTGTCGATGCTGGGCGCCGAGGTCTTCACGTCGACGATCGTGCACAGCTCGTCGCGATGGGGAAGCCGCCAGTCCTTGGCGCCGCCGAGCTCGAGCAGGTCGCAATAGTCCTTGGCCTCTTGCCACGTGTACTGCTTGTTCGGGTTGACGTCCCGTTGCCACCACAAGCCGTCTTTCGCTTTGACGACACCGGGCGTGGACTTGTAGTCGAATCGGCCGCCGGAAGAGCCGCCAGACGAGCTTCCGCCGCTACTCGCCCCGCCACCACCGGCGAATTTCACGTCGTCTTCGTCGCCATCATCGGAACTGCAACCGACAGACGTGAATGCCAGGGCCACGGACGCCAACACGACCAGGGCGCGGGAGCCGACGGAGAGCTTCATGGGGACCTCGGCGTGAATTACCTGCTGCGAGACTAAACGATCCGCCAACCTCGACTCAAACGGAGCCCGGCTTTGTCGTGCGGCTCGCGGCGATGCGGCGGCTCGTGGACCCGTTGCGCGTTGGTCCGCGGGCCGGTCCAATAGCGCCAGCGCCCATTCGCCGCCCTGCGGACATCACGGTCCCAGCTTCTCCCGGCGCTTTTCCGCCATCCGAGCTCGGCTCGCAAGAGATCAGCGAGACCATCGACGTGACGTTCGCGGTCGATCCGAAAAAGACGAGCCAAGCGGCGCCGCACCTGTTCAAGGGCAACGTCTACACCGACATCAAGGTGGCCGGGCTGCCATTCGGCAACGTCACCTGGGATGTAACCGGCGTAAAAAAATAGCGATCACTCCCAGCCTCGCGCACGCCCAGCGATTTTGGCGGCTACGTCGGGGTGATGGCGCGCGATTTCGGCCCACATCGCGTCGTCGAGCCGGTAGCAATCGCAGAACGTCACTGCGCGCACGGTCGCGGTCCGCACTTCGCCGAGCACGAGCCCAACTTCACCAAAGAACTCACCGTCTTCCATGTAGCGGATGTGACGCCCGTCGGTCGCTTGAATCTCGACGCGACCACGGCTGATGAAATACATCGCGTTGGCGACCTCGCCGGACTTGATGATGTAGTCGCCGGGCATATGGACGACCGGCTCGAGGTCGGCGGCCACTTCGCGGATGAAGTGCAAGCTCGCGTCGCGGAAGATCGGCACCCGTTCGATGACGTCGCGTTTGAGGTGCAAGACCACTTCGGTTCGCAACGAGGCGGGAAGCGCATCGAGCACGGTCTGCTCTTCGTAGCCCAACCGCTGCTCCCATACGTAGTCGAAATACTCGCGGATCCGGTGCTGCAGATCGTTGGGCAAGCTCCGATACCGCGCGAACGCCGAGACCCGCCCCATCATCTCGGCGTAGCGGGCGCGGGCCGGGTTCAAGTTCGCGACGATATTGGCGATATTACCGATGAGATAGGCGTAGATGCCGACGCCGAGGATCATGACGGCGATGGCGTACCAGGTCTGTGCGCCTGTGCGTGGAACGATGTCTCCGTAGCCGACCGTCGTGAGCGTCGTGACGCACCAATAGAGGGCGTGAACATAAGCGAGGGGATCGCCAGCATCTTCGCGAAGCGCGATCCACCCGCAGGTGAGCCAATGCGCGGAGATCGACAGCCCGTAGGCGAAGATCACCAAGCGCAGCGCGTGGTTGAAGCGGATCTCGCGGCGCTGCCAGCGGCCAAGGTCCTGGGCGACGCGGCCGAATTTCAGGATCCGCAGCAGTCGGATCGCCGGTATATCGAGCAGGGAAGCCAACGGGATCGCGGCCGCAATATCGACGATGAGCCACGGCAGGTGAATCGCCGGCCCACCGATCGCCTTGTGACGCTCGAGGCGAAGGCGCACATGGCGAACGACGTCGGCGGCAAAAACGACTGTCGCGACCGCCTCCAACCACGGCAGATAGACGACCTCGCGGACGATCGAGAGCGGCGTGACGACAGCCTCGGCCGTGGCGACAACCCCGACGACGACGGACCAGGCGGTGGCGAGGTTGGGCCGCACGGGGGCTCCGATTCCGTTGGAAGCGACGAGCAAACACCGCTGATTGGTGGCTCTTTGACGGGTTGGGTGCGGGTAGCACACCCGATTTCCAGGCTCCTGTCGACGCATCGGTCGTTGGTGTTGCCCCTCGCGGCGCTTTCGGTAGGCTCGCGGCCCTTGCTATCGCCATCCTCACCGGCTGGAGCCGCCATGACCGAAATCACGCCCGTTCTCGATCCGTTTGCCCTGGCCACCGAGCTGTCCAACAAGCTCCTCATCGACGGCGCGCTCGTGCCGGCCAGGAGCGGCGCCACGTTCGACGTCATCAACCCGGCGACCGGCAAGGTCATCGCGCAGGCAGCCGAAGGTGACGCCGCCGATGTCGATGCGGCCGTCGAGTCCTGCAAGGCGGCGCAGAAGAGCTGGGCGCGCATGAAGGCCCGCGATCGCGGCAAGCTCATCATCGAGTGTGGTCGGCGATTGCAGGCGCACGTGGAAGAGCTCGGCCGTCTCACCGCGCTCGAGACAGGCAAGGCGCTCCGCACCGAGTCACGGGTGGAGGCATCGGTCCTTGCCGACGCATTTATCTACTACGGTGGCCTCGCTTCCGAGCTGACCGGGGAGACGATCCCGTTCTCGCCCGAAATGCTCACGGTAACGGTGCGCGAACCGATCGGCATTGTCGGCGCGATCATCCCCTGGAACGCCCCCCTGTTGCTCATGGCACTTAAGATCGCGCCCGCCCTGGTCGCCGGTAACGCGATCATCGTCAAGAGCGCGGAAGAAGCCCCCCTGGGTGTGCTCCGCGTCGCGCAAGTCATGCACGAGGTCCTGCCCCCAGGCGTCTTCAACCTCCTGTCCGGTGACGGCCCCGGATGCGGCGCACCGCTCGCCAGTCACCCCGCGATCGGCAAGATTACGTTCACGGGATCCGTCGAGACAGGACGTATCGTTTACCGTGCAGCCGCCGAAAAGCTCGTCCCCGCCACACTCGAGCTTGGTGGCAAGAGCCCGATGATCGTGATGGGCGACGCCGATCTGGATCGCGCGGTCGCCGGGGCGATCTCGGGCATGCGGTTCACCCGACAAGGCCAGTCCTGCACAGCCGCGAGCCGGATGTTCGTGCACGAAAGCCTTCACGACGTCTTCGTCGAGCGCCTTTGCGCGGCCGTCAACGCCATGAAGATGGGCGACCCGCTCGACGAAGCAACCGACATCGGCACCATCATCAGCCCGCGGCAGTTCGAGACCGTGCAGCGCTACATCCAGCTCGGCAAGGAGGTCAACGGCGCCGTCGCCAACGAGTGCTCCGAGCTACCGACTGACCCTGCGCTTGCCGACGGCCTGTTCGTCAAACCGGTCATCTTCACCGACATGCCCGACGAAGCGCGACCAGCCCGCGAAGAGATCTTCGGCCCGGTCACCTGCGTCTTCCGGTTCAAGGAATACGAAGAGGTCATCGCCCGCGCGAACGACAGCGAGTTTGGATTGGGCGCGACGATTTGGACGCGCGACCTGCGCACCGCCATGGATGCTGTCCATCGCCTCGAGGCCGGCTTCGTGCAGGTCAACCAGAACCTCGTCGTGCAACCCACGCTCAGCTACGGCGGCGTCAAAGCGTCCGGAATCGGCAAGGAAGCGTCGCTCGCTGCGATGCTCGACCACTTCACCCACAAGAAGACCATCATCATCAACATGACCTGAGCGACCGAGAATCGATAGGATGCTCGCTGTCATTCTCTGGCCGCCTCTCCGGACACCGCCACCCCTGACCTCACAATCCCGACGCGGCTGCGCGATCGACTCGCCGCCATCGACGCCCGTCCCCCTGGTCCCCGCCGTGCAACTCAGTCCCGCCTTCGACTCACAGGTGCGCGAACGCGCCGGCTACCCCGGTCTCGACGTCCGGCGTGGTGCCGCCGGCCTGTCTGCTCTCGTGATTGCCATTTTGCTCGCGGGACCGTCGGCCGGGTGTGGCGGTGACGATGCAGATTCGAACTCCGGCTCGATCCTCGACTCCAGCGCCCAGGACGCGACGGCTGACGCATCGATAGCCGATTCTGAAGGCCACGATACGGCCGCGAACGCGGACTCCACGACATCGACAGACTCGGGTTCACCAACGGATTCCGTCGCCGGAGACACCCAAACTGCCACGGACGCCGCGGGGCAATCCGACGTCAGTTCCACCCAAACAGACGGGCTTGGCGGCGATGGGTCCGCCGATTCGGGCGTCACCGCGGACTCGGGAGGCGGTGTTGACGCGGCAGGCCCGGCTACCTGCACCGGCGCGCAGTGGGCGGGCTGCGACGACGGTAATCCGTGCACGACCGACCTCTGTCACCACGCGTGGGGCTGCCAGAGCTTCGCGAAGTCGGGCTGCGGTTCATGCACGAATTGGTCGGCGCGCCACGACTTCAGCCCGCAAGTCGACGAGCGGCTCCGCACCCTCCTGACCACATCATCTGGCGTCATCATCGGCGTCGGGACGGCAGGCGCTAACGAGAAGAGCGAACGAGCGATTCTCATCGGCAGAGAGGCCACCGGCGCGCTCAAGTGGACGCTCAACTACGGCCCCAAGTCCGGCGCGAGCCTTGTTGCCAGCGTGCGTCGCGGCGACGGTCGGATGTGGCTGGTCGGCAGCAAGCTCAACGGCGCCCAGCTCGACGGCTGGTTGGTGCGCATGAAGCAAGACGGCAAGGCGAGCTTCGAGTGGGCTGTGAGCAAGACCAACAACGACACAAAGCTGTTGGACGCGGTGCTCGGGGCCAACGACGGGCTGATCGCGGTGGGCTGGCGCAAACCGGCGCAGTCGGGATTCGAGGCCCTGGTGCTGTGGCGCGACTTCGAGGGCAAACCCATCGGCCAGCAGGAGCAGACGATGCCCGGCCAGGGAGCTCGTTTCGTAGCGGTGACGCGAGACGTCAAGACGAGCAACGTGCTCGCCGCCATCGAACGCGATCCAGGGAAGAACGGCAACGCGGCCGGAATCGTCGCGATAACCGGCCCCAAACCGATGACAGAGACCCCCTTCTCGGCGACCGGATGGACGCTGCAACCGACCGACATCGCGACGACAGACGACGGAGTTGTGGCGGTCGTGGGCGGCGCATGGAACGGCGCGGGCACGACCGGCAAAGGCCTGCTTCACATCGGAAAGCCCGGCGCCGGCGTTGTTCACCTGGTCGACTACGGCGCGCTTCCGATGTTCAACGCGGTCACGATGACAACGGCCGGCGATCCCGTCGTCGCGGCGCATCAGCAAGGTGGCAAGGGCCCGAGCACGGCGTCCCTGGCCCGACTCGACGGCAAGACCGGCAAGGTCGTGTGGAAGCGCATCTACGGGCAGCACCCTGGCACTCTTGGGTCGATCTGGCGCCTGGCGTCTGGAGGGTTCGTCGCCGCCGGCTCGATCGGTGCCAGCGGCGGGGGTCAGACGTGGATGGTCCGTGTCGGCGCAGACGGCAAGCTCACATGTCCGCCCTGACCGCGACCGCCTCGGCCGCTACCAGCGCTTGAATCTGCTCGTTGGAGTAGCCGAGCACCTCACCAAGCACGGCCTCTGTGTGTTCGCCGACCAGCGGCGGCGGCAGCTCGTATTTCGGTGGCGCATCGGTCAGCCGCGTAGGTGAGCCCACGACCCGCACATCCCCAGCGACCGGATGGCTCAGAGGCACGATCATCTCGCGGGCGTGCAGGTGGTCGAGCTCGAGCGTTTCGTCGACATTGTAGATGGGGCCACACGGCACGCCGGCATCCCGCAGCAGGTCCATCCAGTCGTCGGTTGACCGGCCGGCGATCAGTTCGGACAGCAGCGCGAACAGCTCACCATGATTTCGGACGCGATCGGGGTTTGTGGCAAACCGCGCATCGTCGGCCCATTCCGGGTGGTCGACGGTAGTACAGAAGAGACGCCAGATCCGATCGTTGCCCACGGCGAGGTTCATGTAACCGTCCGTCGTCGCGAAGGTCTCATAGGGCACGATGGACGGATGACGGTTGCCCTTTCGAAACGGCACCGTGCCCGCCGCCAGGAAGCTCGTCGCATGGTACGTGAGCAGCGACGTCATCACGTCGAGCATGCCGATATCGACTGTGTCGCCCTGCCCCGTCTTTTCGCGGCGGTAAAGCGCCATCAAGATTCCCTGCGCGGCATACAGACCGGTCGCGAGGTCCGCCATCGAAATCCCGGCCTTGGTCGGTGGTCCATCGGCCGCGCCGGTCAGCGACTGAAGGCCGCTCATGCCCTGGATTGCGAGGTCGTATCCCGGTCGGTCGCGCCACGGACCGGTGTGGCCAAAGCCGCTCATCGAACAGTAGATGAGGCGCGGGTTGGACGCGCGCAGCTCCTCGGCACCGAGCCCGAGCTTGGCAGCCGTTCCCGGCCGAAAGTTCTCGACAACGACGTCGGCCTTTGCCGCGAGCTCCCGCGCGACTGCGCGTCCCTTTGGATGTTTGAGGTCGACGGCCACCGAGCGCTTGCCGCGGTTGATGCTCATGAAATAGGTGGACTCCCCGTTGACGAACGGAGGGCCGAACGCGCGGGTGTCGTCGCCCTTGCCGGGGCGTTCGAGTTTCCATACGTCGGCGCCGTGATCGGCGAGGATCTGCGTGCAGTAGGGGCCGGCCAGGATGCGCGTGAGATCGAGCACGCGAACGTCGTTGAGAGCTGTCATGGCCGGATGGTCAGCTAAAAGCTTGCCGATTGCCACGGCGGGCGCACGCTCGGTTGCGCCAGTTGTGCGGCTTTTAGGCGATTCGACTCGGCGACCGACCACACGCACCACGCTGAGGCTGAAATGAAGGGCGCGATGACCCGGATCCGCAAGGATCTCGTCCCCACTACGACCGTCGCTCTGAGCATCGCCCTGCTCGCCCTGCGCCTGACCGTCGGCTGGGGCATGTTCGAGGCCGGCAAAGGCAAGGTCTACAAGCTGATGGGCCAATGCGCCCAGGATCCGTTGCCCGACTGCGAAAAGGACGCGCGCGACGGATGCGGCAAGGATCAAGCCTGCCTGGGCAAAGTCGACGCGCAGTGCACCGCCGACCGAAAGGCCTCGTGCGAGGAACAGGGCCAGCGCGCGATCGAGTGGTTCGGCAGCCTGACGATCGCCGGCATCGACGACTTCAAACTTCCAGGCGGCGGGAAGCTCTTTTTCACGCTCGCCGCGACCACCGAGACCTTATTTGGCGTCTTGTTGATGATCGGTCTCTTCGCCCGCGTCGCGGCGCTTCCGCTCGTGTTCACGATGACGATCGCGGTGCTCACAGCGCACTGGGAATCGGTCGGGCTGAGTATGGGGTTTGTGAGCGAGGTCGCGTTTATCTACTGGGTGTGCCTGTGGGTAATCGCCGCCGGCGGGCCCGGGCGAATCAGCATCGACGCCAAGCTCGCGAAATAAAGAAGCTGAAATAGAGCGCCGAACAGCAATGCTTCTCGGTGCATGATCGGTATTTGGTTGGGGGCCTATGAGCGTCCCCACGCCCCGAAAAGTGTCATTGTCGGGGCGTTCCCCATCCGGGCGTGATTCATTACCCGGTCACGACCGCCATCAGGGGTCTGGGCAAGCGGACATGCCGAAGGCTGTCCTGGCGCGCAGTGGTGCTTGCACCACGGAGAAACGAAACAACGCCCCCGGGT
>Ga0114933_10000702_pt1 | contig 39586 bp, 33 predicted proteins | sample 4SBtaG_FD_89691 | JGI IMG/M metagenome (GOLD analysis project Ga0114933, IMG submission 89691) | Deep subsurface microbial communities from Kolumbo volcano to uncover new lineages of life (NeLLi) - 4SBTROV12_W25 metaG | ecosystem: Environmental > Aquatic > Marine > Volcanic | place: Kolumbo... | reverse complement strand
GTCAGGGATTGCAGTGGGGATGGCCACTAACATCCCGCCTCATAACCTGCGTGAAGTCGTCGCTGCTACGACAGCGTTGATCGATGATCCTGATCTCGGCCAAGAAGAGCTAGAGGGTATAGTCACCGGACCAGATTTCCCAACCGGTGGTTTCATCTGCGGCCGCGAGGGTATTCGCGACGCTTACCGTACTGGCCGTGGGCGCATAGTTATGCGTGCGCGTGCCAGTATTGAACAGATCGATGCCAACAGTGAGCGGATCGTTATCACCGAGATCCCGTTCATGGTCAACAAGTCTCGCCTGATCGAGCAGATTGCCCAGCTCGTCCGGGACAAGAAGCTTCCCGACATTCGTGATCTTCGCGATGAGTCCGACCGCGAAGGAATGCGTATTGTTGTTGAGCTTAAGCGTGATGCGGTTCCTGAGATTGTACTAAACCGTCTGTACCGTCACACGCAGATGCAGTCGACTTTTGGGACGATTCTTCTAGCCCTAGTGGACGGGGTTCCGAAGGTGATGTCTCTACGTGAGACCCTGCAGCATTTCATCAATCACCGGCTTGAGGTCATTGTACGCCGGAGTGAGTACGACCTTAGGCGAGCAGTCGAGCGAGAGCACATTCTGGAAGGTCTCAGAACGGCCGTCGACAACATCGATGAAGTGATCAAGATCATTCGCGGTTCGAAAGATGCGGAGACTGCATCCGCAAAACTGCAGGATTCGTTCGAACTCTCAGAGCGTCAAGCCAAGGCTATTTTGGACATGCGGCTTGCGCGACTTACGGGCTTAGAAATCGAAAAGCTCGAAGAGGAGCTTCGAGAGGTTCGCGAACTCTTAGCAGAGCTGCGTCGTATCCTAGAGTCCGAGGAGGTCCGCTTGGACATCCTCAAGGATGAATTGGCTGAGGTCGAAAAAAGGTACGGTGATGAAAGGCGATCTGAGATCACCCATGCCGTAGGGTCGTTCAATGTCGAGGACTTGATAGTCGAACAAGACATGGTCGTTACGGTGTCCCACCAGGGTTACGTGAAGCGGTTGCCGGTCGATACCTATCGGGCGCAGCGACGTGGTGGCAGAGGCTTGCGGGGGATGGATACGAAAGAAGAGGATTTCGTTGAGCATCTTTTTGTCGCATCCACGCATGACTATCTAATGATCTTCACACGCCGGGGGCAATGCTATTGGAAGAAGGTGTGGGAAATCCCCGAGGGCAGTAGAGTTTCACGCGGAAAGCCGATCGTGAACCTCTTGAACCTTGAGGCGGACGAGAAGATTGCCGCCGTAGTTCCGGTACGAGAGTTCAGTGAGGACAGCTACTTGATCTTCGGTACTCGCAAAGGAGTTGTGAAGAAAACTGCCTTATCCGCGTACGGAAATGTGCGAACCGTTGGCCTGAACGCGATCAACATAAACGAAGGTGACGAGCTGATTGAAGTCCGAGTGACTTCGGGAGAGGATGAGATTTTACTGGCTAGCCGGAACGGAATGGCGATCCGTTTCAATGAAGCTGATGCGCGACCGATGGGAAGGGCGACGGGAGGTGTCCGCGGGCTAAATCTCCGAGAAGGGGATGAGGTTGTCGGTATGGTGGTATCAAAGGGAGATTCTACAGTCCTAGTGGTGGCCGAGCACGGGCTTGGTAAGCGCACACCCATCAACGAGTATCGCTTGCAGAAGAGAGGTGGTTTTGGGGTAATCAACCTCAAGGTATCCGAAAAAACGGGCCAGGTAGTAGCTGTCAGGGCAGTCTCGGAGGATGAGCAGCTGATGTTTATTACGCGAAATGGAGTCGTAAATCGTCAGCGGGTAGAAGAGATCCGGGTGATAGGTCGTGCGACTCAGGGTGTTAAGCTCGTGAATCTCGACGAGGGCGACGTGGTTATGGATGTGGCGCGGGTGATCATGGACGAAGAAAACGATGACGAATTAGAGATCGACGAAGGGACCGCAGGAGATGAACTAGCCGGCCCAGATACGGAGCAGGAGGAAGCCGGCGGCTCTAACGAAGAAGAATCGTGAGTGATGTATTACAAGGCAGGGGTCTGGTTGGGTTGACCGAGATTGAGTCAGCGGCCAAAAGGCTCAATGGGATCATCGTACCTACTCCGCTAATTCCTGCCGACGTCCTGTCGGAGAAGGTCGGCGCCCAGGTCCGATTAAAATGTGAGAACCTGCAGAGAACCGGCTCATTCAAGATCCGTGGTGCGTACAACTTCGTCTCGCAGCTTTCTGATGATCAGGTCGCCAACGGAATCATCACATATTCATCTGGTAATCATGCGCAGGCGGTAGCCCTTGCGGGTAAGTTGCGCGACGTGCGTGTCGTGGTGGTCATGCCGACTGATGCTCCACAGGTGAAGCGTGATGGAGCAGAGCGGCTCGGTGCGGAAATAGTGTTCGAGGGCACGACCTCGGTCGAGCGGATGCAACGTGCTGAAATTATCGCGGAGGAGGAGGGCCTCATCATCGTCCCTCCATTTGATCACCGTCATATCATCGCTGGCCAGGGGACCGTTGGTCTCGAGATCGCTCGTGGCTGGGAGGACGTCGACATGGTACTCGCACCAATTGGTGGAGGTGGTCTTGCGAGCGGCGTTGCAGCGGCGGTGAAGCGAATTCTTCCTTCGGCCAGGGTGATTGGAGTAGAGCCCGAGGGCGCGGCATCAATGCGACGCGCTCTCGACAATGGATCGCCCATTTTGCTTCCCAACGTCGAGACCATTGCCGACGGACTCAAGCCGGTCATTGCGGGCCAGCTCACATTCGAACATGCAAACGACCTTATGGATGATGTGGTAACCGTCGATGACGAATCGATTCGTGATGCAGCGAGGATGCTAGTGCACAAGCACAAACTTGTTGTGGAGTTTAGTGGCGCCGCGACCACCGCAGCTCTCCTCTCCGGTCGAGTGAAGTGTGAGGGTGGAAGAGTTGCGGCGGTGATCTCGGGGGGGAACCTCGGAATGCTGGCGGAATGTGCTGAGTGCCCGGCTGCGCCCTTAGGGGCTACCTAGTTTTGAGTGTGCCCTTCTCAATAATCTGCCCATAGGCTCTCGTCTCTAAGACAATGCATCGGATCATCCTTTTTGATATAGACGGGACCCTGGTATCAGGAGGTCCCGCCAAGAGTTCTTTTGTAGATGCAATGCACGAGGTCTACGGTACTGCCGGTGATTTTGAGAATGTGAGCTTCGCTGGAAAGACCGATCCTCAGATAGTTCGTGAACTCCTCAAGAGCACCGGAACGCCCGAGAACGAAATTGAGGGTGGGCTTGAGGAGCTTTTTAATCGTTACTTGGGTTATCTGGAGACTCGGCTTCCAAGGAACCCTGTCAGGGTCTTGCCTGGTGTAAAAGAGCTTTTGAGTGCGCTTTCCAGACGTGATGATGTCGGGTTAGGCCTACTGACTGGAAACGTGGTTGGGGGCGCCAGGCTCAAGCTCGCCTCAGGAGACCTGTGGGAATGGTTTGATTTCGGGAGCTATGGTTCGGATCACATGAACCGGGATGAGCTCCCAGCAATCGCGGTAGCTAGAGCTCGTGACATTTGGGGTGAGACCGTTACAAGTGAGAAAGCGGTTGTGGTGGGAGACACGCCACGCGATGTACAGTGTGGGCAAGTGGGTGGGACAAAGACGATGGCCGTGGCAACTGGATCTTTTTCGCTAGAGGAACTTAGAGCCTGCAGGCCCGATTATTTGTTGGAAGATCTATCCTCGACATCGGCTGTCTTAGATCTTCTTCTCCAGTAGAGTATCCTGCCGGCAAGAGCAACCAATACAGGGTTCCTTGATCCTGCCATGAAGCAGGAACATCTTGTTGCGCGTAGTTCATTAGGCAGGCTCCAACTCGATAGGGTTGGAGATCACTTGACCGGCCCGACTGCCGAGTCTCTCAAAGGAGTAAAACGTGTCTAGAGGCGAAGACCGGCGGATTGCCCGCGAAACACAGTCCGATATGAAGCGTTTCTATTACATCTTCGGTGCCGTTGTTGTCATCGGTATTGGTGTGGTGGGATTCAATGTTGGAAATAGCGTGCTCAGCTCAGCTGTGACTGCGCCGGTCGAGCTTGATTTGGCTGATGATGAAGCTCTCGTCGAACTAGCGCAGGGCGTGACACTGGGGGACCCAGAAGCTCAAGTCACAGTGGTCGAGTTCGGAGACTACCAGTGCCCGGGTTGTGGGGCGTTTGCATTGTCGGTCAAGCCTCAACTCGAGGGGACCTTGGTGGCCTCGGGGGAAGTGAAGTTCGTCTACTACGACTTTCCGCTGATTTCGATTCACCCCAATGCATTTTTGGCGGCACGCGCTGCACGCTGCTCCGGGGAACAGGACAGTTACTGGGAATACCATGAGACGCTCTTTCGGAACCAATCCCGCTGGGCGGCCGCAACTATGCCGGCCAGTGCCTTCGAGGATTACGCCGAGGAGGTCGGACTGGATGGAGCGGCGTTTGAAGCATGTCTCAACAGTGAAAAATATGCTGACGTGGTTACAGCTAACATGGAGCTAGGTGCTCGCATGGGGGTCAATGGGACCCCCACGGTAATGGTCAATGCGAACGGTGAGCTACGCCGGTTGAACGCTAACGATTTCCAGAGCATCTCAGTGGCGATCAATCAAATGACGGAGTCGGAAGACGGCTCCAACTAATCACGTGCGCGACTGAAGAGGCTGGGTTTCTCTTAGCGGACATCAGAGACTCAGACTCGGTCCATCTGAGAGAGTGATGGAGGAGAGGATGTCTGGACGGTTCTGTGGGTTGTGCTCAGAGGTCATCACCTAACCTCGTTAGAGCTCGTTCTAGGCTCCATTCTCGGACGCAGTTCGGGGGCCAAACCCCCAGGGCGGCGTCGGAAAGGATCCTTTGACTTTCTTCCCAAGCTCGGTTGGCTGTCTCAAGGTCTATTAGTCCCATCTTTTTGGCATCCGCGAACTCGTTTTCATCTAGAAGCAGAATTTCTCCCTCTGGTGTCTGCCACACGTCTAGGAACAGATCTGTAGTGTGCCATATGGGGCCGTCAATTATCGGGGGCGTTAGAATGTTTGCGTACAGTCCCGTGAACGTCCGATCAGCTCTGTGAAAGAGCCCGATATCATGCCATACGTTTGGGAAGGTGAACCAAAGTGCGAGCGAACCTTGCTCAAGCATAATATTGCCATCGTGCCGCATCGTGACTTCAGATTCGATCGGCTGAGATAACGTCACGATTACATCGGTTTCTTCGTGAACGATCCTTTGGTCGTAGATACGGACACGGTCCGGAGGGCGCTTGTAGTGGATTGCAACCCGTGGGTTGGCATTCACCGGTCTGGTGCTCGCGCCCGAGACTCTTCAGATAGTTGTTTCTGGTCACCTGTCTGGACTGCCACGGGTTCTACGAACACGTCCATGACCCCACCGCACACAGCAGGACTCCATGTTGTGAAGTCTTCAGTCAGGTCGACACGAACTCGTTCAGCGAATCCGGTCTTAAGGACGCGATACGCTGATTCAATCACTTCAGCTTCTCCGCATCCGCCGCCTATTGTTCCTGTCAGGCCCTCTGTTGGATCAACTAACATTCGGGCTCCTACTTTTCTCGGTGTTGACCCTCGCGTACCGACAATCGTGGCTAGTGCACATGCTCGGCCTGCTTCTCGAGCTGTCTTGAGCGCTTCGGCCAGTGTTTTGTCGTCTTCGTAGGTCATGTGTCCCTTTCGTTGAAGTTTCCTTCGTGCCGCCCGCCCTTGTTGTCGCCCTGACTGAGATTCGGATCCCTGAAGAAGCGTTTTGTAACTCGTTCTAGATCCCTAAGTGAGGACCCACTGCCTCCGCGGTCCAGCATTACCAATTCTGCTGCAACGGATACTGCAATCTCCTCGGGGGTTTCAGCCCCAATATCGAGGCCGACCGGGGCATGGATACTCGCGAGAAGTTCTCGATCGATACCCTCCTCGAGAAGCTGAAGATAAGTTGCGCGTACCCTTCTGCGACTTCCGATCATTCCGATGTAGGCAGGACGTGGGTTTGTCCTCAGAGCACGTATCAGACATTCATAGTCGTACTTGTGCCCACGTGTGACGAGTATGAGGAAGGACCGTTCGTGGAGTGTTACTTCTGCAAATGGGTCCGCGAAGTCGGCGCGCACCAGACGTTTGGCATCTGGGAACCGCTCACGAGTAGCGAAATCTGGTCGGTCGTCGAGGACGGTGACTTGGTAGCCGAGCAAGGCTCCTATGTGTGCCATAGGCTGCGCCACGTGCCCGGCACCGACCACTACGAGTTCACGGATAGGGCGACGGATTTCGACATAAAATTCGAATTTCTCGTTGTTCACTTCGAGTGTTCTTATTCCGTCCTTCGCACGTGTGTCATCGATTGCCACCATGAGCTCTGCGAACCCCGCTTCATTCAGTTGGGTCGGCCCGAGAGCTCCCCGTCGTGACAGCGCATCCCCAGGGTTACATACGAGAGCGATACGTCCACCGATCAAGTTGTGGTCCGATACGCCGACGAGGGTACCGGATGCAGCGCTACCACCATTAGCTGCAGCAGCAAGCATTAATTGTGAGACCTCGAAAGGGCCCAAGGTATCCGGCGAAGCTGCGTCCGAGGTGCTCAAGGGTATTTTTCCACCTTAGTCTGAGGTGGCTGGTCTTTGTATGGTGTCCGGCCCGCTTGCACCGCCTCATAGGCAGAGGGCGTGTCTACGTCGGTGGCAACTCGAGGGTCACGGAACACCTCGATTGCGGCATGTTCTAGGTGGCGATGCACGACTGTTCGGGCTCCTCCCTGCAGAGTAGGATCACGCAACTCAGAGAAGAGTTCACGCGAGAAGATAGCGGGGTGTCCTCTTTTCTCATGCCTCACATCCTCGATGAAATACTCGTGGACCGGAAGAGTTAGCGGTGCGAGAGTCCTCCTGGCGAGGTCGCAGAGTCGTCGGACCATCTCTCCACGGACGAGCGGGAAGTCGACAGGAAGCCAGGCGATAGCGTCTGCGGAATCATCCAAATGCCCAATTGCGACACGCATAGAGGTTATGGGCCCCTCACCAGGATCTGGATTCGTCAAAACGCGGGCGTCGGTATCGAGTGCAGCAGCCCTAATGGTCGTCGGAACTTCGGGGACAACCACGATGATATCGTCGCAGCCTCCGGACCGCAGAGCGTCTACCGCCCGCTGCACAAAGGTTCGCCCTTCGAGTTCCAATAATGCTTTGTCGCGGCCCATTCGTTGGGACGCTCCTGACGCGGGAACCACGCCCACGATCTTGAGATGATTGGTAATGACCATGGATGGTTCACTGGACCCGTGTTACGAGCCACTTGGAGGGAAGGCACTATAAAAAGTGAGGTCTTCTGAGGCGAGTCGGGTTAGCGCGGGAGCTGGCGTGAATCGAGGTCCGTGCTTCTCCGCTAACATTTCGAGTCTGTCCACGATCCCACGCGGATGTATCGTGTCGGCAAAGCGCAGCAGGCCTCCTCTAAAAGGAGGGAATCCGGTGCCCATGATCATAGCAAGATCGACTTCAGCTGCTGAAATCACGATTCCCTCCTCGAGGGTTCGAGCTGCCTCATTGATCATTGCAAGCACGAGCCGGCGTAGGATTTGGCCTTGTCCTTCCTCTCCGGAGATAGAGCTTGGCCGGTTGCTATCAGGTGCTGGAACGGACGGAAGCTCGACATAGATGGTATCGTCGATTTGTCGTTCTCGGCTTTCCTCGTAGAGGTAGAATCCCCTTCCTCCTTTTTTCCCTAGCCTCCCTGTATTCCCAAGGTCTACTAGGGCGGGAGCTGGTTTAAGGCGTTCGCCAAGAGCTTGATAGAGAGATGACCCTGCGTGGGTTGAGACATCGATCCCTACTTCGTCTAAGAGGCGAAGTGGTCCCATAGGCATGCCGAAGCGCTTGGCTGAGCCATCAATCATCTTGATTGAAGCACCGTCGGACAGTAAGAATCCGGCTTCGTTCATGTACGGTCCCAGAATTCGGTTAACTAGGAATCCGGGACCGTCACTGACTACGACTGGAACCTTGCCGAGCTTGAGAGCGAGCTGGTAGGTCGTGACGATCGCAGCGTCCGATGTTTCGGGAGCGCGGATCACCTCAACAAGGGGCATGCGATGTACTGGGTTGAAAAAGTGCATGCCACAAAACCGCTGTGGTTGCTTGAGTGCAGTTGCGATCTCTTTGACAGATAGAGATGAGGTGTTTGTTGCGATTACGCAGTCATCCGACAGGTATTCCTCTAGCTCGGAGAGCGCCGCTTTCTTTAGCTCTATTTTTTCGACGATAGCTTCGACGACGATGTCGGAACCTGAAAGACCGTGATAGGCGACGCCCCCCGAGATACGGTCCATCGCCTGGCGTGCTTCTGAATTGGTCATTCGGTGCCTAGTTACTTTTCCTCTTATCAGACTTCGAGCGTGTTGGAGTCCTCTTGTGACCGCTCCGTGTTCGATGTCTTTCATCCAGGTCACCACCCCTCGGGATGCTGCAAGTTGTGCAATCCCGCCCCCCATGACCCCAGCGCCGAGAACACCGATCTTCGAAATAGCCCTCGGCCCTGCTGCTGAATCTGTCGGTATGCCCGTGCCCTTCTTGGACATCTGACGCAGATGGAATACGTGTACAAGGTTTTTGCAGACCGGGCTTACCAGAAGGATGGCGGCGTTAGTTGCTTCAGCGGAGAGACCTTCCGCGACAGATTTCCCCACAGTCCTGGTCAAGACTTCTAAAATCGCTGTGGGCGCCGGGTATTGTCCTCCGAGACGCTTGGCGACCTTCTTTCTCGCCATTCTTAGAACAATGCTTCTTCCAAGAGGTGTAGCATCGAGGAGCTGTCCAAGGCCAGGACGTTTTCTGGCACGGGGCCCTCTCTTTTTACTGAGGATACTTTGTGCAAATTCCTGTACTGAAGTGTGGAAGATCGCTGCTGGAATTACCTCCGATGCCAATCCGATGGACTTTGCTTTTGGGGGTGAGACCTTTCTTCCTGAGAGCAGCATATCGAGTGCGGCCCTCAGCCCTATAAGGCGGGTAAGTCGCGTTGTCCCTCCCCAGGCTGGCAGAATTCCAAGCTGAACCTCTGGAAGGCTCATCGTGGTGCTATCGGAGCTGGATAGCACCCGATGATCACAAGCGAGTGATAGCTCCACCCCTCCTCCCACACAGGCTCCATGCACCGCAGCTATGGTGGGGACGGGTAGACTAGAAATGCCGGAGAAGATCTCCTGACCGAGTTCGATGGATTCCTTTGCAACCTCAGGATCTTCGGTGGTACCGATCAAGTTGATATCTGCACCAGCAATGAACGAGTCATCTTTGCCACGAATTACCACTGCTCGCACGCGTGCTTCTTGGCATGCGCGCAAGGCTTCATTAGTGGCTTCTGCAAGCCGCCGCATCACCGACTCGGTGAGCACATTAACAGAACGTTCTGGATCGTCGAATATGATCCAGCCGATCGAGTGCTCGTCGATCTCGAATGTGGGGCTAGGGCTCGTGGTCATGTGTAAAGCAGATAATCCGATGTCCAGAACGCGGACCCCGGAGGTTTTTGGGGGCGCTTGTCAATCTGGGAAGGATACCGTGCGGAGGCCTAAAGGAAAGCCGCCCGGACGCAGTGTGCGCCCGGGCGGTTCATATAGCTTGAAGTTTGCCGGATCCAAATCCGACTGGCAAGCTAGAGCTTGATGCGCTCCTGCGCGTTAGAGCGCGTGAGCGAAACGGTCAGAGGCTCCCCCCCTTCCACTGTGATTGGAACATTCCAGTAGAGTTCCGTATAGGCCTGCTCGTAGCGAGCGTAGATCCAGTACTGTCCTGGTTTCACCATTAGGCCACCCCGGGCTACGCCACTGGCATCCGTTGTGTCCATGACCCAGTCCAATCCAAGTACGCTCTGTTTCTCAGCGAAGACAGTTCCAACACCTGCAAATGCGTCGTCCGCCCAGTTGTCCTGCAAAACCCGCACTGAATCCGATGCACGGATTGTACCCTGCTGTAGTGCGTCGAATGCGGAAAACGTGCGTTCTTGCGCTCGCTCAGCAGCACCGAGCTGACTGTCCCAGTCGTTGAACTCGCGGAACAAGACGACGTAGTCACCGGACCCACGATTCAGCGTCTCAAGCACGCCACTTAGTTTCTGTAGAGTATCGCGAATCGTCGCCCAACGGCGAGTCGCAGCGTCCCACTCCGCCTGAGCTGCTTGGACTTCGGCACGTTGTTCGATGAGGTCCTGTGGTACCTCTGGTTCCGGTGTCCCAAACGCAGTCGTCATCGAATCAAAGACGACGTCACGGTCGAAAGGAATCAGCTGCACCTCGATATCTGAGAGGGCAAGCTGCATTGTGCCTTCGGCATCGGGATTCTGAACGTCGATCTCCATTGTTACTACAACCTCGGCCGGACCGCAGGCGGCTGCGGCGAGGATGAGGGCAAACGGGATGGACCTTCTCATGAAACTGTCTCCGTCGATCGTATAAAGATGAATCCGAAGCCTCGAAGCTAGTGACCGTAAAAAGGCCGATCAACCTTTCGACGGTGCTAAGAAAATCATGGCGATGATCCTCGAACCCTCAGTAACACTTTGTCCGCAATCAGTTCCGACTGAGGTTTGGCAGGATAAACCGGTACGGGTCCTGCGCGATTCCATCAACTTTCACCTCGTAGTGTAGGTTCGGTGCAGTCGCGGTCCCAGTGCTGCCGACCTTAGCGATAACTTGCCCTCGCGCGACGTTCTCACCAGCCTGAACGACCAGCTCCGAAGCATGGCTGTACAGCGTTGTGAACCCGAAACCGTGGTCGATCTCTATGGTGAGTCCGTATCCTACGAACCAACGTGATCGAGTCACGCGACCCTTCGCGGCAGCCACTATCGGAGTGCCAGCTGGCGCAGAAATATCGATGCCTAAATGAGGCATCGGCAAATGATGAATCGGATGCACTCGCGACTTAGAGAACCCACTGCTGATCCACCCCTCTGTTGGGAGAATTGATGGCGTAGACTCGAGTAGCTCTCTGTAGTTACGAACCGAGTCTGTAGCTTCGGTCAGGCTCTCGGAGAGCAGTTCGGCGCGCCTCTCCAGTTCACTGAGATCGTAGACAGCGGAGTATATCTGCATCGCGGTCTCAGAGTCCGTTTCCGAGAAAGGCAAGGATTCAGACATCCCCAGACCTGGCCCGCCCACACCAACCTTCATGACCTCAGGGCTGATGGTCTCTAGTCCAGCCAGATTGCGGAAGTGGGCATCGTCTTCAGCGACTCGGTCTAGTGTAGCTTCGAGATTCGCAATCTGTTCTTGGAGCTGAGCCAGTCCGGCTTCGAGTGTGCTATTTCGTGCCTCTGTGTCTGCTAACTGCGACTGATTGAGTAAGCCGACACCAACGACACTAGCACTCAGAAATACGACTATGGCCGAGGCCACACCTGCCGCCACGATCAGCTTCCTCAGGAGTGGAGAAAGCGAGTATTGTTTGGCTGGTTGGTCCAGTCCTCGCATAACGAGAAGGGTCCATTTGTCTCGAGCCACAGTTCTCCCTCACATTCCGTGAGCGCGTGATTCAGTCCTACGCTCAGCGGGGTAGATGTGGCCCCGAGACCGACAGACTCCGACGGAAAAGTTACTTATCATTGAAAAGCGTGGTCAAGCGAGCTGACACTGCATTGTTTGAAGGCGGCCGATGTTGGGATCACGTCGTCTTATCCATCCACTCTGGATGCACTCTCGGGAAGAGCGGGTCTCCTGTTGCCAATCTTTTACCGGTCATGTCCTCAGCTACTGCCTTTTCTAAGGTTGGAACGCCATCTAGTCCCAAGCGGAGCGCGAGTTCATGCATCTTCTCGGTTGCCACTGGCTGGAATAATGCGCAGAGCACGACCAAGACTCGCGCTAGCGTCGCGAGCGTTTCGTCAAGCTCGGTAGCAAGCTCAGGATCTTTTGCTTGTGCCCAGGGCTTACGCTCTTCGATGTATACATTAGCGGCTCGAGCTAAGTCCATCGCGGCAGCAAATGCGTCATGCACCTTCAGTCGCTCTATCGCTGAGCGTGCTGATTCGAGTGCGTGATCAACTTCAGGGTCAAGTCCGTTAGAAGCTGCGTCAGGCACGAGGCCAGCGCGATATTTGTTAATCATCGACGTGGAGCGGCTCACCAGGTTACCCAGCACGTTGGCGAGCTCATCATAACGTGCTAAGAACCGTTCCGGTGTATACGACGCGTCGGCACCCGTGGGCATCTCCCGCATGAGGTACCAACGAACCGCATCCGTGCCGAACGTATCTCTTAGCATGAGTGGGTCCACGACATTACCGAGCGATTTTGACATTTTCGTCTCTCCTACAACCCACCAGCCATGAGCGAGGATCTGTCGCGGTACCGGAAGCCCGACACCCATAAGCAGCGTCGGCCAATACACGGAATGTGTGGTAAGGATGTCTTTACCGACTAGGTGCATGTCTGCAGGCCACCACGAGAGTGCTACATCTTCAAAACCCTGTTCGCCGTCTGCCCTGCTGGGATCGATTGCACCTGAAGCAGTGAGGTAATTGATTAACGCGTCGACCCACACATATGCTACATGATCTCGGTCGAATGGCAGATCAATCCCCCAAGATAGGCGCGATTTTGGACGCGATATGGAGAGGTCGCCGAGCGGTTGTTTCAGAAAGCTGAGTATTTCGTTTTTTCGGATCTCTGGGACAATCCAGTCTGGGTTGTCTTGAATTTGTTTGACGAGTGCATCCTGCCACTCGCTCATTTTGAAGAAATAGTTTTTCTCTTCGACGTAGGTGACTTCTCGGCCGCAAATAGGACAGGTGCGATCTTCTCCAAGGTCTTTCTCAGTCCAGTAACGCTCGTCAGAGACGCAATACCAGCCTGAATACGTTCCTTCATAGATCTGATCGCGATCCCAGAGTCGTTGCAGGAATGCTGTAACGGTCGCTTTATGCTGGTCTTCTGTTGTCCGGATGAATCGGTCGTATGAGATGCCAAGCCTGTCCCACGCTTGTTTGAAGCGCTCCGCCATTACGTCACAGAGCTCAATCGGCTCGACACCTCGCTTCTCAGCTTCATCCTGAATCTTCTGTCCATGCTCGTCAGTGCCGGTAAGGAAGAGGACGTCCTTGCCATCCTGACGGTGAAAGCGAGCGAGTACGTCCGTCAGGATCGTGGTGTATGCATGGCCAATGTGCGGTTCCCCCGATGCGTAGTAGATCGGGGTAGTCAAGAACCGGCGCTCGATCGTGCCCAACCTCGAGTCCCCGCTCAGTCTTCGCGCCATGCGCCTATGGCCCCGTACTTGTCCCAGCGCTGTGCTTGCAGTTTGCTTATAGAGAGTTTTTCAAGCGCTGGTATAGTTCGCGCAAGAGCCTCTCCTAAAGCCTTAGCTGTCGTGTCCCAATCCTCGTGAGCGCCGCCGGTTGGTTCTGGCACGATTTCGTCGCAGATACCGATCTCATGCAGATCCTTTGCGGTCAGCTTCAGGGCGTTAGCTGCCTTCTCCTTGTGCTCTGCCGAACGCCAAAGGATTGCTGCACAGCCTTCTGGTGAAATGACTGAGTAGATTGCATGCTCGAGCATGAGAATTCGATCGGTTACACCGATTCCGAGCGCACCACCTGACATGCCTTCACCAATTACTATTGAGACTATTGGCACCTTCAAGCGAGACATCTCCCGGAGATTGAAGGCAATCGCTTCTCCGATTCCACGTTCTTCTGAACCGAGTCCTGGATAGGCTCCAGGGGTGTCAATGAAACTTATGACTGGACGGCCGAATTTTTCCGCCTGCTTTAGAAGCCGCAGCGCCTTTCGGTAGCCTTCGGGGTGGGGCATTCCAAAGTTTCGTCGCAGATTCTCTTTCATATCCCGGCCTTTTTGCTGGCCGATGATCATGACTGATCGGTCCTCGAGTCTAGCCCATCCGCCGACTATCGCTTCGTCATCTCTGTAACCTCGATCACCGTGTAGCTCTACCCAGTCGCTAAAGATCCTGCTGATATAGTCCAGGGTGTATGGACGTTGCGGGTGTCGCGCTACCTGCACCTGCTCCATAGGCGTCAGGTTGGCGTAGGTTCGTACCTTGAGCTCTTGGAGCTTGCCTCGCAGCACCTTCACTTCATTAGACACGTCAATGTCTCGCCTTTCGGCGAGGTCCAGGAGCTTATCGATCTGCGCCTGGATCTCAACGATGTCGCGCTCAAAATCTAAATGCACGGCTCTTCTCAGGGCTCCACGAATAAGGCCTCAGAACGTTCCTGAAGGCAGGTAAACTCGCGGGTTTTAGCAGTCCGACGCAAGCGAGTCATCGCTGCTTAAGCTAACCCGTGATCACTACGCCTTAAGCTGATTTGTTTCGTGTCGTTTAAGAACCTCCGAACCTTTGCGGGTTTTGTAGATAGGCGATTAGTCGGACTCACGTGGTGGTTCAGGTACGAAGAACCAGACGATCAGACCCATTATTAAGACGAACGCTGCACTGAGTACGGTATTCGATGCATAGCCAATGTCAGCGTAGAGTGGCCCTGCAACAGCTCCGCCAAGTGCGAAACCGACTTGGCCGAGGGCAACTGTTAGGCTCATCAGGGAACCTCGCCGCTCGTCTGATACTAGCGCGGTTAACAGGGCTGAAAATGGACTAATTCGCATTGCGACCAGGACCATCGTAAAGAAGAAAAACACATAAGCGGCAACGGGACCCGTTATAAACTGAGTCGTCAGGAACATGAGGATCGAGAGGCCGACGCACGACATCAGAATAATTCCCTTTCGACCGATCTTGTCGGAGAGTTTTCCTGCGTTTGGTCCCGTGAGGACGTTTGCTACGCCGCCTACCACGAACATCAGTGCGATTTGGCCGCCCGTGAGTCCAACCGAGCGCTCAAGCCAGGTGGGTAGGTAGATCACAAAGATCGAGACTCCGAGGAACATCATAAAGTAAGCGCCAGCAGCCCACGCGATGTCGGGACGCCGAAGCATGGCCATGTAATCAGCCGCTGCTTTGCTCACGGATAGCCGGTGTTTACTTCTTAGAACGTTAGGTTGCGGGACACGGAGAAAAAGCAGGATAACCGTAAGCCCCATGGTTATTGCGAATAGATAGAACGGCGAGCGGAATCCCCAGCGATCCGCCATCACAATACCCATGGGTATCCCAAAAATTTGACCGAATGCTGACCCACTCATCACCCACCCAGTGGCCCATCCACGGCGCTCGTAGGGGAAGTAGTCTCCTATGTATGAAACCGCTGCTCCGCTTAGCATGCCCCCCGCGCACCCCGCGAAAATCCGGACCGTTATGAATGAGTAGTATCCGGTCACAAAACCGTGCATGAAGAGTGCGGCCGCCATCGACGCACAGCCCAAGATCAGAATCTGCCGCCGCCCGACTTTGTCGGAGACCGGGCCAGCAAGGATCGCAAATATCCCGACCATGATTGAATACACTGAGACGAGTGTGCCCAACAGCGCATCTGGGATAGCTAGCTCGTCACCGATACGCGGGAGGATCGGTGACAGGATCATCGTCTGGCTAGCTGAAGAAAATACCAATAGCCAGAGTGTGAAGACGATAATGTATGGCTCGAGACGGTTTGTCTCTCCGGAGCGCCTCAACCGCTCTTTCGCTCCATATAGCCAGGGTAGCGTTGGACGGTCGGCATCATCACAAGATTGAAGATATCTACATGGGGTGGAGCGTTGGCTACGTATATCACCGCATCCGCGACGTCGTCAGCTTTCAGTGGGACTGTATCCGAGTACACTGACGTGGCGCGGTCTGAGTCTCCATCGAACCGAACTTCGCTGAACTCCGTTTCGGCCAAGCCGGGATCAACGCTAGAAACACGGATGCTGGTTCCGAGTAGGTCGATATTCATAGCTTCGCTTAGTGCCCGAACAGCAAACTTCGTGGCGTTGTAGACGGCGCCTTTCGGATATACCCAACGGCCAGCGATTGATCCAATGTTGATCACGTGCCCATGGTCACGTTCGATCATATGCGGCAGGATCGCTCGGGTAACGTAAAGTAGCCCTTTGACATTGGTATCGATCATCTCATCCCAATGGTCGAGGTCTCCATCTTGGAGCGTGTCTAGTCCTTTAGCTTTTCCTGCGTTGTTGACCAGCACGTCAGGGATGAGTCCTTCTTCTACGAGTGTGTCGACGTAGGCTCCTACAGCGTCGCGATCGGTGACGTCCAGCTTCGCCGTGTGCACATCTACTCCGTAGTCTTCCGTCAGGGATGAGGCGAGCGTGTCAATCCTATCGAGCCGGCGAGCCGATAGTAGTAGGTTCGAACCCTGCCTTGCGAAGTATCGTGAGCAGGATTCACCTATTCCTGCTGACGCACCTGTGATAAGGACGCGTTTCCCAGCGAGTCTGTTCATGCCGATGTGGTGTCGGGGTTCAAGAGTCGGCTGAGATTCGCCTCACCGGGGCGGGGATGCAACGGGGGGCTCTCTGTGCTACAGTGGCGTTGGATTCATCAGGGGAGTAGTACATGAACAAGAAGCAGGTAGGTGCGTGGGCGTTGTTCGACTTCGCTAACTCGGTTTACCCGGCGGTGATCGTCTCCGTTGTCTTCCAGATTTACTTCATCGAAACGATCGTTGGGAACGAGGCGGGCGAGGGTGACGCATTGTGGGGGCGGGCCGTTTCGCTCTCGGCTTTAATCGTTGCTCTGAGTGCACCGGTCCTCGGCGCCATTGCGGACCGCGCGGGTGTCAGAAAGCGCTTCATGGCATTCTTCGTCGCGATGTGCGTCACAGGCGTTGCACTCTTCACGACCCTTGAACCGGGGATGATACTCTACGGCTTCATTCTGTTTCTGATCGCCAACGTCGGCTTCGAAGCCTGCTTGGTCTTCTATAACGCTTATTTGCCCGAGATAGTCCCGCAGGAAAAACAGGGTTGGGTCTCGGGTTTGGGTTACGGGGTCGGATACGCCGGCTCCGCGCTTGGACTGGTGATGGCGCTTCAGTATGCCACGTCTAACATCCAGATCGTGTGGATCATGGTCGCGGGCATGTTCCTTGTTTTCTCGATCCCGACCTTCCTGTACCTGCCGAAGGATGGAAATGGCTCGATGACGGTACCTCAGGCAGCGGTTTGGGGCCTGACCGGCTTCCGAGAGCTATGGGGTGAGGTGATGGCTCATACCGAGATGCGACGTTATCTGATCGCATATTTCTTCTACATTGACGGAGTGCTTACGGCGATCTACATGTCGAGTACTCTTGCTTCGAACACGTTCGGTTATGAACAGGAAGAGTTGATCTATCTGTATTTGGCCATCCAGATCTCGGCGCTCATGGGCGCCTTCCTTTTAGCAAAACCAACGGACCATCTTGGTCCTAAGAAAGTCGTGACGGGCGTGCTTGGGCTCTGGATCGCGATCGCAATCGGGATCTTCTTCGTCGAGTCCAAAGCGGCATTCGCAGTGCTCGGACTACTGGCAGGCTTCGGACTCGGCTCGATTCAGGCTGCCAGTCGTGCATTTATGGCGAGCCTCATCCCGGATGGACGGGAGTCTGAGATGTTCGGCTTCTATGCGTTGTGCGGTAAGTCGTCGTCGGTCATCGGACCTCTGATTTTTGGCCAGGTTGCGCTTATGACCGGTGGAAATCAGAAGTTTTCGGTTATGTCGATTAGCGTGCTCTTCGTAGTGGGTGCCTGTCTGCTTCAGCGTGTGAACGACCCGAAGGCCGCTTTGGTGAAGATCTGATGTGATTCTTCAATCCGGTTTCTACACCCCGGTCGTACTCGTCGTCATTCTTTTCGTCTCATTGGCGTCCGGAATTTTCACGCACTTTCGTCGATCGACAGCAAGGTGTCGAGAAGGACATTCGTGCCATTGACGATATCTGCGGCTTCCGTGCGTTCTTCAGGCGCGTGACTGATCCCGCTTATTGAAGGCACGAAGATCATTCCAACGGGGCACAGCAGGGCGATGCTCTGCGCATCATGCCCAGCTCCTGAGGGCATCCGTATAGATGAGAGGTTACGGTCCTGTGCGCTTCGTTCGATCATGTCTCGCAGACGAAGATCAGTTGGTGCGGCGCGGCTGATGTAGAATTGTCTGAAAGAAAATGTCACCCCGCTCGCCTCTGAGATATCAGCGGATCGAGCGCGGATTTCTTCGAAGGTGCTTTGAATCCCGCCCATGGTTAGGTCACGGATCTCAAGTGTCAGTATGACGCGACCCGGGATTACGTTCGGTGCGCCTGGCTCTGCTTCGAGGCGCCCGACGGTCGCTACTTGGCGGCCTTTCGTGTCTCTCGCTACTCGATGAACGGCTGTGATAAACCGGGCTGCACCGACCATAGCGTCTTGTCGGCGATCCATCGGCGTCGTGCCTGCATGGTTCGTCATACCCTCGACCGCAACTGTCCACCTGGTAATTCCCACGATGCCTTCAACCACCCCGATATCCATATCATCTTGATCGAGCACAGCACCCTGCTCGACATGGAGTTCGAGAAACGCGCCGAGTGAACCAGGGTCTCGCTGGGCATCGGCTAGGCGATCGGGGTTGCCCCCCAGGCGACGCAGACCTTCTCGGATCGTATATCCTGACGCTGTTTCGATATCCAGTTCAAATGGGGCGACTTCTCCGACTAGGGCGCGGCTCCCTGTTTTACCGCCTTCTTCGTTTGTGAAGAAAACGAGTTCCAGGGGATGCCGTGTCATGTGTCCAGCATCGGCTAAGACTGTAGCGATTTCCATCGCACCCATCGAGCCAACCTGACCATCGTAATTTCCACCTCCCGGCACCGAATCGATATGTGAGCCGAACATGATCGGGTTCAGTGACGCGTCACTGCCCACTTTGCGGGCTACGAGGTTCCCAACGAGGTCACGCTCGACTCTGAAGTCTGCGCTTCGCAGGTGACCAGCACACCAGTCCAGAGCCTCGATATTGGCGTCGCTAAAGGCAACCCTGTCTATCCCTCCGGCTTCATTCGCTCCGAATGTCGCGAGAGTCTGGATTCGTTCCCCTAGTCTCTGAGGATCTGCCGAAAGGCGCTCAGGCCGCCCTGTTTGGCGGGTGGAGTATGCGAATCGCAGGGGGCTTGTCTCGCTTAGCCAGGCTCCCGCGGCGGCCACGGATGTGAGTCGAGTGAATTGTCTTCTCTTCATCATGGTCGGGACTATAGCGTGGCCCGGCGCATACGACGACCTTGCCAGAATCGGCCGCTGCTCACTGAAGGAGAATATGACATGCACCTCCGTAAAGGCTTCACGGCACTTCTGGCTCTTGGCTTTCTTATTTCTGGATGCACGATCGAGCCGCGAACTGATCGTGGCTCTACACAAACGCAGGACCAGGAGAGGAATCGGAGACAGGTCATTCAACCCGACGGTGTAGCTAGCTTGCCGATATTTTCGCTCGCCATTCGTTCTGGGGATTTGATTTTTTTGTCGGGTCAGCTTGGCGCGGTTCCGGGTGAAAGCCCTCCGCGAGTAGTCGAGGGTGGGATCGAAGCTGAGACCCGACAAACGATAGAGAACATCTCAGCCGTCCTTGATGCTGCAGGTGCAACGCTTCAGGACTTACTAAAGTGCACGGTCTTCCTTGCTGATATCGAGGACTATGAAGCCATGAATGCCGTCTACGCTGAATATTTCACATCAGACCCGCCGGCACGAGCGGCGCTCGCTGGAAGCGGACTGGCTCTTGGGGCTCTCGTCGAACTGGACTGCATCGCGGTTGCGCCTAGTTCGGGATGAGGTAAATGGGAGACATTCATTAGCGAACCGTCGCTCAAACCCTAGTTTGTTCCGATCTCATTTTAAGATCGGGAGGAGTAATGGGAGACGTTACCCGTAGAAATTTCGTTTCGACCACGTCAAAGCTTGCGCTGGGGGGGATGGTTGTGCCTCGTCACGTCCTCGGTGGGCATGGCTACCAAGCACCCAGCGACACACTCAACGTCGCCATAGTGGGTGCAGGCGGGATGGGCGCCGAGAATGCTCAAGAGCTGGGCTCTGAAAATATTGTGGCTGTTTGTGACGTTGATCTTGAACTGGTCATGGATAAGGCACGCGAGCGGATGACTGATGGAGATGGTAACCCTCGTGAGAAAGGCCACCGTTGGGTGGAGCAATGTGAAAGTGCTACCAAGTACACTCGTTTTGACGAGATGCTCGAGCGTCAGAGGGATATAGACGCGGTACTGATAGCGACGCCCGATCACACACATGCGGTGATTGCGGCTGCAGCGATGAAGGAGGGCAAGCACGTTTACGTGCAGAAGCCACTAACGTGGTCGGTACATGAAGCGCGTGCGCTCCAAGGATTGGCTCGCACAACCGGCGTAGTGACGCAAATGGGTAACCAAGGACATTCTTCAGATGATGCTCGTCTCATAAATGAGTGGGTGCAGGCGGGGGTGATAGGAAATGTCCGCGAGGTGCACGTGTGGACTAATCGCCCAATCTGGGGTCAGGGGCTACTCCGTCCTGCAGCGAGGCCTTCCGATTTTGATCTCAACTCCCCAGATCGCTCTTGGTGGCCTGGTTCCATCGCTGAGGCTCATGCCTGGGGTTTGTCTGGTGATTTTCCTGTGCCCGGTCATCTTGACTGGGATCAGTATTTGGGGCCTGTAGCTCGGAGGGTGCCATACCACCCGATATACCACCCCTTCCACTGGAGAGGCTGGGTCGATTTCGGTGTTGGTGCGCTAGGTGATATGGGTGCTCACTTGATAGATCACCCTTTCTGGGCTCTGAACCTTGGTTATCCAGAAACGATCGAAGCAACTTCGACACCGTGGGGTGGCACCGCGGATGATCCGGTATCGTATCCGATGGCAACCAAGGTGCACTATGAGTTTCCGCGTCGTGGCCTGATGCCGTCGGTTTCGCTGCACTGGTATGACGGGGGCCTTATGCCTAAGCGACCGGAGCTGCTCCCGGTTGATATCGAACTGGAGCCGGAGGGTGGTGTGATCTTTGTGGGTGAGCGCGGACTTCTGATGCATGAGACTTATGGGCGAAATCCTCGCCTCTTTCCTGAAACACTCCATGAAGAAGCGGAGGTAGTTCCGTGGCGTTACGATCGCATTGAAGACAGTCACGAAATGAACTGGGCGAACGCATGTAAGGAAGGTCGCGAGGCTAGCTGCCCGTTTTCGTATGCGGCCCCACTAACCGAAGTCATGTTGCTTGGACTTGTTGCATTGCGGACGGGACAAGGGGTCAGGCTAGACTACGATGGGGAGGCTATGAGGGTTACAAACTCGGAGGCGGCTAATCGCTTTCTAACGCGAGAATATCGCCAAGGCTGGAGCCTGTGATGAAACGATGTGATCAATCGGTTGCGATCGCTCTGGCTATTCTCGTGTCGTCCGGGTGTGTGGCTGGTCAGACCGAGGCAGCGGGAACCAACGCTGAGGATAAAGGGGTCGCAGAAAACGTGCTCTCTACCGAGGAAGTAGCTGAAGGATGGGAACTACTCTTCGATGGACAGTCCTTGGTCGGGTGGAGGGCCTATGATCATTCTGGGCTGCCAAGCGGCTGGGAGGTACTGGACGGCGCCATTTCACGGACCGGCCCTGGGGGTGACATCATGACCCAACGGGTTTTCCGCAACTTCGAGCTTGCCCTCGATGCACGGGTAGAGGCAGGTGGGAATAGCGGGGTGTTCTACCTAGCGGCTCAAGGGGAAGAGAACATCTACCACAGCGCTCCTGAATTGCAGGTGCTCGATGACGATCTGCACCCGGACGGTCAGAGTCCACTTACGAGCGCCGGCGCCAATTACGGTTTGCATCCCGCCCCAAGGGGTGTAGTGCACCCTGCAGGGGAGTGGAATCATATCCGCATCATTGTTAAAGACGACCAAATCGAACACTGGCTTAACGGAGAAAAGATCGTCGAGTATGTAATTCGTTCGCCGGAGTGGACCGAACTGGTCGCCGCGAGCAAGTTCAGCCAGTGGCCAGCCTATGGTCAGGTCTCCGAGGGCCATATTGGCCTGCAGGACCACGGGGACCCCGTCTGGTACCGAAACGTCAAGGTTAGGGAGATACGCTGATGGATCGCAGGTCTTTCGTCGCTGCACTCAGTGCTGCACCGTTTTTAGGTTGTTTTAGCCGCCCTGTGACCGTCGGGCGTCCAGGAGTCCAACTCTACACCGTGCGTGATGCGATGTCAGGGGATGTCTCGGCCACTCTGGCTACTCTGGCGGAGATAGGGTACCTCGAGGTAGAGATGGCTGGCACTTACGGAATGACACCGACGTCTTTTCGCCGTCTCCTTGACGAGTTTGGCCTGCGCGCTGTGTCTGGGCATGCGGACTTTGCGGAGGTTCGTGGCGACTGGCAAAGAACGCTGGACGATGCGGTAGAACTTGGTCACGATATGATCGTGGTCCCTTGGCTCCCTGAGGAAGTCCGCACTCCTGATGGGTATAGGGCCGTTGCCGATGACTTGAATCGAGCCGGAGAGGCCGCCCGACGGATGGGTATTCGATTCGGTTACCACAACCATCAGTTCGAGTTCGATCCCATGGATGGTGTGATACCGATGGCACTGCTGCTCGATGAAACCGATGGCTCTCTCGTGGACTGGCAGATGGATATTTATTGGGTCGTCGACGGTGGTCATGAGCCGCTGGAATGGCTCGACCGTTACTCGGCTCGTGTGACGAGTGTCCACATCAAAGACCGCTCAGCCCAGGGTGCGATGGTCGACGTTGGGGACGGTGTCATCGACTTTGAAAGGATCCTCGGAGCCGCCGCCGCTCACGAGGTCCGACACAGTTTCATCGAACATGACAATCCAGCAGATTCCCTTGTGACTGTGCGTCGCAGCTTCGACTACCTCATGCAGGAATTTGCGCAGTGAGAGGTAAGACTGAAGAAGAGTACGACGTAATTGTCGTCGGATCGGGTGCGGCGGGAGGCATGTGCGCATACGTGCTCGCTTGCTCCGGTGTTCGAGTTCTGATGCTCGAAGCAGGTCGCGACTACGATCCGGTTACTGAAACGCCGATGTTTCAGTTGCCCAGAGATGCGCCCCTCCGTGCGGCTGGCACTCCGGAAAAGCCCTTTGGATTTTACGACGCCACTGTTGATGGAGGATGGCGTGTCCCCGGCGAACCGTATTCGAGTGCAGACGGAGCGGATTTCATGTGGTGGCGGGCTAGGATGCTCGGGGGGCGAACAAACCATTGGGGTCGCATCTCACTGCGAATGGGAGAATACGACTACAAACCACATTCTCGCGACGGACTCGGCTTTGATTGGCCGATGAGTTACGAGGACGTAGCGCCATACTATGACAAGACGGAGATGCTAATTGGCGTGTACGGTTCGAACGAAGGGTTAGAAAACACGCCGAACTCGTCACCGGGTGTCTTGCAGCCCCCGCCTGCTCCGAGGGCCACCGAACTTCTGACGCAAAAAGTGTGCGGAGACCAGCTCGATATCCCGGTGATCCCCGCGCACCTAGCGATCATGACACAGCGCCAGGAAGCTGAGCGACTGTCACGGGCGCTATGGCCGAACAACTCGTTGGCTCAACGGGTCACTTTCGAATCCATGCGGTCCCGAGCCTCTTGCTTTTACGCGACAGATTGCGGTCGTGGTTGCTCGATTAAGGCGAATTTTCAGTCGCCAACGGTGCTTCTTCCTCCAGCAATGGCCACCGGGAATCTGGACATTGTCACAGACGCGATGGTGCGCGAGGTGACAGTGGATTCTCGTGGTCGTGCAACTGGAGTTCACTACATCGACAAGAGGACGAGGCTGGACGAACACGTGAGCGCTAGGGTTGTCGTTGTGGCGGCGAGTGCGTGTGAATCTGCGCGCATACTCCTAAACTCAAAGAGTGGAGCGTTTCCTGATGGCCTTGCTAACGGTTCAGGGCTCGTGGGCAAGTACGTGATGGATACTGTAGGAGCGGGCGTGTCAGGGCAGATACCCGCATTGGAGAACTGTCCGCCGCATAACACGGACGGGGCATCTGGGATGCACCTCTACATGCCCTGGTGGCTATATCAGGAACAGGCTCGTGGGCAGCTCGACTTTGCACGCGGATACCATATCGAATTTGGAGGAGGGCGTAGGATGCCGGGCTATGGCGCGTTCGGTGGGATAGAGTCGCTGACCAGGGGCTCTTATGGACAGGCCTTCAAGGAGGATTGCCGAAGGTACTATGGCTCGTTCATGTATTTCGACGGTCGGGGTGAGATGATCCCAAACCAAGATTGTTACTGTGAAATTAACCCGAGTGAAGTTGATCAGTGGGGAATCCCGACTCTTCGGTTTCACTGGAAATGGTCAGAACATGAGCTGAACCAAGCGAGACATATGCAGCATACTTTTCGCGATATTATCGAGGCCATGGGTGGACAGGTGTTGAGCACTGTTCAGGATGACGGTGCAAATGCAATCGCGCGTCCTGGGCAAATCATCCACGAGGTGGGCGGGGTGATCATGGGTAGCAACCCGAAGAGTTCGGTTCTGAATCAGTTCTGTCAGTCTTGGGAGGTGGATAACCTGTTCGTCACAGATGGTGGTTGCTTTGTGTCGAATGCTGACAAGAACCCTACACTCTCAATTATGGCTATAGCTTGGCGGGCATCGGACTACATAGTTGAACAGCTCGCGCATGGCAGTATAGGATGAACGACGGAGCGAAGGGGGCGAACCAACTCCCCGTACTTGATCAGCTCGGTTTGGAAGGGGCCATTCCGATGGACCGAAGACAGGCCATTAAGGTGATGGCTATCGCAGCCGCTGCTGTTCCTGCATTTGGTTCTTGTGCTCCTGAGGGCAGCCCGGACTCGGCCTCGGCTTCAACCTCAAGGCTCACGAGCAACCCCAAAGCGGCGGGTACCCTGTGGGATCCAGATCTCGTGAGTCCAGTTGTGCCTTGGGAGCGCATACTGGCCTCAGATGAGCTGGAATCACTCGCCATCCTATGTGATCTGGTCATTCCTGCAGATGACAGATCACCCTCTGCGAGCGAGGTCGGTGCTCAGGATTTCATTGATGAGTGGGTCAGCGCCCCGTACGTCGGTAATTCGGATGACCTTGTGCTGGTCCGAGCTGGCCTCGTCTGGTTGGATCAGCAAGCTGCGGAGCGTTTCGGTGAGGGGTTGAGATTTCGGAATCTCTCAGCCGAACAACAAGCCACGATTTGTGATGACATTTGCTTCTTACCTGAGGCGGCGGCAGACCATGAGGAGGCCGCGAGATTTTTCGATCGTGTCCGTGATCTGACCTCGACCGCATTCTGGACGACTCAGGTCGGTATGGACGATCTGCAGTACATCGGTAATGTCCCTCTAGCACAGTGGAATCCACCACCACCTGATGTCCTCCGTCACTTGGGACTCGCATAATTTCCACACCCACTACCATCGGCACAGAATAATGACAGGAGTACCTCAACAGAACGTCAACGCAGATCGCCTTTTCTTCGGAAGTTGTGTTGCTCTAATCGCCACATCGGTTGCATTTGCGACGGTAGGTGCGGTCATGCTCGCCCTGAAGCGAGAATTCGTGCTAACTAACGAAGAGGTCGGTTGGATTGGTGGCGCAGCTCTTTGGGGCTTTGCCGTCTCGCAGTTGGCGTTCGCTCCGCTTGCCGATTCCGTTGGGATGAAGTCGCTACTACGGTTTTCGTTTTTGGGCCATCTGCTAGGCTCTTTGACAATGATCTTCGCTGGTGGTTTTACGACGCTCTTCGCTGGTGCCCTCATCATCGCAATGGCGAATGGTCTGGTTGAGGCGGCGTGCAACCCCCTGGTTGCAGCACTCTATCCGGAGAACAAGACGGTGAAACTGAATCAGTTCCACGTCTGGTTTCCGGGGGGTGTGGTTATTGGAGGCCTGGCCGCGTTTGCTCTCGACGCGGTCGGCCTTCCAGGCTGGCAGATCAAGGTTGGACTGATACTCATACCCACTTTCGCATATGGCATCCTACTGCTGGGAGAGGACTTCCCGCCCACTGAGGGCGTCGAGGCCGGTGTGACTATGGGGGAAATGTTTAGAGCAGCATTTACCACTCCTCTCATGTGGGTACTGCTGATAGCCATGGCCATGACGGCTTCGGTAGAACTAGGGCCGAATCGCTGGGTGCCCGCCGTGTTGGAGTCTGGTGGGATGGTGGGGATTCTAGTGCTTGTTTGGATCAACGGATTGATGGCCATTATGCGTTATCGTGCGGGTGACGTCGTGAGCCGTATCTCACCGACTGGCTTGCTCTTGGCATCAGCTGTCATTTCTGGTGTGGGGCTTTTCGCACTCAGCTACGCAAGCGGCATAGTTATGACGTTCTTGGCAGCTACGGTGTTCGCGATCGGAGTCTGTTATTTCTGGCCGACCATGCTTGGTGTCGTCTCAGAGCGAGTCCCACGTTCTGGAGCGCTTGGCTTAGGACTCATGGGTACGGTAGGTATGGCGACTGTGGGTTTGGTCACGTCTCCCCAGATGGGCGCTATCGCTGATCGCTATGCTCACGAGGAACTCCCGGTTGTTGAGACGATCGGACTGTTTGAGCGTGCGGAGCCGATTCTAGCAGCCCACTCTGGCCCGGATGCTCAGGCGGCCGCAGAATCGATCACAGAAGTGGCTCGTGCATGGCAGTCCGATTCAGGAGCCTTACCTGCTCCGACTACATCGAATGCTTTACGCGCCTTGATCGCGTCGGACGTCGATTTAGGTCTAGTAGCTGAGGCCCAAGCAATTTTAGGGCCAGCGGACAATATCGGCGGGAAGGTCTCGTTCCGGTGGATCGTTCCACTTTGCGTATTGCTGACAATGATCTTCTCCGTCCTCTACATTCGAGATAGGAAGGCAGGTGGGTATCTAGCCAGAAGCATAGAGGCTTCCGAGTGACGCAGATTCGATACGGGATGGTCGGAGGTGGCCCTGGCGCGTTTATTGGGGGGGTCCATCGGGCCGCCGCCGCAGTCGACGGAGGATACGAGCTGGTATCTGGGTCCTTTTCTTCCGATCCTGCTAAGTCGCGTCAGACAGGGGAAGAGCTAGGGCTGAAAGGTGAACGGGTTTATTCGGACTTCCGTGAGATGGCTTTAGCTGAGGCTGCTAGAGAAGACGGTATCGAAGCTGTTGTCATTGTGACTCCGAACCACCTGCACTACGAGGTAGCGAAGGTTTTTCTCGAGGCGGGTATCCACGTGATTTGTGAAAAGCCACTTACTACGAGCGTGGAAGATGCAGATGAACTAGTTCGTCTGACAACGGAACGCGGGCTCGTTTTTGTGGTCACGTACAACTACACGGGCTACCCAATGATCAAAGAAGCTCGTGAGCGAGTTTCGGCTGGAGAGCTTGGTGCTATAAGAAAAGTAGTGGTGGAGTACTCTCAGGGATGGTTGAGTACACTGCTGGAGGCAGAAGGCCATAAACAGGCGGAATGGCGTGGCGATCCCGAGAGAGCTGGGCCGTCGTCTGCTCTGGGAGACATTGGAACGCACGCTTTCAATCTTATGCATTACGTCACTGGTCTTGAGCTGCGGCGCCTTTTCGCCGATCTCGGCACCGTTGTAGAGGGTCGCGCGCTAGAAGACGATGCGGTTGTGCTTCTCGACCTGGAGGATGGTGTTCGTGGTGTCATGATGGTCTCTCAGATCGCCACCGGAGAACGAAATCATATTCTTCTAAGGGTGTATGGCGCAGACGCCGCACTCCATTGGAGTCAAGAGGATCCCGATCGCCTTCGAATGGTCGACTCGGGCGGTACTGAGACCGTGCTTTTTCGAGGAGGGGGTGTCGGACCTCATGCGACAAGGGCGACACGTCTTCCTGGTGGACATCCGGAAGGCTTTATAGAGGCTTTTGCGAACATCTACAGTGAGGCTGCTGCTGCGATCCTTGGTGTTGATCCTGTCACCGGGGTCACTCCGGATTTCCCAACGGTTCAGGATGGAGCACTGGGGGTGGATTTCATATGTCGAGCAGTCGAAAGTGATCGAGACCAGGCTTGGGTGAAGATGACGGCGGAACGATCGACCAAGTCCAGTGAGAGAACATGAGTATCTGGAGCGATCGCAACGGACAGACACGTCCTGTAACACTCTTTACCGGGCAATGGGCTGATTTGCCTTTAGCACAGCTAGCTAAGAAGGCTGCTACTTGGGGCTATGCTGGACTCGAACTCGCGTGCTGGGGCGATCACTTCGATGTCGTAAGAGCCGCTTCGGACCAGAATTATTGCGTAGCTCTTCGCGAGATGCTCGGGTCTCATGGACTCGAAGTGTTCGCTGTGAGTAATCACTTGGTGGGGCAGGCTGTATGCGATCACATCGATGAGAGGCACAAGTCGATCCTCCCGGAGCATGTTTGGGGTGATGGTGCGGAGGAGGGGGTCAGAGCGAGGGCCGCAGATGAGATGAAATTGACAGCGAGAGCCGCAGCAAACCTCGGAGTAAGGGTGGTCAACGGCTTTACGGGAAGCTCTATATGGCCCCTTCTGTATTCATTCCCGCCTGTCCCCGAGCGTTGGGTAGAGGAAGGCTTTGAGGAATTTGCTCGACGATGGACTCCAGTTCTGGACGTATTTGACGAGGTGGGTGTCCGTTTCGCACTCGAGGTGCACCCGACTGAGATCGCTTTCGACACCATAACGGCAGAGAGGGCACTAGCCTCCCTAGAGTATCGAGAGGCCTTCGGTTTCAACTATGATCCAAGCCACCTAGCGTACCAGGGGGTGGACTGTGTCGACTTTATCAACCGTTTCGGTGAGCGTATCTATCACGTCCACATGAAAGATGTTTGGTGGTCGAATCGTCCGGGGCTGTCCGGAGTGTTTGGAGGGCATCTGCCATTTGGTAACATTGACCGCAACTGGGATTTCCGGAGTCTTGGTCGCGGCAAAGTTCCATTCGAGGAGATCGTGCGTGCGCTCAACCGAATCTCCTATAGTGGGCCGCTTTCAGTTGAGTGGGAGGACGCTGGAATGGAGAGGGAGCATGGTGCGGAGGAGGCGTGTGCCTTCGTGAAGGCTATCGACTTTCCCGTATCTCATACTGCTTTTGACGCAGCGTTTTCGGAAGAGTAGGCAGGCTGCAAAGGGTGCTGGAGAGTGTCAGCTTTTGTTTTCGGGGATTTGTAAGCTGTCACGGAAGCCAGAGAACGTTGATGGACTCAAGATCCCTGCTTCCTGCCATCGCTCTCGATGCGGCTCAGCTCCTGCGCCGCCTATCACAATCTTGACGTTCGTCGTAAGTAGTCGCCGGAGTTCCAGAACTTCGTGGACCCCTTTTGCATCTAGTCGCGGGTGCACGGCTGATAGTGCCACCATACGCGCGTTCATTGTTTGAGCTGCCCGAGCTATCTCTAGAGCTGGCAGGTCTGGTCCCAAGAAGCGTACACGCCATCCTTCATAGGCGGCGACAACTCCAGCCAGTAAAGCTCCAAATTCGTGTTGTTGACCAGCGGGTGTGCCAGTGAGTGCAAGCGGAGCTCCCTGATCTTTTTGGTTCGTCGACGACATCCACTCCAGGAAGCGTCTGATCGCAACGGATGCAATATGCTCTGTGCTCGGTGGAAGGCGGCCAGCCTGCCATCCTCGCCCAACCTCTTGAAGAAGCGGCACCATTAGGCTTTCGACTAGCTCATGCGGGCGCATTTCCACCGCTGACCGCATAAGAAGTTGCTCCAGCGCGTCGGTGCGCATCTGCTTGATATGGTCTAGCGCGAGCGTCACTCGCTCTGTGTCTGGAGCAACGCGGCCGCCGACTGGCTGAATCGGCATCTGCCGATCTTCATCAATCAGAGCTTCGAGTTGCGGAGGTTCAAGGTCCGCTATGAGTCCGATACTGCGGCCGCCATCTACCGCAGTGGCTAGTAGTTGCAGACGTCTAATATCGGCGTCTGAGTATAGGCGTTGTCCACCGTTGCTCCGACTCGGGGTTACAACACTGTACCGTCGCTCCCATGCGCGAAGGACCGGAGTAGAGAGGCCCGTACGTTGTGCCACAACGCGGATTGGATGACGGGGCTTAGTAGATTCAGTCATGGTCATAATTTAAGTCCTGTCGAAGACCTGTCAAACCAAAAGATTAAACAAAACATTGACATATGGGGATAATGTTCGATTTTTACTTATACATTACCTATACAAAACGTGAATCACATGTTCAAAAGACTTTTTATTGCAGCTTTAGTCACCTTCACTTTCGTTCCCGCGAGTGTGGAAGGTCAGGAAGGTGACATTGTAGCAGTTGCCCAAGCTGCGGGCGGGTTTGAGACTCTTCTGGCGGCAGCTACCGCTGCTGACCTTGTTTCGGTACTGCAGGGCGATGGGCCGTTTACAGTATTCGCGCCTACGGATGAAGCTTTCGCAGCCATTCCGGCCGCTGATCTTCAGGCGCTCCTCGATGACAAAGAAGCGCTTCAAAAGGTGCTTCTCTACCACGTTGTTCCGGGGAAGGTTGCGGCTGTTGACGTAGTTGCGCTGACTGAGGCTGAGACTGCTGCTGGTCAGGCAGTCACGATTGAGGTGGTCGACGGCATGGTCAAGGTGGACGATGCCAATGTTGTGGCTACGGACATTGAGGCGACCAACGGGATCATCCACGTTATTGATCGGGTGATTTTGCCCCAGATGTAGTGACACTGCGCGATCTGCTTGCAGTTGGTCTAGCGAGCTAAGAGCAGCCCTCTGAGTGCACAACTTGGGGGGCTGCTTTGTTGTTGAATGTTAGTGCGTGATGATTCCGGCTTCCGACAGGACATGCTGTAACGAGTCGGCGAGCTCATTGTGATCGTTGATCGCCTCGCGGCATGCTTGTTCCGCTGTTCGCAGGCGCTGTTCACGTCCCTCCCATATCCCGACTGAGTCATTGTGCTCTTCGAGGACTAACCTGTAAGTCTGGTAGTTTATGGCACTCGCGCCCCGAGCTGGTATCGTTTCGTAGCGCTCAATGACGCCTTTGAGGGAATCAATGACAATCCCGAGTTCGAGCAGGGCGCCTTGACTCGTCTGGAGTCCTTCCCGGCATCGGTCTGCGGTGATTCGGGATCTGTTGACTGCGTTGCGCAGTGCGTTGATCTGATTCTTGATCTTCTGGCGCTCTAGTATTCGGTCCAAACTCATGAATACCAGCGTCACAGTCATTATGACTGTGAGAGTTACGAGTGCCTTCCGAGCGACCGGCTTCATGGGGCCTTATCGTTCACGGTGAAGGAGAGCATCATCCCCGCATGAAGATGCTCGGCGATGTGGCAGTGCATCATCCATTCTCCCGGATTCGACATCTCGACAAGGACGTCCATGGCAGAACCGACCGGCAAGATTGCGGTGTCCTTCCAAACTAAGTTTTGGTTCTCCACGCCATCGATAGAAACCACTAGAAAGCGTTGTCCGTGAATGTGGATCGGGTGATTCATCGGGTGGAATGAGTCCGGCTTGTTATGGATCCGCATTTTCACGATGTCACCGACCTGAAAGCTCCAGTCAATCTCATCATTCTGGGCTCCTGTCGTCACGTCTTCCAGAATCCAGGTGACCTCATCTGCAGTAGAGAGCCAGTTCATCATGGGCATTGCGTCATTCCATTCCATGGGAGCAGCGTACAGAGTGTCGGATTCCATGGATAGAACGATTGACTGATGCAGGTTCTGCACTCTCACAGTCGTTACTAACTCGTGGTCGGGTTCTCGTCCGAAGTGCGCACGCAGAGGCCTGATTTCCCTCACCACGTCGGAATGCTCACGCAGGGTTTCAAACGCCATGCTGACTTCAGGGTCAGCGCTCTGATCAGACACGGTAACGAGAGAAAGGGTATCGACGTGCGGGTAAAATTCCCCGCGAAAGTGATTGATCGCCTGAATCGTGTTGGCGATCGCAACCTCGCCCGGTTGGTCAAAGCGCACGTCAACCACGTAACGTTCTGCGGGCCCAATAACAATTGAGCCCACTAATTGCTCACGCTCGAATCGACTCACATCGGATGCAATAACCTTCATCGCTGCGTTCCCGAACGTGACGTTGAAGGTGCGCGAGTTAGCAACGTTCGTGAGGTGAAACCTGACGACCTCCCCTTGTCTTACTTCCATCTGGTGGTTGGTCTCTCCATTGACCATCATCACGTTTCCGAATCGGCCCATGAGCGCGTGCGTCGGCGACTCTTCTCCCCACGGTAGGGCACCCTGATCGTCCATGAGGATATCGTCTAGGACGAAAACCTCTTCGCGGTGAGCGGGACCGTAGTAGTTGGGATCCGGGGAGGTAACGAGAAGGTTGCCGTACAGTCCGAGATCCTGTTGAACGTCCTCACGCACATGTGGGTGGTACCAATACATCCCGGCATCTGGGACTCGGACTTCATAGGTAAAGGTCTCGTCCCGCTCTATCGCTTCTTGGGTGAGCCCCGGCACCCCGTCGAATCGGTTGTCGATACGGATCCCATGCCAATGGATCGTTGTCGGCATTTCGATCTCATTCTTTACTCGAACGATGACTGTGGCGTTTTGCGGAGCCTGAATGAGAGGTCCAGGGTACTGACCATTGTAGCCAAGCATGATCATTTCGTGCCCAGCGATTGTCCGTCGGACCATCGAAACCGAGATGTCAAGCGTGTCCATATTGGACAAGGGAACTGCCAGTGAGGGACGTGCCTCGGGAAGAGTTGCTGGATCTATCATCGTGCCGAGCATGAAAGGTCCAACCACTGGAACGGCTCCCTCAAGACCAGGGAGCATTGGCATGTTCATGTCCATTGGAACCATGCGCCACCCGCCGCTCATCATCATGCTGTGCCCCTCGTGTTGGCCGCTGGATAAGCTCGGTACTGAAAAGAGAGCGCATACTGCTAAGAGAGCGCTTTTCTTATGGATCGAACGTATGTGCATGTATTGCCTAGTTGCCGTACCCGTAGGCCGCGCAGTTCTCCTCTTGGAGTGCACCGTGTCCGACCATTGTGTGCATCATCCCGCTACGTGACATGCCTCGCATGACAATTGGACCAGCCCACTGTTTCTGATCGGGGTCGTCGCTGGATTCGAGGGTGATCACAACGATGTACTTGTTCCATCTTACTCTACCACTGGTTTGAAGGTTCGCGTCTAAGACGCCCATTCGCTCTATGCGATCAATTTCAGTGGTGGTGACCCACGCGACCAAATTCCCTTGCAGGGGTGCCTTCATGCGCTGGAGGGACACGTGCAGGTCATAGGCGTAACTGCCGTCCGGAGCGAGTTGCACCGAAAATGGTGAATCCCCTGACACAGAAGACCGCACCTGTCCTGTGGCAAGCCCTGTACCGGGGATATTCTTGGTCGTTACGAGTTCAAATGCGTAGTACTGAGATCCGACTGTACACAGCGCTATATGGGCGGGTCTGATTTCGTGAGCTTTGGTTTCAGCTGGACTACTGGTAAGGGAGTAGCCGAAGGCGCCCATCGTGCCGAGGAGAGCTAGTATCTGAAGCATGGTCGAGCGTACACCTCTGAGTGTTTCTCGACAAGGCGTGCAGTGGTCCTCTTTGACCAAGAGATCAAGGGTGTGTGCAAGGCTCACTCCCCCCACGGATCATTGTCACGGGTGAAGGTTGTCGGTCTCACCTAAGGATCTCTGTGAGGAAGAGGCGCGCGTCGGTAGCTCAGTGGCTAAGATGTCATTTCGTTCGTCGTCGGCTTCATCCTTCCGGCGATCCGTTTCATCCATAATGAAGGGGAGATTCGATGAGTGCACGTATCCCCAAGTGGTCAAAGGCTTTAACTCTTCTTCTTGGTGCGGTCATGTTGGCGGCATGTGGGCCGTCGGCTTCACAGAACCAAGACCCTCTGATTTCAGAGGCTCTGCGTCCGTTGCCCGAAGATCTACGAGCCGACGCAACCGTCTACCGCTATAACGCCGATACAGGGGAAAGAGAGATCCTTCGCGAGGGTGAGAATCACGTAGAATGTGAACCACGGTCGGACGACGGGTTTACTTGGTGCTATCCAACCTCTACGGCCGCTCGGCGGGATCTGCGCGCCAGGCTTATAGCTGAGGGTTTGCCGTCAGAAGAAGTTACGGAACGGATTGCTGCCGCTGAGGTGAATGGGAGTGTGTCCCCATCACCTATTGGTTCGATGATGTATCGCACCTATGACGAAGGCGATCGGATACAGCTCCTCTGGGTCGTAGTCTTGCCCGATCAGGTCGCATCTGATCTTGCCATGCCTACGGGCAGCCAGCGTGATCCCTCACTGGCCGGCCAAGGAACTCCGTGGATGATGCGGGAAGGGACGTCGGGAGCTCATCTCATGATCCCAATAAACGGCACAGAACTCTCGAATGCGGGCTCGATTGCGCCGCTCTTTGATGCAAAGACGATCACAGATCCTGTTACCCAGGCGACACTGCCGTTACCAGATGATTTGAAGGATGTCGCTACGGTTTCGACCTTCGAAGCGTCTACCGGGCAGAGATTTGTTCTACAGGAGGGCACCTCAACCGTCGAGTGCCGTCCTCATGATCCCGAGAGCGGATTCACTCGCTGTTACCATCGGGATGGTTGGGTGAGTAGAGATATGAATGCCCGCCTATTAGCTGAAGGATATTCGGAGGATGATGCTTCGGCAGTTGTAGCCAAGGCCATAGAGGACGGTGCTATTACGTCGACGCCGATGGGTTCGCTTGGATATCGACTATATGGAGAGGACGACAGGATCCGTCTCCTCTGGGTTCTGAGGGTTCCTGGGGCGACTGCTGCTGAATTGGGTATGCCGACCGAGTCACAAAGAGACAACGCATTGGCTGGCCGAGGCACCCCATGGATGATGAACGAGGGCACTTCGGGAGCGCATCTAATGATTCCGATAAACTCGACGGAACTGTCCAACAGATGAGATCAGGATAGAGCATTTTTGGGCAACGTAAAAAAGTGGCCTAGGTTCGCTGGAAAGAGTCTAGGCCACTTTTTTTGTTTTCCCTCAAGACCGAAGTCTGTTTTTGAGGTTAAGACGGTTGCTCTCTAGTCGTCCTCTTCACTAACCGGCCGTTTGACGACCGGGTTATCCCAGTCCTGTGCCGACGAGATGTTCGGCTGTCCCCAGTGCTCACCGTTCCAGCCTTGGAAGCCGTCCATCTTGAACGTCCACACACCGGTAGACATATCACTGATCACGATTAGTCCGTCCTCGTTGCGAACGTCTACGCCGAACGCGCCGTTGAACATGGCTGGTCTGCCCTCGACTGTCGGGCCTATGTAGGTATCGTAGTAACCGACCGTCACAGGGTTGTGCGGATCCTGAAGGTTGAAGATCTGCAGACCATCGAGGTAGCCGGAGACGAAGACGTATGGCCAACGCACTTCGTGGTTGTGGACGAGATTTCTCCAGTCCGCTGTGAATGCCGAGATTGGCGATCTCACATTGGTGACCTCACCCTCTAAGGCCGGTTGGAGATCAAAGATCCTGAGAGGAGCGTACTGATACTCGGTCTCAGCGATTACGTATCGTCCGTCTGGACTCGGTGTGAATGTGTGTCCGTAGCTCACTCCACTTATGCCGGTGAGTGTGATACGCAGTTCAGGGTTCTCAAGGTCTGTTACGTCGTATATGTAGTACCCACCTGTGCCGCCCCCGTAGAACCGATCTTCGCCAGTGTCTGGATGGTAGCCGACGTAGAAGTCATGATAGCCACGGCCGGCACCTCGCCCCATCGGAGATTCAGGTACTGGCACCATTCCTACACGGGCATTTTCAAGATCTCCGTCCACAATCATTCCAAGGTCGTATATGAGTGCGCCAGGAGCCCTCGCTGTCGTGAATAGGTACACCCGATCGTTCTGATGTTTGTAGATAAAGATGTTGTGGAAGCCACCGGGCATATCCGGCTCTCGGATGCGTGCCACCTCACGGACCGTGGATGCGTCAGGCAGGTCTGTTACATCGAGAATTACAGCACCAAGGTCGGTGTTTGGACCGCCTTGACCGAATTGGAGTGACTGAACGAGGTAGTACCGATCGTTCCACTTGAAATGTTTAACGTCCATTCCACCAGTACGCTGGTGCAAGTCCTGGTTCTCGATGCGCCACTCATAGATCAGTTCAGGATTTTCAGGGTCCTCAAGGCTGATGATGTCTGTTCCCTTAGGACCTTCCCAACCGTACACCATTCGCGAGATATAGGCGTATGGGCGATGCATCTCCTGTTCGAGGTCCATGTCTGCTACCGACAACTGTGCACCTAGGGGCAGATGTCCTAGGACCTCCATGTTATCACTGCTCCGATTCATGGGGCTCCATGGGACTTGTTGGCCAGCCGCGGGAGAGGCCAAGGCAATGCTCAAGACAGCCAAGAGTGTCGTGCGAACGTTCTTCATCATCAGTCTCGTCAGGGGTTTGTGTCGCGATGGATCAAGGTGGGGTCCGTAGGTACGAGCGGGCAACCGGACACCTGCCTCTGGCATTGCTGCTTAGTGGATATCGTTGTCAGTGGACTTATCTGCGCTCCTGCCACCAGTCGTCCTTAAGGATAGTCACCGCTTCTTCTAGTTCCATGCCGTTGACCCTTAGGACAGCGCGGTATGTGCCGGGTGTAGCTTCACTGATCGCAAAGCGGGTCGTGTCACCGTTCTGGCGACCGAAGCCGCCGCTGCGCACGGTTTGACGTTGTTCACGTATTCTGTCTTGCTCCTCTTCGCTTCGCTCAATTTTTTTCATCATGTCCCACTGAACGATATTGATTCCGGCTGTTCCTTCGTGCTCGATCTCGGAGATCGCGATCTGGCCTTGGTAAATGGTCAGTGTCACCTCGGCATCGCTGCGAAGGTAGAAGAATAGGGACGCTCCGGGTGCTTCACTCTCCCCTTCGAAGTTCGATGACGAGTAGTTGGTCCTATCCACTGCGACCCATCGGATCTCAGGCTCCGGTGTAAAAAAGAAGGCGTCCTCAGCCATGACCGTCGGTGTTAATGCCGACAGTGGGGCGATATCTGTGACATAAATGCCGCGTCCATGAGTAGCGACAACTAGATCATTGTCTCTTTCCTGAATCTTCATGTCGTGCACGGGACTTGTCGGCATGTCGAGCTTCATGCTCGTCCAGTTCTCGCCACCAGTGTTGGAGACCCAAACCTGAAATTCGGTACCAATGAAGAGTAGATCCGGGTTTATGTGGTGCTCACGGATGACGTTGACCGGGCCGTTCGGAAGGTTGGCCGAGATATCGGTCCAGTTTTCACCGAAGTCTGTGGTCTTATAGACAAAGGGTCGAAAGTCGTCTCTCCGGTAGCCCGTATACGTAAGATATGCCGTCCCCAATTCGTGATGAGACGCCTCGACGCGACTGACCCAATATTCCGGGTTGTTTGGGATATTTTCGTTCAATGAGGTCCAGGTCTCGCCTCCATCTTTAGTGACCTGAACGTTCCCGTCGTCTGTCCCGACCCATATGACCCCGGCTTTGAGAGGCGATTCGTCGACGGTCGTGATCGTGCCGTACTGGATATTTCCGTCTCCGCCTCTACCTGTGGTCTGTGTGGCAGGATCGTCTTTTGTCAGGTCAGGGCTAATGACCTCCCAAGCCTCACCACGGAATTCTGAGCGGAGGAGTATGTTGCCTGCGTGAAAGATGACGTTGCAGTCATGCGGTGAGATTAGAATTGGAGCGTTCCAGTTCCATCGCATCTCAGGATCGTTGTGCCGCACACCTTTTGTTTCGCCGGTCAACAGGTCTGTACGACGGATGGGACCAAACTGAGACTCGTTGTAGAGGTAACGGTTTTCGCACCAGTCAATCTCGTTGTACATCCCGTCGCCGCCTCCGACGCGTTCCCATTGCTCGAAGTAGACCGGGCCACCCGCTGGGTTCGTGTGATAGGCCATGTGCGAGCCGTTGTCCTGTAGCCCGCCCATGATTCGGTAGGGACGTGAATTATCTACGCCGACAGCATAGAACTGCGCGAGCGACTGAAAATCAGGGTGGTACCAGTTTTCACCGCCATCGTAAGAGATTCCCATACCATGGTCGTAACCAAGGATGATGTGACGTGAATCGTCTGGGTTAATCCAAAGGGCGTGATCGTCTCCCCCGAAACCGTACGGACGCCGCTCCCACGTTTCGCCACCGTCATAAGTACCCCATGACGCAGCCGATAGGACGTGAACGATATTGGCGTCGTTTGGATCGATGATGATTTGACCGTAATAGTAGGCTGGACCACCACCTATCGACTGATTGTCAGGGCTCACTTTTTCCCAGTTTATCCCTGCGTTTTCGGAGCGGTACACTTCACCACCGATCATTCCTCGAGACGACCTATGATCTAGGAGCTCCTGACGTCGTTCCCCGTCGGACATACCCTCTTTGTTTGCGTTTTCGATCGTCACGTACAGGACATTTGGGTCACTGTGGTATACGTCTACTCCGATCCGACCCAGCATGCCTTCAGGGAGGCCCTGTCCGATCTGGATCCAGTTTTCGCCACCGTCCGTTGTCTTAAAAAGACGGCTGCCTGGGCCACCTAGGTCGAAGGTCCACGGCAGGCGAACCTTGTCGTAGGTCGCTGCGTAGAGAGTGTTTGGGTCGGTCGGATCCATAACTATGTCCACCACACCGATGTCTTGTCCCTCAGAACGGTAGTTCAGTGAACGCTTCCAGGTTTGGCCTCCATCGGTCGATTTGTATAGGCCGCGCTCACCACCTGCCGAGTATAGTGGTCCTAGTGCGGCGACGTACACCACGTTTGGATCCGTCGGGTGAACTACTATGCGCCCTATGTGCTGAGACATCGGAAGCCCAACGTTTGTCCAAGATTCACCCGCATCCGTCGATTTATAGACCCCGTTCCCCCAGTAGGAGGAGCGTGAGTTGTTTGCTTCACCTGAGCCGAGGTAAAGGATATTCGAGTCAGATGGAGAGACTGCGATAGCCCCGATTGAGAATATGTCGGGTTGATCGTTGAAAAGTACGTCGAACGTGATGCCTCGGTTTGTAGTTTTCCAAAGGTGTCCGGACGCTGTAGCTATATAGAAGGTGTGAGGATCATCGCTAGGAACTGCAATGTCCACGAAACGACCACTTTGTCGCGTTGGGCCGATTTCTCTGTATTCCAGGTTTGCTAGCGTCTCTTCAGAGAGCGACTGAGCAATCGCAGGTTGTGCGGTTAACGCTAGGCTAGCGAGTAGCATCGCTGAGAAAGCGGCGCGTGACTGGTTCATGCTATCCGACTCCGTCAAGGACAAGGTCTCATGGGTACAGTCCCGTGAACCCTAGAGACAGTTCATAGGCTTTTTAGCGACATTGGCGCTAGGAGCACATGAGCCTAGGAGCCTTCACTCAGGTGGGCAATAACGAACCGTCGATCACCGTTTTGACTTTGCATAGGACATAGTCGACGTTGCTGGCCATGTCACATTCTGTGCGTAAGCATCTCCGTCTGGAGATCGATGATTACGACGAGAAAATTCGGCGCTGGATTCCAGGGTACGACTCTATGATCCGGATAGCTGCAGAATCGGTGGCAGAGATCAGCCCAGATCGGGTGATTGATATCGGCTCGGGCACAGGCGCCCTAGCAGAAGCGATTTTGGAACACAGCACGGTGGGGGTGGTCGAGCTTCTCGACATAGATCCGGAAATGCTCAATCGAGGTGCCAATCGGGTAGTTCGATTCGGGGATAGGGC
>Ga0114933_10000701_pt1 | contig 39592 bp, 44 predicted proteins | sample 4SBtaG_FD_89691 | JGI IMG/M metagenome (GOLD analysis project Ga0114933, IMG submission 89691) | Deep subsurface microbial communities from Kolumbo volcano to uncover new lineages of life (NeLLi) - 4SBTROV12_W25 metaG | ecosystem: Environmental > Aquatic > Marine > Volcanic | place: Kolumbo... | reverse complement strand
GTCCCTCGAGGACCTAAAATAGCTGATAACAAAGCGCGCCCAGATGAAAAAGTAGCGAGGAAAGAATCTAACATAGCTGATATCTTAGACGGGTGGGACGACTAGAACTTTTAAGAGTATAGTCACGATGGCCGCATTACGCGGCCATTGCATTTTCACTAGGAGGAGATATAGCTATGGACAACATCGAATTCTTCGATTCAGTGCTTCCTAATACAGGACACTACTGTTCCGTAGGTATAACTAATGGAGCTGTACGCCAGAGCTTTGTGGAGTCAAAAGAAGATATTATAACTCGGTCTAACATGTTAGTAGCCGATGGCGCGGATGTGTACTACGCCCTAGCGTCTTTTAGCGCCCCTACAAAACGCACTGGAGTTAACGCTGCGCACTTAAAGAGCCTATGGCTAGATATAGATTGCGGCGCAGGTAAACCATACGATTCACAAGAAGAGGGTCTAAATGCATTAAAGATTTTCGTTAAAAAAACAGGACTACCTAAACCAACTGTAGTAAATTCTGGTCGAGGGTGGCATATTTATTGGCCTTTAGAAGAATCAATAAGTGTAGAAGAGTGGCGCCCATTAGCTGAAGGGCTGAAAGTTCTTTGCACATCACATAGTCTAGAGGCTGACGCTGTAGTAACGGCAGATACAGCTAGAATATTACGCGTACCAAACACGCTAAACTTTAAAGGCGAACCACCGTTTGAAGTGGCGGTGAAGATAATAGGTGCCGCGTCAAGTGTAGCTAGGCTGAAAGATGTTATACCTATAAAAGCGCCCGTCGCACCTACACCAGTAATATCTAAAATAGCACTAAACTCTGATTCTCAGAGTAGTTTTCCTATGATAGTTCGCAAGAGCGTGAAGGGTAAAGGGTGCGCGCAGATAGCTAATATAGTAAGTAATCAGGAAGGATTGGAAGAACCCCTATGGCGGGGAGGGTTGTCAATAGCTATTCGCTGCGTAGACGGAGAAGCTATGGTGCATAGAATGTCTAGCCAAGACCCTAGGTACGACAGGGTAGAAGCGTTAGATAAGGCTATGAAGACAGCGGGACCATATACGTGCCGAGAGTTCAACCTCTTAAATCCTACGCTGTGTGAGGGATGTGAGCAAAACGTAACATCTCCTATTCAACTAGGACGTGAGTTTGCTAGGGCTTTAAAGCCGTCTGAACTGACGCGCCCAGACGAAAGTTCTGATTTATTCCAATTAAAAACAAATAAATCTCCGGTAGCGGCCTCCAGTCCTCAGTTAACTATGGACGATATACCATTTCCTTACTTTAAAGGAGCTTCCGGGGGAGTGTATAAGGAGTCTAAGGACGACGACGGAGAGAAAGTTGAAGTAATGGTATATGAGCACGACTTGTATATAACACGGCGTGTGTTTGACCCTTTAGACGGAGAGACGGTACTCATGAAGCATTCGCTCCCTCACGACGGGGCCAGAGACTTTGTAGTGCCTTTAAAGATAGTACAGTCTCCTAAAGAGTTTAAAGACGTCCTTAGTACTTACGGGGTGGCAGCATCCCAAAAACAGATGGGAAATATTATGGCGTATACAACAACATTCGTAAAAGAACTACAACGTAAGAGGATGGCTGATAAAGCTAAGACTCACTTTGGTTGGAACGATGATAGAACTGAGTTTCTAATCGGAGAAAGAAACTTTACCTTAAAAGGAGAAGAATTTAGTCCACCGTCTAGTGTTACTAGAGATATATGTAAAAGTTTAGCGGAAGTAGGCGACCTAGGTATATGGATGGAGGGTATTCAAGAGTATATGGACTCAGATGCTGAAAAACAGTTCGCTGTCCTCTGCGGATTTGCGGCTCCTCTTATGGTGTTTACGGGTTTAGACGGAATGAATGTTAACTTCTCCAGTAATAGATCAGGCACGGGGAAGTCACTAGCCTTAGCTGTACAGAATAGTATCTGGGGGCATTACAAAGAGCTCATGCTAGCTGAGAGAGACACAGATAACTCACGCCAGTTAATAATGGGTATCATGCACAGTCTCCCAGCCTGTTTAGACGAGACTACTAATATGGTAGGAGCTGTCCTGTCTGACTTCCTATTCTGCACCTCTCAAGGGCGAGGAAAAAACCGTATGGAAGGGCAGAAAAACGCACTGAGGGAGAACCACACTCGATGGGCTACCATCTTATCAACTTCAAGTAACTCGTCGCCTAAAGACAAGCTAGCGGCTCTCAAATCTAGACCTGACGGAGAGTTAGCCAGACTTATAGAAGTGACAATGACTCAGAGATTCACAGATGCTAAAGGGCGTGATTTATACACAATGATAGGAAGTAACTACGGCACGGCAGGGCCCATATACGCCGAGAGGTTAGTTAAAAACCAGAAAACTATACCTGACCTGATCGCTCAAGCTATCGCCGAAATAGAAGCGGAAGTAAACTATGATGGTCAGGAGCGTTACTGGGTTGGGTTAGCTGCGCTAATATTGGTGTCCGCCAAACTGGTTCAAGACTCAGTAGGGCTTGAATCCGATATTCCAGCACTGAAGATCTGGGTAGTAAACATGGTAAGAAACGCTAGGGGTTCTATCACAGAGCATACCGTAGACTACGAGGGTGTTCTGGGGGAATTTCTGATCTCTAACGTAGACGACACTATGATTATAAATAATCATACCCCAGACCCTATAACTCATAGCGTTATAGTCAAAGAAGCTAAAAGAAGCGTCGTAGTGCGAAGAGAGCCTGAAAATGATCTACTATTTATAACTAGGAAGGCTTTACGGGAATACTGCGCGGAAAATCAAATTAGTATGGACGAGATGCTAGGTGGGAACATAGGAATGAAATACAAAGGTGGCGTTAAGAAGAGAATGACGTCGGGCACTGGGCTAATATCTACACCTATAGATGCCTTGATGTTTAACACGGAGGGTATAGATATGGACGACTATATACGTGGATGATTGGGATATAGATAAGGCTATGAAAGAAATGCAGAAGTTGGACAGCTTCTTTATCCCCTGCTTCAAATGCGCTAAGATGCGCGCTAGGATAAGATCTTCAGCTAACAAGTACTATTTAGGTATAAAAATAGTGGAAACTACAGAAGCTATGATAAAAGGGTTGCGCGTTTGGCGTTTAACCTGATAGGATTATAGATAAGATCATTGCGAGCGCTCCGTAATGACTCTTGATTGAGCACTCTCCAAAGTGTTACCCCTCTGGTCCTCCTCCTTGGTTAACCAGAGGGGTTTTTTTATATCTATCGTTTATTACAAAATACTACGTGCTTAGATATATCATCATACCTGAATGATATTGAAGTTCCTGTCCCCAACCTGTAGTTCATAGGCATACTAAACTTAAATGATGCTTCAACGCCGTCAATCCAAAATTCTAATAGCTTAAACCCCAACGGATTAACAGACCTTAGCTTAGTTTTAACGACTGTTCCGTCTCGGTATATAAATCCACCTTTACGTTTACGGATGGCTGTAAACTCGGGGTAGTATTGGCTTTTAATAGTGCGGCTATCTACCAGATGCGAAGGGGTCATTTATTTTCCTGATATTAAACTGATTAAAGTAGAGCTGTTAAGCTCGGTTCGGGGTAGGTAATAGTCTGTGCATACATTCCACAACTCTATTAGTACACCTTTTGTGTATGCACTAGGAGGAGCGGAGGGGTCAAGCAGTTGGCGAAGATCTCTCGCTACTTTGTCTCGTTTTCTATCATGGGCTCGGCTTTTAAGTGGGCGCCATATATTATTCCATTCGTGTAAGACTGCATTAAAGTTCATATTAACCCGAAGATATAGTTTTATACGCTCTAGGTCTACTTCTCCATCTGAAGAATAGTATATAGCCTCTCTGGGTCGACCCGTTGCTTTTGGTTGCTCTTTTACAGGCGCTTTCATTTTCTTCCTCCCATGCCATAGTCAGCAGGTAACGACTCATGAATCATTTTCTTTAGGTAGAACTGAGCTTTCTCGTAGTCAGATAGAGGGTCGTCATGTTTCTTATTCGCTCTCCACAGGTACTTAAACACCTGCCCTTTACAAAATCCAATAAACTCTTCTTTTGTCATTGAGGCGCGAATAGCGTGAATACACTCAACGCCCCCGTTAGATTTGTAGTGGGGAGGCTCATTAATTAAGTCAACAGTGGTTTTAACGGGCTCATTCATCGTCGCCCCCCGTCAGAAATTCAATCAGTAAGATGCTAGATCCGAGGCACACGAATACAGGCGCCAGCATAATTGCGGCGACCCAAAAAAGTATTATCATAATAGTCTCCAAAGTATGTATATAGTGAGCCTTTTGGCAACATGCTCAGGTTGGGTGGGTAGTGCTTGTTAAGGTAACTATAATGAAATAAAACTAGTAAGGCAAATTTAGTTTACTGACCCGTCCTTATCGTGCCATTCATCTACGCCGCGAGTGATACCACAGTGAGAGCACACAGCTACCCCGTCCTCGGGGATAGTAGCTGTAGGGGGCATTCCGCAGCAATCAGATACCGGGTTGGCTATCACTAAGCGGCTATGATAAGACTCCATATCTATCTGGTCCCAGTGTGTGCGCCAATCAACCTCTTTACTCATCGTTGATGCACTATCTCTACGCCGTTATCCATATGGTATGACCTAAGACACTGAGGGCATTGATACTCTTTCTTACTGTAGAACCTAACCATTGGTGAGCCACAATGGCACACATTGTCCTCACGCCGACCCTTATCTTTCGGAGATATCCACTTGTTTAAGAAATTTCTAAAGTTATTCACTACTACTTCCATTCGTCAAGTCTCCCGTCTGAGCGTAAATCCATCACATCAACTCTTTTTAATAGCTCATTCAGAGTGGTGTTTATACTGTTATACATCCGTTCCTTTTTCTTGGGCGACCAATCGCTCTTATGTATATTTGTTTGGCGGGCTCTAATGTTGTTTAGGGACTTTCTAATATTATTGTACCGCTTACCCAGTAACCCCTTATAAGACTCGATTATGTCCGCTCGTTCGGCGTAGTAACTATCCTGCACATCAGAGTCAGTCATGTCTCGTTGTCGGTAGGTATCTCCCAACTTCCGAAGTCTCTCGTTTCCTTCGTGATTCTTCTGTAGTAGGTCATACATCAAGGTCTTTAGCCTATTCCCTTTCTTCCCTTTCCCCCACCATTGGTTTCCCGGAAGTTTAAGAAGCCAATCGTCTGAAGCTACATCGGGTATAACATTAAGATCCGCCCCCATAGCTCTGGCGCTTTCAACGAACCCCGGGTTTTTAGCTAGTTCTCGGCTTCCCAGCATGATCGAAGCCCCGGTTAAGCCAAAGTACCCTCTAACAAAATGGTCTATCTGGACGGGGGAGAACATAGCGTCTCCTATAACTCCAGCTCCGGTCTGACTTATTACTCTAGCTATCGGTGACGTGCTCGTAGTCCATTTATCTTCCGTCGCCCATTCTTTCATGCTTTGGGATTCAATATCTCGACCAGTAAACAGATTTTTATTAAACCCAACTTCCAGAATAGGTTTCATAAACTGAGGAGTCGCGGGGAAGAGAATAGCCGTTATAAGCGAATCAGATAAAGTGTCCCGCATGGAACTAGTATCTACGTTCGCTGACTCAGTATAATTTAGATATAGTTCCTCCGGCAAAGACTTCGCTAGCCATGTAAAGAAGTCCTGACGCATCGGCAGCCAGAAGTCGTTACCCAGATATATAGACCGAGACCGAGTAGTAGCGTTAGCATTAGCGTAGTCCTCGTCATCCCCGTGCAGCATCGCTAAAGTTGTAGAGAGGGACATAATCATAGTCATATTAGTGAGCAGTTGTTTCTGTGCTGCTACTCTATCTCCGGGGGATATTCCGGCGCTAGTCATAACTTTATACAGTACGTGGTGCGATTGTAACGCAGCCCCTAAGAACGGCACGAACCTAACCATCAATTGTATTTTCGCGCTGGCTCCATGCTTACGGAAATTGATTAGCTCAAACGCTTTTTCTACAGCCTCCCGCTTGTCTATACCCGCTTCAGTCGCTACAGAATAGACAGCTTGCCTTACAGCGTTGTCTGAGGCCATTGAGAAATTCTCAAGGCGACGTAGCGCGCCGCTGTACCACTTTTTATCTTTGGCCATATGCGCGTGACTTTCAGCGTCGCCACGGATTGCGGCTGCTGACCAATCTCGAGCCCCAACAGTACCTAACTTTTTAAGTTCGTCATGCACCTTGCTTGAGCCTGACAGGGTTTTTACAAACTCCGTGATTGTTTTTAGAGGTATCTTAATAGTTTGGTGAAACGGTAGGTTGGATGTGAGCATGGCGCTGAACGCATCCTGAGTTAACTGTCCAATAGCAAACAGAGGATTTAACACAATGTTCTTACGCAAAACGCTCGTAAAACCATTCGCCCAATTGTACGATTGGCTCATGGTCCCTTCAATCCCGGAGAACGCGTTTACATAGTTAGCGTCGCGCAGTTGAAAGTACGTTTTCTGCCCATTAATATAGGCGTATACGGCATTTGGTACATCATTCCCCTCGCCTTTAGATAGTTCTATACCTAACCCTTGAGACACTGCGTTTTTAGCCAGCTGAGTGGCGGACTTATTTCTAACAGCTCTACCTACCTCATGCACAACCCAAGTCTCTATATTGTCCATGACATTACCTACTTCACTCATAGAACCCTTAAGGCTCTTGTCGGCCTCAACCATAAGTCCATCAGTGAATTCCGCCGGGCCCTGTCCCGCTAGCATTTGAGTTGTTCTGTAGAACGGAACGTAAGAATCTTTCTCCATCATAGTTTCAGCTTGGCGCCGACTATATAGCCCACCCTCTACCATCACGTCGAGCACATTATTTCGTAGCTGCTCCCACGTAGTAACAAATTCTTGCACTTCAGGAACAGCCTCAGATAATTGAGCTATAGTTCCTTCGATGCGGGCGGTGTCCACATTCTTATCTTTGTCTAGCCAATGAACTTTCTTAATAGTATCTGGCTTAAACTCCCATACTCCTTTCTTATTCTTAAATGCTAGTGAAGCGGCTTTACTCTTTGTCCCTAATCTAGCTTCAGCTTCATCTCGTTCAGCTTTTGTAGATACATCAGGTTCATTAAGTGCATTGAGGTGCTCTTTTAACTCCTCGTTACGCTCGTGTAGAGCTCGTAAACGTAGTGCGGTAGTATACTCAGTAAATAGACCCTCCATCCGACCCCGGGTGTCTACTTTCTTCTCTCCGCGTTTAGCATGGTTCGCTGCCGCCATGTCTATAATGTCGCTCAGATCAAGCCATGTAGCTAGTTTATTACCGTTTTCATCCTTGTCTTTAGCCACCCACTTAAACTGGAATCCTTCTTTATCAGTCTCGTAGTAAGCCCCGCCGTTCTCAAGCACCTGCAGTCCTATCGCGCTATCATGTACTGTCTGAGAATTACTAATCCGTAACATGTGCCCTATAAGATCCTTGCTCCCGCTCCAGTCAGCATTCCGCATCTCTTCTTCGTAGCTACGTCGAAGATCTTCGCTCGCCCCAATGTTATAGTCTAAGCCAAGCGTAATCCATCTATCTAACCACCTGTCAAATACCTTTTTGTTCGCCACCGCATCTTTTACGAGCCCCTGAGATGTGCCAAGGTCGGAATACACGTTATCTTCAGCATTCAGAGCTCTACCAACAGCCTCGCCTTCAACCCTCTCTCTTACACGCGCGTCAAAGTCCTCTTTTGCTAGCTTCTCATAGGTTTTTATCTGTTTTTGCGCCGCTTTACGGTCGGTTTTAAAATTAGTCGGCGTTTGAAAATTGTCGATATCTACAGGCCCTTCTCTACTAGCCAGAGCTGCTTTATCAGTAACAGTATCTAGTGTGGTGTTAGCGGAGTGGGCTCGCATCTCACGTAATATGTTATGCACGTCCGTGGTGTCTAGTTGTTCTATATCTGAGAACCCTTTAGACTTCATCCAGTTCACCATCCTACGGACGTGAGCCTTCAGTGCGTTCCATATGCGTGTTGGAAGAGACGCTACAGCCTCCTTGCCTTGAGCTACAGCTAACAACTCCTCTGTCAGCATACGTTCAGCTTCTTTATTAACTGCTTGGTCAGTACCCTGCATCGCTGTTTTATACTCAGCAACATATGGGGCTAGTCCTTCAGCAACTCCTAGATCCGCAGCTAGTTTCTCTATACCTATAACTCCACCTAACTGGCGGAACAGAGAAGTAACACTACGGTCATAATCTTTCTGGAACATACGGGCAAACCCCGCATGGCCCATAGCCTCATGCGCTACGGTCTCCATTACTTGAGCAGGGGAGCTGTGGCTATCAGCCACTACATAGATAACATCATCTTTATACGCTCCGTGTATTCCAGCCAGATCACCTGCGATATCAGCCTTTACATTGTCGGGTAAGTTCTCGGCGGTATCTACAACTTGGATATTAAGTTTGTGTAATCGTTTCTTCCTAGCAAATGAATCTACTATCTTCTTAGCTTCAACCCCTGTGAATCCGGGACCTACTTTGTCGCCTGTGACCCTACGCTTCAAGCCTAACTTTTCCTCCATTGCGGAAATGATTTGTTCCTCGTCCTCCGTAAATGTTGTGCTCTCATCATCAACGGGATCCTCCACCTGCTCCTTGTCCTGCTGTGCTTGTTCCTTCGTGCGCGGCTTGACAACGACAGCCCCCTGCTTGGCAGGAGTTTTAGCGACAGTTGCCCGCTCGAGCACGGCGTTTTCATCAAACGTGAATCCATCCACTATAGCGGCTAGTTGTTTAGCTGCTACTATCTTCTCAGCCTTAGTGAGATTATCTTTAGACCCCGCTCTCTGTTTGTCCTCTGGAGTGGCGTTACGTCTGTTGGCGGCTTCTTCATTAGCCACGTAACGCCTACGATTAACTCTAAGTATGCCGGTAGCGACTTTTTTCATGTCCGCTAGAGATTCATCTAGGCTAGCTAGGTCTTCTACTGTAAAGCCGGCGCCAGTAGGGACAAACCAATGTGTTAATACCGCTTTCTTTATTCGTTGTAGGCTAGTGATAACATCATCGCCGACGTCTTCTTTGGTAAGTGTTGGCGCGATGGTATTAATAGATTCTAGGTCTCTATTATATATCTGAGGGTTCCGACCTTTAACTACGTTACCTTCAGCGGACGCGTAATTAGTTTGTGGCATTCCACCCTTCGCCCTATAGGGGTCAACCCTTTTAATTTCAGCGTCCCCAGCGGCTGTTTCCGCTGCATTTACGATATCTTCAGCTATCCTAATCCTACTGGACTTAGCTCCTTGTTTTGCATCGTCTACAGACCCGAATGTTTTCCCTTCCGGATAATCACTACGAACAAATGCACCACCCTTCTTGGATATAGTTATCTCACTGGCAGTGCCACGCCCGAGAACGTAGGTATTCCCATCCTTTTTCCAATCAGGAGTTTCACTTCTAACTTGTTCTAAGTGTGCTTGCGCCTTCTCAAGATGATCTCTAGTTTTAGTTACTTCATCAGCTACGGCATCTGACTTAAAAAATATCCCCAACTCCTTATCAGTAACAGGGGTGCTCCCTTCCTTCGCGAAGTCCTCCACATGATCGGCGGGGGTATCAACAGGCTTAATTATTTCAGTTGACTCATTATCTTTAGCTTCCGCTTTAGCTTTAGCGTCGCGGAGCTTCGAGATTAGAGAGTCTACCTCTGCTCTCTGTCCTTTTGGGGCGGTTGGAGCTAATTCCAGTACCGTGGCTAAACCTACTTCTGGATCTTCAAACAACTCCTTCTTAAGTTCTGGTGTGATCCGGCTCAAGAAGGGAGCCTCATAGGACTTAGAAGCTCCACGAAGAGTCGTTATATGTTTTATTAAATTGTCCTGTTTGTCTCTCAGGTGTTGAACCTCTTTCCCCTGCTCCTTTTCTCTTGTACGCCTTAAGTTCTTTGTCTCTTTATCGTTCGCCCCTTTTATTCCCGCTAGCTCGTCATCAAATTCTAACGTCATATTACGTAATCGGGTAGATAAATTTTTATGTATAACTAGCGCGTTAGACAAAGTCAGGACTGTTGTTTCGTCTGTTGTTTCGTCTGTTGTTTCGTCTGTTGTTTCGACTATTGGTGTAGCTGGTGTAGCTGGTGTAGCTGGTGTGTCTTGCCCTTGTTCGGTTGGTGGTGTAACTGGAGGTTTGACTGTTTCGGCCATCCGTTCAGCGTGGGTTTGTTCTTGCCCCTTGCCTTGCGCGGCTCGTATCGCATCCGCTTTTTCATGGATGTCAGCTACGTTAGGGTACTGCCTCAAGACAGCGTCGTTTTTACGGGCGTAATTAGTTAAATGCTCGTCAATCGCTATTATATTCTCGTCAGTGCGTTCCCCAGCGATTAGATTTTCATACGCTTTCTTTTGTTTTACTAGTTTGGTTCCCCACGGGTCAGCCCTTACTGTTTTCAGTTTAACGTGGGCTGCGGGAGTAGGCTCCGCCTTAGTTTCCTCCTCCGCTAGGACCTCTAACTGCGCGGCGACCTTATCACTAAGGGGTCGTAGCGCCGCATTTGATTCTGCGTCTACATCGGCTTTATCTATCCAATTCGCCCACTTTTTCAGCTCAGATTCTGTGGCTCCGGCATCTACTTTAGCGTCTATAGCCGCTATCTGGTCGGCAAACTCTTTACCTTCAAATTCTTCCTGCCATTTCTTCTCTGCGGCTTGAGCTTCGGCTTTAACCTTTTTAGTTTCGGCCTTCTCTTCATCCTGTAATTTCCCAATCCTACCTGCGGAAAGTTTCTGTTTCAACGTGCCCTCTGGGTGGTAATTCTTCTCCCACTCCAGCTTCTGGGCTGTCGTCATATCCTTTTGCTGTTCTTCAACCCAAACCTGCTCAGCTTGCGCCTGCTTATCAGCCTCAAGTGCCCCTAACTCACGCGCTTGCTGTTCTTTAAGCCGTTGGTTCGCCTCAACTTCTCTTTGGGCCGATGCCCGGCTGCTCACGCCCCCAACGGCTCCTAGCACTGGAGTAGAAATCGCTACATCTTTGGCTGTTTCTATCATCTCAGCAATGGCTTCGGGAGAGGATAAGTCTTGCCCCGCCGCTGCTCTATTTACTACACCCTGAAGTACTTCCGTAGGAACCTCATAGGCTTCAGATTTTAACAGCCCCTTAAGGGCGGCTCCTGTTATGCCTTGTTCAGCTGCAAACTGCGCGGCTTCAGACTGGAGTTTTTTTCCACCCATGCCTAATAGTTTGCCTAAGAATGGCACTGACTTACCAAGAACGAACATATCTAGGGCGGTGTTAACCGCCGAGGCGCCTAAGAGGGCCGTGAGATCATATGGAGTTTCGGACCCTTCGGCAGCTAACCCAGCGGCTATGTTTTCTTGGTGCTTAGCGTCTTGCGCCGCTGTTTGTTCTGGTAAATGCTGAGTAGCGGCTAATGCAAGGCCACTAGCCGCTAAAGTAGGAAGTCCCGCCGGTGCAAGTGCACCTGCGGCTACAGCTGGGGCGAAACCACCAACCACGCGACCAGTACCTGAGGAGATAACATCATAAGATGTGCCTATAGCGTCCATCACTCCTACATTAGGGTTCGTCCAAGACTCAACCATCTCGTCAAATCCGGGAGGTCGGTGCTCTGGGGGTATATACACCCCCGTCCCTTCGCGTCGGTTCCTAGCATCTTCATCAGCGACATAATTGTCCAACCACTGAGTAGCGGCATTATCTCCACCAGCGCCCTTCATTAAGGCGCTAATACCTGCCGCCGCACGTTCGTCAGTCTGGGCTAAAGTACTTCCTAAATTAGTGAAAAACCCCGTATTAGCTTCTTTAGCTTCTTCGGTTTGTTGTAGGTAATTTCCCAGTAGCGCGACGGCCTCGTTCTGGGACAGCCCAGCTTGAGCGGTAAACTCAAACTTACGGCCATTCTCTAGTGATACGATATATTTAGACATACAACGGAGCTCCGGTAAAAATACTTATTATGATACTAGCTCTTTAACACCCGCTATGGCGCTATCGAAGAAGCCCATACCACTAGTGGTTGTCTTAGTGTTACCCCCCGAGGCTGGTAGTGCCGTATAATACCCAGTCTTCTTCATCAGCATGTGTAGCACTCCTTCAAATCGCGCTATTTCAGCGTTTAGTGCCTCGGCTGCTTCCGGGTTACCAGTTTCAATTAGCGCCGCCTGCTTCTGTTTCACATCAAGTAGTGATTTCTGGACAGAGGTCTGCATTGTCATAGCGTCTTTAATACTCGCGCCTCCTGCAGCGGCGAGTTTAGCTTCGGCCAGAAGGTTATCCGTACGTTGTTTTCTATTAACAGCGTCCTGCGCGAGTAGCGCATTTACACCCCCACCGAAAGTTCCCGCGAGCGACTCATCTTTATTACTTAGCATTGATCCTCCTAATGCCATCAATAGTTTCGCGTCGTCTTTTGACATTCCGTACTGCCCGCCAGTAATCCCCCCTTTTCCTTTAGGGTTCTTAACCGCTTGAGCTTGAGCCTGAGCTATTAGCTCCTGTATACCCATTGGAGCTTGTTTGTCTTTGTCTTTGTCTTTGTCTTTAGTTTTCGTTGGGGGTTTAGAGCCGGGTGGTGTTCCCTGAGATTTAGGTGTTTCAGTTTTAGAGTCGGATGTTACCCCACCGAGCCAACCTTTTAGTTGATCTATAGTAGACGGTGGCATTGGCCCCGTTTGGTTGTTAAACTTAGCATCTAACTGTTCTTTAGTGAGGTTAGGCAGATGCTCCTCTAACAGTTCTCGGTACCTCAGATCTGAGTGTTTCCTCTCATTCGCCTCCCTATAAGGTTTATTTTCCCATGATCTCTTATCCCACATTTCTTCCAAACTCTCTAATCCCTTTCCTACCTTATTTGCCCCTTGTTTCGCCGATTTCCAGAGGTCTTCCCCGACCCGGCGCCTCTGTTTCTTACCCATATCTGTAGCTCCTATGGCCTTTAGGCCCATCCCAGCCAAATCTATATAATGAGCTGGATCAGTCGTAACCTCTGCTCCTAGGAACTCCTTCGCTTGTCTTAGAGGGTCATTGTGTTGTATATCTCGAGCTTTATTAAGAATCGCATCTAATTTATACGGCGCATTATCCCTGAAGTAGTTTAGGTTGTTACTATCTTTCTCTGTCATAGAGTTAGATGCTATTCGGCTTGCAAGCTCTTCCTCCTCATCAGGTACTGATCCGCCGCCCTGTAGTCTAATTAACCCGCCTTGAGCTGCCATTATGGGAACTGCTTGGGCTTGGGCTGGAACAGACTCAGTTATGCCGCCGCCGGGGATTTGAGGAGCCTCACTAATAGATCCTAGACCTGCTACTACATCATCTTTAACAGTAGTTTGGGGTTCATTCTCAACAGCGGCTCTAGTAGCCGTTCGGGATTTTCCCTCATTCATCGCTAAAAAAGCTAAGTGCGATGGGAACCCCGGCTCAACGCCTTGTATTATGGCTTTAAGTTGGTCATCCGATAACCCGCTAAGTCTATCCTGCCACGTAGCTATGTTAGTGCTGCTAATAGCGTCACCTGCGGGGGACCCTTGAGTATCCTGACTTGCGTTGTACTTACTGTTAATCATAAAATTAGTCCTCTATAGTTATCCAAACGCTTGACTAGCCCCTAGCGCGGCTAATCCACCACCGGCAACTTGGCTAAGCGCGTTGCCTGTGGGGCCGGTGCTCACCTGTTGTGTACTAGTAGGTAAGTTTAACCCTCTAAGAATAGCGTTCATGTAAGCTATCTGTTGTTTATCGTAATCTCTTTCGCTAGCAAAATCAGTCTGTAGTAAGTCATATTTCTGCTGTTCCGCCGATCTCATGGCAGCTCCAGCGTCAGCTTGAGCCCCGATTCTACTTAAGTCAGTCTGCTGCTGTAATGCGCCTAGTCCGGATTTATCTTTCGCCAGTGCCGCGTTGGCGGCCGCCATTTTCAAGTAATTATCAGCCCCGTACTGAGCTGACTGCTCACTCAACTTACTAGCGTCGAGCCCCAAGCTAGCAGCCTGTTGCCCCGCCTGTTGCATCTGAGCAAATGCCTCGGCGTCGAACCTCTGCTTAGCCTGTAGATTAGCCTGTTCAGCTTGGTACTGGTCTAATGCTAATTTCTGAGACGCTTGTTTAGCCGCCTCGTTAGCGATAGCCGCTTGGATATCCATTTGACCCGCGCTTTGTTGCGCGGTTTGGTCAAACTTTCTAGATTCTAAATCTAGTTCAGCTGCTTTCTGGCGAAAACCTTCCGTTAATTGCTGGGCTTCTAGCCTAGCTGCTCTATCGGCTGCAAACTGCTGCCTAGCTGCTTCATACGCTTGTTGATCTCCACGCGTCTGGATATCAGATTTTAATTGTTGATAGTTTCTAGCCTGTTCGGCCTCTAAAATAGCCTGCCTATCACCGCCAAAAGCCCCAGCCATAGAGGACTGAGCCGCTAACTCATTCCGCCTGTTCGCATCTGCAGCCTGAGCCTCTCGAAGCGCGATATCAGTAACACCTTGATGGTACTGAGGAGTGTACTTCGCCTGAGCGGCAGCGTCAAAATCCCCGCCTACTAACTGTCTAGCTGTATACCCTGTTTCTTTGATACCTAAGTCAGAATCAGAATACCCCGCTGCCTTCAGCGACGCTACTTGAGCTGGAGTGTATTCCGCCACACCTCGGCCTACAGTAGATTGGCTGTAAGTGTTCTTTATATCGTCATCGGTGTAATTATACTGTTTACCCGCATCCATCCCACTCCCTAGGTACGTATTGGTGAGCGCGTCGTCCCCAGTGGGAGCGGTATAAGAGCTCTCATAGGTGTTACCCTTACCGTCTCCGGCGCCAAACACGTTCGTCTTTAAACTCTCCTGTATGCTGTCGTGTAATGCGTCAGCTTCGGCGAACTGACCGGGAGTCTGGAGGTTAGCCATATCCGCGTACGCTGCTATTTCTTCAGGTCTGTACGCTGCAATACGGTCGGCGGTTTGTTCGCCTACATAGGCTCGGCGGGCATTATCATCAGCGAACGTTTTTCCTTCTGTGGCGTACTGCCCTCGGGTTACAAACGCTTCGCCTGCTTTTTCCGCTGCGATGCGCTGCTTTTCTGTGTATGCCGCTTGCTTATCGTATTGGGCTTTTTGATCGGCGTAACCAGCTTGATCCTCCCTTATACCTCCGTACGTAGTTCCAAACGTACTACCCATCTGATAGGGCGTGTACTCTTGCTTAGACGCGTCACCCGCCCGCGCCATAATATCATGGTAGTAAGGCTCCGCGAACTCGGGTACATTAGTTGAATAGCTGGTGGACGTTTGACCTCCGCCACCACCCTCTAGTGTCATAGCGTGTCGTAAACCTATTTTAATAGATTGGAACGCCTGCGATGGTAGGTCTGCTACCCCTTCAATTCTATGCCAGCGACTCATATTGATATCTCCATAACTTTGTACTTTTCTGTAAAATTTAATTTAGAAGCCCATAATCTAGCAACTGAGGCGCGAGCAGCTCCCTCAATCTTCGTAGCTCCTTTCTGTTTCATAAGTGTAATAAACTGGGTCCATTGCTCAGGAGCAGCTACACCCTTACCTCCTATAGCTACTATAAAAGCTATACGATTATTAGGGCGGTTTATAAACTCCACTATCAGCGCACCACTAATGTTTCCAGTAGTTTCGTCTATCGCTATCACTAACGACCAACTTCCGTTAGTAAGGTATACTTTAGCGTGTTCCGCATTATAATCCCCTTTGGAGTGGGATAAAGCCAGAGAGATAAACTTATCCACTCGGGGCCACACTTCAGCTATAAAATCTATTGGAACAATCTGTACGGTCATGTAGGTATATACTTATAAGGGTCTATGTCTTTGGGCTGATTCCTAGTTCCAGTTCTCGCGGCTCTAATATCGTTCATCATATCGTATAACGACTTAGCCCCTGCCTCGGAAGACCCATTACCTAAGTGACTAACTATATCAGCGGGGACAACAAACTCACCGTCGCTAAGCCTAGCTGGAGCGGTGTTACCTACTACGGCTGGGATGCTGTCACTAGTACCATCTCCCGAACCTGCTGTTAGTCCTACAATACCACCTTCGTTATATCTTCGACCTCCTCTATAAACATAGGCCGGTATTTGTCCAGCGCTACGATAAGAACTATCTAGCCGAGAATAAGCCGCATCTAATTTCTTTTTCCGCTCTAAGTCTTGTAGTTCTTGCGGTGATAGCTCATTTGCTGCCGACATAGCAGCTAGCCCTCCGGTCGAAGTAACCCCTGCTGGAGCGATCTCTTTTATAGAATCCGTTGCGTTGTCCCACGTACCGAATTTAGTACCTAAGTTGTCAACGCGATCTCCCATGCCAGTCTGACCATATATTGGATCTCCTACGGGTGCAAGCTGCGCGGCGGTAGGGTCAGTTGGAAGAAATCTCCTCCCCCCAGAGCCTTGCGCGGCTGTAACGTCGTGCATTTCGATATCCTTCCCAACACCCATCATCTTAGGATTTGTAGCTTCTATGTTAGCCCAAAAGTCAGAATAGTCTGTTACCTTCCCCATCTCAGTCAGGTTGTGCGCTCCTCCTAAGTGAACTTGGTCGGTATTCATATTCGCTAGCTCCCCGTACTCTAAGTCTAACGGGCTGACGTCTTTCAATACGTCGCCACTTACGTTAACATCAGGTGTAGTCACACCCTGCGATAAATCAGCATTAGCCGATAAATCAGCGAACTGCCCCAGCGCCCCAGCGGTAGCGCCTGATGTTAACCCAGCCAAACCCGCCTGTTCCGCGTCTTCGCCAGAAGCAAGGCCAACTCCAAATCTAGACCCACCTACTAACCCTGCATTCTGTAGATTAGACAGGCCCCCAGCTTCTATTCCAAGGGAGGAAGGAAGATATTGGTTGACGAAACTAGGGTTAACTAGGCCAGTTTTAGCGGCTTCTGCTGATGGGTGGGTAGCGGCGAGTCCAGTTGGTATCGAAGTTCCTTGATTTATAACTTGCCCAGATGCATTTGTAACAGGATTTAAAGCAGCGGAACCTCCTATTGATTTCGCCGCTGTAGTTCCTGCTGTTTTAGCCACATTTGTAGCGGCTCCAGTAGCCGCAGCTTTACCGCCCTCTATAGCCGCAGCTTTACCACCCTCTAGACCCGCTTGAGCGGCAATTGTCGCGGGGGTTGCTATAGCCGTACCTATCCCGCCGGTTAGAGCCCCTGTACCTGCTCCCATGAGAGCACCTTCACCGATATCACCGCCAGTGACCGCTGCTCCTAGAGCGCCAATTCCAGAACCAAGAGCGGCTCCACCTACAGCCCCACCAGCTATACCACCTAAAGCTGCCCCAGTACCTCCTACAGCTGCACCAAGGGTTCCAGTTGCCAACGCTGTTCCTGCCGCTGCGCCCATCGCTACAAAACTCATATGTTTTCTCCTAACTCTAATTTTTTATTGTGCGCGTCAATCGCGGCTTGGATGTGAGGTTCACACGGTTCGACTAATTCTTCTTCCGCTTCCTCAGCCGTAGTTGAGCTACTGACGTGCACTGTAACCCATGTTGTATCGGTGTGAGCATAGCCCGCCCTCTTAATACCCTTAGTAGCAGGTATAATAGCGGGGGCTTCGAGCTCTTTAACCCCTTCATCCGTCATTACGGATATCCTCCCCTTCATAAGGAAGTTTAAGTGGTCGTGCCTATGAATTTTCCCGGTTAAAGTAACCCCGGCTGGAATATGCAAGGCTCTAGCGTATAAACCACCGAAAAAGTAGTGGTCTGTGTCCATATCTAGTTTTAACGGCATGCCAACCATAGAATCTTCTAGTTCTTGAACTTTTGCGTTCCTATTTTCTACTATAGTGCTCATATTACAGCCCCGTTTGTCTACCTAGCCCCATCATAGTGACTACCGCGTGAGTAACACTATTAGAAGAAGCATACACCTTAAGACGATCCCCCGCTACACCAGATATAGTAACTGGAGCGTTAGACAGCACGTCGTAGGACGATCCGGCGGTTAATGTGTGATCTTTAAGAACCCAATAGCTAGTTGTATCACTCCCGGAGTAAAATTGAGCGTGTACAGTTATGCTGCCCGCACTATAATTAGTAAATCTAAGCCCTTTAACTATGTATATCTCGTTACTATCGGGGGTAAACGCATTAGCCGACGCATTAGTAACGTCTACGCCGACGGATTCAAAGCTATGAGCGTTAAACTGGGTAGCAGCCATACTATATTCCCATCCAATTCATAGCTATTCTGGATATAGCGTCAGATTCTTGAGCGTAGTCCACGCGTTGTAGCGCTAGCTTAAGATTATTAATCAAAACCGCCATTTGTTGGTGGTTGTACTCTACAGGCGGGGTTCCTAAAGCCTTTATTTGTATTTTAGCCATAATTATCTCCTACCGTCAGGGCGCATATCAATCCGAGTAGCGCCATACTCCCACGAATCGCTTAAATCAGAGTTTTCTATGCGTAATGAAGCTTGGCGGCCTCGAACACGAGTGTTTATATTCTCTGTGGTAGCAGTTACAGTACCAACAACTTCACTAACCTGTGAGCTCTGAGCAAAATTACGAGTTTTAAGTGTAATATCTACACTGCCACTATTTATAGTGAAATCAGGAATAACCCGGCTAACGAATAAAATTCTATCGCCCTCGCCCAGATCAAAATCGGAAGACTCAACGTACGCCGGTAGAGGTAACTCATCCGCGTCAGTGCCTTTCTCGTGCTCGTAAATATATCCATTTACATCAGCCGCTAACGGATAGATAAGAGCCCCTTTATCGTCCCAAGTACATCGCTCCATCCGGCCTATAGACCAAGATTTAGAAAGAATATTATAAATTACATATCGACAGGGTTCTGTAGGCTCCGTATTACTTAAGCAGGAGAATGATACCCCGTCAGAATGAGCCACCGCTACAGTACCTGTAGCCCCCCTAGAACACCCTAGAAATTGAGTATCATTTTTAGATGTATACGATACTCGCTCAAGCTCCACTAGAATTTCTCCACTAGTAGGATACCCCGCTGTAGTATCTACCGAAATTGTCGTAGCTGTAGAGGTCAGAGCCCCATTCAAAGCTGAGTCTTCTATCGTAGCCGTGGGGTAAAACCACATTATTTCTCCGAACTCGCGGTTTAGCCCCGCGAATACTTTACGTTTATTAGATTCTGTTAGCGCGTCAAATACAAACTGTTGCACTGAACAAGGTATCGTAATTACACTACCACTATAGTAGTAAAATGCGCTTTCGCCCATCCAATACACAACACCACTATAAGACACCCAAGCCCTAGGAGATACAACACCAGTATTAGTGCCAACAACATTAAAACTGAAAGTGTATGGAGGCCCAATATACTGCATGGAATATACACTATCGTCGGTCCAGATTAACACCTGTTGGTCTATATCAGCAGCGGCTAGAATTTCAGTGCCGCTATTAAGTAGTTGTCCACCAGCTGTATTCGTAACTGTAGGCGCCCACTCCGTATTAGTCTCCTGATGACACCACCTAACCATCATCGTGTCTAACGCCGACCCCGCAGATGCCGGGGAATTAGCGCCGAACGCTATCAAATGCCTGTCTTTTGTAACTATAGAATAATTTACCTTAGTAGGAGCATTAGATATAACTACAGCTCTAGTTGATGGGTTCGTAGCGTCCCAAAGATACAGCGAGCCGCTATTAGGGTTTATTATTAAATCTTCACCCCAGTTGTCTAACACCCATGTCCTAGGGTAGATATCTACATTAGATGCGGTACGCCGGGTATCCCACCCTTCGGACCCCCATGTCGAAGACCCAAACCCATACTGATTAGTCTGATCTACTGGCGCGGTATTAATCTGATAATTCGCTGTTACACTGCCTCCTCCACCAGTAGTAGCCGAACTAGATACTACGGTCACGGTTATAGTATATGAGTTGGCATCTACTTTCGTTACCTGATGCTCGGCGTTGAGCGCAGCGGCTGTAATTCCGCCAGTAGCAGTAGCTCCAGAAAAAGTCACATAATCGCCAGATAAAGCTCCATGACTAGTATGCGTTATAGTCACAAGGCCAGTCGATCCGTCAGTTGTAAAAGGCCCTGTAGACGCCCCCAACGAAGTTACAGTGCTCCTGATCGGAGTTACATCATAAAATACAGCTCCAGTCTCTACATATATTTTAGAAGATGTAGCTATAGCCAAATAAATAGTTCCGTCTAAGGCCCTCCATATGCGTGACGCCCTAGGAGTGCCAGTAACAGCGTCGGATAAATACTTCTCCCACCCCCCTATCTTCTCAGGCATTCCTGCTCGGAATCTTACTTTATCCGCGTCGTTCCATGAACCTTCTCGCGCGTAAGTAGTAGACTCTTTATCTACGCCGGGAGTAAATCGCAAAACTTGTAGAGCCATTATATTACCCTTCCCATCTAGCCTTATTAGTTCGGCTATCTATGTGTGTAAACGTAGTGTACTTACCAAGGCCGAATCTATCAGAGTATCGTTCATTTAAATAATGATGGACCCGATCTGGTGTAACTCCTTTTAATAAGACGTCAGCAGCTCTACCCTCAAGATGCCTAGAAGTCGAGCGTCCCCCGACTTTCCGATTATATTTTTCACACCTCACCCCACTAGTTACAGTAATAGGTACGCCAAAGTGACTTCGTAGTTCCTCCAGAATCCCAATTAATTTTACATCTACAGTAGGGTCTTTGGACTGAGGACACTCACCACAATGGCAAGCGAATTCACTACGTTTAAAATGTTGGCTAATCATTAGCGCAAGTTATTCTAATGGTATTTGGATGCACAGCCCGACTGACAACCTGTCTAACAGCATTACGTCCGGCTTCTGGTACTTCACAATACTTAGACACGGCGAAATCTGCGCTCTTGCCAATCACTGTACCAGCCGAACAGCCTGACAGCAGTGGCACCACTATCATGAATACCAATGCTAAAATAAAATACCGTGGTAAAGTCATGTCACATCCCCTTAGTTAATTTAACGTAGTTACTAACAGAATGGTCAGACAGAGAGTCTACCTTCTTATCCATGAATCCCTCCAACATTCCCGAACCGAACTGCTTTAGTCTGTGCCAGAAGTTAGGGTTTGTGACACAAGTTCCGTCACCATCAAAATAGAACCAAAGACCCACATGGCGATAATTCCAGAATGACATGGGATGCCTAGTTACAACATCGTTGTGATTTCTAAATCTATAAACCTTGTCGAACTTGAAGTTAAATACCGTTTTGAAATCCCGACTACCCACCCTCGGTGATCCGAAGGTAAACAACTCAGCTTCGTAATTGTCTAAACGACTCATAGCTAAAGTAGCCAATGCCGCCCCTAAAGAGTGACCCGTCAGAGTAACTGTTCTACCTTCTTTGAGCCTGTCGTAATCCTCTTTAAAAACATCCCACACGCTATCCAGTGCGGCTTTAAAACCTCTGTGTACAGTGCCGACCTCATGATCTGTTCCAACTGGAACTCTCTTAAACTTTATGTCTGCTTTTATGTCTGCGAAATCGGTTATTTCCGTCCCGCGAAATGCGAAGGTCAGTTCTGTATCCGTCCACACAGTATAAAACTGAGTTCCGTTGACTGAATGAAAGCAGAACCGTCTATCACTATGTTCTTTCTTAAAACCAAATGTATCTAGATACGCCATCTCAGACAATCGTGCCATCTCGTAGGCTTTGTTTTTATCCATAATAAAAGACCTCAAATATGTTTTGCAAAACCCAGACTGCGAGAGAACTGCCAAGCACCACAAGTCCGATATAAAAAGTCATCTCCACAAAGAACTTCCAGTACACCTTCATCCAAATATCTCCGCTAGGAATAAATACATCACATAGCCAAGTAGGTACATCGTGTAGGCAATACCCAAAAAAGCCAGTAGGATAGGGTAGTGGTGAGCGAAATACACATTACAACTTTACAACTTTATCGCTTCAATGATCCCCATCTGTGTAGCGACCGCATAACCGACAGCTCCGTAAGCACAGGCTTTAATCTGAATCAACTGGGTATTGATATTGGTTAATGTCTTTTCTAGATCATCAAGCCTAGAGCGGTGTACTTTCAATATTGTCTCCATTTCACTACATTTGCTTTCATCCATTATTTCATCCCAATAATAAGTTTGAGTCCACCGACCAATGAGCCAGCAAGAATAAAGAAAGCCACTATCCAAGCAACACAAGTCATAATAAAATCTGTTCGTTCTGCTTTCTGCCTTTCTTCATCACGTTGCGCTTTAAGTCGGGCTTTCTGTTGTTCTCCCTCGAAGCGAAGGAACTCGTCCCACATCATGTGGCGCGTCCTGACCATCAATTCTTTTAACTGATCGCGCTTGTTACGCATGGCTTCTTGTGCCATGAAGATTTCCAGATCGCTCTCTTGATCTGACCCTTTCTTCGCTAGTTTTGCCTTGTGATCAATCTCTCTCCCAGCGTCTGAGAATTTAGATAAGTGATCGCCCAACTCGAAGATTTCTTTACCATTGCTGACAGCAGTCCGAATGACCTCAAAGGCGGCGTTGGCTATAGCGAGTTCAGCTAACATAGATTACTCGTTAGCTGTTCTAGTGGAGGGAAAATAACGAACATGGCCGGGGTATATAACTCTAACCGCTCCACCGCCGGGAGACCCACCTATTTTACCTACTCCACCGCCGTAAAGACCACCAGATCCATTGGAGGTTGTTGTTCCCCCCGAACCGCCGTATCCATTCCATGACCCAGCAGCCCCGCTGCTTCCTTCTCCATAGACTCCAACCCCACCACCACCAAACCCACCGGAAGGGGGTGAATTACAACCACCACCACCTGCACCACCACCAGATCCAGCGGCACCTGCGCCACCGTTACTTCCTCCGTTACCGCCATTACCAGAATATCCACCTGCGCCACCACCACCAGCCTCCGAGCTTCCTGATCCGCCGGTACCGCCGTTACCACCGCCGCTGGTAGAACCCGACCGACCCCCTCCCGTCTGACCAGAACCGCCTTCAGCAGTTACGCCCCATCCGGTAGAGTCTCCTTGAGACCCGCCAACAACAATACTGTATGAAGTGCCGGGTGAAACTGAATACCCATTAATATAGCCAAGCCCACCACCGCCACCGCCATAACTACCACCGTTCGTACCGCCGCCTCCAATAAGCACAGCTGAAACCTCAACCACTCCGCTCGGAGCGATCCAAGTATAATTACCGGCTACAAAATACTCGTCTTGACCAACAGCGTGTGTAAAATTAGCATCGGGCCATATACCAGCCGAAACATGTTCAGCTACTTGATCTAATGTCCATATCCCCGGGGCTGCTCCAGTAGGTAAAGGGCCGGTAGGTGTCGATGGGCCTACTTTATCTATTCGACCGGACGGGTAACGGCTAAACATTTACCCACTCCCCGATTTGGGGGTTAAATAAATAACCATCACCTTCCGGTTGAGTGGGCATTAAATCCCATGACGACGTATTTACATTAAAATAATATGGTACATCACCTTCAGGATGACTCCCTACTACCTCAACCCAAGTAGTATCAGATTCCCTCCACACATACAATGGAGCTTCTGGATCAGTCCTATCTACTGGATAATCTACAGGGGCTTTCCATTCGCAAATAACCTCATCAAAAACCCAACTAGGGGTGAATAACGGAGGATATCCTCGGTACTCAGCGATCTTATCCGCCTTTTCCGTCTCAGTCATAGATACAACATACCACACGTCTCTAAATCCCCCACTATAAGGTTCATAGACGCACCCACCGTATCCAACCGTTTCATCAAACTTTTCATAAACGCCCAACAAAGGGGCTCTAACTCTACTGAATGTTGCAAAACCGTCGGGGACAATATCTAAATTATGATCCGGAAATAACTGAGTCATATTGAATTCTGATACTGGATGCTCGTACGGCTGACCGTCTCTAATTTGTATAAATAATTTCATATCTTATATATCCGCTGTATTTGTAGATGGAAACGCTCGAGTCGTAGTAGCTACTCCCGTTCGGCTGTCCACCGGAGGCCAAATGATACGGACTGCTCCGAAACCATGTTGATCCTGAGCATTACCGCTACCACCCCCATAATCACCCCCGTGTTGCGTTCCAGAACCGTTAGGTGAAGATGCGGCAGAGCCCCCAGACCCAGAACTACCCTCACCATAAATACCTACACCGCCACCGCCAGATCCATAATAGCCATTAGTCCCAGATGTTCCACCACTACCACCGCCACCACCAACTGACCATCTATTGTGTCCACCACCACCTGCACCACCACCAGAGCCACTACCACCACTACTAAGATAACCACCTTGACCACCACTACCAGAATACCCACCTGCGCCACCACCACCGCCATAGTTCGGGACAACCCTACCACCACCGCCATCTCCCCCGCCATCGCCAGTATAGCCACCGCCACCGGGATCGCTAGACCCCGATCCCGCACTACCTCCATTCGCTCCCACCCCACTTTGCCCATAACTACCTCCCTGCCCGCCATTCACTGTAGCGGTGCTAACAAAGTAACTATTACTGTAGCGTCCTACTAGTACGGTATAAGAACTGCTAGAAGAAACCGTGATATTGTTCTTCCAACCAAGACCGCCCCCACCCGTTGCGTATTGACTTCCACCTGCGCCAATAGCTACCGCAGATACGCTAGTAACGCCACTCGGAGGTACGAAAGAGTATGTTCCGTAAGTGGTGTATTCAGTCTGTCCGCCGGGAACAAGATATGGAATCGGCCACCTACGGGTGGGCCTAGTCATGTGTCTAACTACCTGTAACAAGCTCCAGAAACCACTAGCCGACCCTGACAAGCTAGTGCCATCAGCAGGTTTGGGAGAGGACGCTTTAATAAACCCCGAAAGATATCTGCTAGACATAATAAACTCCCGTTAAGAGATCTCTTCGTAAGAACATATAACCTTAAGATCATTTGCTGACCCTGCGGTAGCGCCGATAGAGCGGTTTTCCTCTAGGTATATAGAAGTAGACTTGTCCATGACAATCAATGAAGCATCAGCCGGCACGGAAATAGTAGAAACTAACTGTGTGGCTGTCCCCCCTACGGACGCGGCGCTGTGATATGAGATGGTAATGTCAGCGGCTGAAGAGCCATCAACATTTGAAACTATAATATTATTAAGTTTAAATACTTTACCGCTAGACGCAGCGTTACTTACAACATTTGTAACACTGGTAGAGGTAAGATTAATTACCGAAGTCTTACCTAATATAGTTGATACATTAACAACATTTGGAGCTGCCATAATTTTTCCTTTTAATTAACCAAAAACGATAGCCATAGCAATGGCTTTACCTGTTGACGCAGCTGTGTCAAGCTGCGTTTGAATATCGGACGTAACTCCATCAACAAAATTTAGTTCTGTCGTTGACGCTGTAACACCGTCTAATATATTAAGTTCAGCCGCTGTAGATGTAACACCGTCTAATATATTAAGTTCAGCCGCTGTGGAAGTAACCCCAAGATTAGTAAGCGCCGTTACCGCACTTGACAGGTCTGATAAGTTGTTCGTTTTAACGACCAGCGTTGCCAAATCAGCATCGAGATCGTCCCAGTTAGTGTTGAGCTTAGTACCCCATGTATCGGACGATGCTCCAACTTCTGGTTTTGTGAATGCGTAATTAGTCGTTGTTGTATCTGCCATTTTCGTTACCTATTAGCTAAAGTTAGCGCCTTCTAAGAGGCCGTACCATGTAGTACCGGCGTCTATAGTTCGGAATGATAATAAATCAGTGCCGGAAGTTGTCCATGTTGGTTCTGTGCCACTCACCCACTTAACAGCGGAAGGCCACGTTATATCGGCGACGCCTCCGTTAGTTAATACGAGGTGGAATGTGCGTAAGTTAGTACCTGCCGGGGTATTAGATATAGTTAATACTGAAGCCCCTGTTATAGTTTTGGAAAACGCATTGCCTGTAGCTAAGTCTATATCGTTAGCTACCATAGCTACTTGCGCTTCAGTACTATTCTTTAACAGTGGTTTTTGCAGGATCTGCCCGTTCATATTAATACTGCTAGCTCGGGTCTCAGCTACGTCAACTTTGGAAGTACTTACGTCATACGCTTGGATATCCGTCCCTATGACTAACCCCAAATTAAGCCTAGCGGTTACTGCGTCACTAGCTCCAGTTCCACCGTCGGCTACTGTAATATCAGTAATACCAGAAACAACCCCAGCTGAGATAGTTGCTTTGGACATTACTACAGACCCGGAGCCCTTAGGCGTTACATTTATATCTACGTTAGTATCACCGCCGGAAGCAGCGATAGTAGCGCCGTTGCCAGTACTTGCATTAGTTATAGTTAACTCATTAACAGCGGAAGCCGTAGTACCGAACTTAATTACTTCGTTATTATCAGCATCGTTAATCTCTGTTACTTTATTTAGCTCCTCAAACAAGTTATACATTGTAGAGCCGTCGGTAAACATGAGTGTCTTACCATTTCTAGGGAGGATTACTCCAGCTCCACCGGAAGGTTTGAGTGTAAGATCGTAATTACCGGAGGAAGTATCCCATATAATGTACCATCCAGCCTTAGCTGGAGCTATAACGTCGTGATTTCCAGTAACAGCTCCAGTTAATTTTATAATAACCGCTTTAGCTTCCGTCGCTGCAAACGAAGTTCCAACGTTAGCATCACCGGATAAAGTAGTCGCGCCAGACCCCGCAACATCATGAGTCGAATATCCAGATACCATCTCCTCAATAACTTGCAGATTAGCGTTAGTAATCTGCCCCCATGTTCCTGATTTCTCGCCATCGGCTATAAGTTGTAATTTACCTATACCACCTGAATATGTTGAAGCCATTTTATTATCCTAAGTTTAAGCTGCTATGTCTGTCCATGTTGTAGTAGGAGTAGTGTCTGAAGTAGCCAGATCCCCCCATACTGTAAATAAACCCGCCGAATCTATAGTGGCCGATACCCCAGTTACCGAAACTGTAGCCCCAGCCGTTACGTCAACTATTAAGGTATCAGTAGTATTCCCAACAAAAGTAGAAGCCGAAACTCCAGTAACAGGAATTAAATTAACTGTTCTAGTGGTCTCATCTCCAAGCCCAGCCGAAGCTGTTAAGCCGGTCACTACAACTGCACAGGACGCCGCTACTACTTCATCCCCAACGCTAGTTGTTGCTGAAACTCCAGTAAGTACTACTCCTGCCCCAGCTGCCGTAACTATAGTAAACGGATGACTATAGTTACCAGTCCCGTAAGTTCCGCCCGAATAATCAGCCCCGAATCTCGCCGTTGCCGATAACCCTGTAACAGAGAATATAACTCCTACACCCTCTATAATACCCGCAACCGAATTAACACTAGCTGTCGCCGATACTCCGGTAACAGCCACAACAGCCGAAGCTATGGAGGTTTCATCCCCCAATGTAGCTGTAACCGCCACCCCGGTTGGAAGGACAGTAGCGCTTGCTGTTATAGCTACACTACCTACCGAACCTGTTGCTGCTACTCCAGTCGGAGTTACTACCGCACTTGCTGTTGTAGTTACACTCCCTACAGCAGATACAGCGCCGGGAACCTGAGTATCAGTACCGTACAATGTACGGCTATAATCTCCAGACCCGTAATTCTCCCCTGCAAAGGCGGTGACGTTAGCCATACTACGCTACACGTATAATCGCGTTACTTGCGTCAGCAGTTGGGAACTGAATCTCAAAGGTACCATTTGTGGAGGTTTTATCCCCGCCAAAATCAAGCGCTAATACCGCTTTATTAGAATCTGTACTATTATATATTAAAGCTCCACGAGCAGTAATAGTAGCCGAAGTCCATGATGCATTACTGAAATCCGCAAACGCCGTAGTTCCCGAAGTGGTTGGAGTGATATTAGTTAAAGCCGTCCCTCCAGCTGTATACCCAGTACCAGATGCTTCGTTCGTAGCTGAATACGCTGTAGTAGCCGCGCTTAAAGTAGCGCTACTAGTGTACAAAGCTACTTTAAAAGTATCACCTGAAGATGCAGTAAAATCATGAGTGCCTGTCATAAGTTCTTGTTTGAACGACGTGCACATCGCTTGTGTTATTGCCATTAGATATCTCCTGTATAAAATGTAGTATGGCTAATTAGCATTATGTTCTAGCCCCAGATCGGTAAACATCACTGGGTTCTTTCCTAATGCTAAATTCGTTTAGATGTTGTATAGCTTCAGCAAACCTACCTTCGTACGTTTGAATTAAATCAGGTTCTCCTTTCATAAATATATAGGCGTCACTGAGTGCAGCATATAATAGCGCTTGGCTAGCGTTGGTGCCTAACCATGTAACTCCAGTTGGATTAGATACCGTATCTGTTAAAGACGCGGGTCTATGAAAATAGTGCAATTCAACCGCATATGCTGCATCGGGAGTAGGCGCTACTATAAAGTTATCAACATCAAAATTAGCATAGTACTTAGGCTCTCCAGTGGTGCTGGGTACTGGAGAATAATCTTGAATAAGACTGACGTCCTTGTTAAGTAAAAACTTATGCGCTCCAGATACTATTATAGATACAGAAAACGTCGAGAGCCAGTCAGCTGGTTTAGGTATATATTTATTACCAGAGAGAAGATTAGCCGATGCGTTTTTACGAAACTCGCTCAGATTAACTTCTTTTAAAACCCGCTCTTCTGCGTTTTTGATAAACGTATCAAGTTGACTAACAAACGTAGCTTCGGTGTTTTCAGTATAGTCCTGAATTGCTTGTTTAAGTGTTGTGTATGTAAATCCGGCCATTATGTAATACTCACTATTACGGTTCCTACCTCGCCAGAGGCGTGGATATGTTTTTCATCGAACGGAACAGTTGGAACAATACGCCCTACGTGTATAACTAAAGGCTCCTTACGATCTGGCCTAGCGAACTGTAGAGCTTCCGGGTCTGCTCTGACCCGCGCCGGTTCCAACTGAGGGTGCTTATAGTCATAACAGTCCGGGCATACTCTAGCTCCATTCCATTCCTCTCCTATATCCTCATAAGGATAACTGAACCCACAACGGTCACAGAGGGCTAATGCGTGTTTTCCGGATGCGAAAGCCATAATTACCTACTATATGCTCGACTAGGAGCTATATTAAGAGATCCCCACTCACTATCCTCACCGGCGGCACGTTGAAAATCACTCTCGTACAACTCCTTCATAGGAATAGACCGCTCCGGAGCTAGCTTAACTGCAAGATAGAAGGCTAACCCAGACACCATAGCTGGAATAAACCGGCTAGGTACATCAACATCATTCGTTAGCGAGTCAGCATCTTGTACCCGCTGTACTCTATAGGAAATAAGAGTATCAGTGCTGTTATCTGGAGTAGGCCACAGATTAATCTTAGGAGTAGAAGCTCGTTCAAAGTATATTTGGCTAGGACGTCCTGTAGTCGATTTGTTCGGGATGTGTAGATAATCTTCCCTACTTATACGATTAACAGCATAGTCGAGCCCTGAGCGCCTTACAACGGCCTCTAAAACATCTATGTCATATTCATTTAGCGTATACGACGCTGTATCAGCCGTTAACGTAAGTGACACTTGGTTTATAGTCCAGAGATTAATTCCACGATTAGACCAGTCCTGAAACATAATATTAAGACTGCGCCGAGCTCTATGGGCATCGTACCCCGTACGGAGCTCCATGCCTATTAACTCGTACGCTTCCTCAATAACGTCAGAAACGTCTAACTTGAAATCTCTACTACCGCTAGTAGCCATTAGTATTTCTTGGTACGTTTAGTACGAGCAGCGCAACCAGAACCGCGAGGCTTCTTAGACTTCTTAGACTTCATAACCATACCACCAGCCTTAAACGGGAAACTCGCCGACTCCCTCCTAGCTTTGCGACCCGCTTCCATATTTTCTTTATCTTTTCTCTTCCTATCTTTAGCCGCTTCTTTGGACTTACGTTCATTGTTACTTCCCTTGGGCGGCGACTTCTCGTACGGAACCTTGGCTCCACGAGTGTTTGCCGCTTTGCCGGCGAAATAACGTTTTTTGTCTTTGGCGTCCATAGCAGTTAGCTCCTAGTTGTAAACAACGGTGCAACTCGTAACATTACTGAGCGTAGCGTACGAGCTAGTTTCGCACCTAATAGGTGAGTCACTAAGGTTAATATACTGAGTGGCTGTGGCCGCCGCCGGCGTAGCTACTTTTAGCATCTGAGTGCCGCCAGTGCCGCCATCTTTTATGATGACAGACCCTGCAGTGCCAGATGCTACGTAGTAAATGCCGACTACCCGAGAAGGACCTCCAAATACAGCCCCGCTAGATGTAACAGTAGTGGATTTAGAATCACTGTGCATAATGTTCTCCTAGTTTAATTTACGAGAACGTAATAGCGCCGTCTAGTTTAGTTTGTCCATTGATAAACCAATTAGTGCCGTCGCATTGCATTTCTACGAAGTCACCTACAGTTTCCAGAGATGCGACAAGCGTTAGAGTTGTATCCCCAGATGCAGATGGACCGTCATCTGAAGTGTCAACTTCAAGCTCGTTAATACCGCCGTACAGAAGCGTACTAGTAGCTGCAATAGTGTGCGCAGCTGATGTAGCTAGCCCACTAATAAATTTGAATGATAACCCTGCTGCTGGAGAAGGGAGGGTAACAGCGATAACAACAGACGCGTGAGATAAAACATAAGTCTTACCATTGTCCGCAGAAGTCAACGTTTGAGATGCTGTAATAGTTTCGATTGAACCGGTGCCCGGAGCAAATCCATTAGTAGAATTTACTGGGCCAGAAAAATGTGTGGCTGCCATGATTTAGTTCCTCTTTAGGCTTTGAGTCAACTCTGGATTGTTCCAGATATATACGTGTAGCTTTATTTGTAGCTAATTTGTTTATACGCCCATATAAAATAAGTGTCAAGCATAAAAAAAGGGCCCCGAAGAGCCCTCTTTCTTGTAGTCAAACGCTTACGCGCCCGGGCTACCGTAGACACCTAGAGGATCGCTCCAGCCGAAAGAATATCTCTCTCTAGCTTTATACCGAACATTTCCAGTATCAAAATCACCTTCCATCTTAGTAGATAGAGGTACACGGGTAAACATCTTCATGCCGTTAGGGCAGTCAGTTGTTAAGAACCATGCGTCTGTATCAGTTAAGAAGTGGTTGATAGAATACCCCTGAGGTACAACGCCGTTAGCAACAACAGCGCTGATATCGTTATCAGCTGTAGCTAAACGACCTTCTGTTTCCAAAAGACGAGTAGCGACGAACTGTAACGCAGGTGGGATAATTAACTTCTTAGGTTTAGCCGCGATCAATAGATCACGCTCGTCAGTCCAGCCTGCGATGTTAATAACGGCGTTCTCTAAAGAAGTTTCGTTAAGATCAGCCGCTGTAGTTGGACGGTTAGAGTTAGTGCCGCCAGATACTAGAGGGTGAGCGGTGTTAATTAAAGAAACACCATCGCCTCCAGTATAGGAAGAACTAAACGCATTATTTAATACGTTCGCTGCTTTTACCTGTTTAGTGTAAGACATAGCTCTCGCTAGTGCCTTTGTATAACGGGAAGACAAGCTATCGTACAAGTTATCCTCTACAGCTTCCTCAGTAATTGAGAAACCTAAAGCGATAGTCTCGTGACTATAGCGAGAAGTAAATGCTTCCTGAGCCGTATCATAATTGATAGCCTCGCCTTCACCTTTAACAGGTGCGGCGGAGAATCCAGATAGTTTTACTTCTTCTTCAAAAGAACGGTCAGAGCTTTCAGACTCGAAAATCTCTTTGTGTTCTTCCCCGTAACGTTTGTACTCCATACCGAATAACGCATTGAGACCCGGTAGGAGCTCTTTCAGCATTTGTGCGCGTGAAATAGCCATTATTTAGTCTCCTATACGCCAGTAGTATTATCGTACGAATGCCCAACGTTCCACTTAACAATAGCTTCGGTAAAACCACCAGAGCTATTTTTAGTTTCTTCGACGAGATCAACAATACGTAATGGTAATGTCGCGGTAGTAGCGGAAGTATGTGAAATAGCCGCTTTAGAGTTACCAGTAACAGTAGAACCTGAGTTGTTAACCATAGCTGCGTTCCGACCTACATCAGTAAGTGCGAAATCACCGATAGTTGTACCAGAAGATACAACAGCTACTTTAAACAACTGGTCTGGGTCGTCGCATACATACGCAATAGCGTCTGAAGCCACAGTTGACGCAGGCCAATACTGAGAGTAGGTAGGTCCATTAGTCGCGTCTGTATAGAAGCAGCCAAGAAACACACCTACAGGAGCCATAGCAGCATCGGGTGTTTCAAACTCGATAGTGCCAGCGGCGGTTAAACCAACAGGGTCGCCAAAAAAGATGTCAGTAGCGTAACCACTAGCAATCGAAATATTACGATTTGCCCCGTTGTCAGCACGTCCGCCTATTTTACCTGTTGGTTTCAGCCCATAAGGGCCAGAAATAGTAGGGTAAGCCATGAAAAAATCTCCTTAAGGAAAATTAAGTTGTTATGACCCTCTACCGAAAGTTACTTTAGAATCACGATCTTTAAATAACGGCATGCGCGGATCATTCTCCCGCATAAAACTGTTATCTACAGATTCCATCTGAGCTTTACTGTTACCGTGATAATAATCTTCTCGCTGTTTAACTAAATCGTCAGGCATCTTACATAAGATAACCCCACCAGTTTCAACGAGCCCAGAAGCTATAGCGCTTTTATCAAGCACAGTTCGCATCTCAGGATGAGCCTTAATGGCGCACGGTTCCCAGCCTTCTCTGGTTTTACGAGAGAAGTTAGTAGGATCTTCAACTCCAAGCATGGAGCGTCGTACCCATCTAAAGGTATAACCCTCTTGTGGTATAGGATCGGGCAGTAGACTAGCTGGCTGCCATTGTTTTGTGCGGGTTTCATTCTCCCGAGTATCTGTTTCTCGCGGGCTTCGACTTTTATTAGGACTCGACATATTATGCTCCTTTACTAATTTTTTCCAGCTCACGATAGTAAGCCTCGTTAGACACACCAAGCCGTTTAGCTATAGCAGCCTGAGACTTATTTAGCACTACCTTCCTACCTTTAGGCGTCCGGCCTACTGGCGCAACAACGGTAGAGGGTTGTTGCTTTCCTTTTGGAGCTCCTCCGAATTTATCGGGGAACACTTCTTTCATGCGAGCGTCGATGCGCTCGTAATAATGGTCAGTAGAAGGAGGTACTCCTTCCTTGACTAACTTTTGATGTAACCCCAGCGCAAAACTGGTCATCTCATCGTCAGCGCCAAACCACGCATTAGTGTTCCCCCATTCTTGAGCTCGAGCATCGGGAGCGGGAGGCGCTGTGGGCGGCGGTTGGTTCTGTGGTTCATTATATACAGGGTTTCTAGGCGCCTGTAAAGCAAATTGGGGTGTAATCTGTTGGACGCGGTTGTGATCTATAGTAGCTTCGCTTAACTTATGCTGCGCCTCAGTTATCTTTTCTGAGTCTCCGTCCTCATACGCATCACGATATTGCCGCTTAGCGGACTCTACCGCTAGGTCAGCTCGCTTTTTAGTCTCTACTAACGCCCACGCCTCTCCAGTACTAAGTTTCTGACGTAATGCATCACGTTCGGCCATTAACTGCTGAGTTAACGTCGCCGCCTCATCTCGCTCGCGAGACGCCGACTCTTTAGCCCGGCGCTCGTCGTGCCACGCCTTTTTCATCTGCGATATCCGTTGCTGAACTTTAGTAGAATAATTCTCTGCTTCAGTTGAGCTATCTAGATCTTCCAGCTCGTCCGATATCTTCTTGGGTAATGGGTCATGATCCCGGTCTTTCTCTGGGGTATCATCAGAAACTTCTACTACTAGCTCATCTTCAACTTCTTCCACCTCAGCCGTGGGTGGGGTCTCTATCTCGTCGCCGACAATATACTCAGTATCGGCAAATATGTCTTCGTTGGCTTGTGCCATAATATACCTCCTAAATGCGGGAATATCCCGTTGGGTCTACAACTACTGCTTCTACAGAGTCGTCATTAATTAATCTAAACAGCTCTCTGCCGAATATTTTAAACCTAGTACCTGAATAAGCTCGTATAAGAATATGGTCTCCCACCTCACAATACGGACCAGAAGGAAACTTAGTTTCATCTTGGTATGCGTCTGGCCCCATATCTACTACCCGTACGACCATAGTAGAGATCTCTTCGTTCTTCATTACAATATCTGACTTTACTATCCCACTTTCATAAGTGTCCTTAACATCAGGGAGAGCTACTAATAAGTGGTACCCCGTAGGAGTTGGAACGCTATCTGCGGTTAATTCCGTATTCTTTTTCTCTTTCATATATTTATCCTATTCTGCGTCGTTGTCTTCCGAGTAAGCCTCGACGATATCTAAAAGCGCGCGCTCAGCTTCCGCTAGCCCACGTATTACGCCAGTCATATGGCGGTAGTCTCCAAAATCCTTAGCTGAGTCGTTAGCTAAACTATCAGCTGCGCGGTCCATAGCGCTCCGTAATTCGGCGCGGTAGAACTCCGCGAATTGTCTTATCATTTATTTTCCCCCCGTTTGCGATTTAATAGCATCTGCTCTCATTTTTAGTCTCTCTCTTTCGTCCTTCATTAGTGCTTCTTTAGCCTTAAACGCCTGATCTACGCGTTTCTGCCTATCTTGGGTAGCTAGTCTCTCTTTCTCCAGCTCATTGTTTAATAGCGAGCTTTTGGCTTTATACGCCTGATCTATCTTAGTACTAGTAGAGGCTTCAGCTACCTTAGCCTTATCTAGCTCTTGATCTAGGAGTGTTTTCTTGGCTTTGAACGCCTGATCTACACGAGTAGACGCAGCCTGACCATCTATTTTAGCCGCTTCAATCTGTAGCTTAGTAGAGTCAATCTGGTGGTCCATCTCGTCTTTCTTCATTTTTCTCTGTAACTCACCCTGCTGGAGTTTCATCTCCTGCACCTGCATCTGAACTACTGGGTCCTCAGCTCTCTGCTGGGCCTGTTTAGCCTGCATCTCTTGTGTATTAGCTCCAAATACACGCTCCCCAGCTTCTGCTATTAACTTAGACAACTGAACCTCAGCGTCCTCAGGGAGAGGTTGGTCGGGTGGAGGGAGCGGAACGCCGAGCTGTTGTTCTACTTGCGACCGATATAAGAACGCCATATGCTCGTTTATGTGCTCCATACCTGCAGCCATTTTGGCCTTACCCGCTGGCCCCTGCATTTCTAACATCTGCTGTATCTTGGGATCCTGCCCAAATGCCATATGCGCCGCCATATGCGACTCATGGTCCTGATGGAGAAACGCCTTAGTTGGTTTGCCTTTGAGTAGCGCCATATTCTCGGAAACCGGGTCTACTGGCATTTGGTCGTCCTCTATCGGAATTAACTTTTCAGCATTTTTAATGCCTAAAGTCTCTATCATCTGTCTGTGTAGTAGCGGCAGGTTGTATATCTGCGGTGCTGACTGCGCTAACTGTAGCGCGGACTGATACTGCGCTATTCTCTGGCTCATAGTGGACGCATTAGGGTCGCTGACGGGTATCACCTCCACCATATTATAGTCGTTAGCCCTAGCTTGAGCCCCTTCCTTGCCATGAGCGTCGTATTCATACTCTGCAGGGGCGTTATCCCGCATTATTGTCATCAATAAGTACAACTCGTGCTTCATAGCCGCATGAACCCGCGCCTGAATAGCCGTCATTGTCTTCAAAGTGCGTTCTAAGACCGCTAGAGTTGACCCAACTGGCGCATTTGGCTGCATATCGGCGACGTTCACGTCACTTACCGCCGCAAATCTCCTACCCTCCGACACAATGTTCTCTAATAGTGAGTAGAGTACTACTGACGGCTCTTTGAACGGCAACGGCATGATATTGTCACGTATTGTGCCTACAGGCACGTCCACATCCCGGAATTCTCCCGGTGCTATGGGCATATCCCCGCCTTTTATTCTCAACCCACGGGTTCTGAACCCTCCGGGAAGGTTAGACAGCGTCCCTGCGTCCACAAGCTGCCTCAATATTGAGGTAGCGCCCTTGGCGAACCCACCGACGAGGTGAATAAGCCCAAAACCATAAAACCCAAACCCGGGTATATAAGTATAGTGCGAGAAGTGTATCCGTTTCTTCTTCTGGTCGTCATCTTCCCGCCAGTTTCTATATATAGACAGGACTGTATTAGACCCCTTATCTATTGTCACGATGTATGGCAGTTCTATACCCGTCTCGTTGCCATCCTCGTCTACGTCCTCGAATCCCTCTAAGTCTAACTCGCAGTGGACCTCCAACAGCGTGTAACGGTCATCACTATCTGAAGTATATCCCCCCAGTGAGTCTTTACTATCCGCTATGTCGTCTCTGTCTGCTACAGGATCACCCAGCTCAACGTCTCGGTAGAACCCACTGACCTGCATTTTACGCACTTCATTGCGGGCTTTCTTCATCTTGTGAGTGTATCTCTGCGCTGAGACTAGGTCTGACGCCCCATAACTGACTACAAAGTCCTCCGCCGGGACGAACTGAGACACCGCGCGGTCTAGCGCCGGGTCAAAATAGGTCTTTTTGAACGCGGAACCCGCTATCGGCAAGTTCCACAGCATTCTCTCGTGCTCCGATCTATAGTCAGTCATCTTACACACCAACTGATAGTTCATATCCTCTTTAACCCGCTTCGCCGAGTCTGTCTTCTCCCGGGTCTCTTCCCCAAGTATCAGTGTCTTGACCGGCCCCTGCGGTGGGAATGTCTCTACTATAGTCTCAGACTGAAATTTTACTACCGCCTCAGCTAACAGCGGGTGATAAACCCCGAATGCCCCCTCCCACGGCTCGTTTCTGTCCTCTATCTTCAGCCCCAACAGCTCCAGACCATCTTTTAGTGTATTCTCCCAGTCTGCCCGCGACCCTAAGTCTGTGTCGTACGCCTCTAGCAGCGTATCAGCAATCTCTCCAAGCACGTCGTCTTCCAGCTCTTCCGCTAGATTCACACCAAACTCGTCCTCTTCCTCTTCCCCGGGCATTATTGTCAGCTCTGTATCACCCGTACTTATAGTCACGCTTTCTGGGTCGACAATCTCTATCTCCAGCGCCTCTTCACCCAGCGCCTCCTCGTCCATAAGCCCCTGCGGAGCTCCATATAGTGCTTTTTCTACAGCCATAATACCCTCACTTATTAATAGTACGCAGCTCTAGGTGGCTGCCAATAGTCGTCCTCGTCCATATCTCTGTCAGACGGCAGTGAAATAAATCCCCCTGTGCGGAACCGCATCAGCGCATACACTGTGCTGTCCACCAAGTCATCGTGCGGCATCGCCGGGAACCCACAGACCTCGTCCACGACCTCTTCCGCCCACCTTCTGTTGACAGGGTACCACACCATGCCCGACGCGAATATGTCTGACACCGCATTTAGTCTGGCTACTTTATCCCCACTAGCCCGCGTGGGTGTTATCTCCTGCACCGGCAACCCACTTCTCCGCAACTCTTGGTACAACGCCGTCCCCGCACTTTTCTTCTCCACCACGAACCAATCTGGCTCCCACTCTTTATACTCCGCGTATGCCAACGCTTTTAACTCTGGAAACTCTAGCCTCTGCTTAATACTGTTTAATAATATTATGGCCGCCTGTTTCTCACCATTCTCGTCGTCTCTGTAGAACACCCCCCACGTAGTCAACGCTGTGAAATCCGCCCGGTTGTTCTTCTCTGCTGCGGCATCCAGCGACATTATTATGTACTCACACACCGGAGGGTCCGCCGCGATGTACTCTTGCCACCACTCCCTCTTTATTATGGCCGACTCCGCCGCCGTGGGCTCCTGCATATACTGCGCCGACCACTGGAATGACGGCATTGACGCCTTAGTTCTCAGCAGGGACTTCACATCCCACTGCTCCGGCCACAGTGACACTACCCTCTCATTCTCCGGCAGGGACCCCGCTGCATCTACCTTCTCTAGCAACGCTGGAAATTCCACCACGTCCCACTGGTCTGACTCCGGGTTTCTGACCATATCCTCGTGCAGCTTCCCAATCAGGTCGTTCTCTGCCCACCGCGTAGCCACAACTGCTACTGACCCCCCGGGCATTAGCCGGGTTCTGGCGCCGTATGCATACCAGTCGTAGGCCTTCTCGAATACATCAAAGTTCCCATTCAGAACATCCTGCTCGTTATGAGGGTCGTCCACCACCAGCAGGTGGGCACCCCGCCCGGCTATCGCACCACCTATACCAACCGCGAAATACTCTCCCCCGAGGTTTGTAGACCACCGCCCAGCACTCTTACTATCCGCCGCTAGTGTTACATCTGGAAATATCTTACTATACTCCGGGGACGCCACCAGATTCCGCACCTTCCGCCCAAAATCCACCGCCAGATCTGACGTATGTGACACCATCATTATCTTCTTGTCGGGAAAATTCCCTATGAACCACGCTGGAAAAAAGATTGATGTTAGTTGTGACTTCCCGAACCGGGGGGCGATTGACACGGTGACTCGATCTTTGCGCCCGTAGGCCATGTCTTCCAGCAGGTCTGCTAGTTGTTTGTGGTGGGTACCCACCATGTACTCCGGCATCATCGCCTTAGAAAAGGTTAACAGCGAGTGGCGGCACTCGTCACTATACTTCCGGGACGACAACTCAGTAACAATCCGCAGGATGTTTGACTGCTCTGATGCTGAGAACTTATTCAGGTTAGCCAGCAGATGTTTAGCATCTTTCGCTGTTAGTTTCGGTGCCTCACTGGGCATTATCGGCCCCGATTTCAGCTTCCACTGAATTCTCTACCTCGATGAGGTTGTTCAGCTTAGCTCTGAGTAAGTTCTCTAGCTCTGTAGTCCCTTTGTGTTCTATCACCACCTCGTGGCGTTCGGCAAATAGCCCGACGTCACTGATCTTGCCTAGTAGTTCTAGGGCTTTAATTCTGTCGCTGGGGCGGGCACTTTCCTCAGACTCCTCAATGAGCTTCCCAGTGACATAGCGTCTTATCTGGTTAGCATCCTCAATAAATAGCTCGTCGTACTTAGCTAGTAGTGATTCTAACTTTATAACAAGAGCTGGTCGTTGGAGTTCTAGTTCTGTTGGCACTCGCCCTTCGGCGAATATTTGTCTGGCCCTATCTTCATCTCGCTGGGCTGCGTGGGGTGGGACTTCAGCATCTGCATGGGTAGCTACAGCTGTTTTTGCGGCAGCCAGTATCTTCTCTCTGTCAGAAAGCTTTGCGGGTCGAAGTAGTGGCACCCTGTCTAGATATGGTGTTTTCATGTTGTTTCTCTTGCGCGGGAGCTACCCGTGTACGCCGAGCATAACATAACGCACTACGTTATGAGAATAAATAAAGACTAAAACAGAACATCTCTACACCTTGGCTTCTCCAATGAGCACCTTAACCCCGGAGTCCTAACCTGAGCTAACCTGAGCACCTTAACCCCGGAGTCCCAACCTGAACACCTTAACCCCGGAGTCCCAACCTGAGTCCTAACCTGAGCACCTTAACCCCGGAGCACCTTAACCCCGGAGCACCTTAACTCCGGAGCACCTTAACCCCGGAGCACCTTAACCCCGGAGCACCTTAACCCCGGAGCACCTTAACCCCGGAGCACCTTAACCCCGGAGCACCTTAACCCCGGAGCACCTTAACCCCGGAGCACCT
>Ga0114933_10000700_pt1 | contig 39726 bp, 34 predicted proteins | sample 4SBtaG_FD_89691 | JGI IMG/M metagenome (GOLD analysis project Ga0114933, IMG submission 89691) | Deep subsurface microbial communities from Kolumbo volcano to uncover new lineages of life (NeLLi) - 4SBTROV12_W25 metaG | ecosystem: Environmental > Aquatic > Marine > Volcanic | place: Kolumbo... | reverse complement strand
GGAGGAACCCATGTCCAGCGAGGACGAGGAGGGAACGGCTAACTGGTTCTACAGCGGCGATACCGATGGGGACGACCTGCTCAGCCTCGACGAATTTACGCAATTAGTGGAGGAATCCACCGGAGATGATGACGGCGGAGATGATATCAGTTGGATGGACTATTGGGGCGGCTACTGCGAATGGGAAGGCAACCCAGATGGCGATGATACTGTTTGGTGGTGCAAGTATTCCGAGGACGACGAGTACTGGGAAACATGGTGGTACTACTGTGAAGACCACGAGGATGACGGTTGGCACTGCACTGACGACTTCGGACAAAGCGAGGACTTCGAGCACTCCGCAGAAGGAGGCGAGTGGTCAGGGTCAGAAGATGACGATGAAGGCGATGAAATGTTCACCTGCGACAACGGCGACGAGATCCCGATGGACTGGGTCAACGATGGCTGGGATGACTGCGGTGACGGCTCTGACGAGTTTGACGATGGCGGCGATGATGAACAGCACGAAATGCCTGCGGTAATCATTGGATATGTTGCCAAGAACCAGACTCTGAACGCACCAATCTCTGATTTTGAAACTCGCTTCCTAAGCGACTGTGATGAGGAGTACAACGAAGAAACTGGAGAGATGGAAGAGCCAGATCTCAATGAATGCACTGTTGAATTCAGTATCCCACTGACTGGAGGCGAAGCTAACGGAGTAACTCACACTTACACTGATCTTGATGGCGACGGATTAGTGTCGCCGGGCGATATGCTAACTCTCGAAGGATATGATGGCCAAACTAGAATGGAAATGTATGACACTTGGGCATCCGAGTATTCATCTGATTCAGTAGCAACTCCACCAGCTCTACCCGGCTTCGGCGCACTGATGGCACTGACTGTACTACTAGGTGCAGCATTCGCAACCCGCCGAGACTGAATATACCGAAACTCAGTAGCCCCTGTCCCCTAATGGGGACAGGGCTATGAGGCCCCTCTCTCGTGGCTGTACCGTGACGGCAGCGGAAGTGGCAGAAGCCGCCGGAGAAGAAGTGGAAGAAGATCCTCTAGACAGAGAGCTCGACCGTATTCGCCAGCGCCGAACAGGGCAGAGGAGGTTCTTCCGAGGAACCTTCGATGACTGGACCCTATTAGTCGGAGTAATCTCAGGAATCGTTTTCTTCGGCGGGATGATGGTATTGTCTTCCGGAATGATTGCTGCCGATTCAATAACATTGGACCAGACTCTCTCCAAGACCCCAATCGACCCTGGGGGCGAATGCCAAGACCAGAAGGGAGAGGTTTGGATCCAAGCATACGGCGACCACGATATCTTGGTTGTCAAGTCCAACAACGCTCCCGCTGCCGGAACAGTTCTGGTTGCTCACTTGACTCCTGAGGATGATACCAATCCACTGATTTCTTCTTATCATGGCGGAATTGCAGATATTCGCTCAGAGATAGAGATTGATGATTCCGCCTCCGATGGACACTATCTTCTGACTGCCACATTGTTCTACTCAGAAGCCGAGGATTCATTCGAAGACATAGACAATGAGAGCTCATTTCTTTCGATTTCAGATTCTCTGACTAACCTCAATTCGAAACAATTCCCCGTTGAGATCAAGACAGTCAAGGCAGGGGGCTTGTTCAATAGAGCAGAATCTGTCGAGGTAGTAGTCACGGATGACGAACCTAGAACCTGTTTGTCGATTCAGGATTTCGGCACTATGGGCTGGCTCCTGATGGGTGCTGAGTGGGTGGGGGGCAGAGAGACTGCAATGCTATTCGGATCAGATGAAGGGGCTCCTGCTTGGTGGCTGGCCCTCGTCTCTCTTGGGATGTCGGTATTTTTCCTATGTGTCCAGTATCCTCTGATGCACAGGCTGTATCACAGAGATGCAGACGATTTACTTAGCAAGGCGCAGACCAAGAGACTGATTGAACGCACCATAGCCTCGATCGAGGGTGAGCTGCGTTGCAAGGTCGACTTCGACCAGATGAGGCTGCAAGACAGACCGATTTCAATCGATGTAATCGTCCCGTACAAGACTACTGGCAAGACCATAGCCTCACCAATAGATGTCAGAGCTGAGATAACCAAGGAACTGCTTGAGGAGTTCGCCGTATTCGGCGAGATGCGACCTCTACAACTCAAGGTGGTCTGCACAGATTCCACTACCTCAGCAGACCTGACTTCATTGGGCCCCGAGTTCTTCTACAGCGGCTCCTCTCAAGTCCCTCTGACTGAAGACTACGCTCCCTTCTTCTCCAATGTAAGTGCATTCGGCCGCCTAGACACCGCTACGCATGAGAGCCTAGCTCGCTGGTTCCGCAAGCACGACCTCGTCGACTTCGGCTCAGCGGTTATGGCCGACGAGGACGCGGTCTTTATCAGGGCGATTTACCATCCAGTGCAACGCTTCGCATACTTCCTGTTCAAGCCCACCTACAAGGACCTCCAAGACGACTTAGAGGAGCATCTCAGGTCTGACCTCGCTCAACACCTAGCAGGCCGATCCCTAGTGGTCAGCGCACGTAACGAGAAGTCAACTCTCGCAGATAGGGCAGTAGCAGGTAGGGTTGAGCAAGGCGTCAACGAGTTCACCGGTGAAGCGATGGTGGCCAAGCGCGGAGGGATCGCCGGAGCTCTCCTACAGAACCCGTTCATGGGTGACATCCTCTCTTCTGTCGAGTATGTGGCTCACAAGAATCAGGATCGCATCGACAAGTACGGATACTGGGGCCTAATCGTATTCGTCTGGATTCCGTTCATGGCTAGTGGAGTCCTTGTCGGAGCCATGCTAGGGCTAGTGGCCAGAATGCCCTTTGAGAGGGTGCTTGCAGCTTGCATGATTGGAGGTACAGCAGCCTCTCTGACATGGGCATATACCGCGAGGGGGATAATTGAATTCATGGAGCGATATCACGCCGAGGCTATCATCCCAGTCATCTTGCTAATCGCTGTGGCTTTTACTTGGTTGAAGATTAGAGATAACAGAATCAGACGCAGAGAAGAGCTGTTCAGAGACTCGATGGCCTTCTTCTCGGGCGTCTCCGACTAGTTGATTAGTGCACCCTGCTCGCACGAACTACGGAGTAGTTCGGATGTCTAGACCATTGGTTAGTATGAATGGACTGGAGAGGCATTATCACATGGCCTCAGGCACAGTCAGAGCCCTAGATGGAATCGATTTGGATATAAGCGAGGGTGAGAGGATCATCTTACTCGGACCATCAGGCTCCGGGAAAACGACCCTACTGAACTGCATTTCAGCACTTGACAGCCCTACAGCGGGCGCATACTCATTCGATGGTTCGCCCGTACCGAGGGAAGATTCCGAGGAGATGACCTCCTTCAGGAGAGAGAACATCGGTTATGTCTTCCAGTTCTTCAATCTCCTACAGGATCTCACAGTACTAGAAAACATCACCCTGATTCAGGAGTTGGCAGGGGGCCGTGACGAGGCTCGTGCACGCCAACTGCTCGAATTGGTTGGCCTCAGTGATGAGGTCGATCGATTCCCCGCTGAGATTAGCGGAGGCCAGCAGCAGAGGGTGGCAATTGCGAGGAGTCTGGCCAAGAAGCCACGCCTACTCCTTGGAGACGAATTGACAGGAAATCTAGATTCTACCACATCAGCCATGGTCATGGAGGTACTAGTCAAGGCTTGTCAGACTGAGGGTATTACCTGCGTTTTCGTCACTCACGACGAGTCTCTAGTTGAATACTCCACAAGAGTAGTTAGGCTCGATAGCGGCAAAATCGTCTCCGATGACCCGATTGGATGAGGTGATCGAGTGTCTAGCCTGCTGACCAAGCGACTCGCCAGGAGTCTGCTGAAGAGAAAACTCATGCTATTTGCGGTGGTCAGCATGGTTGCTGTCGGCTTGTTTGCAGGAATCTCGTTTGGAACATACGCTAACTCAGTCCACAACCTGTACGACAACATCTACGCTGATGATGAGGAGGGAACCAACCTCGCAGATGTCTGGGTCGAGAACACAGCTTCGACATGGGACGGCGAAATCGCCGACTCACTCTGCTCCGAGATAGCGCAGAACTGGCCCGACCCTGAGTTACCTCTGGTTTCATGTGAACCTAGAGTGATACTAGACGGCCTGATGTTTCATTCCGAAGAAGGTGATGAGAAACTTGTTCCCGCGGTCTGGCATGGTATCGATGAAGGCTGGATAGACAAGGTCTGGATGCCTGAACACGAATGCTGTTCTGGCAGATTAGCAGCGGCAGATGACGAGATAGTTCTTGACGAGCATGCGGCGTCTGGGATGGGCATCGAAGTCGGAGACATAGTCTCCATTGGCGCAGGCCATGGCAGCATGGACTTCACGGTAGTAGGAATTGGTTACCACCCATTTCACCTCTACTATGCTTTGGAAGGCTCCATCCTTCCTGCCGAGCCAGGTACCTTTGCTACCGGTTACTTGTCCGATTCGGGAATTGAGCGTCTAGCCAACCTGAGTGCGGGTTCTGCCAATCTATTGCTCCTAGATGTCGAAGGTACTCCGGAGTTTGACCTTCAGTCTACAGATACGGTTGAAGGTGAGAGTCTGAGCCAAGCCATCTCCTACGTCAGGCAGACGGTGATGGATGCCGACGACTCTTCATTTACTGCTTACGATAGGTCCGGAGTGGACTCAGTAGAGCTCCTGCGTGCAGATGCAGAGGGCGCCAGTATGAGCTATCCAATCATTACAGGGATGATTGCTATGGTCGCTGGAATCACAATCTTCCTTAGCCTACAGAGGTTGATTCAGTCCCAAGCCAGAGAAATCGCGATACTCCGAACTCTTGGAATTCCTAGATCTGCAATTATGCCTGGATTCATCCTCGCACCTGTAGCCATCGGTCTAATCGGCTCTGCGATTGGCATCATCCTAGGTACCGCCTTCGGTGGGCCTGCGATGGTGGCGATGTATGAGGAAATCATCGGCATTCCAGCAATCGGCTTCAGCACCGAGCCATCGCTAATTCTGCAGAATCTGGGCATCGCGATGGTTGTAGTTCTGATTGCCGGAATTAAGCCCGCTTACGAGGCATCAACGATTCAACCACTCGATATACTGAGAGGGCAAAATGAGGTCAGACTATCTTCGCGTGGAATTCAGAGGCTGACATCGCGCCTACCTACAACGGTCGGTCTGACTGTTAGATCAAGCGTCAGGAAGCCGATGAGACTGGTATTCACCTTCTTCGCTGTGGGTCTGTCTATGCTCATCTTCGGAACCATGTCGATGATGATGGACTCTATGGACAATCTAGTCACCGGAGCCAACCAAAACTGGGATGCACAGGTGAATGTGCCCTTCGGAGGCGAGGGGGAAGTCATAGAGTGGGCCGAGGAAAACGGAGCAGATTTTGAGTCTATGCTGGTTTTCCCGGGAAATGCAGAGGGCGACACTAGACAGTTCCTAGCCTACGGACTAGATGTAATCTCCACTGGGGATGATGCGATGATTCCGATAGATCTGTCTGAGGGTCAACTTCCCACACTAGGCGCCAATACTCCCAATGTACTGGTGGATGAGGGAACAATGCTGTTCCTCGAATGGGAGGTAGGTCAGAAACAGACCGTCATGTTCGGCCCATTTTCGCTCGAGGTCGAGATAAGCGGAGTGACCAGTGGAGAGATCTCTCGGACGATTTACTTCCACCGCTCTGATTTGTCAGATGCCATCGGATTGGAAACTACTTCCGTCCTTCTCACTCTGCCAGAGGGAATTGAGTTGGATGATGAGATAGGGGAGATGTCTGTCGGAATCACTCAGAGACAGGACTTAATCGACTCGTTCGAATCCTTGCTAGAGCAGCAGCAAGGCATCTACAACGCCATTCTAGGACTTGGCATTCTCATTGCCGTTGCAGTACTCTCAATCACCCTGCTGATGAACCTCAGCGAGCGTGATTCTGAGTTGGCGACCCTCAGAGTGCTGGGCGCTCCGATATCCAGAATTAGGATGATGATCCTAGGTGAGCACTTCGCAATCGGACTAATTGGAGGGATCCTCTCAGCCGCATTCACCATAGTGATGGCACAGTATCTGATTTCGCAACTCGTCCAATGGGCGTTCTACTTCTCCCTACAGCCGAATTTTGCTAGCACACTCCAACTAATTCTGATTGTAGTGGTCATCTCCGTGCTCTCGACACCTATCGGAACATCGCGAGTCAGTAAGATGGACCTAGTGGAGAAGGTCAAAGACCTCTCACAGTAGCGCTAGTCTGTGAGAGTCGTAACTTGGAACCTCAATGGTATCAGAGCTGCACATCGTAAGGGCCTGAGTGACTTCACCAGCCGAATCGACGCCGATGTCTGGCTGTTCCAAGAAGTTAGAGCAATGCCTGAACAGATGCCCGAAGAGTGGCAACCTCCAGAAGGGCACGATGTAATCTGGCACCCAGCCCAGAAGAAGGGTTACTCGGGTGTCATGACTTGCTCTAGAGTAGGCCTCAGCGAGGTTGGAAGGGGCATCGATACTGAACTCGACGATACTCGTGATCCCGAGGGGAGAGTATTGCATACCAAGCACGGCAATCTTCACTGCGTTAACATGTACCTGCCGAACGGCTCATCCAACTCTGAGCGCCAAGCGTACAAGGACAGATGGATTGAGGATATGCTGATTTGGTCTAAGCAATTCATCGATTCCGATGAACCGGCGTTACTGTGTGGTGATCTCAATATCGCACATAAGGAGGACGATATCTGGAACCCATCTGGAAATCGCAAGACATCTGGGTTCCTAATCCATGAGCGCGAGTGGTTCACAAGACTCCTCGAAACCGGCTGGCATGATTTACTGAGAGTTCATGTCGGCCCCGGAAAAGGACCCTACACATGGTGGTCTAACCGTGGTAGAGCCAGAGAGTTGGATCGTGGCTGGAGGATAGATTACGTGCTCGCCAATAATGCCGCCAAACCGCTGTTTAAGTCAGCGGAGGTACTCAGGGAAGGAGGTTTGGTGGTTTCCGATCATGCCCCTCTGATTGTGGACTTAGAATTGTAACCCGCTCCCTTTGGGAGCGGTTCTATCGGAAATCCCAGAATACATCACCTTTCAAGTGGTGGAGCAGTAGCGAGGTTGCATGGCGGATACGCTGGAGGACAGGCTGGCTAGAATCCTCCCCGGTGGGAGAGGAGTTTGGATACCCATGGACCATGGAGCTTCCAACTACCCAGAGTATGGCTTGCAGGACATGGACTCATTAGTAGAGAAGGTAATCTCGGGTGGTGCAGATGCAGTTGTCTTGCACAAGGGAGCACTCACTCACCACGCAGATACGACCGGGTGGCACGGGTTCGTCTGTCATGTCTCCGCTTCCACCGTCCACGGCGGCGATAGAGCCCAGCACAAGGTCAGCGTCGCTACTGCCGAAGAGTGCTGGCAGCGTGGAGCAATGGGAGTCTCCGGCCAAATTAATCTCGGTGACGAGGCCGAGTCTGAGATGATTGAGGCCCTAGGTAAGCTGACCACTCAGGCCTTCCCACTGGCAATACCAGTTCTAGGAATGGTGTATCCTCGTGGACCCAACCTCAGATTTTCCGAGGAAGATTCCACCAAGGGAGTCGCCCATGCAGCGCGTCTCGCTTGGGAGTTGGGATGCGATGTCGTCAAGGTTCCATGGACAGGTTCGGTGGAGTCGTTCCGAGAAGTAACACAGGCCGTCCCGATACCCGTTCTGATTTCAGGCGGTCCGTTAGGAGAGTCTTTCCTAGATACTCTCCAGACTGTAGAGGATTCGATTTCTGCCGGTGGAGCAGGAGTGTGCATGGGCAGGCAGGTGTTCTCCAGCGAAGACCCCCAGTCACATGTTGCCGCACTTAGAGCCATAATCCACGATGGAACAACCGCCACAGAGGCTGCTGAACTAATTGGAGGTCAGTAATGGAAATCTGGCTAGACGCCTCAGGTGCAGATTCACCAGACATTCCCGAAGGCGTTAGCAGGGTCTGGTCAGGAAGCTCGGCCGATGTGGCCGAGGTCGCACTGGACGACCATCGTGGTCAAGATGAGGCCCTCTCTTTGATTGGGTTAGTGCCTTGGATCTTGGTGAGATGCGGTGACTGGACTATGATCCCTCTCGAGAACATAGTCGCCGCCACCTATGGGAGCGGTACCAAGTTGGCTTCAGCAATTTCCCGTGAGGTCGACCTCAATGGGGCAGCATTCTCTCTGCAGCATGGCGTAGATGCCGTCCTGCTTCCTCCTGAGGAAGGATTTGAGTCTCTATGGGCCACGGCAAACGAGTTGGCATCCGCGACTCCCGATTCTATTAGCGAATCAGTGAGTAATCACAGCCTAGTAACTGCTTCAGTAGTTTCCATTGAGTCAGGAGGAGTAGGAGAGAGAGTGTGTGTGGATCTGATTGAGCGTCTATCTTTGGGCGAGGGTTTGGCAATAGGATCGTCTGCTAGTTCGTTGTGCCTAGTACATGGCGAGACCCTTCCCTCCGAGTTTGTGCCCTCGAGACCCTTCAGGGTGAACGCAGGTGCGATTCACGCCTATGTTCTGATGGCCGATGGGTCCACGAGATATCTCAGCGAGCTCGAGGCCGGAGACAAGGTCGCTGTTCTATCACTCAACGGCTCTCAGCGTGGAGTCGTGATTGGCAGACTTAAGGTCGAACGTAGGCCATTCATCATTCTCAGACTCTCGACTCCTCTGGGTGAAGGCCAGATAATGCTCCAGCAAGCCGAGACTGTTCGCCTTGTCATGGCTTCAGGCGAGGCTTTGCCAGTGACTCATATCGAGGAGGGTGACCAGATTATGGCACTCAATGAAGCCAGCATGAGGCATATCGGTAAGGCTGTATCAGGGGAGGTCGCTGAGAGATGACCGTTCTCGGAACTGGGACAGCGAATGCTGGCATTTCGATTCTGCATGCGGCAGGCCTCGGTAAGGGTTGCTCAGTGGGAATAAACCTCCAGTGTGAGGTCAGGCTGGTCGAAGGAGTCAGCCAGCCTACGGATGATCACCACGGACTGCTCGACTCGGTGATGCAGTCCTGGATTGATTCGAACTATCCCAAATTCAACGGAGTCGGATGGGAGATTGACAGCCAGATTCCCATAGCACAGGGCCTGAAGTCTAGTGCCGCAGTCGCCTGTGCTGCAATCAGAGCTCTGGACCAAGCCTCTTGGACAGGTCTGAGCGATTACCAAGTAGTCGACATGGCCGTCGAGGCACAGCGAAGATCCGGGTGCACAATCACAGGTAGTATGGATGATGCATGGGCTGTGATTTCCGACGGTTGGAAACTCATTGACCCCGCTGTTCAATCTAGAGAATCAGTATTGATGGAAGGAGATATCGAAGAGGGGCTGGAGATTCTCATCGGACTGAGGGGACCTAGGGTCCTGTCGGCCAACACAATCAACTTTGATTCTCAGAGCAAACTCTTCGAGAGAGCATTGGCATCCCTGTCAAACGGCTCGATACTATCTGCAATCTCCACTAATGGTATGGCTGTTTCAGCGGCCATGGGTGATGATGAATCACTGAGATTATGCAACTCTTTGATTGTCAGAGGAGCCCTTGCTGCTGGCGTTAGCGGCTCAGGGCCTGCAGTCGCAGCAATCTGCCACGCCGATTCGAAAGATGTAGCAGAGATTCTCGAGGACTCATGCGACCGAGTAATCAGAACTGGATTCACTAGCCATCCTACAATAGAAGAGGAGGCGAGTAGATGGGAATGACACTAGGTGACAACCTCAGAGTAACGCTGTTCGGAGAGAGCCATGGCGCCTGCGTCGGTGCTCTTGTAGAGGGCATTCCCGCAGGAACTCCGATTGACGAGGACGAACTGAATCGGGCAATCATAAGCAGACGTCCTGGAAGAAAGGGAATGTCTACCAGATCAGAACAGGATGAGTGTGAACTGCTCTCAGGAGTGTACGAAGGCAAAGCTACAGGGTGGCCAATACTGATGCTGACTCATAATTCGGATGCAAAACCATCTGATTACTCGTTCCTACCTGATCAACCTCGTCCAGGACACGCCGATATGGTCGAGAGCATCCGGTCAAAAGGATCCAATGATCCTAGAGGAGGAGGTTCTCATTCCGCGCGACTCACATACGGCCTAGTAACTGCGGGCAGTCAAGTCAAATCACTGTTGGATGAGGTTGGGTGGAGTTGCAACGCCCACCTTCACAGCGTGGGAGAAATTGTGGCCAAACCGCTGTTTGAATTGGAAAGAAATACACTTCCGGATTCTTCTACGGACATGGCGAGACTGAATTGCAAAGATCCCAAAGCGGCTACGGAAATGTCCGAGTTCATCGAATCCGTCCGTAAGGACGCGGATTCCATAGGCTCATGCGTTGAGGTTCTGATTACCGGACTACCAATTGGCCTTGGTGAGCCTTGGTTTGATGGAATCGAGCCCGCATTAGCTCGAGGTCTGATGGCAATTCCTGGGGCCCGTGCGGTTGAGTTCTCACAAGGAATCAACTCTTCCAAAATGAGAGGCTCGGAGCACAATGACAACTGGATTCCAAGTTCCGACGGCCCTGCTTTGGAAGGCTCTGATTCCGCCAGCGCAGATGGAGCAATTGGAGGGATTTCGACTGGCGCCCCGATGAGTATCATCATTCACTTCAAACCACCTAGCAGCATCCCTCGCGAACAGATGACTCTGCATCTCCCTAGCAATGAGGTGATGCCTCTCAAGGTAGGTGGCAGACATGACCCAGTTATCGGGCCCAGAGCCGTTCCCGTAGCTGAGGCGGTGGCAATGCTGGTGATTGCAGATTTGGGCCTAACTGCAGGTTTTCTGAAAATGCCATAATCAGGCATTCTTCTCTTGCATTTGTTGAATTCTCAGAGGCAGGTTGATTGCGAACATCGCAGCGATGACTGTGAATACCATCACAGTCCCCAGGGCGACTCCGTACACACTGGTTAACTCAACACTCTCACTAAGGCGGTGAGCTGCAACCTCATCGAACAGACCAACGAAGGCAGGTATAATCAGGTTAATCATTAGAGTCAGGAGAGCAACCAATCCAGCGATTACTGGTGTAATCATCAGCGACCTGTAGTATTTGCTCGTAATCTTGGTGACCTGCATCACATAGACCTCACCAGTCCGGATTGAGGTGTCGAGCATGGAGAATCTGATTATGCCACTGGTCAATTCGATGTACATGACTAGGAAGACGGCATAGAGCAGAAGGAGGATTTTCTGATAAATCTCCTCCTCAGGGAGGAGGTCCAGTCCGAAATCGACCTTACTGCCTGCGAATCTAAGAGTCACCACGATTAGCAGAGCGTAAGAGATGATGATTGCTCGCTGATCTCTCTGAGTGATTCCATAGATACCAGCAATCAGCCCGCCAATCATTAGAATCAAGTGGATGATTCCGCCGAATGTCGGCAATCCTAGCGTATTAGCTAGTGAGAACCAGGCAGTACCGCTAACGGGAGTTACCATGAAAGTCAGGAATCCTAGCATCACCAGAGTGACTGTTGCTAGCTGTTGTAGGCTGGAAACCATTCTATCAGGAGGTAGGAATTTGGTTGTACTGACAATCGGCCCTCCGAAGAAGGACTCGATTACCGTTGGAACATGGACCTCTGGTATGGCATCCTTGGGAATATCTGTGCTCGACTTGATACGGCCCGCCGCTTTCTTTCTGCTAGGGGCCGATGAGCGAACCTTCTTTCCTTCATACAGGTGAGATGTATCGCTAATTTCGTCAGTCTTTACTTCATCAGCCATTCAAACACCTCCTAGAATCCCCTAGCCCCGGCTAGTGCGGTATTGAGTAGCATATCCGGCTCCCAATCCATCACGAAGGCACCTAGGCCCCGCAATTCACTTAGCAAAATATCCCGCTCGGTCTTCAGGACCTCGTAACCAGTCCTATCAAGCCTTCTGGCATCGAACTCGAATTCGAGACTGCTTGGCGATAGTATTGTGACATCGAAGTTCCTTGAGCGCAAATCTCTCACAGCATTGACCACTGTAGTATCATCCTCAAGCGGGCTGAGGATGATTACTGGACTGCCTCTGTTGATATGGGGCATGATTCTGTCTGTGACAATCTTCAGTGGAGTGTTGCCCTTGGCCATAGCACCGGCAAGCTTAGTCAGTAATACGAACAATTGCTTCTTTCCAGTGTCCCTGTCTACTGATACGATCTCATCCCCATAGGTCACTAGGCCAACGGAGTCCCTTCGAGATAGGAAGTACTGAGACAGGCTCGCTGCTGCTCTGGTACTGTAGACCAGTGAATTCCGGCTAACCGGACCTGTTTCAGAGATGCCCCTACTATCGACAATCAGAATAATGTCGCTGACAGCGTCTCGCTCATACTCGTTAACCATCATCTTACCAGCGCTTCTAGCGGTTGCATTCCAGTTGACCTTCTTCATCGGATCTCCTGGGATGTATTCTCTGAGATTATAGAAGTTCGAACCCTCACCTGGGTTTCGTATGTTTACAGCCCCCGTGAAGATTTTTGGGACCCTGCTCTTAATCATCGCATCCTTGATATCCTCCATCTTGGGGAAGACTAGGAAGTCATCGTAGAGATTCAGCTCGCGCTCGTTGTGGAAGAGCCCAAACGGGTCTTGCACCCTAATGCACACCGGACCTATGGTGTAGAATCCTCTGAGAGGAGTTTCAATGGTGTACGAAATCTCGGTCTCACGCTTGGGACCCAGTTCCATTAGTACATAGTTGGCACCCTTCTTTATTCGCATTACATCGGGCACTCGGTCTCTGACCTCCAGAACCTTGGAGAGATTTGAGCGGTTCTGGATTCTCAGTGTGACATCGATTTCCCCGTCTTCGAATATGCGGGCAGATGAAATCTTCCGCATCGCTGTAATGCTATGCAGTTGAATGCCCTCGTCCGAATCGTTGTCTTCCAACCTCCTGCCGGTTGATGCAACATCGGCATGCGTGGTTCGGAAGGCTGCCCAAGTTAGGAACGAGAGCAATACTACGGCTACAGTGACAAGTTGCGAATTCCGGAGTACCAAGCCTAGGAGGTACAGGGCTATGGCTAGGGCTGCGAACATCGCAGACTTCCTGCTCCATGCCAAGATCTCACCTCCTATCGGTAATCGGACCTAACTCAGACCGTCGGGACCTGCACTTGTCTCAGGATGTCTTGGATGACTTCGCCATTCTCAAGACCCTTAATCTGGTGCTCGGGCTTCAGGATGAGTCTGTGCGCAATCGCTAGTTCTGCCACGGACTTGACATCGTCCGGAGTCACGAAGTCACGACCTCGCATTGCTGCTGCCGACCTACCGGTCTTCAGCAGAGCCTGGGAACCTCTTGGCGAGGAACCCACCAGGACTCTTGGGTCCTCACGAGTCTTTGCAACAATCTCGACCATGTACAGTCTAACTGCTGGGTCTACGTAAACGTCCTCAATGGCCTGCTGCATAGCGACAACTCTAGCCGGGTCAGTGATGACCTCAACCTCAACCTCGTCCTTCTTTCGCTCGATTCTGCGGTTCAAAATCTCGACCTCATCGGCGCGGTCAGGATATCCGACACTCATCTTGAACATGAAACGGTCAAGCTGAGCCTCAGGCAAGGGGTAGGTACCCTCCTGCTCCACAGGGTTCTGTGTTGCCATGGTCAGGAACGGCGCTGGTAGCATGTGAGTGATCACACCTACAGTAACTTGCTTCTCCTGCATGGCCTCTAGTAGTGCGGCCTGCGTCTTCGGTGGGGCTCTGTTAATCTCGTCAGAAAGCAGTAGGTTGCAGAAGATTGGTCCAGGCTTAAAGCTGAACTCTCCCTTCTTTGCATCGTAGATGTTTGTACCCGTGATATCTGCTGGAAGCAGGTCGGGAGTGAACTGGACACGCTTGAAGTCGCATCCTAGCGCGTCAGCGAAGGTGTTTGTCATCAGGGTCTTAGCAAGTCCTGGATAATCCTCGAACAGCAGATTGCCGTTCGATAGGATGTTTACCATAACATTGTCAATCACATGTGCCTTACCGATAATGACCTTCTGCACTTCAGTACCAATTGCACTGGAGATGGCTCCTACGGCTGTCAGCTTTTCACTCATCTTCTTCTTTCCGCGAGCGGCTTCCGCCTTCTTCGCGTAACCCGCTTCGACATCGTCGGGCGGACTCTTTTCTTTCTTGGCTGGTGGTGTTGCATTCATTCTATCTTCTCTCCATTTTAATTTCTCTTACCCCACCGTCTGATTGCTTGCATCATCTTGCGCAACTCTTGGGGGGAATATGTCTTGCTCTCGCTGTAAACTAGCTCTACGAGCCTCGGATCTCCAATCATCGATTGGACCTCTGATGGTTGTTTGGATGCCATCTCATCCCTAGTCAGGTCGTGATGGACTCTGATTTTGGTAATCAGTGCCTGTTTGACTCGCAGTCGGTATGAGCCTGGATCAAGTTTATTCGGCCGCTGATTGAACTTGGTCAAATCAAACACATGTCTCCAGTTCTCCTTCTGTGGCACCACCATCATCGCCACCAGTAGGAGTAGTCCGACATTTAGCACGACCAGCCACTTCAGGAAATTGTTTGAGGTCAGCAGCACGACAGTCCCCATGCTCTCTACAAATGGAGCTGAGACAACCCCAGTAATGTGACGGCTCTCGTCGAAGACCACCTGGAAGTTAGAATTCTCAAGCCTAATCTCTCCGGAGAGCTGGAGGTTGTCATGCTCCATCATTGAGTGGATTAGCAGATTATAGTAGACCTCGTTGCCGAGCCACATGTTGTTGTCGTGAACATCTTGCATCCAGCAGCTTCCGACGACTCCTTCACAACTCTCACTGAGTCTGCGTTCGCCTCCAGTTGCTTCTCCCAAGGTCCACAGCCTATTCGAGAATGCCTCCTCATCGGAGACGAATACTATGCTACCTGTGACTCCCATTTCTCCAACATCACCGCCGATGCTGGACTGACCTTCTCTAACTTGGTCATAAGCAGTGATGTTGTTGTAGTCGACACGGATAATCAAGGCCAAATCGCCTGGGGCAGGATTCATCGGATTGCTGGCATCGCCATCTCCCATCAGGTCGATGAAGGCTGAGGACGAGGCTGTGGCTAGAATACTAACATCTCTCTCGTCAGGGTGAGTGGTATCTCTCTCTGAAGGCTCAAACTTCATTCCCGTAGGGGAGCGGAACATGATTGGAATCCGACAGGATGTAGGGTTCTTATTGATAATCTGGAATTCACTACACCCTCTGTTTGCAGCTCCTGCTTGCATCTCATTGACATCCTCTCCTACTGCAGCGACGCTCCAGACATTGAGCCACGAGGGATAGAATGGGTCATTCTCCTGGTCATACTCTAGATAGTGCTGATTCTCATCCTGTAGAGGGAATCCGAAGTAGGTAACACCGAATTTAGACGCGAGCCTGTTGGCATTGGTTCCATCAGCAGCCACGATGACTTTACCACCTTTCTGAGTGACGAAGTCGTAGATAGCATCTGCCTCGGTCTCATCAATTGGCTTCTCAGGGGCGATGATTAGCAGCATGGTCCTGTGAGGATCTTTCCAGTCATTGACAAGCATAGGCGTAGACATAGTGTTGGCGATGAAATATCCTTCACCATCCGCACCAAGGGATTCCCTCATGTCGGAGATCTGGTAAAGTTCCTCTTCCTCATACGCCGAGTAGGCTGTCGACTTGCCAATTACAAACAACATCGGTAGGAGAAGAAGCATCACGATTGTGACAGCAATAGCACCGACGATGTAGGTGCCGAACTGAAAACTTCCCTCGTCTTCCTCAGCCATTAGTAACACTCCTTTTTCATTATCCGCAAGCGAGACAGCACCTACGGTGCTCGTGGGAGTCTAATTCCACAGTTATAGATTGCTGAGTCAAGTTTGTTGTTCATAGCCAATTTGTGAGTGTCTAGTGTTCTTTTTGCACCCTCTCAAGCACTTAATTCAAGAGGAAATATAACAGTCAGAAAGACCTCTTTCTAGCATACCCCGCAGCAACTGCCAGAGTAGCAACAATTGGAGCAATCCCCAACGATGGCAGACTCGTGCTGACCACCTCTGAAACCTCGTCAGTCTCACCCCCTCCATTACCTCCTCCGGCACCCTCTTCATTCTGCAGAGGCGGCTCGACGCTAAGTGTGGTCTCATCACTCACGACCGATGACTCGCCAGAATTCATCGCACCATTTGACGAGATTGAGACCTCAATCTTGCAGTTCCTCCGGGGGTGACTTTCTGATGCGGTTGCAACCAGGTCGGCCTCAACAGTCTGACCAGCCACGATGTTCTGAGTCATCAGAGAGTCAAGCCCGTTATCGGTAGTCAGCAGCGGGCAATTATCGGTGATCTCCACATCGCCGACCTTGTCCTGAACATTCCCCCTGTTGACGACGCTAACCCTGAGGATGGCGTCAGAACCAGCGTTCATTGGGCCTACTGGATCAGAGATGTCAACTTCCAATGAGTAGATTGTGGGGATTCGTAACTCTCCAGTTGCCTCTCTATTCTCTCCGGGCAGGCCCACAGGTAGCCCAGCCCTAGATACTAGATTCGCCCTAATCGAGAATTCTTCCTTGGAGTCGGCAGCATAGCTCCAAACATCAATGCCTGAAATTCCGAGGGTGAACGATTTGTTCTCACCTGCCCCAATAGTCTCCGACTCCGGCCCCTCACCCTCGCCTTCAAACGGCACTTCGTACTCGAATTCGACAACTATGTCGACTATTTCCTCGTTGCTAACAAAGAATACTACTGATGCTGTCCCATCCACTTTGACATCGAAAGGAACATCCTCATTATCCTGAGGATAATCAATACCGAGTTCCCAAGATCCGAACTGGGCATGGGCAGTGGTCGAAGAGCAAACGACCAGTAGCGCGATACCGAGGATGAGATATCTGTTCATGCTAGACTTCCGTTAGCCCGCTTCCAGCGCGTTTTGTTAAGACCTTGACCATCTTACGTCTGTAGGACGGAGGGTACCAGGTATTCAGCACTGGCCTGACTGCCGCACGGATCGACTCCGCCAACTCCTCGATACTTGCATCTCCCTTCCAATCATCCAGAATAGATTCAGCCTCTTCACTGTGATATCCGGGGATCGACTCCAATCCAGTAGTAGCAACCCTGAGGTTAGCAGGAGGGTTGCCCTCTACGGGCTTCCATGCCACAGCTACTCCTGCCTCCGGAAAGTCCCATGAATCGCGCTGTCGAAGTTTCTGGTAGTCACCGACCCATTCACTCGAGTCTTCCGGCAGAGTGAGATGAGTCACGAGTTCCCCTGGTTGTAGCACATTCCTAGTAATTCCATCCAACTCGAAGAACTCGTTTAGTGGCATAGACCTAACTCCGGACGGGCCGACAAGGTGTATCTGAGCCCCCAAGCACATCAGCGCAGGGGCCAAGTCCGCTTGATATGTTGCGACACACTGGGTATTCTGATTTGGAATGACACGGCAGTCGGCGCCAGTACCGCAGTCGCATTTGTAGCACCACTCGATTGACTCACGCCACTCCTCTGATTGGTTGAACCAGAAGCATCGAGTGTCTAGGCAGATGTTCCCGCCTACGGTCCCGGAGCGCCTAATCATCACACTTGCCACCATGCCTGCGACCTTGGAGAGAAGAGGATGCGTATCATCAGACTCTGCTAACTCATGCAACCTGACCATAGCCCCGATGTGAGAGTTCGACAACTCAGATAACTCCGACAACTTAGCTAGAGAGATTACATGAGGCTTAACATTGAGATGCCACTTGTAATTTGGTAGCAAGTCAGTTCCACCAGCAACCCAGTCGAACTCCTCTCCAACTTCGGCCAACTCGCCCGCTAGAGAGACGGCGTTTTCAAGCGTCTCAGGAGTGTGCAGGGTGAATGGAGGCATCCGCATCACGCACCGCCCCCGTGTCTTCTCTCAGTATGCTTCCATGCACTTCCAGCGAGCCGAGGAGTCTCGACATAGTCGCCACTAGGAGTCACGCTGACAATCCATCTCTCATCCTGCTCATCAGCAGGTACCAAGGGATCGAACCCGAACAGTGCACCGTTGTGATATGGAGAATCATCCTCCATCGATGCACGAGCGGAATCTCGGGCGGCATGTTGCGCGGCTCTCTGCTCCAGTAGACCCTGCAACTCTGAACACTCGAGTCTGGGAGATTGTAATTCCAAAGGCCCGACTCCCTCCTTCTTGCACTTCGCCTCAATGAGTCGATGCATTCTATCCGGAGTAATCGGTAACTCACTGGTCCTGATTCCTATGGCATCGTAGACAGCGTTGCAAACTGCGGGGAGAATCGGCAGTAGAGGGCCTTCTCCCGCTTCCTTGGCTCCAAACGGACCCTCGGAGTCATTCGACTCGACGATAATCGGCACCACCTCGGGCATTTCATGGACGCTCGGAATCTTGTAATCGAGGAGATCGGGATTAATCAGATTACCATTGCGTCCGTACTTCATCTCCTCGCTTAGCACCTGACCCAGCCCCATGTGGCACGAACCGATCATCTGCCCTTTGACCGAGAGTGGATTCAGGGCCTTGCCACAGTCATGGGCGGCCCAAATTTTGAGCACCTTAGTCTGACCAGTCTCGGCATCGACCTTGACTTCGGCCACATATGCCGAGAACGAGTATGCAGGGGCAATTCCAGCACCGGCCCCCTTGTGCACCCTCCCTAAAGGAGGGGTTCGATATGCGCCAGAAGAGACCAGGGCCCCCTTCTCCTCCTGGGCTTTGTGTAGAGCTTCGAGGTATGAGGTTCCGACACTGGGATCACGCTTGTCGTAGATTCGTCTGTCCCCAATTACTAGTTTCTCCGAAGCCACTCCGGTCAATGAGGACACGGCTTCAAGCAATTGCTCCCTGATCTCCATAGCCGCGGAGATGGCCGCATTGGCATTCATGAATGTCACACGAGATGAGTATGAACCCAAATCCACTGGAGATGTATCTGTCTCACGGCTCCGTACCCTAATCATATCCAATGGCAGACCTAGGACCTCGGCGACCGATTGAGCAATCACAGTGTCCGAACCTTGACCTATTTCAGCGGCCCCGGTATGAACAGTCACTCCTCCATCCATGTCTATCTTGAGATGAACAGTGGCATGCGGGAACTTGTTCGGTTCCCAGTGTATTGGAAGGCCACTGCCCGAGATGAAGAAACCACATCCGATGCCTATGCCATGCCCATCGGGTAACTTACGGAATTTATCATCCCAGCTAGAGGCTTCCTTCACTCTCTCCAAGCATTCTCTCATGCCAATACTTGTCACCCTGAAACCTGTGATTGTCGCAGAATGCGGTGGCAGCAGGTTGGCCAGCCGAAGAGTAATCGGATCTACTCCGAGCTGTTCTGCCAGATCATCCATTCCAACTTCGACTGCGCACCGAGAATTGACTGCTCCATGCCCTCGCATGGCCCCACTCGCCGGTTTGTTAGTCCAGACTCTTGCCCCGGTGTAGTGGAAGGCCCCTATTTCGTAGGGGGCGGTATGCAATACTCCGTTGTAGTAAGTGGTGACATGCCCGAAGGATGCGAACGCCCCGCCATCGATTAGAGCGTCGGTCTCTATACCGCAAATTCTCCCCTCGGAATCTGCATGTAGGTTCATCTCGATTCGTGAAGGATGACGGCCTCTGTTTACCCAGAATACCTCCTCGCGATCGAAGTTGATTCTGACAGGCCTGCCTGACTTACGCGACAGGATGGCAGCACACATCTCATGTGGAAATGGGTCAGATTTGCCACCAAAGCCCCCTCCTACGAAAGTACGGTGGACATTTATCTGATGCATGGGAACATCGAGCACATCGGCCAGAGCACGGTGGACATAGTGAGGGACTTGCTGGGGCGTGTAGAGTGTCAGTCTACCTGATGGATCCCAGTTTGCAACCACCGCATGTGGCTCGGTGAACCCGTGATTGGCACCAGCGAAGAGCCAATTCGAGCTATGACTGGCAGTTGCGTTAGCAGACATCCCTCCAATATCTCCAAACTCCTGAAACACTCTCTTCTGGACATTCGATGATCCTATGTGGTAATCTCCACGGTCATGAATAGGCTCCTGCGAGTCCTCAAGGCCCTTTCGCATGTCGTGGATTGAATCTAATTCTTCGTACTCGATATCGATTAGCCGAACGGCCTCACGTGCAGTCTCCTCATCCACGGCAGCCACGCAAGCTATTGGATCACCTACATGACGAGCCTTTTCTATGGCCATGGCATGCTCATCTTTGGTAACGGGTAGAACTCCGAATCGAGCAGGTGCATCATCTCCAGTAGCTATTGCGACAACTCCAGGCAAATCCAAGGCTGCAGAGATATCGATTGACAAGATCCTCGCATAGTGCCGTGTGGATCGAACAATTCTCCCAATCAGCTCACCCGGCAGACGTATGTCATCACCGTACTGGGCCTGACCCGTGACCTTCCAGCGACCATCGATCAAGCCCGTAGGCTTCCCAATGGTTGATCCAGTAATCAAATCGTCGTGCTGGTGCCTGCCGGATGCCTTGGAAGCGGCTATCTCCTCCTCATCTCTGGGCTCGCTTGTCCCGCGACTTCCTCCTGACCCGGGACGGGGGAACGGCAGTTTACCGCTCTGCTGGCGATAACCCTCGACCTTCTTCTTGTCGGACAATTAATCGCCTCCTTCAGTGAGTTTCGGGTGCGGATCACTCTTGGCGTCGGTTGAGTCGCTTGTAGTTTCACCCGAGGTTAGGATATCGGATGCAGCCCTCACAGAATCTACGATTTGCTGGTAACCGGTGCACCTACACAGATTCCCTTCTATTGCACCCTTAATCTCATCATCATCAGGCTCTGGGTTCTCCTCTAGCAGAGCTGAGATTACCACCAAAAACCCCGGCGTGCAGAAACCACATTGACTTCCACCGCATTCAGTGAAGGTCTGTTGTATAGGGTGAAGGTGGTGACCGTCGGACAATCCCTCGACAGTGGTTATTGAGCAACCGGATGCCTCCTGAGCCAAAGTTAGACAAGACAGCCGAGGCTCTCCGTCAATCAACACGCTGCAACATCCACAGGTACCCATATCGCAGCCCCGCTTAGTCCCGAGGCTACCGGCTTGGTCGCGTAAGACATCCAGTAGAATGGCATTCCCATCGATGTGCAGGGAGACATCTTCTCCATTCACTTCGCCAGTCCAAGGTAGCTGCCCGGAGCGGGGCAGCATGGGTAGTCTGAACTGAACCATCAGGAAGCCACCATGAGCAGCGCCCTTTGAGCATTCCTTTGACCCCTAGGGGGTCAACCAATGTCATCTCCGGCCAATTTCATTATCTCTTCCTCGGCCCTTTGAAGATGCTCCCCTAGGGTGCTACGAGCCATTCCAAGCTCGTCTGCTAACTCCTTGAGGGTGACCTCTGAATCGGATTCGTAGTACCCTCTCTTAACCGCATGAGAAACTACCTGCCGCTGCCGTTTGGTCAGCGTACTGGACCAACCATTCCGCTCCCTACCTCTCAGTGATTGTACACTCACCTTGTCAGGAGGTAGTACCAATCTCAGAAGAGTTAGGAAGCGACTGATAGATTTCGAGTGGCCAGACAATCTGAGCTCCATCCCACGCTCTGCATCAATCCCATAGGGAGGCTGGACATGAATGTTCGACATTTCGATTGCTGAGACGGCCAATGGGTGCGTGCAAAGAAGGCTGACTAAGATACCGTCTTCATCCTCCTCATGCTGCTCAATCACTTCGAAACTGTCGAATTCTGAGATTTCATCTATTGAATGCCCCTCACGCATCTTGATCTCAGCGAGTTGAGTCACACTTCCAGCACCAACAGCGAGATGTCCGAGGATTTCCACCCTTTCCGCCACTTCTAGGAATCTAGACAATTCCTTAGCGCCGGTCAGAGAAGATATTTTCCATCTCAGTATGACCTTTCTCACATCATCCCCTAGGAATCATTCGTATTGAATGCTCGGGAAAACTACCCCCAATATGCTTCACGGATATCTTGGTTGGCCTCCATGCACATGACTACATCGCTGGGCCGTGAAGGCATTGTGGAAGTACTATTCAAGTGCTCGATTATGGGTAGAACATTACTCTCATTCACAACACCCCAGCCGACCTGAGTGCACGGAGCGATGGGAGAGATAGGAGTCGTCCCAGAGAGTGGGTCCCAGGTGTTGAATGAGGGATACCATCCTGACAGGTTTAGCGCATCACGAAGATCATCGTTGGTGAGGGAGTAGTTGGTCCCGTTGACCATCAGTCCCCCTCTGGTTGTTGGATCGGCTCCAGAGGACATGTCTCCGAACTCAGACCTTAGACTCATCAGAATCTTAGATAGAAGGCCAGCAGTCCTTGGGGTGGCGAACGAGGTCCCAGAGGTCTCGTGATAGCCGTCGATATCATCGTGATTTGGCAGAACTTGCGTCCAGTCTGCTGCCACATCTGGGTATGAGCCACTCATTGTTTCTTTCTGATCATCCCCTTCCTCGGCGTAGCCGGATACTCCGATACTCCAAGGAGGGCCAGCTGTGGAATCCTGGACTGCAGGCGAAGGAGTGTTGTCAGCAGCCCCAGTGTGGATTTTCTTGTTCTGAACCACAGCGACCTTGGTGGCGTCTTCGATACCGGGGACTGGGATGGAACCTATCGGGCCGAAGCTTGTTGTGATGATGTCCACTAGTGGCTGGTGAGCAGCGGCGAGTACAGCAGCATCGCTGAATCCCTCTACGAAGAATATCACAGCATCTGGGTTGGCATTCAGAACCGCTCCAGTGACTGCTGTACCGTGACCATCCTGGGGGTCATCGAGAATCGGGATGTCGGTATTGTCATCTGGCGTGGTGCCGATGATCCTAGTTCCCCTGAACCAGACGATATCCGCTGAGGTGATATTGTCCCAACAAGTCTCCTTATCTGCCTCGTATCGCTCTTGCCAAGTCCCTACTAGAGTGACATCACAAATCTTGTTCACCTCTAGGTCATCTAACAGCCATTGAGGGTATGTCTCATTCATCCTGAAGTGATTGTGATAGACATTGATTCCGGTGTCAATCGGGGCGACCACACTGAATGCTCCGAAACCCTCTTCCTCTTCCGGCATTATCTCAGGAGGCTCATCATCACCCCATAGCAAGCATCCGCTTAGAGAAGTCACGATAACCAAGAGAGAGAGGACTAGGGCGGTACTGCGCACAACCCTCCGCGAAGATGGATAGATTTCAGTCTTAGTTACCTACGATTTCTACTCTCGGCATATTCATGAACAGCGCTAGAGACGCCGAAACGATAGCAATGAGTTTCTTTGGCCGCGCCATCTTTTCGAGATTTTTCCGATTCTGCAGCCGGAACATGTCCAGAATTGTCAATTTCGTCTTCTCTTCATTCCGAAAGATGCCCGTGAGAGTGGGATTGGCAATAGTTGGTTCCTTCCTGTTGTTGATTACTTTCATGTCGGGTTTCCTGTGGGCATACATTTCGGATTTTGAAAATGTGGAACTAACTATAGCAGTCAGGAATGCAATGACTCCAATCCTAATCATTGTCTTGATTTGGATTTCCATTGCGACATTCATTCCCAGTCTAGAAAGGCAACCCAAAGTCGTACATGTCAACGATAAGCCATCAAACGAGATCATCGAAGTACAAACTAAGCCTGTCGTCATTGAGGACGAAGACGAGGCAGAACTGGTTGAGTGATTAGGCCTTTTCGAGGGCCATTATCTCAGCACAAACCGCGACGGCGATTTCTTCAGGAGACTCAGCCCCTATATCGAGGCCAATTGGACATCTAACTGAGTCCACCACTTCCTCCGAAAGCCCCTGAGTGATGGCTGCCTCCCTGAATGCCTTCCACTTGACCTTCGAACCAATCGCCCCTATTCTTGGACGAACCTCCTCACCTGACTTGCTAAGCAGGCCGAGCAGTATGTCTTGGTCGACTGACCAGTCGTGACCCAGGAGTAAGATATCGGAGAATCTAGAGAGAGATTCTGAATCCTCCTCTCTGAGGAATCCCTCCACAGAGTTAGGGTGCAACTCGGTAGCATAAGGGTACGCATCCTCGCTGGCGTACTCCTCCCTCACATCGAATACGCTATGTGACCAACCCAGAGTATCGCATACCAGTGCGACTGATCGACCAACATGCCCCCCTCCAGCAATCAAAATATGAGGAACTGGATCAATCACTTCCATCGACACTGTGACCCTGCCCCCACATAGGCTGTCTAGGGGCGTCGCTTCTTGTTCCTTCGCATCCTTGTAGAGTACAAAAGTCTCGACCCTGCCTCCCTTCTGGCGAACCTCCGCACGACCTCCGTTCAGCATTCCTTGCAAGGCGTTCTCGACCTTCATCTCCAATCCAGCCCCGCCAACTGTGCCAAATCTCGCACCCTTTTCGGTAACTGCCATCCGAGCTCCTGGCTTACCAGGGACGCTGCCGCTGGCCTCGATTACAGAGGCCATAGCTACACTCTGACCACGCTCGAGCATATCAAGAACCCAAGTCAGGACGGCCTTTGTCACGATTCCGGGAGCGGCTACCGAGCCTTTGGGGTTACGCTTACCCAAGGGCTACATCAAGTACCATCATTATGGTAAATCCAAGCATAAGTCCCATGGTTGCAATGTCTCCGTTCTTCCCTCTGTGTGCTTCAGGGACCAACTCCTCGGCGACTACGAAAATCATCGCGCCAGCGGCGAAGGCTAGGGCGTATGGTAGAATTGGCGTCATGTAGATTATCGCTGCAGCCCCAATCACTGCTGAGATAGGTTCGACTAGAGCAGACAACTGGCCCCACCAAAAGCTCTCCTTTCTGGATAAACCCTCGCGTCTTAGTGGAACGGAAACTGCGGCGCCCTCAGGGAAGTTCTGAATCCCGATTCCAATAGTAAGCGCGATTGCAGCCCCTATACCATCACCCGTGGCCGCTGCTCCGAAGGCAACACCCACCGCCAAACCCTCTGGGATGTTATGCAGGGTGATGGCTGAAATCAGTAACTTGCTTCTGTGCCAAGTGGTCTTGACCCCCTCCACCTCTTCGGGCGGAGCTCCTGGATGGAGGTGTGGAAGGTAAGCATCGATAATCCGCATCCCGATTCCCCCTAGTATGAAACCAAAGGCTGCAGGAAGGACCTTCTCAAGCCCCTCTCCGGCCGTTTGGTCTATGGCAGGACCGAGTAGCCCGAAGCAACTGGCCGCAATCATGACACCCGCAGCAAAACCAAGCATCCCATCAAGCACCTTGCGGTTTATCTCAGAGAAGAAGAAAACAACTCCAGCGCCAGCCGCAGTCATGAACCAGGTAAAGAGTCCGGCAAGAAATGCCTGTAGGATGGGATCTAATCCCTCTAGGGTATCAATCACATCCATGCCCCAGCGCCCCCTCTCCTACAAATAGGATTTACCTTAATTCTGCGAAGGCGTCTTCCAGAGCGACCAAGTCTGATGTTTTGTCTACATTCAGGTGTAAATGAGGATCCAAGACCTCTATTCTAACAGGTTCAATGAGGTCCCTGAGAGGCACAGATGGTGCGACTTCAAGGATTCTGGACGCATCCTCTTCTGAGAGCAATAGCGGGTGACCACCGCGACCACCACTGGCAGGGCAGGTGGTAGTACTTGCAGCCAGTAGAGAGGTTAGTGTGGAGTCGGAGAATCCGGGCCTATCTACTGGTACGATTAGGACCGGGCCTACTCCAACAGCATGTATTCCGCACTGAACTGTTCCAGTTCTACCCATTTCGGGATTTGGATTGACTACTATTTCGGCCTCTGGCAATAGAGTCCGAATCGATTCCTCAAGCGATCTCCTAGTCACTATAGTTACTTTGAGATTAGCCTGTTGCAACTTCTCCCCTACCAACTCAATTAGAGTCATGCCCCCAACTTCTACCAATGCCTTGTGCATTCCAAGACGCTCACTCGATCCAGCGGCGAGAATTATTGCTCTGTTAGTCGCCATCGGGAACGACCTCGTCTTCTCCGCCCACCAGTATACCATCAAGCGGTATTGAGTCATCCTCATCTTCCAGCACATCATCACTATCGAAGAATCCTCGATCGCGCAATTGTATTCCAGCGAATACCAATGTAACTAGTAGTGCCAGAACAAGTAAAGCGAGTACGCCGACGATAATCCCCATGATCGAACCTCCAGAATCCGATTGAGCGATTTTCTCCTCTCCCATTATGTAGATTCCAACGGCAAGGTTAGTCGATGCTTCATCACCAGCAATACCGCGAACCAGGATTACTTGTTCACCTTCGACTGTATTGTTTGGTAGGAAGCGAAGACGATCTACCAGCAGTCCGTGTGTGACCTCAAAAGTCTCGCCACCAACGGAGAAATCAGCTAAGTCCATCCAATTATCGCGCATATCCCAAGTTCGCCACTGTACTCTCTGTATGCCGCCTTCCAGATTGAATACAACAGAATCGCCTTGACTGATGTAGACACGATTGTCATTTCCATATTCGCTCTGCAAGGTGATATTGAGGGCAAGACTGAGCTCGTAGTAGTAGTTGGCCGCCTCTTCAACTGCAGGCTGAGCGTTGACATGCCCGTGCCCATACACATTGTTCTGGCGATTCTTCGGAATCAGGTCCTCAGCACAAGGCTCGTTGGCAAACATGTAGTGGCATTGCCTGTAGGTGGAAGTCTCCTGCATTATGTTCCTTACATCGAACGGACTGAGGTCCGGATTGGCTTGAAACATCAGTACACCAACGCCAGCTGCTCCAGGAGTAGCCATACTCGTTCCTGATAACGCAACATATCCATCACCGGTGTTTGCATCCGGAGCATTCACACTACTTCCAACAAATGCAAGATTAGGCTTGATTCTACCCTCCTCGGTCGGACCTTGGCTTGAGTAAACCGCAATCGAGGTATCCTTGTCCAAGGCACCGACCGTGATTGCATCCTCAGCACTGCCCGGAGTCCCGATTTGAGCGCTGAATGCTGAATTACCTGCAGCGATGAATATTGCAACCCCCGCTCTCATCATTTCATTTGCCATCCGATTTACTGATTCTTGCTCCGAGGTAGTCCACTCGGAAACCGCGGGCCCTCCAAGACTCATACTCGCCGCTCGAATGTTGAACTCATGCCGCTTCTCGACAGTCCACTCCATTCCAGCCATTACCTGAGCATAGGACCCACTACCTCCTCCACTCAGAACCTTCACCCCGACTAGGTTTGCATGCGGAGCAACCCCGACATGCTGAAAGTTCGGTGCACCGGTTCCTGCTGTGATTCCAGCACAGTGCGTACCATGTCCGTTGTCATCATAGGGGAATATTTCGCTACCATTTGTGGCCCCCGGATTGTTGACTGCATCATAGAAAGCGATGACCTTAGTATCGTTTGTACTATTATCATCATCTAAGTCATCCAAGCCTGAGTGATTGGCATCTATGCCGGTGTCAATGATGGCCATGGTTACTCCAGCACCCGTGTAACCCGTATCTTGCCAGACCAAATCCACTCCGTGAGCCGGAACTACATCTTCCATCTGGATTTCTAGAATACCATCCAATTCGATGAAGACTACACCTGGCAATTCGAGCAGTTCGTGTACACGAGACAACTCGACAGAACCCGCAATCGAATCAATCAGCCAGTACCTGAATTGTGTTTGAAAGCCAACCTCCCATTCAAGCATGGCTTGGTCGGCCTCGGTCGGCGTATGGTCAAAATCAACTATTACTGAAATCCTAGCATCATCATCGAGATATTCGTAGTGATTGTTACTTGCAGCAATCCAAATTGCATCGTGAATGTAATCGCCATCACGATCCATGCTGGTATCTTCCCACCAATCGCCAATCTGCTCTCCGTAAGTGGAGATTGGTTTAGGACTGGAGACAGCCGGAACGGCTGCTGCTAATGCGGGTACAATCATCATCCCAAGAATTGTAATTGCCGTCAATCGACTTCGCACATGCTGTGATTCTCGCATGACAACCATCTCCGGGTATGGATGGGCTAATTTCAAGCAAGCGGTCACATGACTCAGCCCTATGGGCTGTATCTAGTCCCTCAGCATCTCTCTGCTGATGATGAGTCTCTGAATCTGACTCGAACCCTCGAAAATCTGCACTACCTTTGCACCCCTCATCCTTCTAGCAACCGGATATTCCTCAGAGTAACCGTAACCTCCGAAGACTTGGACCGCATCCGTAGTGACCTCCATCGCCATATCTGCAGCAAAGCGCTTAGCGTGAGCAGCTTCGAGAGTGTTACGCTCTCCGGTATCCGCCTTCTTGGCTGCCTGCCAAGTTAGGAGTCTAGCCGCCTCGACTTTTGTTGCCATGTCTGCAATCATGAAAGATACACCTTGATGCCTGTATATCGGCTGTCCGAAAGTCTCCCTCTCGTTTGCATATTGAAGCGACTCTTCCATAGCACCTCGGGCGTTTCCAACAGCATGGGCAGCGATAGTAGGCCTTGAGAGATCGAAGGCGCGCATGGCGTTCATCCAGCCATCATCCTCTTTCTCTCCAATGAGATTCTCGGCTGGAACCCTAACATCTACGAAATCGACTGAACGGGTATCAGAACACCTCTGCCCCATATTTTCTTCCTTCTTTCCAAGAGCAATTCCAGGACTGTCCGCATCGACAATGAAGCCACTCATCCCTTTGTAGCCTGCACTAGGGTCGGTGTATGCGAGTACGAAGAACCAGTCAGCATGGCCGGCACCTGTAATCCACATCTTACTACCATTGATGACATAGTCATCACCGTCACGCACGGCTTGAGTAGTAATCGACTGCACATCACTTCCAGCACCCGGCTCAGTCACGCAGTACGAGGCTATGCATCCATCTGCAACCTTGGACAGATAACGCTGTTTCTGGTCATGAGTTCCGCCAGTGATTACGGGATAAGATGCCAGCATTGTGCTGCCACACGCCGTAGCGAACCCCGGATCGCCCCATCCGAATTCCTCACAAATGAGTACCTCCTCAAAGGAACCCATCCCAAAACCGCCGAATTCCTCAGGAATCTTGACAGTCAGAAGGCCGAGATCGTGAGCCTTCCTGATTGCATCTCGGGGAAATTCGCTCTCTCGGTCCCAAGCCTCTGCCTTGGGTTTAATCTCAGAGGCAGCGAAGTCGCGGGCCATCTGCTGGAGCATCTCCTGCTCTTCTGACAGCGTGAAGTCGACCATGACCTTTGGAACGGGCTTCCGCCCTTAGCGATTCGCACACTCTAGATGTAGAGTAGAGCCATGTAAGAGAGGTATCCCAACACCATCCCGAATCCAAGCTTCTTACCAATCTCTCGCTCGTAGTATAGCATGGCTACGATGAAGCCAGAGGTGAGGATGACTATCCAAATATCACGTTGAGCAAACTCAGGTGCGACAATTAGTCCACCGGAGTAAGTTGCTGCGAATCCGAGGATTCCGAGAATATTCATTACATTCGAACCGAGTACATTGCCTACGGCAACCCCTCCCTGCCCACGCAAACCGGCCACCAGGGTGACTGCAAGTTCGGGCAGTGATGTTCCTAGGGCTACCACGGAGAGCCCGACTACAGATTCCGGGATTTCGTAGACGATTGCCAGACCAGTTGCTCCTTCGACCAGCATCTCAGCACCATTCCAAATCATCCAACCCCCAAAGATTGTGCAGGGGATGGCTAGTAACATGTGGTCAGGTAGCCAAGTATCGCTGTCCTCGACATCGGTCCCCTCGGCCTTCGATTGCCTGTATGAATAGACATAGTAGGCCACCAGCCCTACCAGCATGACGATTCCGAATACCTGTGCTATCTCGCCCATCATGACTGCAATCAGCAGCATCACCGTTGCTGCTGCGACCGCGGCGGCATCTCGCCTGACGCCCTTCCCTGTATCTGAGGCTGCGCCTAGCATAGCAGCAGTCCCTAGAACCAACATAACATTGGCCACATTGGACCCTAAAACTCCCCCAACTGCGATTTCGTCAGCGTCAGTTCTGACAGCCTCCAATGCGACGGCCAATTCGGGAAGCGAGGTACCGACGGCTACTATGGTGAAGCCAACCAGCAATGGCGGAACTCTCAGCCTTCCGGCAATAGTGACCGCACCTTGCACAACGAACTCACCGCCTAGCATCAACAGAGCGAACCCGATGATGATGAGAGGACCGTCAGCGATACCTTCCATGTTTGCGAGGGAGGAAGGGACACTCATGACCATTTGGTTGAGTGGTATTGCCTCACAAGCACATTCTCTCTATGTGCCTGATGACCAAATCGGCCGTGGGTATCGTGTAATCTTCCAGAGTTGGAGAGAACGGCACTGGAGTGTCTAGGGCGCCGACGACCACAGGAGGAACCTCAAGGCACCAGAACGCCTCCTCGAGGATTCTACTACTCACTGTATTGCCTAGTCCGCCGGTCCACTGTGCCTCCTGCAGTACAAGTAACCTACCCGTTCGTAAGACCGAATCTACACTGGTTCGTGCGTCAAAGGGAGAAATGGTGCGTAGGTCAACAACTTCGACCTCAATTCCCTTCTTTGAAGCCTCAGATGCTGCCTTCATCGCGACATGAACCATCGCCCCCCAAGTCACGATGGTCAGGTCCTTGCCCCCTCTCACGATTCTAGCAGTACCTATCGAACTTTCACCTCTAGCTAGCCTCTCGTGCACCGATTCACGATCAACAACCTGACTGATTGAATCGCCCCATCCAGTCAACCCTCCTCTCAAGCCGTACAAGCCTATGTGCTCGAGATAGATTACCGGATCGTCCAAGGCATGGGCCTCGACCAGCAGGTCATAGGCGTCCTGAGGGGTACTCGGAAATACCATCACTAGACCTGGGTCGTTGATGAACCAAGATTCGATTATGTTGGCGTGATAAGGGCCGCTCCGAGTCTTTCCACCCAGTGGAATCCGTACTGTGAGCGGGACATCCGCACCCCAGCGCCAGCGCAACTGGGCTGCGTTGTTAATCAGAGCATTCATCGCTAGAGCGGCGAAGCCACCGAACTGAATCTCCGCCATTGGCCTCATCCCACCGAGGGCCGCCCCAGTAGCTGAGTGGATAATTACTGCTTCAGAGAGAGGCATATCGAGCAACTTGTCCGAGTGCCCTTTCGCTTTGAGAGGCAGATTCATCCCGAATGCTCCTGCAACCTCCATGTCCTCTCCCATGAACACAACCCCCTCGCCGCTTTCATCAGCGATTGATGCCATCGCATTCTGAATAGCGCGACTGTAACTCGACGAGTTTGCAGCATCTGAGAATGTCAGCGAAATCTCTCCAGGCTCCAAGGGGGCATCAGAAGCATCATGCTCTACTTCGAATCTGCTGAATTGCTCGGAGTGACTGCTGGCATCATGCAGAGTCGAAACTCCTTTGGTTACCGAGTTCCCTTCAGGCCATGGCATATCCTCCATCTCTTTCCTAGCCGCATCTGCCGAGCCCTGCTCTTCTACCTCCATTCGCTCGAGAACACTCTCATCGTACCCCATTCGAAGCAACAATTGACGATGATTTGGCAATGGGTCCTTGTCTGCCCAATAGCCGAGCAGTCCGCGGTCTACATAACCCGGAGGATTGCCTGAGGACGCACCGAGATACAAATCATCATGATGATGAGCGTGACCACAGCCTCGCATGGTTTCGACATGGATTAGAGTCGATCCTCCTCCATCTGAGGCAAATTCCCTAGCAACCGCAGTTGAGGCATAGAAGAGACCTGGGTCAGAGCCATCAATTGTCCACGAGGGCACTCCCATAGCGTGCCCCTTGTCGCCGTAGGTTTCGGCCCCTGATTGCCCTACGACATAGGTATCCAGAGCAATCTGGTTATTCTGAATCATGAATGCCATTGGAAGTCCCCTGGTTCCGGCCAGATTCATTGCCTCCCAGAACTCACCGCTACTACTGCATCCCTCACCCACTGGAGCTAGATGGAATCTGTCAATTCCTAGTCTTGAAGCTGCCAATGCTATGCCCGTAGTGGTGGCACTGGCAATAGGCAGGGGCGCAGTTGGCGGAAGTACTCTCTTCTCCCAGTTGCCGATATGTAGGTCTCTCCCTCCAGATGCTTCGTGCCCCCCATCCATGTATGAGCCGGACTTCCCCATCTGGGCAGCGAACACTTCGACAGGAGTCTGCCCCATCGCCAAAGCCAGCCCCACATCACGAATCATCGGCGCTACAACATCAGCACTCTGAACATCACCTACTAGGTCGACTGCACGCCGCAAAGCGGAAGCACATGCAACCACTCCTTCCTGCCAGGTCGAGCGGAATCCCTTGCCACCGAAGCGACCCCCATCAGGTGTCTCGAGACCCTCTGAGAATAATTCCTTCAGATGCTCATCAACTACTCTTGTCCTAGTCATCATCCTCTGCCATTCAAATCTCTGCTCAATTGTAATTGATGCATAGTAAGCAATTCTTCTAAGACATAGAGCAGAATCAATCAACAGCCTTGCAGTCCGCCTCTCTAGATGCAACTCACCAGTCCTCATGGGCATGACTTCTCCAGAGTGCACTTGGCTCAGAGAGGGGGCCATCAATCGATCATGTAGGGCTTGCCTGACAGTCGTTAGAAGGTCCGATGAGAAGCTATGGAACGACTCACCATCGAATGATGATGGAGGGTTGCTTTGATCCCATGCGTCAGACACAAGTTCTAGGTGACCATCATGCCTCTCAGCAAAGAATCTCAGAAACTCAATCCTGGCTGTCTCCGATTCGAGAGGAGAAGAAAACTCGAGGAATGCCCTTGGCTCCCACCCCGCTCCCCAGATGTTTGGCAGAGTGGTTTGAGAAGAAACATCGGCCACCATGTTGGAAGGGCTGCCCTCTAACTCATCTGCAGCAGCATCTCTTCTCTGAGCCTCTTGCTCGAGATCGCTCTGATTCACACTCCCTCCTCGCTCCCAGATTCGAACACTCCTTCTCCTACCCTGTCCGGATGATGAACGATCGAGTTTCGCCCTCACTCTCTTGCCACAATGCTCGCAGCCTCTGTCGAGTCTCTCAGTCCCTGCCTTTGCTCTCCAAACCTGATGTCTACTGCATTCAGGACACCTCCATACTCCTTGGCGCATGATGCTCCGCAGGAGCAGTTAGTACAACAAATCTTCGTTGTACTGTGAATTAATCAACCACAAATATAACAAAATTGTTGGATTACAGCCATATTGGCACTTATTGGAATGCAAATACCACAAATAAACGCTAGTCTTAGATTTAATATACCACATTAATATTTGATTATATCAGGATTCACTGTGTCGGACCACTCGTGAATGCCTCCTCGTAGATTGTACACCTCGCCCTTGGCAAGTCCAGTTGAGATTAGGTATCGAGCCACCGCTGCGGATCTAGAGCCAGTTCTGCAGTAGACTACGACATCCTTGTCGAGTGGAATCTCACTCATCCTCATAGGCACCTGATTGTGTTCGATTCGAAGATCGGTGCCAGAGATTGTAGCAATCGCCTCCTCTTGGCTCCTACGAACATCCAGTAGGAATACTCCCCATCCTGAGTCTCTGCGTTGGACGAACTCCGAGGGACTAATCTCAAGCATCAATCCGCTCGGTGAATCGGCATCACTTGAACAAGACCCACAACACTCCTCCTCGAGCTCTGTGACAACCTCACGAGACTCATCCTTTGAGAATTCTAATGTCCTGAAACCCATCCCGAGAGCATCGATGACCAGGAGTTTCCCGTTTAGCGGCTCACCGATTCCTAGAATCACTTTGATTGCTTCCGTAGCTTGGATTGACCCGACTATTCCTGGAAGCACCCCTAGCACCCCCGCTTCCTCACAATTCGGTGCCAAGCCTTCTTCGGGAGCGTTGGGAAACAAATCTCGATAATTTGGACCGCCGTCGAGGTTGAAGGTGGCGACCTGTCCCTCGAATCGGTGGATACTGCCAAAGACCCATGGCTTGTCCAGTATCTCACAAGCATCCCCAATCAGATAGCGAGTATCGAAATTGTCAGTACCATCGATGACGATGTCGAACCGCTGAATAATCGCAAGCGCATTAGTGGCATCTAGCCTACCTTCTATGGCTTCAACAGAGACCTCGGGATTGAGATCAGTAAGCCGCCTCTCAGCAGATGCGGCCTTCGACTCCCCAACTTCGGATGTGCTATGGAGGACTTGTCGCTGGAGATTAGTCAAGTCTACTGTATCATCATCAATCAAACCAATCCTGCCTATTCCGGCAGCAGCGAGGTAGAGCAGTGCAGGCGAGCCCAAGCCACCAGCACCGATGACCAGTGCCGAAGCCTCCTGTAGCTTCAACTGCCCCTCCGGGCCGACCTCTGGTAGGGCAAGATGCCTCGCATATCGGGAGTCGCCTCCGGCGGTCACGCCTCCCCGAGCAAGTTCACTGAAATGGCCTCTTCCCTCTGAATCTGTGAATAAGGTCAGATTACGAAGAGTCTGAGGGTCGCAATCAACCACCCTAATCTACCCCATGTTCGAGTCAGAATACGAGCATTCTCGGGACTGACATCGATTCTGAAGATAGTCGCAATCAGTCTGCGTATGAAGTTCTGATCGAGATGCGATTCAGGCCTTGGAATTCCTCTGAAATAACGCTCGATGTCTGTAATTATACAGTAGTCATCTCTCCACAGCCACAGAATCTCCGTCGCACCGTAGAGGATGAAAACTCCCCACCACATCCAATCATCTGGACCTAGCCACGCGAAGGCGCAGAACAGTGTTATTCCGATATGAAGAAGGTAGAACAGGTCCCCTATTCTGTTATTCAGCCAGCCCGTGTCCTCGGTAGGCTCCAAGCGGGCACCTCAATGTTGGTCTTCCAACCACTTCTCGGCATCCATGGCCGCTTCGCAACCCATTCCTGCTGCTGTGATTGCCTGACGGTAGCGAGTGTCGACCACATCACCTGCAGCGAATACGCCCGGGACGCTGGTCATGGTGTGCTCTGAATGCAGAATGTAACCGGACCCATCCATCTCCAACTCGCCTTGCAGGAAACCAGTCATCGGCTTATGCCCAATTGCTATGAAGGCACCAGTGCAACTTATCTCCTCTTCGCTGCCATCGCGAGGGTCTTCGAGTACAGCCCCACTAAGTCCCTCATCATTGGATAGCCAACTCTTGATCTTCCGATGTGTCTTGATCTCAATCTTGGGGTGATTGACAGCTCTCTCGTACATCACCTTGGATGCCTTGAACACATCGTGACGATGCACAATCGTGACCTTGCTAGCGAATCTGGTAAGGAATGTGGCTTCTTCCATGGCTGAGTCGCCCCCGCCAACCACAATCACCTCCTGTTCTCGGAAGAATGCCCCGTCACAGGTGGCACAGGTCGAGATTCCCCTACCTTTCTGAGCGTCTTCACCTTCGACTCCAAGCCAGATTGCCTCTGCTCCTGTGCAGATAATCACCGCCTCAGACCTGTGCTCCTCTCCTTCGACCCAGACTCTGAACGGGCGCTCCGAAAAGTCGACCTTCTCCACATTCTTGTCCTGCACCTCTAGGCCGAATCGCTCGGCCTGTTCACGCATGTGGATCATCATCTCAGGGCCCCCTATTCCAGTTGGGTAGCCAGGGAAGTTCTCAACATCTGAAGTCAGCATCAGTTGTCCTCCTGACATGTAACCTGCAAACATCAACGGCTCAAGCATGGCACGAGCGGTATACAGCCCGGCGGTGTAGCCTGCTGGGCCGGAACCAATGATGATGACATTACGAACTTCGCCGCTCACAGGTCACCCAATGATGGGATGTCCTTCAACCCTGCTCTCAAAATTTGATTCTTCACGCTGGAACGAATGATTATCCAACCATAGCTGCGACCGCCCCCACAGCAGCGCGGGCATGCGGTTCTAGACGCGGTTCGATATGCTCAGGTTCTGCCCCGGGACCAATTATGCCGAGCCCAATCGGCTTGTTGTGAGATATCTGCAACTCGATGATTGCCTTGGTTACGGACTGCCCCATAACCAGTCCGTGGTCAGTCTGTCCTCGCTCGATGATACCAAGCACTACAGCTCCGTGGACATCTTCATTCTGAAGCATCCTGTCAAGCGCCAGTGGTGCTTCCATAGAGCCAGGGACCCAAGCCACCTCAACCACATCCCAGTTCTTCGAAGCAGCCTCGTCACGAGCGTATTCGAGCATCCTCTCCACTTCGTCGCGATGGAAGGAGCCGCACACAATTCCAAGTTTCATCCACTCACCTCGATTCTCCGGCTGAGCGTGTCTATGATTGCCTGAGTTTGCGAGTCAACCTCGATGTTCACTCTATCGCCAACCTGCTTCTGCCCTATCGTGGTGACTCTGAGGGTCTCGGGTATGATATGCAAGTCGAAGGCAGATTCATCCACACACCCCACTGTCAATGACATTCCATCAACTGCGACATATCCCTTCTCCAAGATGTAAGGACGAGACTCTTCAGCAATAGAAACCCGCAGGTCAAGACCCTCGCCCATCTCGGTCCTTTCTAGAATCTTAGCTGTACACATCACATGCCCGGAGAGCAGATGCCCTCCGAGTTCATCTCCCATTCTGAGCGAACGCTCGACATTGAGGAAATCCCCTGTTACCCTTTCTGCAAGCGTGGTCCGATCGAGAGTTTCTTTGATGGCCTCGAATCCTATCTTTCCGGAATCAATTGCGACCACTGTCATACAAACTCCGTCTAATGCCACACTTGCACCTATCTCGAGATTACCGTCGAAACCGGCAAGATCGACAGTAAAGAAGCGAAACCCATCCCCCGCCTCAGCGTTGAGGATGGGGGCAGTTCCGGCCACTATTCCGGTGTACACGCTAATCCTCCTCGTACGGGCCGCCTTCGGAGCCCGGCCAAAGGTCAAGGATTCTGGCGATAATCTTGCGAGTACCGTCGAGATCATCTGAGAGCCCTTCGACCCTAATGACCTCGATTTCGGAGTGCCCATGAGCATCCAAACCCTCTCTGATTGAATCGACCGAGTGCTTCTGATCATACCCCAAGGCAATGATATCAGGCTTGATGTCATCGAGTATGTCAAAGATTGGCGAGGTAGGAGGATTTCCTACTATGGCCCTGTCAACGGGCTTGAGGCCTGCCACCATTCTGCACCTCAGATCGTGCGTTGTGATCGGCTCGTGCTTCTGCTTCCTAACCGTATCATCGTGCGCCACGACTACTACGAGCTCGTCCCCGAGTCGCTTGGCCTGCTCGACATAGTGCAAGTGACCTGCATGCAAGAGGTCGAACACTCCTACTGCCATCACCCGTGCCATAGCCGAACCCGCCTAGTCCTGTCTTCTCTACTCTTCGATTCCCATAGCTTCGAGAATCTCTCCCCCAGTAATCATAGGTATCCCGTGCTTTTCCGCGTACTCTCTGGCCGCCTCCAATGATAAGGCACCATCACCATCAGGCTCCAGCATCTCGGCTCCGATTGTACATGGAGGACGGCCCGAAAGGCGTGCTATCGAGACTGCCAACTCGGTGTGCCCTTGGCGTGACATCAGACCCATAGGCGACTCTCGACAGACAGGGATGTGACCAGGAGTACGAAATTCTTCACCGAGTGCACTACGAGCAGCCTCATCGGCAACTCCACTTGCCAACAGTTCATCTGCCAACTCTCCAAACCTCCTAGTGGTCAACGCTCTGTCTCTGTCGGTGATTCCGGTGTAGGTTTCTCTGTGATTGAGCGAGAGAGTGAAAGCTGAGCGATTATCATACTGTAGGTCATTAGTAATCAGTACACCTAGGACGGGGTTCTCCTCGACGAGAACTGGGTGAGTGTGGATATCCTGTAGCCAGGGTAGGCCAAACATCTCCCCAATCTCGTTACCAATTGCAAGGAACAGCAAACCGCCACAATCGTTACGCAGCGTCCTCATGACTTGAGGCGTGGCTGCATCCGCAGGCCATAGCAGGTCAGTTTCCCTTTCTCTGAAGTCGGAGTCAAACACCATCACCGGCTCGCCCGCAGCAAAGGCAGCAATGGCACGCTCGACCGCCGACTCCATGCTATCCGGAGGGGCCATACCTACCCGTTATTTTCGGTCGAAGACCGAATGCTTCTCATGCGTCGCTCTACCGGCATGCCCGATGACAGAGCGAATCGAGGTCGTTGTCCCAGTCAGGGTCGACCTCGCCGGAGGCTGGACTGATGTACAGCCGTACACCGGAGATTACGGAGGAGAAGTCGTTAATTTCGCCATCAACAAGTACATCCGCAGTGCTATGGAGAAAGACGATGAGGGGAGAATCAGAGTCGAGTATAGCAGCGACATTCCAACAGGCTCGGGTTTGGGAACTAGCGGCGCCATGAATGTCGGCTTGATTGCAACGATAGCCGGAGGTGGAAAGAGTCCCGAAGATATCGCAGAATTGGCATTCCAGTTTGAGGCTCTGCTTGAGAACCGAGGGGGAAGACAAGATCAATGGGCAGCAGCTCGTGGTGGCTTCAATCACCTTCTGTTCTTAGGTGACGAGGTCGAACAGATGCCGTTTGAGCCGATGAAGTCGGCTAGAAACTGGCTCCGAAAGCACTTCGTGATTGCATATTCAGGAATCGAGCACAAGTCTGGAGATCTACACTCTAAAGTCTGGGAGCGCTACGATGAGGGTGATGAGAAAGTCATCTCTGGCCTGCACCTGATTCGTGGCGCTGCTAGGAACATGGCCGACGGCCTGCAGAGAGATCGCAGAGAACTCGTCGTCAAGGCATTGAATGATGTCTGTGAAGGAGTAGATCTCATTGACAAATCGATTCACGACCCGTTCCGAGAAGTTGTCGACCGCCTGAAGCAATCAGGTTCGGTTGTTGCATGGAAGGCGCTGGGAGCTGGAGGAGGGGGGTCAGTCGGCCTTCTATGCTCTCCGATGGGCCGTAGTGAGGTGATTTCTGCAGTTGAGGAAGAGGGTTGGGAAGTCTTGGACTGGGACTACGACGAAATAGGCATGCAAGTTACTTGACGACTGATTGCTACCTAAGACTCAAACACCACCTCAGTTTCGTCCTACCCATGGTAGGACGGCGAGCAGCACTGGCAACAGCAATCGTACTGCTCTTCCTGATTCCCCTCGCTTCCTCCACGATAATCGCTGAGAGAGAGCCGGGCGGATTCGATGCTGACGGCAATTGGATAGTCTCGGTTGAGCACGATGTTCATCCGAATTGGTGGCTCCACTGGAGCCGAGACAAGGACGGCAATGAGCTGGATGACAGGCTTGAGTGGCTACTTGAGCAGCCCGCAGAGTTACAGCAAGATTGGTGGAGAAGGGCTCCGCCCGGAAGTGCTAGGATTTTCGTCGACTACAATCACCATCCAACCGATGCAGATGTCTCAGCTCTAGAGGAGTTAGGTGTCGAGGTAACCTTCCGTTTCACTTACCTCGACACTGTCTCGGCTACTGCTCCCTTCGACTCCATATTGGACCCGAATGGAATACGCTCCTTGCCAGGGGTGGTGATGGTCGAAGACCTAGGCCTTGCCGAGCCAAATATGCATGAAGCAGTTCCCAATATGGGGGTCGATGCAGTTTGGCAAGACCTCGGACTAGACGGAACAGGTTCTGTTATTGCAATTCTTGATACCGGTGTTCGAGGCGATCACGAGGGCCTCAATGACATGGATGATGACCCATTCACCTGCATCGACGACCCGCCAGAACCAGACCCTACTGATCCTACTCCCCCGCCAGTCCCTGCTGATTGCGACCCGAAAGTCATCGCCTTCTTCGATGCGGTATTTACCGACGAAGAGCACGACCCCGCCGAGTCATACGATTCCGGCACACATGG
>Ga0114933_10000699_pt1 | contig 39746 bp, 40 predicted proteins | sample 4SBtaG_FD_89691 | JGI IMG/M metagenome (GOLD analysis project Ga0114933, IMG submission 89691) | Deep subsurface microbial communities from Kolumbo volcano to uncover new lineages of life (NeLLi) - 4SBTROV12_W25 metaG | ecosystem: Environmental > Aquatic > Marine > Volcanic | place: Kolumbo... | reverse complement strand
CATCGGAGCTAATAATTGGATCAAGTACTGGTGTGAGTGAGAGCATAACTGTCACGGCGATAGATTCGGTGCCGGCACCACCTCCGGCGGGGCCGGCTCGGTTGTCCACTACCAGATACAGATCCTCTCCCTCATAGGTCTCAGTGGCTAGCCACACCATGTCTCTCTCTTGGGTGATTAGCAGCATGTCTGTGCCCTGTACACGAGAGGCGGCCGTACCTCCTTGCTCGTATGTATCGACTTGCGAGGCAGTCATCAAGAATACATCGGGCGCACCTTCCATCGTGTCCGCTTCCATCCTGACTTGAGTTCCCGCATCGACAACGAATGGTCCGTGGAGAATCGAGTGCTCGCCCGGGCTAAGCCTGACTATGGTATCTGCTAGGGTGAATGGTCCGGGCGTCACAGAGGATGAATCGAGAGTGACTGATGCGATGGATCCTCCTTGAGCTCCGCCGCCGGAGTCTTGGGGATGAGCGAGGTTATCCATTACCAGATACCAACGAGTTGGGTCCCTGTCGTCAGGTACTGTCCAATGCCAAGACCCGGTTCCATTGAACTCTTCAAAGACGGAGTTTCTCTCCCAGATTGCGTCGCTCCTGTACGACTGTTCGTTCTGATAAACTGAGATTGAGTTGACCGAGAACAGTAGGATATCTATTTCGGAATCTGTGATCAGATCGAATGAGAGGATCTCATCGGGCACTAACTCTCCCAAGTCCACTCTCACACAGGATTGGTCGTCGATATCCCAAGTGGCTGGCATCATCGATAGGTCTGCATTCAGACAGGATATCACTCCCTTGGGAGTGGCCTGCGCGAGAGGGGCGCTACTGACTATCAGTAGGGCGATTAGGAAGGCAGTAGAGGCTCGGCGCACACAGAACGGTTTACCTTCTACTTTTGAATCGTATCGCAGTCGCGTTCATCCTATGCTCAGGCCAGTCCAGGCATCACCTTCACGCCTACTCACGGAGATTTCGCCCCCCCACGAGACCTCAATGATGTCACCATCCTCACAAACAAATGATTGATTGTGGTGCCTTCTGGCCTCCTCTTCCAACACGCTTGGATCGGAAATCCTAGAACTCAGATGTAGCATTCCTAGCAATTTCGCTCCCATCACTGCTGCGGCTTCAGCCGCATCCTCTGCAGTAGAGTGGCCCCATACCTCAGCCAACTCGTGAGTCTCGCTAGAGTAGGTCGCTTCGTGGATGAGTACATCCAACTCTCCCTCGATGCTGTCTGATTTGAACGAAGTAACTCCTCTCGATGTGTCACCTGACACCATGAGTCGTCTCTCTGGCCGCTTGTTCGAGGATATCATCCATGCCACGGAGACAACTCCGTGCTTGGTAGGGATTGCTGTCAGATGGAGATCTTCGAATGGCTGGAAAGGAGATTCTATGGGGAGTTCGTCCTCGATTGGTATCAAGACCCAATTCACCTCATAGCCCATCCTGCCTCTGGAGTATTCGTCCTCAATCATCTCCCTCCAGGCGCCGAATAAGTCATTGAAGTCAGGCTTCGAGTCAGACCCATCAGGGGCTCCGGGAGCGATGATTGTGAGAGGCTCGGTTCTGCCATCGAGATTCATGGTATGCAGGAATGGGATTAGTCCCCAGCAGTGATCTAAATGGCAGTGGGTTAGCAGAATCGCTCTGACCTTCGATGCCTTCGCGCGCTTGCCAGTCTTGCTCCTCTTGAGTCTCAGATCCTGCCTGACAAGTCTCTCTTGGAAACCCTCACCGCAGTCGATTACCAAGCCTCCGTGGGGTGTCATCAGGTAATTTCCCGAAACCGACCTTGTCGCAGTAGGTCGCGAACCCGAGGTCCCTAGGATGTGCAGAGCGAACATTTCCGTGGGTGCCTGAGAGCGCTGCCGTATTGAACTATGAGGCGTTCCTCGGAATCGGGGTCGGTGGGAACCACCTGAGAATCATCACATCACCGATTGAGCGAATCCAATTCCAGGGTATAGCGACATGGATTCTGCCTTCGACTAAGTCTGCTGGCGGGTCGGAGACGAAGACATGGGTACAGCGCCATCCATCGGTGTCGATTACAGTATCATGCACAGTTCCGAGGAGTCTGCCGTCCGGGAGGATGACCGGTAGGCCACGAATATCGGAAACTTGGCTATCCGCCATGGCCCGCGCCTATGTTGAACAGGCATCAACCTGACGGAAGCGAGACGCTTACTTGCCGCGGTTTTTGTTGGCCTTGAGGCTGGGCCGGAGCTTCTCGGCTCCCTTACCCTTGTTCATCAGACCACGGCCGCGCTTGCCCGCACTGGTCTTACCACGGAAGGCCCTTCCGCGGTGACTGTTGCCGCTGGAGACCCATCCAAACTGCTTGTCCGACTTGATGACAGGGTGAGATGGATCTAGGAGTATTACTTCGTAGAACTTGTTCTTGCCGTCCTCGCCTACCCAGTAGGAGTTCAGAACTTCGAGGTTAGGGTAGCGCCTGCTGACTCTCTCCTCTGCCATTCGCTGAATCGACTTGCCCATTGTAATCTTCTTGATACCTGCCTTGGAAGGCTTGCGCTTCATGTGGACCTTGCTCCTTCGCAGACCACCACGGCGCACTCTAGTCCTGACTACAACAACGCCTTGCTTGGCCCTGTAGCCTACTCTGCGCGCGGCGTCTATGCGTGTAGGGCGCTCGATTCTCTGGTATACTGGCTCTCTCCTCCAGCTAGCCATGCGGTCACGACGGTACCGGGACGGCAAGGATGCCTTGGGGGTCTTCCAAAGGGAACGAACATGTTGCTGCACACCCATTGTATTACCTCTCAGCGCGCCGCCGACCAAACTCCCCTTTATGAGCCTGCCCACATTACTCGAAGAGCTGTTGAGGACGTTATTGGTCCGCGCTCCCGGACTTGAACCGGGGACCCCCTGATGGCTGCCTACAACCAAGTGTTTCCAGTCTACAGTCAGGTGCTCTAAGCCAGCTGAGCTAAGCGCGGTTATACCTGTGGAGCGTCCACCTGCTTATCTCGCTTTCCGGAGACCCCTCGATAATCGCCTCCATGGGTCGTTGTAATCCCTCAACGGTTAAGAAGGCTGAGAAGTGCACTTCGTGAAGTAGGCAGCAATGCCGGGGATGCATTCGGGGTAGGATGATGACAGGGGCTCCAGCAACGACCGTTGATCAGATTCCGGATGGTAGGATACCAACTGCACTGACCGATAGGGAGCTCGAGTCCTACGGCCCCCCAGATCCGAAAATCCTCGTCTGCGGATGCGGCGGCTCGGGTAACAACACGATGAACAGAATCACGCACATTGGTGTAGAGGGCGCCACTACTGTCGCCATCAACACCGACAAGCAGCATCTGGACCACACCAGAGCGATGCAGAAGTTGCTTGTGGGCAGGCACATCACCAGAGGTCTCGGGGCAGGGGGAGACCCGGTGATGGGCCGACGCTGCGCTGAAGCGGGCAGAGATGTCATCTCAAGGATTGTCACTGGCGCCGATTTAGTCTTCGTAACCGCTGGATTGGGCGGAGGTACAGGAACCGGGATAGCACCAATCGTGGCCGAGGAAGCCAAGCGCTCTGGGGCCCTCGTGGTTGCAGTAGTCACGACTCCATTCACAGTCGAGCGCAGACAGCGCATGCAAAGAGCGCTTGAGGGACTGGATCTTCTGCGCAAAGCGGCCGATGCAGTCCTAGTCCTAGACAATAACAGACTACTCCACTTCGTACCCAACCTGCCTCTCGACGAAGCGTTCAGCATCATGGACCAACTCATCGCCGAGATTGTCAAGGGAGTAGTGGAGACAATCACCCTCCCGAGCCTGATCAACCTTGATTTCGCAGATGTTCGCTCCATCATGAAGGGCGGCGGCGTGACGATGATGCTCTATGGTGAGAGTGACCAGGGTCCTGAGGAAGTTGTGCACGAATCACTGAATCATCCATTGCTGGATATCGAGATTGACGGAGCGACGGGTGCCCTCATCCATGTTACAGGGGGTCCATACATGACACTGGAGCAGGCAAACCAGGTCTGTGAGCTGATGACTTCTAGGCTTTCACCAGATGCAAATGTCATCTTTGGAGCAAGGCAAGACCCTGCATTTGGAGACACAATCAAGGTGATGTCGATAATCACCGGAGTGGCCAACAGCAGGCTGGATGTGGAGATGATGAGTGCAGATATGCTTGGAGAGGCTCTCAACATAGCTCGAAAGAGCCGCAGTGCAGCGGAAGGCGGATTCCACAGATTCGACTGATGGCCTCCCACAACAGGGGAAGTCTCAAACCGGACGCGTTTGGAGGTCGTATCATGCAGGCACAGCGTACTGCTCAGGCATTTGGGCTCGCATTGCTACTCGCTCTTTCTACTGTAGCCGCGCCCGCGAGCGCGCAGGATGCGGCTCAGGATCCTAAGCAGCCTTCAGTGGACAACCCACACATGCACTTCTGGGGAGATAGTGGTCTGAACAACTGCTGGACCCACTTCGATGGTAACGATTCTGCCGGTTCAGCGAGTGAAGGATATGGTGAAGAGACATTTCCTGAGGGTCAGCAGGTAGAAGTTGAGTTTAGTTGTAATATGCAGGAGAATCTCAAGCAGGATTTGTATCTTGATGCTAATGGAACCTTAACCTTCGAATTCGTGGTAAGTGTGTGGTCTGCTGACGCTTGTGATGCTGATCAACAAGAGTGTATTCCACTTACTTTCACACTGATGAAGGGATCCACTGAGATTGCAAGTCAGGAGTTTCCCAATGTGGATAAGAGTGGGAATGATGAGGTGATACAGTGGAATCTGAATGCCAATGAGACTATGGCTCGATGGAACAGGAGCACCGAGGAGCCTCAGATTCATGTCCAGTTCTCGTGGCCGGGTTACAGCGGGATTGACTGTATTCTTCCATTTACCGATTGTTCAGGCGAGTTCAGATTCTTCTACACCAACAATGCCGAGAACTACACTGTAGAGGCAAATTACCCAGTCATCAACCAGACCATCCCTGGCGAGGGAGGGGGCGATGGGGGTGGAATCGGCGGGGCCGTATCTGACGCTATCCCAGGATTCGGTCTCGTAGCAGGAATCGGAGCACTAGCACTCGCAGCAGTCGGTGCAAGCAGATTCTCTCGTGAAGAGTGATTACAAGTCGCCTACAGCGACATCGGACTCTTCTCCACTTTCGAGTTCCTTGATTCGAACATTACCTGCTGCCCACTCATCAGGCATCACCATGACTAGCCTTTGAGTTCCGGTTCTCTCGGCATGTCGGAAGGCCCACTTCATTCGCTTGTCTTCGAGAACCAAATCGACTGTTCGTCCGCTCGCTCTGAGTTTTGTCGCCACAGACATCGCTGCCCCGCGAAGGTTTTCGTCGATTGCGATCACGATATCCTCGTTGCCGGAAGGAAGGTCTGGGACTAGTCCCTTGTCATTGAGCAGTTCCATGATGACCATGTCACCGAAACCGAAACCGGTCGCTGGCATGTCTTTCCCGCCTAAACTGGATAGGAGTCTGTCGTACCTGCCGCCCCCACATATCGCACGCAGATTGCCACTACGATCGTGTGCCTCGAATACGGGGCCTGTGTAGTAGGCTAGTCCGCGCACGACTGATGCATCGAAGGCGACCCAGTCGGAGATACCGTAGGAATCGACCAAATCGAACATCGTTGCAAGCTCTGCTACAGCCTCACTGCCCTCTCCTAGTGCAGAAGCGAGGGAATCGAGATCGCTCAAGCCCAATGTAGCCTGAATCACTGAAATCGCATCTGAGTCGAGTCCCTGTTCCGAGAGTTGCTGCTCAACTACCTCGGCGGGTAGTTTGTCCATCTTGTCTACAATGATACAGGTGGCTGCGAAGGCATCGCCAGAGATTCCGAGCGAGCCTAGGACTTCCTCCAGTACCTTTCGGCTGCTGATGCTGATGACGAGATCATCGGCATTCAGACCGACTCCCTCGAAGAATGAGACCAGTACTGAAAGCAGTTCTGCGTCCGCTTGAACAGCATCACTGCCCCATATGTCAACATTCCACTGATAGTGTTCGCGGCCACGCCCCCGCTGAGTTCTTTCATAGCGCCAGCACTGAGGTATTGAGAACCACTTGATGGGGGTCGGCATTGCTCCCGCCCTGGCCATTACCATGCGGGCTAGAGAAGGGGTCATCTCGGGTCGAAGTGCGACTCTGCGACCGCCCTTGTCCTCGAAGTTGTACAGTTGCTGAGTAATCTCCTCGCCCTGCTTGCGGGTGTAGAGTTCCTCGTGCTCGAGTACCGGTGCGTCATACTCCTCGAAGCCGTGGCTACGTGCGGCTGCACGGAAATTGTCGAACAGCCAGTTCCGTATCCGCATGTCCTCGGGATAGAAGTCCCTGGTGCCTCGTACGCCTTGGGTCACGGCCGCGCCACGAACAAGCCCACTTCAAGACCTACGCCGTTCCTTGTACTCGTCAAGCCGTTCTTTGCGGGTGATTCGGCCATCGGACAGCGGGAAGGCAAAGGTGCGCAGGGCGAGGAAAGCGAGGAATCCGAAGGCGGCGGTATTGGCCGCCCACGAATACAGGTGGTTGTAGCCCAAGGTGTCACTGAAGTATGCGATAGATACTGTCGAAACAGCCCATAGAACGGTGTAGATAATCATCATCATGTACAGACTCTTTCCATAACTGGTCTTCGACTCAAAGGTAAGCCAGCGATGCAGGAAGTGTGCCTGCCAGGAACTGATAAAGTAGGCGATTGCCCACGCGCTCGAAGCCCTCCAACGCTCTATGAGGACCATGTCGTACAGCCAATCGTAAAGCAAGAAGAAGACTGCAACATTGATGCATCCAACCGCGCAGTAGGTTGCATATTCTCGAAGCAATTTGCCCCAGGAGTAGTCCTCACTAACCAACATACTCATGCAATTTCCGCTTCACTCATTCAATATCGCGTCAACGGATGCCATTGTGTGGCTACGCTTCTCGCCGTACTCATCGACAAAAGACTCAGGGAGACTCTCTCCGGCCCCGACTACGAATGGATCATCTCCTCCAGGCAGCATATCGATTGGCGCCTCGGCTCCCTCGGGCACATTGCGGTAGACAGGGCGGGGCTCAAGCTCATAGTCGCCGGTGAGGACATACAGTGGCCATGGCGAATCAGTAGTGGGAATCATCCGGTTGATTAGCACATACTTGTTCAGTGATACGAAGATAATCGCTGTCACTCCCCAGAACAGTAAGATGATTGAGATCCCATGTGGATTTGTAGGGTCCCAGGGGTCGTGCACATTGGCCAGTAAATCACCGAAGTAAGATAGCATCAGAACTGCGAACATTGCAGGGAATCCGATGTACATGATGGCGTCCCACCAGCGTCCAATCCACCAGTCGTTGTCCCCGGTGTTGACGAAATCATCGCGGAATGCCGAGACTCCATTCTCGACATAATCTCCCATATCAAAGCCCTCTAGGTCGTTCTCGTTCTGCCATGATCTATACCTGCTCCAGCCGTACTTCCAAATGCTGTATGCGATGAACAGTCCACTGAACATCAGTCCGTATCCCCAAATGTGATCCTGAACCTCGAGGAACTGTGGGAATGCGACTCCAGTGGAGTCGTCCACCATAATCCAGATTGCTGCACTTGGTAAACCAAAGAGGAAGATAGCTGCGCTGGTAAATCCGACTGCCTTGGAGCGGTCGACTCCGTGATCGACGAAGTTACGAACGCACAACTCTACTGTCGAAATCATCGAAGTCAAGGCGGCAAAGGAGAGTGCAAGGAAGAAAATGGTGACCATGAGTAGTTGGACAGCAGGACCTCCAGGAGCCTTGGCAAATACCTCAGGTAAAACTAGGAAGGTGATTGCAGAACTTCCCCCTCCCACAGCGCTCAGTGGATCTTCCACAACAGCGAATACGGCCATCATGACTGTTAGTCCAGCGATTATCGAGATGCTGTTGTTGGCAAGACACATCGTAGCTGCGTTCAGTGTCGTGTCCTCATCCTTGCGCATGTATACCGAGTAGGTGATTGCCATACCCATTCCCGCAGAACACGACCATGCTGACTGAGATAGTCCGTTAATCCAAGTTTCAGGCTCTAACAGATACTCAGGTTGGATACTGAACATGAAGACGAATCCATCTAGGGTGCCGTCTTCGAAGTCCATGACGAAGGCGAGGAAGAGGGCTGTGAACAGCAGAACGAATAGTGAAGTCATCAGGTACACATTGGCCTTCTCAATGGCCTTAGCACCCTTCCAAATCGCTGCCATCGTAATCAGAATAGCAATAATCTGGAAGAAGATAACCTGACTGGGTTCCTGCAGAAAGTTGTTCCAAACATCAGTGGTGTCGACTTCTTGAGTCAACCCTCCGCGAATCGCGGTCTGGAAGTAGTTGATACACCAACCTGTGACTACAGCATAGTAGAATCCTATTGCAGTCGAGATCCAAGCCGTCCAAAGACCCATCCAAGCAAACTTAGGTCCTGCGAAAATCCGGAATGTTCCAACTGTCCCAGTTCTACTTCGCTTACCAAGTGCGAACTCTGCGATAATCAGAGGAACCGACCATAGGAACAGGAAGATTAGCCATGGGACCAGGAAAGAGCCTCCTCCGTTGGCCCCTACCATTCTAGGGAAGCGCCAGATGTTGCCAGTACCGATTGCGGCTCCGATTGTGGCGAAAATCAGTCCCAATCGACCGCTGAACTGATCAGAGGAAGGTTCTGACTGTGGGTTCATTCTCAGTCCTCCGGCAAGCCGATGACGCCGCGTTCATCATCGAACATCGCTCGGAGGGTTAGTCCGAGTCCGCCCCAAACGAAACTCGCAATCACTAGGAACATCATCACTGCTAGAATGGATGAACCAAATGATGCCCGGTATGGAATCGCCAACTCGTAGTAATTACCACCCTCGTCGACTGTGGGATATGTGAATGGGAAAGCGCCGTTAATTGTCCCCAGCATGGCCTTGTACTGAATCTTGCCAACCGAGGTGTCGGGGAGTGGAATGTGGCTCTCTAGCATCGTTCCATTGGAGCCGTCTAGCAGAATACACTGCTCACCGAGCTCCATGAATGGTGTCATGCTCCAAGCCACATCAATCCACTCAGTGGGGCCGAAGTCGTTCTGTTGCCTATTTGGCTCGACGAACCTCCACATCAGATGGGTCCGATTAACATCTGGAGTGAACGGGAAAGCCTTGTCGAGGCACAGCCCAATGGGTATGTCTCCCTCGGCTGGAACTGTTACATTCCTTGGGTCCTCAAGCCATTGAGTCGCAGTTGTGTTCTCGATTCCGACAATGGCTCGATATCTGGGGTCGTCAGCAATCTCAACCATGTAGAACGGTACGCCAAGATTCCTGACTGCAATGTGTGCGATGTCTTCTGGCAGTTCGTGGAAGGCATTGCCAATCTCAATTGTATAGCAGTATGAATTGTGTACACCATAGTGCCAGTCGCAAAAGTCCCCTGTGGTGGGATATAACTCGGAGGACTGCATCGGAGCGTAATCGGTCATTTCTCCCATCATATTGCCATGATAAACCAGATACTCGTCATCTGGAGTATAGCAGTTCGTACAATGCCCCCAAGGCCATAGAACGAGCTCTGAGAAGGAATGCCAAGTCAGTGTGACCTTGAAGTCGGAAGCACCATCTCCATCGTCGTCATTCATCTCTGTCATATCTTGGATGAATTTGGTCTCAGGCTCGCTGTTCCCTCCCATCCAGTCCTCATCGATCTGACCGTCGGCATCGTCGTCCTTGCCATCCACATGATCCTCATTGACCAAGCCGTCACCATCATTGTCCTCGTAGTTGACTGGGCCATTGTAAACATCATTGTTGGGCCCGTCCGCATAACACATTCCAGGGAATAGTGGGCCGGTAGCACCCAATGGAGCACCCCACTCGAACTGGTAGTTACGATTCAGGTCGACACCGTCGCAGCCCTCATCGACCTCCTCGTCGATGTCAGGAATAGGGGTGACTCCCGTTACCGTGTTATCCCTGAGATTCTTTCTCCAACCACTTCGATAGCAGTTCTCCCATGCTGTAGGTCCGCAGAATTCTTCTCTGTCGTAGCGGTTACCATCGACATTGAGCATAGGAATCAGATAGATCTCACGAGTGTTTACCATGTCAGTGATGAACTGCTCTGAGAAGTCCTCGTCAACACCGAGGTCTCCAGGCCCGCATAGAATACCATCTCCATTGCTGTCCTGGTTGGTAGCGTTCAACAGTAAGCAGTCGCCATCGTTGTCGATGCCGTCCCAACCATCCTCATCGATGAGTCCGTCACCATCGTTGTCGATTCCAGCCTTGCCATAATAGTAGGCCACGGTCTCTAGGAAGAACATCGGAACTTCGTACGACATCCATTCACGGGCGTGGTGGTTCCCGACCAGCATCACATCTGGGCGGTCGGCATAGTTGCCGTCGTCGTCGTTGAATTCGTTGTAATCGCCACCCTGTACATTCCCAGTAATCTTCATCCACGGGCTAGGGTGGTTGTAATACCAGCCCTTGTAATCGTCCGAGGTCATCTCGTCACCGCGAGCGTTGACACCACCAAGCAGACCCTCGTGATATTGTAGGAAGTCTGGATAGTAAGCGGCTAGAGTCTGCATCCTCTCCTTCATTGAGAAGTAGTCGTGGTACTCACGGAACTGGAGCTGTTCGAAATCGCCATGAGGGCCCCATGGGAAGATTTGGAACGCGTACTCCTCGGACCAGATATCTTCGGGAGCGTATCCAGGGTCTGCATCCTGAGCTCCCACTGGTGCAATCAGAGTCGCAGGTGCTAGTAATGACAGTAATAGCGGAAGCAACATGGCAATCAGCGGTATGCGCCTCGCCCTCAATATCGGATTACCCGGTCCAATTATTGCTTCCTTCGGCATGCTAACGGCTCTGCGAGAGTATGTTCGGTATTCAATCCCTCGCAGACCGGTCCATAGGACCGGGGTTGCCTTTTTGAGGGGGGCGTGCTCGGACCGAGCATGAGCGTACTAGGAATTGACATGGGAGGAGAGGCTGAATTCGGCTCATTCTCCGAGGGTACTGCGACTGTTCTTGCAATATTTGTTCTGCTTAGTGTAGGATCTGGAATTATCTCACGCAGCGTGATTTTCCCTTGGATGATGAATCTGTTCTCAAAGTCCGAAAGAATAGATGGAAAGGACCTGTTCGCCCCTAAGTCACTAGCATGGATGGTCGGACTACTTGCACTCTGGCAGTCAATTGATTGGCTGTTCGCTAATACTGAGCCGGTCTGGGATGTTGATTTGATGACTAATGTGATGGATTACTCGCGCGCGGGATTCGTCATCCTCATGCTGTTTGCAGCTTACAGATTGGTCGACTATCTCGATGCTTTCATCGTAGTCGAGGGTGATGATATGGCCGCTCGACGCTCTCTGGCTAGCGTTGCCGAGTCAATCGGTAGGTTAGCAGTCGTTGTAATCGGCTTCTTCGTGGTTGCAGGTCTGTTCGGTGTAAATCTGAATGGCCTAATAGCCGGTTTAGGTATCACCGGTCTGGCTCTGGCTCTCGCTGCTAGAGACTCCGTAGCCAATGTATTCGGGGCAATCTCAATCATCGTTGATCAGCCATTCAATGTAGGGGATTGGATTATCGTTGAGGACATTGAAGGCGAGGTCATCAATATTGGACTTCGAACAACAATGCTCAGGACGGGTAATGACACCATCGTCACGATTCCTAACTCCAACATCACCAACTCAGCTGTAGAGAATTACAGCAAGCGCAGATTCAGGAGAATTCGACCAACCTTCGAGTTTGAGGAAGCAAACGATATGGAGGCTCTGAAGACATTCTGCGATACCCTATGTGCACAGATTCTAGAGGACTCGCGAGCAACTAAGCAAGAGGACTCTTGGGTCAAGGTGACACAGGTTCTGCCATCGAAGGTTACTGTCTCGTGCAACTTTTACTGCCCTAACTCAGGCAGGATTCAGAGAGAGTTTACTGAGGATATCATACTAATGGCCCGCTCAAGAGGAGAAGGTTGTGGCCTCAGTTTCCACGAGCCTAGGCGCAGAGCACAGATGTAGGTCTTTGGATGGCTAGCCTGATTCTTATACGCCACGGACAATCGGTATGGAATGCCTCCAATCGGTTCACTGGTTGGACCGATGTTGACTTGTCTGACAAGGGTGTCATCGAGGCCGAGGAAGCAGGTAGGCAACTATCTGAGATTCGCATAGATGTAGTGCACACAAGCGATTTGATTAGGGCTCAGAGGACTGCTGAGATTGTGATGCAGCATAACGAATCCTCAGGCGAGGATGTGCCCACAAGGTACGATTGGAGACTAAATGAGAGACATTACGGATCATTGCAGGGTCTGAACAAGGCCGAGACAGCAGAGAAGCATGGAGCTGAGCAAGTACACATCTGGCGCCGCTCATTCGATGCGCCTCCTCCTGAAGGAGAAAGTCTCGAGATGACTGCCGAGAGGACAATTCCTTACTTTACCGAGGAGATTATTCCAGACCTCGAGAGTGGGAAGAATGTACTAGTCTCGGCTCATGGTAACTCGCTTCGCTCAATCGTGATGCATATCGAGAAAATCAGTCCTGAAGACATCGTGTCATTAGAGATACCTACGGGCGAGCCAATGTACTACAATTACGAGAGTGGAGATATCAACCGAGTTGAGTGAAGGGCCTCTCGGGAGGCGGTGACATTCGCTTGTAGACTCGGAACAAGCCGTAACTTAGTGCCATGCAAGCCAACGGAATCGGTATCTGCGACATCTCGGGTGGGAAGGTGCTGATCAATGAGGCTGCACCTACAAAACCTGCCATACCTGAGAGAGCACTAATGATGCGATTGTCGAACATTCTCTTCTGGTAAGACTTGACATAACGGAGAATTTCCACGGCAGGTTGGGGAGCGCCTGACTGGTGCGATGTCGCCTCAAGAATATCCATCAGACACTGCTCATACTCCCAGATTGCGAGCCCCCCCCTGTGCGAATAAAAGGCGTCATCAGATGCCCATTCGGCAGGTGTTGTTGACTTCCAGCCCTCTATCAGAGATAGGCGCAGAGGCAACAAATCTAGGTTTGAGGATGCATCGTGATGCAAGCGTGATAGGTCATGGATTAGGGATGCTAGGTCGCGCATGGCAGGGAACTCGCAAACTGGGACTCTCAGAGCATCAGCAAGACGGGTTCTTCCAATCCTGAGAGAGGCACCCGAGATATCTCTGAGTCTGACATCCATAAGGCTCAATGTGCATGGCTGGTTCTTTGAGAAAGGGGCTCTCCATAGGAAAGTGGCTCTGAGAGCCTCCTCAATCCATTGATTCCTAGCATTCCATCGTGACTGGTCCGAAGGAGTGATTCTGGCTGCTAGAGCCTTTGTATGGTATCTGCCGAGTACCATGCCTGCATTATGTAACTCAGCTTCGGCTACTTCTGCATTATCCGACTCTAGTGCCTTTGAGATAATTCCAGCCGAGTCTTCAGTTTCCTCCTCTAATGGCCTTAGGATCATTACATCCCGTCCTTCGTAGGAATACCCACCAATCGGGACTCTGGAACCCTCAGGGGCTGCCTTTGCTCTAGCCCTGATTCTGCCATCTGAGACCCACGGAAGGAATTCTGCCAGCCATAATGAATCGGCTTGCAGCACTGCGTTTAGACCTCTTGATGTTGGCATAGTCAGCAGTGATGTAATTGAGTATGGGTCTGGGACTTCGCCCCATGCTTCCAAATCATCGACTAAAGTACTCCAATCTTCGGGTTCACTCAGTGACTCTGGCTCAATCATCCTAGCCATCATTCCGACTCCAGCGAAGAGTAAGGCAGCGAATCCAGGAGGTGCTTCCTCCTCAGATTCGACTTGCGTCATAGCAGCAGGTCTCCAAGGTATCTGATCGTCTGACATGGCGCGTGCCCCGGGGGCACGACGTAGTGGTGGGTTTCATAGAATCGGTCAAAGAAGCCTTGAACTCGACCCTCGACCGAAGTGCATGGGTGATGCTGTCTCGGACATTCCTTTAGCCGTCGATATGGATGGTACACTCATACTCTCCGATATGAGTGTAATCAGCGCCAAGAGAGTGATTGTCCGAAGGCCTTGGATGATTCTCGGGGTGCTGATAAAGGAAATCATAGGAAAGAGGGCGCAGTGGAAGAGAGATCTCGCTCGTAGACTCGATTTTGAACCCAGCGAACTGGATTACCACGAGGCTTTTCTCGACTGGATAACTTCTGAGCACGCACGAGGCAGGAAGCTGTTGCTTGCAACCGCTTCGGACCGTCTCGTCGCTGAGCGAGTAGCCGCCCATGTGGGATTATTTTCGGATGTCTTGGCCTCTGATGAGACATTCAACTTACGAGGCAGGAAGAAGGCTGAGGCGCTTATTTCTAGGTTTGGCGAGGGTGGTTTCGGCTACGCTGGTAACAGTTTCCATGACCTGCCGGTCTGGGAGAAGTCCGGGCAGGTCGTTGTCGTCAATCCCGACAAGGGACTACTAGACCGTGTCGGAGAGGATGCAGACATAATTTTCGAGTAAGACGCGTTGGCGACGACCTTTAGCCCAGTAATCTCTCGGTGGGCTCGTGGGACGAGTACGCAGGGCCCTCGGTAGAAGGGTTGACGGATTGGCCAAGTGGCTGCTCAAGTTCAGAGTCATATCGGCCCCATCAAGACTAATTGCTAACTCCAGTTATGCTTGGAGTTTCATCTCTCGGACCGATAGAATACGTGCGAACAGGTTGCGCGATAGAATCAAGCAGGGAGAGTTACCCGAACATGTATCAATAATCATGGACGGAAACAGACGATTTGCTTGGGGTAAGAGTCTCGATAGCGAGATGGGTCACACTCGTGGCAAGGAGAAGCTGAAGGAGGTCATGGATTGGATTCTAGACTTGGGAATCCCATACTTCACCGTCTATGCTCTATCAACTGAGAATCTAAAGGAGCGTTCCGAGGCAGAACTCGAAGGTCTGTTCAATCTGTATGTTGCTGGCCTGAACGAAATTGCTGATGATTCTAGAATTCACGAAAATGGAGTCAAGGTACAGGCAGTAGGTCGTCTGAGTATGCTTCCGGACAGAGTCATAGAGGCGTTGAAGAACGCAGAATCACGTACTGAGGATAATTCGGACTTCCTGTTCACAATTTGTCTAGCATATGGAGGCAGGGAGGAGATTGTTGATGCCGTTAGGGATGTTGCTATGGCTCATGCTGAGGGTGAACTCCCGGTCGAGATGATTGACCAGCAGCAGATATCTAGCAGGCTCTACACCTCCGACCTACCTGACCCAGATTTGGTAATCAGAACTAGTGGAGAGGAGCGTATATCCAACTTCCTTCTCTGGCAGATTGCCTACTCTGAATTGCATTTCACAGATGTCCACTGGCCCTCGTTCAGTAAGGTCGATCTCTACGAGGCTCTGGAGTCGTATCAGATGAGGAGGCGTCGCTATGGGGAGTGAGTCGTGCGATAGTTGCGGGCGCGACGGTTACAATAACCCCGCAGTAGCTGTCGACGCTGTCGCTCTGAGAGAAGGAAGAGAGGGTACTGAGGCCATCCTCATTCGCAGGGGTGCTGAGCCGTGGAAGGGTCGGCTAGGTTTCCCAGGTGGCTTCGTTGAAAATGGCGAAGACCCTGAGGGTGCTGTCCTGCGCGAGTTGGAAGAAGAAACTGGTGTCGATGGTTTCGACCCGGTCGCTCTAGCAATACACGGGGACCCCCATAGAGACCCTAGAAAGCATATCATTGCCCTGTTCTATCTAGTCGATGTCGACCCAGAAGCGGTACCCAGAGGAGGGGATGATGCCGCCGAGGCAGCATGGGTTCCATTGGCAGAACTTACCCCCAAGGAAATGTCCGGCGACCATATCCGAATAGTCGAGATGCTGCGAGAGTAAGGCTATCACTAGTGCTCCCCTCCGAGAGCCATGAACAGCAAGAAGAAAATCGACACAGACGGAGCGGTGATGGGACCTTACAGTCCTGGAATCTCGGTCAAGGATCACATCTGGCTATCAGGTCAGATAGATATTTCACAAGATGGTATAGAGGAACAGACCAAAGGTACTCTGACCAAGATAGACGGCCTGTTGGAGGCTGCTGGTAGCAGCAGAGAAGACTTGGTTAAGGTGACAGTTCTGATGACCGACATCGGATTCTATTCTACCATCAATGATGTCTACTCTGAGTGGTTAGGTGATGCAATGCCTCCCGCGAGAGCTGCATATGCTGTGCGTGACCTTCCCGCAGGTGCTCTTGTGGAGATTGTTTGTGAGGCGTTTCGTGGAAGTGGTGTGAATGAATCATGACATCATTCTGAAACGCTTTGAGGAGCCTGATGAGTTGAGAGAGTTTGAGAAAGGTAGGTTCGAAGTCATACACTTCGAAGGGATGACTATCGGTCGGGCCACCTATGAGCCTGGCTGGAAGTGGTCTGTGGATGTCTCGCCGCTGTCAGGAACTGATTTTTGCGAGGTAGAGCACCTCGGGATGGTACTTGAGGGACAGGCAACTTGCGCATTCAAGGACGGAGAAGTATACACCCTTGGTCCCGGTGATTTGTTCTACATCGGTCCAGAGCCGCATGACAGTTGGGTCGTGGGTGACGAGAAATACATCTCCCTACACTTCCAAGGAGCCGACAAATACGCTGATTGAGTCACTGTCCCGAATCGGGAACGCTTAGGAGTGTCTGCATCTGACCCGTGCTGTGAGCGTGTTCAAGGCGTACGACATCCGAGGCATCGCAGGGGATGAGATATCTCCTGAATTTGCCAATAGACTGGGCAAGGCGGTGGTCACTCATCTCAATGCATCAGCTGTGGCTGTCGCAAGGGATATCCGAGATTCAGGTCCAGACCTTCATGCTGCTTTCATCGAAGGTGTGACCAGTGCTGGAGCAGATGTTCTAGATTTAGGAGTCTCTACCACAGGCGTGCTCTATCGCGCTACAGTCGACCTGCCTGTGCAGGCTGCTGTGGCTATCACCGCTAGTCACAACCCGCCCGAGTACAACGGATTCAAGATCTGTCACGGAAAACTTCCCATAGCCGGTGATGAATTGCAGGAGTTGAAGGCAACATTTGATGCGGGAGAGTTCAATGAAGGCGAGGGAGTTCACCGTGAAGTCGGTGGCTTCGAGGATCATTACATACGTACAGTGGTCGAGAATGCAGGCAAGCCGGCTAGACAGGTGAGAATCGTAGTAGATTGCGGAAATGCAGTACCTGGACCTCTTGCAATGAGAGTGATGGGGGCTCTCGGAGTAGATGCTGTTCCGCTGCACTGCGAATGGGACAGTAGTTTCCCAAATCATCCCCCAGATCCAACCCGGCCCGAGAATATGTCAGATCTTTCATCAGCGGTAGTGGAACTTGGAGCGGAGTTCGGAATAGGAATGGACGGGGATGGAGATAGAATCGGAGTTGTGGATGAGTCGGGGCGATTCATCCATCCCGACCGACTAATGGCTGTGATTGCAAAGGATGTACTATCCAATCTGCCCGAAGATGCCTCTGAGGACGAGCGTACTGTTTACTTCGATGTGAAGTGTAGCATGGCGCTCGAGGAGGCCATTGAGTCTGCAGGCGGCGTACCTAGGATGGTCAGGACCGGTCATTCATTCATGAAGCGCGAATTGAGGGACAATCCCATGGCACCGATGGCAGGAGAGATGTCCGGACACTTCTTCCTGCATGACCGTTGGCCCGGCTTCGACGACTCGCTCTACAACTCCGCACGCCTGCTTGAGATAATCGGGCGCGACCCTTCTCCCTCACAAGGAGGACCGAGTTTCTCCGAGCGTTTCTCATTCCTACCCGACTACCCTTCAACAGGTGAGGCAAAGATTCCTCTTCCCGGAGAGCGCGAGGATGTGTTGAGAGCTGTGAGTGAAGCATTCTCAGACATGGATTGCTCTACTGTCGATGGTATCAGAGTGCGATACAATGACGGTTGGTGTCTTTGTCGTGCCAGCAATACCGAAGCGATTCTCGTTATGCGTGCCGAAGGCCGTACAGAGGCTGCGCTAGAAGTCATCCTAGCGGATGTAAATGCCCGCCTAGGTCAGATGTTAGATCTCAGTGCTCTGCACTAATCTTCCATCGAGTCGCCAGAAGCGAGCACTGGTAGAGCCACGAAAAGACCGCAAATTGCAGCGCAGAAGACGCTCATGAAAGCACCTATTCCTCCCATTACGCTTCCAAAGGCGCTGTCTCCAGCCATCTCTGCCATCATGTCTGCCATGAAGAGCGCACCAATCAGGCCCATGACTAGATCTACTCCAATTGCATAGAGACCCATTTTAACTCCACTTTTCTGGTAGTTAAACACCTGATAGCCCGCGAAAGCCACAACCAATAGGTAACCAGTATTGACTAATGCGTCGGCCCACATAAATGGAGCATTGACATCAATACCAATCAATTCATAATCTTCGATAGTGGTTCCAGTTGTCAATAGTGCAAGTATAGAAAATAGACCGAAGAGCCCACCATAGAGCATCATCAGAATTCCCATAACCTTGGGCAGAGAACTCTTCGGCCCCATCATCACGGCTGGCTGGTCAAAAGCCCCTGCAGGTGCTTCTGCTGGGGCAGCGTTTGGTGTTCCACTGAATGTGGTTTCTTGGGGTTCCCCCCCTCCATCTTCTTCCATAGTCTGACGCATCCGCAGAGACACTTAGCCTTGTTCCCTGCACCGATTATCTATATGTGAGGGTGGAAGGGGCGAAACGGCGCCACTGTAGCTTAGTTGGTAGAGCACCTGATTCGTAATCAGGAGGTCGGGAGTTCAAGTCTCCCCAGTGGCTCACTCTTCTTCGTCAAGGCCTAGAGCTTCTAGCAGTGGCCTGAACTTGTCATTGGATTTTGAGAGTGAGTCGATAACCGGCATTGGGTCTCCTGAGAGCATGCCAAGAGCAGATCCTCCTCCTGTACTGTTGTGACTGAACTCCCCTGCCATCCCTCTTTGGTTGACCAGAGCGCTGGTATGCCCACCACCAACAATCGTAACTCCTGTAGCCTCAGCACACATGTTGAGGATCTCGATGGTTCCGAAGGCGAACTCTGGCTTTTCGAAGTATGAAGCAGGTCCGTTCCAGAGGATACATTTGGCACTGTTGAGCAGGGATCTCATGTCCTGTAGGGTTTCTATTCCGATATCGTAAATCGGGTGTTCTGTAGGTAACTCCTGCAATTCTAACTGATACCTCTTCTCATCGATTTCAACGGCTACATCTCGAGGTAGGAAAAGAAGTTCTGAGTGTTCCTTGACCAATCGCTCGGCCATCATCCAAGTGTGCTCGAAGTCATCCCCCATCATCGCCTTGATTGCTTCCTTGTTGGTCTTCCCGATGTCGTGACCATTTGCCCATAACATCAGATTCCCCACTACTCCAACCATCACGATTGAGTCCACGACCCCCCGGCCAATCAGATTGAGTGAGACTCTTAGGGAGTCATCGCACTTCGCCCCTCCAAGTATTGCTACATAGGGTCTGGGTGGGTCGTTGACAGCTAGTTCTAGTGAGCGGATTTCCTTATTCATCAACCGACCGGCTATGCAAGGAATCTCTTCAGTAAAGCCTGTCAGAGTGGGGGAGTTTCGATGCGCGGCTCCGAAGGCATCGGTAACATAAGCATCTGCAACTGAGGAGAGTCTGGTGACTACCTCTGAGGATGATTCATCCTCCGCCTTCACCTTCTTGTCGCCATACTCCTCAGGATGGAGTCTGACATTGTCCAAGAACACCTTGTCACCCGGCTGCATCTCCTCAATCGCCGTCATCGCCTGATCTCCACAGATGTCTCCGACAAATCGTATCTGCTGACCAATAAGTCGCGACAGGCGGTCACAATGACCGGCCATGTCGGTGAAGTCAATCTTACCAGGTCTGGACTGGTGTCCCATGATGACGACTTTTGAATCGGATAGGTCTCTGAGAGTATCCAAGATTGAGCGCAGTCTGCTGTCATCTAGGAAGGCCCCGTTACTCGGGTCCAAGGGCGAATTAACATCAACTCTGTACAATACAGTCCGTCCAGCCAGACGGACGTCGTCCAGCGACAAGACGGTTGTCACATTCCGCGGCACTAGCGGCCCCTCTATGGCCATTGTGGGTGTGGAACACACTCTGAGTGTTCCCACAATACCTTTCATTGAAGGCTACAGAGCAGTTTCATGAATTGGGACGCTGGGAGGCTCAGCGGACCTGATGGAGAGGACTGGAGAGTCCCGGTTTCTGAGTTGGAAGCACGACAGGTGAGGCTCTCAGAGGCGCTATCCGAGGCGGGTCATGAATCTGTGCTCATCGACGATCCAGTCGAGCTGTACTGGCTGACTGGAGGTCGGCAGAGCTCGATTCTTCTCGTTGGAGCTGAAAATTCCAGTATCGAGACAGTTCATTGGGTCAGGCGTTCGCTCGACAGGGCCAAGTTTGAGGCTGGCGGTGATGATGCTCCTCACCAGATATTTGCACAACCGAGAATGAGTGGTCTCGAAGACGCTCTGAGAGAGGCAGGGTGCACCAAGGCTCCAGGTATGCTCGCGGGCAAAGTGCCCAGTTCGAGATGGGGTTTCCTGTCTGGTAGATTATCTGGTCTCAAAGGTAACAGCCCCGATTGCACTGGAATTATGTTCTCTCTCAGAGAGACTAAGTCTGAATGGGAGATTGAGATGCTTGCTGAGAGCGGTCGGATTAACCAGATGATGTTCGAGTCAATACGAGATACCGGAGGAGCCGGTAAAACTGAGATTGAGATGGCCGCTGCTGCCGATGAGGTCAGTCGAGCGTCCGGGTTCGGTGGTAGAATTAGGATGAGGACTTGGCCGATGGACTGCGACAGGGTGGTCATCGCCGCAGGTCGCTCGGGAGCAGTTCCCTCATACTTCGATTCGGGTGTCGCTGGCTTGGGTGCTAGTCCAATCGCATCCTTAGGAGCCGGTTTCGCTAAGGTCGTCGAGGGCGAGCCAGTACTGGTCGATATCGTCCATGTTCATCGTGGATATGTCTCAGACTGCACCCGTATATTCAGCGCCGGCCCGCTATCCACACAGTGGCACGAGAGACTGGAAGATATGGTCCAAATCAGAGATTCACTGGTCAGTAATCTTGGCAGGGGGGAGGATTGCTCCGTGGTTTGGGAAAAAGGTAGCCAGATGGCAGCCCAAATGGGGTATGAAGAACACCTGATGGGTATGGTACCAGACCAAGCCAAGTTCCTCGGTCATTCGGTTGGCTTAGAACTGGATGAGAGTCCAGTGATTGCAAGAGGCTTCGACAGGGCTTTGGGTATCGGTGGAACAATGGCTGTCGAGCCTAAGGTGATTTACCCGGATGGAGCGATTGGGACCGAAGATACATGGTTCAGAAGTAAGGATGGTATGGAGTGTCTAACGATGGGAGATTCTTTTCCCATGTTTACGGAGTGGTAGTATAACGGAGGTGCTGGATCTTGACAAGGGCTAGAAAGAAGGCACAGATGAAATTGGCGAGGGTTCTCAGTGACCGTAAGGAGCCGCACGGCGGTTTGATTACCGACGAATCGATATTGAAAGGGGTCGAGGTCGACGACTCGGGGATAGTTGAGTTGTGGGTGAAGCCACCTCATCCACACTGCCCATGCTGCTTGGATGACCTGATTTCTCTCAAGCAGGAGATTGGGTCACAGAAAGGGGTCTTGGGTTGTCACATCGAAATTGTAGGAATTCCACAAGCTGAGAGATGGACTGCAGCAATCAATGAGTAGTTCGCTACTCTTCTTCGGAGTTGTCGGAGTGATTTATTCTGCCGCGTGAGACGCGGTCCTCGACCTCCCTCATCTTGGAAGTGAATTTCTTTGAGAGCCACCATACCGCGATTACAATTGCCGCCAAATCGATGAACAAGAGAGTAAGAAACTCCGAATCCGACCAATCGACCATGTACTCACCAAGCAGGAGGAATCAAATCGATGTCGCAGGAACCTATTGGCTTGATACAGCAAGTAAGTGTACCTCCCAGTTGCACCAACTCCTCATCCAGCCCAGGAGGTAGGTCCTCAGGGAGTTCGACCTTGCCCTCGCGTAGAGTGACTAGACATGTGCCACAGTTACCCGAGGTGCAGTTCGTAGGTATTGTGACTCCTGCAATCTCAGCCATCTCGAGTATCGGTGCATCGGCTACCACTGCGGCCACACCGATGGGCTTAGACCCTCTGAAGAACCGGATTACCGGTGTTTCCTCGCTCATCGAACCGCCTCAGCGATCTTCCCAGCGGGTCCATCTTCCAGTCTGCTTGTTGAAGACCAATCCGGCCTTCTTCATCCACTTGTTGAACTTGGTTGCACCCGCTCCAGTCGCGATGATGAATTCCTCGCGGTGTTCTTGAGCTTGGATGTAGCCCTTCGCTGCGATGGTCTGGTCAATCCAATCGTCAATGCTCATCAGAACACCAGAGAGTTTACTGGATTCGACAGCAGCCTCGAGCTCTTCGGCACTTGCACCAGTAGATTCGAGATCCTTAATCATCTGATCTGCAATCGATATCGTATCTTTCTTCCTCGGAGGTCTCTTTACCGTTAGTCTTGGCTTCATCTTGGGGTCTATCTTGATTCTCGACCCGTTATCCAGTCTGTCCTCCACTAACTGTGCCATCGGTGCTCTGAACTCCTCTTCGCACTCCCAGCAGATAAGTGAAAAGTCGGTCATATCATCCATCACATTGCCTTGGATGGGGTCAATCTCCTCCCCGCAAGAAGGGCAGGCATGCATGCAAATCTTGGGTGCTATCTTCCTGCGGAAGTCGACGATATCTTGGGGTGTTCCTACCAACTCGAGCATCTCATGGTCTCTGGCTGCCTCGAGTCCTCTAGTCTCAAGTTGGTCGCGCAGTTTGGAGCGTTGCTCACTCTTGGATTCGTCATCGAATGAGTTCTCCAGTTTGACAATGAGTTCGATGGTCTTGCCAAGCCTATTCATCACTAGTTTCTTGTTCCTGAATGATTCGACTCTGACGATTCTGAGTTGCTCTTTCTTCTCGAGTAGTTCAGAGTGTAGATCCTTCTGCTCACGCTTGAATCTCTTCTCATCGATAGTGTCAATCTTCTTCTTCGTCCGGTCTGCTAGGACATCCGCGAGGAATCTCTGCTTGCTGGAATCTCTAGGGCCTGAGCGGACTGCATCGAGAACTGATTCCGCTACTTCCTTCTTCAGGCCATAGTTGTTCGAGAGTTTCTCAACATCGAGTTTCTTGATGTCCCCGACCTTCACTCCACTATCGGAAAGCAGGTGGGCAGTGTTCTCGTCGATGCCCCTTCTAAGAAGTGCCAGATAGGTGTCCTTCTTTGCCATACTATGTCCTGAGCTTGGGTCTCCTTGCGGCCCGCTGCCCTGACCAGCGGAGCCGGGGGCCCTCTATCAAGGCGCTGTCAAAACCCTCGCTAATCGACTGGAAATGATGAAATTGACTTCGTCAAATGTACCCAATCCGAGGTAGTCAAATTCTCTGGCCTGAGGTTCTGCCAATCCTCGGTCATCCCATCGTGCGAAGATTCAATGATTGCCTTGATTGAATCACGCCAGCGCCCCTTGTGCCAGCCCTTGTTCCTAGAAAGGCGACGGGGTGACTGAGATAGCAGGGTCCTCATCTTACGCCGCTTGTTTGCAAAGCAATGACTTGTGAGAGTTCTGAACATTCTGCGATCAGTCTCAAGATATCTTGCCTTTGGTTGCAGTCTGACTATCCTTGAACTGACTCTTGGTGCTGGACTGAAGCAGTGTGGTGGTACCTTGATATCCAACTCAACATCAAAATCTAGCCATAGTGAAAGCGACAGTGGGCCAGATGCAGTGTCATTGCGGTTGATTGTCATCCTCTCAGCAAATTCATCCTGCAGCAGAAGCACTACCGAAGACAGAAGATGTTGCGAGTGGTGGTTCTGAATTCTTTCTAGTAACGGACTAGAAATTTGGTAGGGGATATTCGCTACGATATGGGATGCATCTTTGGGCCAATCGGCTAGTAAAGCATCCTGATTGATTAGATTAAGTCTGCCATCAGCCCCATTGAACACTCTAACTAGGTGTGAGACAGCCTCCTCATCGACCTCAAAGGCAGTTACCGAGGCCCCGGTCCTGAGCAGACTCAGAGTTAGAGAGCCTGCTCCTGGACCAATCTCAATTACTCTGGAATCTGAGGTCATTGGCTCAGGGCTGTTTGCGATCTCAATTGATCTATCCACTACCGATTCATCGAGCAGGAAGTGCTGTCCCAGATCTTTGTCTGGGGTGATTCTGTCTTTCAGGAGGTCTACTAGGAGTTTGAGGTCTAAGTCATCCATCCAATCACCCGATTAGAGATCGGCGCGGACTAGAATGTCAAGCAGCCGAGGAGTCTGTGCTTCGTCCTCCATCTCCTTGAGATAACGCTCAGCCAGAAGTCTGACCGAGTCAATCGTACAGGCCTCGTCAATGGCGGAGAATTCGTGCCATCCTGAACCCCTAAGGCCAACCATCTGGATAGCCTTCGAGTTCCCTATGCCAGGAAGCAACTGAAATGAGTGGAACTTTCGAGTCATGGGACCAGCGCTATTGTAGAATTGCAGATGTATGTGGGAGTCCTCTGATACCGCCTCTGAGATTGCATCAAAGAGTTCTGAGTTTGCATTCTCCGAGAGATCTTTTAGTCTGAGTTCACTGAGAGCGCCTATACTGGCAGATTCCTTCTCTATGGTAGATCCATTCTCGAAATCATCAGCTTGTGTGACCCTGGCTCGGACGAGGAATAATCCTGGACGCGTGAGTCCGGTCAACTCGTGCCCGATGGGGCGCCTGTCCTGCAAGTCTAGGATTCTGATATGAGTCTCGGACAGAAAGGGGGGGTCTGGCTCCTCGTCGGGCTCAGTGGGTCCACCAAACTGCATATTCCTCACACTCCCAGAACGGTTCCCCCACTTGAATGAAATTGTTAGTAAAAATAGGCAGAAAAAGTCCTCAGAGGACATGCTGACGAATGAGAGTGATTATCTCCTCAATCTCTGGAGTGTCCATAGCAATTCGCTTGCTGGCTACTATTACTCTCACATCTGGAACTTGCATGGGGCAGAGTTCAGCCAATTTTGCGCATATCTCCGGGTGTCCGGCTAGCTTCTCATTCTGTGCCAACTCATCTCTTAGGGCCGCGAAAATATTGGGGTCTGTCTTGACTCCTCCTCGGTTCTCGCTGGCAGCCCACTCGGCGTGCTGTAGAGCCATGGTCTGTTCGTAGGATAGTTCACCTCTACGCTCGTTGGTCTTAATGAGTAAGTCCCTCACTGTGGCGAAGTCTGTGTACTCCTTCTCTGACATGATTCTCACTCCATTGGCCTGAGGTGCTCAGGTCTTGCTACGACGGTTTTGTTTGCATTGCCATCGGAAACAGCGACCACATATGCCCTTCCCTGGGTTCCGGTGATAATTCCAGTTTTACCTTGGAAGCGGCGGTGAGGCATGCCCTTCTGCTGCGCTCCGTCGAGCACTATCGCAACACTGTCACCCTCAGCATATGGGTGCATGACTCGATTGATGAATACCCTACTACGCTCGGTCTTGCCCTTCTTCAGGATGCTGCGAGTGCCCTGTCGAGGACCATGTGCTCTCTTAGCCATTAAATCACCATCCGACCGTAGGTCGCGGGAGCGTTCGACCTGCCGATTCTTCTTAAGCCCTCGGATGAGGTATCGAAATCACTAGTCATGGATCTCCTCTACATCCAGCCACACTACCTCGCACTTGCAGCCAAGAACGCTACTGACCGAAGGAGTGGTCCTTCCCTCATCTGAATGTACAAGTTCCTTGATGTATGTTCCAGCCTCGCATCTAAGAGTGACTTCTATCTCATCGTCTATGACCGAGACTCGGTCGACGGAGGTCACCTTTCGCTTTCGTGTCTTGGCGGCCCTTCGGTGAGATACTCTCTTCGGAGTTTTCTGCTCAAGCACTATTCCTGACAGCCCCTCTATGGCTGCAATGGCTATCTCCTCATCAGGGGTTTCACTGCACTTGAATCGAATTGTGTAGGTCTTCTCAGAGCGGTGCTGCTTGATCTTCGCCACCTTCTTCTTGTGAGTCCATTCAAGTGAGTCTATCTCTACCATTCCCGAGCCGTTGTTGTTAACCAAGGAAACCAGTTCGTCGAGATCATGTTCTCTCACCAGAGGATTTTTGATTTCCATAACAAACGGTCTGCCTCTGCCTAGGCATCTGACATCGATGTCTTCACGACCCATTCCGTGGAATGATGTATCTTCTGCATTCAGAGCTTCTCGAATCGGCTCACCGATTATATCCTGTATGGAATCAGGGTATTGCAGGCCGGTTCCCTGACAGGACTCACATCCCTTGTCTCTGCCTCTGCAGGCTCTGCAGGGCCATCTTGTCTGGGGGATATTGCGGCTGAGTTTTCGGTACCTGCCGTAGAGGAAGACAGGGCGTATGTCGATGTCTACCCTAAGAGTGAGGCCATCGACTCTAATCATCAAATCAGGAATCTCCTTGACGAATCTGACATCACTGAGATAGTTAGAGAGGTCAGCTTGAATCGCATCTACGAATGCTGCCTTGAGAGGTCTTGAGCCGGGCGCTCCATGTCTGCTCCTGATTCTGTCCTCCTCCTGAATCAGGTCCTTTGGTAGGTGAATTCCGAATTGCATAGTTGAGTGTTGGACACCGGCTACAGACTCAGTCACTCTGCTGACAATGTTCCCGACATCATCGAACAAATTCTCGCAAAGTGGGCACAACTCAGGGGTTCCGAACTTGGCTATGCCCGGGTCTCTGGCGTGGGCGTCTTCTCGCACCTCCTTACCGCCTGCGGAGCCAGCATTCTTGGTTCGGCGACCAGCCACTCTGTACAGACAGTGGTCACAGACTCCAAGCTTGATCACATGGGCGATTCCTAGTGGAGTTGGGCAGGGCGGAGCGTCCCAGTCGAGAGAGGTTCCATTCGCTTCGACATCATCTCCGTCGAACCAAACATCCTCCTCCTCGGATTCTGCTTTTGATTCGTCCTCAGAACTTGGCACGGACTCGGCCGATGCATATCCAGCCGAAGCGAAGAGTTGCCACTGGTCTCCCTCGCTCAATTCGTGCTCTTCCTCATCCAGATTATCCCATGTCATTAGATCACCACCAGAGACACAGGGGGAACCTATGCTTCCGACGAATAGGCGAGAAGAGACTTGCCTTTGACACCTTCGGGTTCGTTTGGAATCCTCAAAGAGGCTGTCCCAACTCCTCGGCAACCCCTCTCAGATGAGTGAATGAATGAATTCCGCTGGAGCATCCGGTGGGCCAATCGAACCTTATGCCATAGCGGCCCACAGGCTCTGCGCGCGGCTTCTCAACTCTGAGTCGTGCGACTTCTTCCTCAAATTCTAGCAGTCTCTGCTCGTTCTCCTGCCTTGGTTTGCACTTGGCGCACTGGCAGCGGCATCGTATGGACAGGTAGCTGACTTTGAAGGCTGAACCGTCCGCGAATCTGAGAGTACAGTCCTCGTGGCCGCGTTCCAAGTCAGTCAGCACATCGCGAGACATGGTAATTCGAATGTCATGTTGGATTTAACTTTGGTCGCCGATACTCTTCGAACCAAGGGTCCATACCATTCCAATCAGGATCTATGCCCAAATGACCGCAGATTAGTTTGCTGGTTATCCTACCGCTCTCGAAGATTGTCGGCAGACCACTGCCTGGGTGAGTACCTCCTCCCACTAGATATAGGCCCTCAGTTTCCTCGAAGTAATTTTGTGGTCTCTTCCAGAGCATCTGATTGAGGCTGTGGGCGAGATTGAACACGGCACCCCTGTAGATATCATTTGAAGACCAGTCATCGGGCGTCACAATCGTCTCTGAGACTATGTGGTCGGACAGTCCTTCGAATCCCATCTTCTCCATCTGCGACACGACTACATCCCTAAATCGCTGCTTGTGTGAATCCCAATCAACAGACTCGTGCTCATTGGTTACGGGAACTAAGACATACAATGTTGAGCACCCCTCTGGAGCCAATGTAGGATCTGTCACGCAGGCGTTCTGAACATACAGCGATGGATCGTCCCAAGTGATTTTGTGCTCGGATATGTCTCTGAGATTACCTTCGTAGTCTGCAGAGGCGTAAATCTGGTGATGTGGTGTGTCATAGGTTCGGTCGATGCCTAGATAGAGCATGAATGTCGAGCAAGAGTACGACTTCTGGGCTATCTTCTTGTCAGACCATCTCTTCCTCAATTTATCTGGGACGAGTCCAGTCATCCCTGACGCAAAGTCAGCATTCATGACAATCTTGTCTGCTGAGTAGGTGCCTTGCTCGGTCCTGACTCCAACTGCTCTCTTGCCCTGAAAAAGAACCTCCTCGACTGGCTCTGATAGTCTGATTTCGACCCCTAGATTCTCAGCGATAGTAGCCATCTTAGGAGTAATCGAACCCACTCCTCCCTTGGGGTGGAAGACTCCATACTCGTATTCAAGATAGGACAAGAAGGTGAATAGACTTGGAGCATGGAATGGGCTCATTCCCAGATACTTAGTCTGGAATGAGGTAGCCAGTTGCAATCTGTCATCCTTGAACAGCTTGGATAGATCAGAGGAGACGCTTCTCCAAGGGCGAAGCACTCTGGAAACTCTCAAAGCCCTCCTACTAAACAAATCAGAGGCCCCTTTCCAAGGAGTGTTGAGGCATTTCTTAGAGAGTCTCAACTTCTTGCGGTTGTCCTCCATGTATCGTCTGAATCCGTCGGCATCCTCCTCTCCGGATAGTTCCTCGATTTGAGACGCCATCAATTCCATGTCGGTAGTTGCGTCGATTTGCCCGCCCTGCCCGAAGATTAGTCTGTAGTTTGGCTCCAGTCTGATGAGTTCGAGTTCTTCGTGGACATCCATGCTCAAAGCAGCGAATATCTCCTCTGAGATTTCTGGGTAATGGAAGAATGTAGGGCCTCTGTCAAAGGTGAAACCATCCTTGCTCACCAGCCTAGTCCGACCTCCCACGACATCTGACTTCTCGAGTATCAGTACCTTGACTCCTGCCTTGGCTAGAAGCATCGAGCAGACCAGTCCGCCCGGGCCCGCGCCGATAATGATGGCATCGTAATGATGTGTGTCTGACATAGTGAATTCCAAAACCGTGTAATTAATGAGTGTTTTAATGAGAATAAATCAGATATCTTCAGATCTTGGAGTCATGATCAAATTGTACCTGCAAAATTCGTCCAAATCATCGTTCTGTTCCCTTTGGACCATCACCTCGCTATCTGGAGAATATCTTGCCAGTAATGCTCCTTCAATTATTCCGTCGTCGAGGGCCCAGAGAGGAAGTTCGTCATCTTTCAATTCCGCGCTTCCCAACTCTACCTTGATGTGGAATTCCGGTTCAATATCATAACTGAGTTTGCCTAGGCCAGCATACTCCCACCAATCCATCATCTCATTTAGGAACTCGATGTTTCCTTCAATTTGTCTAAGGCTGAAGGTCAACTCCTCACCGATTCGGTTTCCTACTTGGCGCATTAGCGAGGAGATGTCGATTCCGAACGACGATAGGCTTCTGATTCCACCTGACTCGAGGCTTCTCCTAGCCTCGCTGACCTCTAGTCCGGAGGCCATGAAAGCATTCAGATCGAATGGGGTGTCAGTATCAGGAAGTTCCTCCTGAATTTGTAGCACATCCCTCATCCGGTCTAGGAATGACATGCTGTCGAGAGTCAGCTTCAGAGGCTCGACAATCTTTTGCTCAGTGAATCTCTTTGAGGCTATGTCAAAGGATATTGCATCATCCCATATCGCCTCCATGAGATTCATCTGGGACTCTGCAAAGGTGGACGACTCGACCACAAGAGCGGCATCACTTCTGCCACGGCCAACTGGATTCTCGTCGGCGTTCAGATACTGGATGGTCTCGCGCATGTCCATCACTACGCCTTGCGAGTCGATATCATCAGAGTGTCTGACTTCGATTAGATTGTCCAAATCACCATAGAATCTGATGGTGCGTCTGTCGAGTTGTGCTAGCACCCTGATTGAGATTCCTTTTGCCGCAGCGATGTTGATCTCTTCGAGAGCGGGGCTTCTGCACAAATGCAGAATGCCGAATCTGCCTAGAACCAACATTAGTGACTCTTCGGACTCCTCGGCCATCTTCTCTATCCTCTTGAGGATGTGAATGCGCTCCTTGAGAACTGCGAACTTGGCCTCTTCAGAGGCCTTCTCCTCAATCGAATCAGATATGTTTGGCTGAGTGCTCAGACCTCTGTAGTTCTCCTCTATTCGAGAGAGTTGCTCGCGTCTGATGTCGATTAACAACTTGACAGTTTCACCGATGGGAGGGCTGGAGAATCGCATCGGTCTGTCTGCAGTAGAGGTTACAAGGCCGATGCGTTGTAATCTCTCAAGAGAATTGTATGCATCCAACCTGGTTGTTCCCAGTTCCTTAGCCAACTCACTTGCCTTGATGTTGGGCCTGTTAGACAGGGCGATGACAGCATTGGCCTCCTTCTCAGACAGACCCGCATCGGACAGTATACCCTTCCAGCCCATAATTACCAACTCAATTGGTGACGCTGCTCAAAGCAGACAAGATATTGGCCACATGCTGCCTAGGCCTGAATAGCCAATCATAGACATGGTGGATGGTGTTGTCCGGACCAAGGACGAAGGATGATTTTGCTGGGAATGCGCCTAGGTGAACTGGCACCTTGAAGCTCTCAGCGACATTTCTTTCCGGATCGGAGAGAAGCGTGAAGGGTAATTGGAGCTCTTCCTTGAACTCCTTGTGCTCTGATACGGTATTCTGGCTGATTCCGATTACCTCAACTTGTGGTTCTAGGGAGCGGAACAAATCGTACTGATCCTTGAACGAGAGACATCCTCTTTTGCATGCTGGAGAGCCATCCTTGGCGTAGAAGAACAAGACCTTCCACTGGCCGTCTAACTGACTGAGTGAGAAATCTTGACCCTCACTGGTCTTGAGGGTAAAGTCAGGGGCCTTGCGTCCAACCATACTTGACATGATGCTCCGCCTCTTGTTTTGGGTTTAATTCAATCTATATGTCGAGTATGTGACCCATTCTCTCAGATTTGGTCGACAAATAGTGCTGATTGACACTGGAGACTCCAGTTATGTGGGGCTTGCGCTTGATGACATTGACACCGTTTTGCACAAGTCCTTCGACCTTCAGCGGGTTGTTGGTCATGAGTCTGACTGCGTGAACACCTACATCCTTGAGCATCTTGGCAGCAATCGAGTATTCGCGTGCGTCCGCGGGAAGACCTAGGGCTAGGTTAGCGTCAAGTGTGTCATATCCTATGTCCTGGAGAGCGTATGCCTGAATCTTGCACTTCAGGCCGATTCCTCTGCCCTCTTGACGCAGATAGACGATTGCGCCTGATCCTTCTTCCTGAATCTCCTTCATCGCAGCCTGAAGTTGTGGGCCGCAGTCACACTTCATAGATCCGAAGGCATCTCCTGTCAGGCACTCTGAGTGAATCCTAATCAACGGAGAGTTTTCACTCGACAAGTCTCCGGTATACAAAAGCGCGTGCTCCTTACCATCCTCATCAACTGTGATTCTGATTCTGAAGTTTCCGTACTCAGTCGGTAAGAAAGAGTCCGGTGCAATTTCAGCTTCATTCGTATTCCCGATTTGAATCGTCATGAGTCCGGGTTTGTCCAGCAGGTTATGAATGAGTGTTTGTTTTCCTGTTGGAGGTAAACAGTCGGTTATATGCTACAAGACTGTACTAGAGTCATGTCCAGCCCTAGCGGAGAGTTGTTTTCCTCTCTGCTCTACCGGGTCCGAGAACTGAATCAGTTGCCGAGGAATCCGGATGGAGAATTCGTCCTGTACTGGATGACAGCTTGTCGAAGATACCATCACAATGCAGCATTGGAGCGTTGTATCCAGATTGCTTTAGAGATGGAAAAGCCGCTTCTGATTGTAGAACCTGTCTCAATCAGGCACAGATGGTCGAGTGATCGAATACTCACCTTCTTCGCACAGGGATTGTTAGACAACAATGCCATCTTCGAGGCCAAGGGCCTCTCATATGTTCCATGGGTGGAGACGCACAAAGAAACTGGAAATGGACTTTTTAGGAGGCTGTCTCGCAAATCATGCGCAGTGGTGATTGACAACTATCCGACTTATCTACCTCGGGATATCATGGACAGAGCTTCTGAAATCTGCCTCGTCGGTTTGGAAGCAGTGGACTCCAATGGAATTCTTCCTATGGATCTAGCAGAGGATGCTCATCTGACTGCCTACTCATTCAGGAAGCACATGCAGAGGAATCTCACAGCGGCTCTAGGCACTCTTCCTGTGCACGATAGTATGGCATCATTGGAGCATGATTTGCGAGTGGATAAGAATCTCATTGAGAGCACATTCGAGTCTATTGGAATCGAAATGACTCCATACGAGTGGATTTGGAGAGTAGCACAGGGAGGAACCATTGGGGCCGAAGCCTGTCAACCCCTCTCAATAGACCACGAGGTTAGTCCAGTCGAGTCGGAGAGAGGAGGGAGATTCGCAGCACTAATCAAACTACAGGAATTCTTTGAGAGTGGACTGAATCGTTACGACACTGGCAGGAACGACGTCGACGATTCAGCATCAAGCGGACTATCTCCCTGGTTTCACTTCGGTCATCTCTCCACCATTGAGGTCGTCCTAGGAGTATTTGAGAGGTGTAAATGGGATCCTAGTATGATTTCAATCGAAGACACTGGAAGGGGTTCCAGAAGCGGTTGGTGGGGACTCTCTGAGGCTCATGAGTCGTTCTTGGATCAAATCATCACTTGGAGGGAGTTGGGATTCAATTTCGCTAACTTCCGCGAAGACCATATGAGCATTCACTCGATTCCTGACTGGGCCAAGAAATCTCTGCGCGCCCATGCTAGTGACGAGAGGCAATCCTACTCCTTCGATGACATAGAGAATGCCAGAACAGATGATGAAATCTGGAATGCAGCCCAACGCCAGTTGCTCAATACCGGCCATATCCACAATTACCTCAGGATGCTGTGGGGTAAGCGAATTCTCGAGTGGGCTCCAGGCCCCGAGATAGCGGCTGAGTGGATGATTGAAATCAACGACAGGTGGGCTCTGGATGGTAGAGACCCGAACTCGTATACTGGAATTTTCTGGGTCTTGGGAAGGCACGATAGAGCGTGGGGCCCTGAGAGACCAATTTTCGGTAAGGTCAGATACATGTCTTCAAAGAACACAAGGAAGAAGCTTGCTCTAGAGACGTACCTTGAGAGATGGTCAGAAGGCGCCCCGATACAGCAGTAAGGTGATAGGATGTACAAGTACAAGCATGTGACTACAGTTGATGCAGACATTGATTCGACTTTCAAATGGTTTGAGCACGAGGGTTCTTTCCGTCGCCTGATGCCTCCTTGGGAGGTTGCGGAGGAAGTAAGGGCCGACGAGACTCTGAATGTCGGTTCACAGAGAGTATTCAGATTCCCTATGGGTCCTCTGAAGATGACTTGGGTTGCTGAGCATACCGCCTACAATCCACCCCATCACTTCGCAGACAAGATGGTCAAGGGCCCGTTCTGGCACTGGACTCATAATCACAACCTCAGCGAGGTTGATGGCAAGACCGAGGTCATCGATGATGTGACCTACCAAGTCCCGTTCGGTGCACTGGGTAATCTAGCCGATACCGTTCTCGGAGGCATGCTCGTGAAGAGTCGCCTCTCGAGGATGTTCAAGGCTAGAGAACTTAGGCTCCAGAGAGATTTAGAGAGACATTCTCACTTCTCTCATCTGCCTCGCAAGAAGATTCTAGTTGCTGGGTCTTCGGGCATGATTGGGACACAGCTCGTGGCATTTCTGGACACAGGAGGTCATGATGTCTGGAGATTGGTCAGAAGAACTCTGAATCCGGGAGCCAATGAGATTCGTTGGGATCCGGATAACGGTGATTTCGACCCTAACCTACTCAGTGGGTTCGATGTAATCATCCATCTAGGAGGTGAACCCATCGGAGAAAAGCGCTGGAATGACAAGCGCAAGCAGATGATCAGAGATAGTAGAGTCAAAAGCACCAAGTTACTGACCGATGCGATAGTATCCCTAGACAAAAAGCCCGAATCGTTCATCCTAGCCAGCGCAATAGGTTGGTACGGAGACAGAGGCAATGAGGAACTTACTGAGACTAGTGAAATCGGACAGGGTTTCCTACCTGATGTGTGCAGAGAATGGGAGAGTGCGGCTTCGGCAGCAGAGGAGGCTGGAGTTAGGACGATTTTTCTGAGGACAGGGATAGTTCTAGCAGCCACAGGAGGTGCCCTCGGAAAGATGCTATTGCCGTTCAAGATGGGTGCCGGAGGCCCTATGGCTGGTGGCAAGCAGTGGATGTCCTGGATTAGTCTGGATGACCAGATTTACGCAATGAATCACCTGATGATGGAAGGATCTTCCAAAGGGGTCTACAATGTCACGGCTCCATATCCTGTCAGACAACGCAGATTCGCAAAATTGCTCGGTAAAGTTCTCAGAAGACCTGCATTCATACCACTACCTAAATTTGCAATTAAGCTCATGTTCGGTGAAATGGGCGAGAGGTTGACTCTAGACAGTCAGCGTGTCCTGCCTGATAGGCTGCTAGCTGAGGGATACAAGTTTGTCCATGAGAATCTCGACGACGGTCTGAGAGACTCTCTCGGCATGTGGAAATGATGAAACTGTGTCTGAAATAGATTGATGTTGGAAGATTTTCGATTGACTCTTTTGGGGAATAATTCCCTCAGTCAGTAGATCAGATTGGAGTTTTGAAGCCCATAGCACGAACTACACACCAACCGGTGCGAGCCTCAAACAGTGCGAATAACCCGCCCCCGAGTACTCCCAATGGTAGTAGCCAGAGGACTCCTAAATCTACTCCGGCAAGCAATAGTGAGACGGCAAGAAAAATTCCTGCCAGCACGCCGATCAAACCAAGCCGGAACCTGACCGCCTTGCCACGGGAATCGATATTACACTCGAAGACCATGGGGCGAGCGATGAATCTGAGGATAAAAACACTAGTTTCTGACTAAGGCCTAATTGGATTTCCAAAACAGCCTACTGCGAGGCTGAAGAGACTGAGCCTCTATGGATGAGCCCTAGGACGGCCGGTGTAAGCACCATGCTGGCCAGCAAAGAGAGTCCAATCATGATGGCACAGAACAGCCCGAAGGTAGAGAAGAAGCCCATCTTGGACTGATTGATTACCATGAATCCGGCTATATCTGAGACGGCGGATCCAAACAAGGCTAGGCCGGATGCTCCGCCTACCGCAGCAATCGAGATATCGGGTGTAGAGCCTTCTTCACGCTCTTCGCGATACCTCTCTATGAAATGGATGACATAGTCTATGCCCACGCCCAGAGACATCGCAGCGATTGCTACTGTGACCATGTTCAAACCATATCCTGCCAAGGAGACCATTGCATACAGCCAGATGATTACCACCAGTATCGGTCCTGTGGTGACCGTTGCAATGTAGAACGGTGCAGTCCCCCATAGAAGTGAGAGAGCGATTGCAAGGATAGCTAACATCAGACCATATGTTGGACCGAGGAACAGGTACGATGCAATTCCTGTCAATGCCACAACGGCTCCGATCCTGCGTGCTGATGATGCTGGATTGGATACAGTCTCTCTCCATCTTTGTTTGGCGGAAGTCTCCTCACGAAATCCCCACCACAAGGTCAGAGTGCAGAAGGCCACCCCGAGAAGTAGGGTTCCTTGCATCTCGTCCTGCATTGAATCAGCGGCTACGAATCTGATTACCGGCTCCCCGCTTGGGATAGCCCAAGTGATTGGATATTGCGAGTCTGCCGATTCTATGTCTGCTCGCTCTCTGAGGGGATTACGAGAGAGTTCCTGTAACGGTGCCATGTCGTCTTGCAACTGCTTGAGAGCTGGCTCGACGAGGGCGAACTGTTCGGGACTGGAGATTCCAAACCGGATTGATGCGCGGATGTACGAAGGTGATTCGCCCGAGGTGGTGAGCCATGGCCTGTCAGGGTCGAGTTCATCAGCGACCTGAATGTACTCGGCAGCAATCGAGGGCGGCATGTAGGGATATCCTCCACTCTCGGGAATCCCATGGGTGAGCATGTAGCCAAACAGGAATAGCAAGCAGTCTCGGTCATTGAGTGATGGCAGACCGAGGATGTCCTTGTCGCAGCCCACGCCGCCGTCCTCGGCATTCGAGTCCCAACCGGCCTCTTCGAACGGCTGGATGTTCCAAGCCATAGCAGCCTTTGCCAGTATGAGAACACTATCGATGGCAATCAACTCAACCTCTCCGGTGGGCAGTCGTGAGATCTGATCTGGTTCGCCGGGCTCGCGTGAGTTGACATTCCTCCGGAGTTCTCCAAAGGCTGCAATCACCTTCGGGTCGGCCATGTCACCCTCGACTAGGATGAATCCCGGCTCTCCCTCATCACTGAATCTCTCATTGACTAGGTATATGCCCACGGCTAGATCAGACTCGGTCTCGATGAAGTCCTCTACCTGAAAGTCACCCTTCAGTGACAACATCATCGGAACGGCGAGGGCGGTGATGAGTACGGTTAGGACGGCGATGAATGGAGCCTTCCTCGCAGAAGTTGAGGCGAGGTTGGCTAGCCACTCCTTGGGAACCATGTGTATGATTCCGTCTCTCTCATCCCCTAATCTGCCCTTGGATTGCATCCACTCATCAACATCATACCTAACCAAAGGTACCCAGATTCCGGTGAGGATGAATGCTGACAGCACACCGAATCCAGCCTCGATACCGAAGGAGCGCAGTGCTGCGATATCTGAAGTAAGGTTAGCAAGGAATGCAACGATAGTAGTGGTCGAAGTCAGCATGATTGCTCGACCGACTCGAGTGACTGAGATGTGAGCAGCCTCCTCGGGACTCGCTCCATTTCTCCTCTCCTCCTTGTACCGATGCAGTGCATGCAGACTGTCGTCTATCCCAAGAGCCAGTACGAGGATGGGGAGAAGGTTGGAGAACTGAGAGCGAAAAATGACTTCGAAGCCGGTCTTCTGTCCTAGGATGATTGCCCATCCAATGAATCCCTGCATCCACAGTAGAGAGAGAGTAAGGCCTACTGCTACAATGGCCACATCCGAGACTCTCCTCAGGCTCAGCCAGAGTAGAAGAGTCACAACCAGTGCCATGATTCCGACCAGATAGAGGGAGGAGAGTAATTCTCTGTTAATCTCAACATTCACACCCTCAGCGAGCATTAGTGTAACGACCATCTCATCAGTAGACCTGAGATCCTCTTCGAGGGCGAGATAGAGCCATTCCATTGCACATAGCTTGTCTCCATCAGACATCCTCTCTCCGCATTCCTCAACCGAGTTTTGTACGGGATCAGTCTGTAGCGTCACTCCGTCCCAATAGTAGCCAAATTCGGATTCTGAATCAAGCCATGAGTATGTCCATCCGGCTTCTTCGATGTCCTCACGCTCGAAGTTGATGAGGAGCCACGCTGAGGAAGCCGACCACCTGCCAGGACCCCATTCTTCAGCGACTATTGAGCCGTCCTCCAGCAGTTCATGGCCATACGGCCCGATGATCTCGCTTGTCGGGTCGGAGATGAATGCGCGATCGTTTGAGAGCAACCTCAGGAAGGCTCCCGAACTATGATTGGAGAGTCTGTGTGCTGCAAGGTCAATGTGACCTTGAGTCAGGTTCTCGTCGTCAAAGGAAAGGCATGCTAGGTTGCCACAATCGGTCCAGTTCGTAGAAGGAGGAGTCATCTGGAGGGTGTCGGGATCTATCCTCGGGCTTGTTAGTGATGATTGGCCCGACATGAATGATCTGAAATCAGTCGCTAAATCGTAGACTCCCACTACCGGTGCTCCCGTAATCTGAGAGACGAATGGTAGGTAGAACTGAGACACCTCATGCTCTCTGAGATATTGTCCCTTAGAATCAATCTCACGCAGGACTGAGAGGTTGAGTATGCCCCCCTTCGGCTCGATTACTCCTGCGGCGTTGCCTGTGTAGTCAGCAATCATTGAGACATCTGAGTTAGGCTCGCCGAAATGGCTCGGGTCTCTCAGGTAAATTCCGAAGGCCTCGATTCCGCCAGCCGCGGAGAATTCATCCATCAGAATCTCATTCGCATCGAGTTCTGGGGACTCAAGGTCATACGACTCTATGTCAATCGGGCTGAATGTAGCCGAGATTCCAGGAAGCATCAGCAATGACATCACGAAGACAATGAGATGGGTTTGACGTCGCCTTGGGACTAGGAAGTCAGCCACCTTGGAGAAGTCACGCATGAATCCGACTCTGGAACTTCATATTTGATTGGTTTCGTGGCTCTACAAACCGCTGTCTCTGAGTCTCTCTAGAGCTTCCTTCTGCTCTGAGGTCAGCTCATCCGCCTCTGCTAGTGTGAACTCGATGTCGAGAGGTCCCCCGGAGTGTCCGTGACCTTGCAGTCTCCTACGGTCACCGATGCGAGTCCCCTCCTGTACCTCTATTTGCACTCTCTTTCCAGCAGGTGTGGAGATTCTCACCTTCCCTCCTAGTAGTAGAGTGGTGATTTCGACTGGTACCTCTTGCACCAACCTGCCATCCTCCCAGCGTCTTCCTTCCTTGGCATCGAGTCGGAGTTTAATGAGCAGGTCTCCGGTGTCTCCTTCGGGATGCTCGTGTCCCATCTTGCGCAGACGCAACTGCTGACCATGCTGAGCCTTAGCGGGGACCTTTACTGTCAGGGTGCTTCCCTTGGTCTGGACTCCTGTACCATTGCACGGAATGCAACGCTTGGAACGGCCAAAGCTTGAGCCGTCGCATTTGTCACAGCGCTTGAGTCGTCGGTGGCTGAACTTGACTTCTGTTCCTCTCAATGCCTGCTCAAGTGAGATGTCGAGTCCAGCCTCGATGTCCGCACCTCTAGGTTTGGGGCCGTCCTCACGCGGCGGTTGCTGCTGGGAGAAACCCCCACCGGACCCCCTCCCTCCCATGAACTGTGAGAAGATATCACCTAGATCGACGCCTCCGAAACCTCCTCCGAACGGGTTGCCTTGGAAGCCACCACTGCCGAACATGTCCTCCATTCGACGGCGCTGGTCATGCTCTCGCCTCGCATCGGCAGAGCCGATAGTCTCGTGAGCAGACTGAATTGCCTTGAAGCGCTCCTCGGCCGCTGCATCGCCGGGATTCCTGTCAGGGTGATATTGGCGCGCGAGCTTGCGATAAGCGCGCTTAATCTCGGCGTCGGTGGCATCCTTTGAGACACCGAGAGCTTGGTAGGGGTCCTCGGCCATCGGTACTTCTCGACCACCGGGGAGTCTTCAACCTGCTTGAGTCTGGCAGCGATGTGATAATGAGATTGAGTCTATTGGAGGTATCATGGCAGTTGGGTGGGCAGTATTCCGCAACTATGTCGGGCATGCGAAGGAAATCTATGGTGACATCACCGATTACCCCCGATTCTTCTTGATGCCTCCAACAGCATTGGTGGAGGCAGACGAACAAGGTAACAATGTGGTTGCACTGAGTTCTGCCGAGGACCATATCGACCACGAGGTCGAGTTGGTAATCAAGCTTGGAGCGGATCTTGAGCCGGCTGAGATGTGTGTAGGTAACGACACAACAAATAGAACTCGTCAGACTCTCGCCAAGAAGAAAGGCTGGCCATGGCTCGAGGGCAAGGGGTTCACCGGCTCAGGTGTTCTGGGGACCTGGACTGCTTGGGATCCCAATCCAGTAGAAATTGGCCTGTCT